>Ga0193696_1000080_pt1 | contig 43014 bp, 51 predicted proteins | sample L3m1metaG_FD_145074 | JGI IMG/M metagenome (GOLD analysis project Ga0193696, IMG submission 145074) | Soil microbial communities from a riparian zone of the East river system, Colorado, United States - L3m1 | ecosystem: Environmental > Terrestrial > Soil > Riparian zone | place: USA: East River... | reverse complement strand
CTGCATGGCCGTGGCCGTGGCGGCGGTGGCGGTGGCGGCGGTGGTGGTGGTGTAGACGTGGGGGCGATCATGGCCCTGATGAACCGCCAGCCCGAGCGGTACCAGTGGGAAGACGTTGACCTCCCCGACTATCAGGCGCAAGAGTTCTATGCCTTCGACCCGACCCAGTACAACCAGGCGCGCACCGGGTTGGCGTCAGGCATCGCCGCCGATCAGGCCACCGGCAACCAGGCGTACGCCGACGCCACCACCGAACTGAACACGTATCAGAACCCGTTCGCCAACCGCGCCTACACCACCAACCAGCCAATGGACGCTGCCATGCAGCGGATGATGCAGGCCAATGGCGCGACCGCCGACCAGGCCACCACCAACCAGGGCGTGCAAGCAGACCAGGCGTTCGGCAACGTGCTGGCCTTGCTCGGTGGTGCAGCCGCCAACAACCAGGCGTCCAGCCTTCGTGCACTCGGCGGGGATCAGCGACGGTTCCAGGAGTCGCTCGCCAACCAGGGCCGCAACATGAACCTGGGGATCGACATGGCCCAGGCCCGAGCCCAAGAGCAGTACCAGAAGGACAAGTGGCAGTACGGCGTCGAGGTTGCCGACAAGAAGTACCAGGCCACGATGCAAGAGATCATGGCGAACAACACCGGTCGCAACCAGACCAACCAGGCCAACGCTCAGATGGCGAACGAGTTCAACGCTGGCAACGTCAAGACCCTCATCGAACTGATCGCATCTGGCCAGGCAATCGACCCGGCACTACTGCAACAGTTCCAACTCAGCGCGGCCCCCGCCGCACCGGCAGCGTAAGGAGACATCATGGCTGGAGCCTGGGACCCGGAGTATGTGAACTACCTGGCAGCGGAGCCGATGTATCCGGGCGTCCCGTCGTACGAGGAGGACGAGTTCGACTACCAGGGCGACTGGATGACGGAGGCGAAGAAGGGTGCCACCCTCGGTGCCGACATCTCCTACGCCTTGATGAACAACCTGCTGGACCCTCGGGTGTTCCAGCCGATCTCCAGCTACGAACCGGTCGATGCTCGGGGTCATCGCACGCTGGAGAAGTGGAAGCAAGGCACCCCGTACCAGCAGTACGTTGCCGACCGATTCGACCAGGGGTGGGGCTCCGGTCAGATTCGTTCCGAGTTGGAGAACTGGGCTGCTGATCCCACGACGTTCACGCAGGAGGATGGCAGCCCAGGCGACCCGGAGGTGCTCAGTGCGATCCTCGGTGATCTCCCGCGGTACTACGCCCGAGACCCGAACAACCCGGATTCACCCATCACGCGGACCACCCAGCCGGACTTCGATCGTGTTGATGACGACCTTCAGAACCTGGAGGGCATGATCCAATCCGATCCGCAGTTCGACATCATTGACGAGAACGGCAACCCGGTCAAGGTGACGAGCGAAGACTCGCCGATGACGAAGAAGGCTCGGGCGCTCGGCTACTACAACACGCCCGACCAGATGTACGACCCGTGGGAGTTCGCCCCGGAAGGGGTGACACCGGAGACTGACGCAGCCCTCGAAGTCGCCCGTCGCAAGGCAGCGACCGACATGGCATGGCAGGGCGGCGTCGCCCTGCCGGAAGCGATCAAGGACCGGGATGCCCAGGCCGAGCGGTACCGCCGCTTCCTGGATGTGCAGAAGCCGGGGGGTCGGTCGGTGGCTGACTTCAAAGTGGCCCCCAGCCCTGGCGGCGGTAGCGGCGGCGGCTTCGTCCGCAACATCCCTCAGGTGACCGACGAGACAGGCAACGAATCGACCGGCTTCGTTCGCAACCGAATCGTCTCGCCCGAGATCAATCCGAACCCGAACAAAGGCTTCGTTCGCAACCGGCCCCAGGTGGCCACGCCTGGAGCCCTCGGCATGAAGCGAGCCAGTGGCAGGGCACCTGTCAACGATCCGAGCATTCTGGCGGGCATCATCGCCCAGCAGAAGCGGAAGGCCGGGGAGGCTCAAGCGCGTGTGGTGAAAGGGAACCTGGCGAACGTCGCTGCGAAGAAAGCGAACCTGGTGGCATCGGCCAGGGCGTTCGACGCACGGCGTCAACAGCAGGAACGTCAAGCTTTGGTGCAGTACCTGGCAGCGAACGGGCGCACGCCGTTCACCGCCGAAGTCAACGCTCGCCGCGGCGGCGTCTACGGCGGTATCTGAGTGCCCGTCACTTTCTACGATCCAGGTGGGCGGATCGCTGCCTCAGCGCGTGGCGGACAGCGCCCTGTCCCGCAACCTCAGCGTTCACGCGCCAGCGCCAGCAAAGGGGTCGGACAGAACCGCATCAAGCAAGCCATCACAGCGAGTCGTTCTGGACCGCCACGGACAGCGCTCGCTGCTGCACCCGCAGCAGCATCGAACGACCAGCCACTGTGGGCCCGTGGCCTGGGGGTGGTGCTCAACAACCCGATCACCCAGACAGTGCTCAAGCCGCTGGAGGTTCTGGACTACGGCAGGCGCGCTGCCATCCTCGGTCTCGAAGAAGTAGCCGAAGGTCTCACCGGTCGGGACACACACGGCACCGAGGACGACGATCGTTCCAACCTGGAGAAGCTGAAGGACCCGAGCTACGGCGTCGGTCAGTTGCTCGGCGATGTCACCGGCAACAAGTGGATAGACCGGGCCATCGGTTTCGCCGGGGACGTGGCCCTCGACCCGTTGACGTACGCCACTTTCGGTATCGGTGGAGCAGCGAAGGCGGGGACCGCTGGTGTCGGCCGCGCTGCACGGGCAGGCAAGATCGCTGACGCCGTGGCCGAACTCGGTGCGGCTGGCGAACTCTCCGATGAAGCGCTGCGTGGTCTGCAACGGGTCGGCAGCAAAGGTCTCGGCGTGGCCGATGAATCCCTGCTGCCCGCTCTGAAGATGAACAAGCCAGGGCTGCGCTTCGAGCTTCCGTTCAGTGACATCTCCACACCCGTCATCCCCGGCACCGAACGCTTGGGCCGTGCCGTGCACGAAACGAGCGGCGCGGTTCGTGGTGCGCTCAACGCTTCACCCAAGGTGCAGGACTTTCTGCGTGGTCGCACGCCGGAGGAACTGGAGAAGGCGATGCGGTCGCTCACGTCGGGGGCTGCACCCCGCGAAGAGTTCTTGGCTGCTGCCGACACCGTGCGTCAGAACCGCAAGTTCCGTCGCTACGCCGGGACGTTCGCCGAACTCGGTGCCCGTCAGGTGGATTCCACGATGAAGGAGGTGGAGACAGAACTGAAGGATTACGGCGGCGACATGACGCGGTACCTCGCTGCCACCGAGGATGTGAACGGACCGGAGACGGCGCTGAACCGGCTGTCGAAGTGGACGGTGCAGACAGCCAAGGACATGTACGGCGTTGATCTTCCCGAGTTGGAAGGCTTAGAGTACCTGCCGCACATCCTCAGCCCCGAGTTCAAGAAGCTGCTCGGCAAGGGTGGGGCTGACGCCGAAGCGTTCAAGGCTGCTGCCGGTCTCGTCACCCGCGACACGACCCGTGACTCCGGGTTCCTCAGCGCTCGTGCCCTGCGCCCGAATGCTGACGGCACACCCAAGTTCATCAAGGTCGGCGGTCGCACCATGCAGATCGACACCGGCACCGTCGAGGAGATCAACTCGAAGATCAAGCAGTTGTTCCCCGGCTTCGAAGGCACGGCGCTGGAGACCAACCCGCAGACCATCTTCGAGCGGTACATGACCGGGGTCGCCGGGGACGTGGGGTATCGCAAGTCCCGCGCCGAGATGGCTGGTGAGTTCGGCGAGAACATCGTCCCTGATCCTGTCCTCGATGACGTGACCCAGCGCGTGCGTCAGGCCGACGGGACACGCACCCCCGACCCGTTCGCTGACAACCCGTACGTTGTGGGCAGCAAGGTCGAAGATGAAACGGCGGCGCTGAACCAGCGGGTTGCCGAACAGGCGCAGCAGACCATCGCCGAGAACCGTCCGTTCGCTGACCTTGCCCGCACCGAGGTGGCCACCGAAGCCGGTCAGTTGCGTGACGAGATTGCTGCGCCGATGATCCAACGCAACCGCAAGATCGGTCGGGAGATGGCAAGCCTCGACGGGCAGGTCAATGACCTGACCGCCTCGATCAAGGATGTCGGTCTCCGCAAGCGCCGTGCTCGGTACCTGGCGAAGAACACCATCGACGGCTTGAGGACCGAGGCCGATCAGATCACCAAGGACATCCGGGCGTTGAAGCGGACCACCGCACGGATGACCCAGGAACAGGTGCGTGATCACATCTCCACGATCAACACTCGCATGAACCGTCTGCTCGATGAGGCCGAGTCGATCAACCGCATCCTCACTGGCGACGGATCGGCAGAGACGCGGGAAGCACTGAACCTGTTGAAGGGAGAGCGGGACGATCTGTACAAGCGGGTGGGCCTCGTCACCCAGGAAGCCGAGAAGGCGCAACCTCATCTCCGTGGTCGGGTGACGCCCGAGGAAGCAGAGACGATTGGCACCGTCGTGGAGGCCGACACGCGCCAGGCTGTGCCACCAGCGGAACGTGTGCCGACAGAGGTGCCCGAACCTTTGCACGGTGCAAAGGTCGAGGAACCTGTTGTCCCGGTCGAGGCTGCTGCCCCGGCCCAGACCCCCGAGGCTGTCACCCTCCAGCAGGAGGTGAACGCACGACGTGAAGCGGTGCGTCGCCGGGAACAGGCACAGCAGGCACTGGACCGCAACCGCCTGTCACAACAGAACCCGATGGAGAAGACGACGGGTGGTAACTACCAGTACCACGGCGGTGGTCGCGGCAGCGGCGATGTCTACGAGATCAACAAGGTCAGTCGCAACACCTACGACGTGATCGATCCGTACGGCAAGAAGGTCGGCACCTACGAAGGGTTGGATAACGCTGGCAACGCAGCCGAGAAGGATTGGTTCGATTACACCACCAAGGTGCGCAAGTCGAACGCTGCGGAACTGCCCACCCCCACCCCGCGTCGGGCAGCGAACGCCAGGGCGCAGGCCCAGAAGCTGAAGAACGAACTCGCTGCGGCCAAGAAGGCAGCGGCGAAGGCGGAACGGGAACTGCCTGGCCTGGAAGCGAAGCTCGCTGCGCTTGAAGCAGCAGCACCGAAGGTGGCTGCTGCTACAGCAGAGCCAGCCCCAGGGATGGTGCGGCTGTGGCGCGGCGTGCCGGAGCAAGCTGGCATGTCTGCTGAAGAAGCTGCGGCAGCACGCGAAGCTCGGGGCTTGGGCTGGATCAACGAGCAGCCTGAGATGCAGGCACGCAACGAAGTCCAGGGTCGGTGGGCTACTACCGATCCTGAACTTGCTGCGAAGTATCCGACGAACATGGACCCCGGAGAGGGGCGGCGAACGATGTACGTCGACATTCCGCAGGAGGAGTTCGATCGGATCAAGGGTCTTGCTGATCAACCCGAGAACATCCGCGCCCTGTCCGTGGCGAAAGAACACGAAGTGGTGCTGCCTGCTGAGTACATGGACCAGCTGCAAGACGCCAAGCTGATCCCGAAGCCGACACCCGCCATCGAACCCGATCGCATGGCCGCACTGAAGCGGGTCCCCGTCGCCAACAACCGTCCCGAGTTCGAAGCATTCCTCACCAAGCACGGTCTCACCGAGGCCGAGTGGAACGAGATGTTCCCCGGCCCCCCGAAGTCGTCATCCCGTATCCGTGAAGCCGAGAGCATGGAGCAGATCGCAGCCCAAGCCGAGGAGGCGGGTCGCCGTTGGCGGATGCCCGCCAACAGCAACGACGAGCGGCTGGCCTACTTCGCCACTGACGCCGAGTTCGAGCGCATCGAGAGCCTGGAACGCCAGATCAAGGGGCGGCAGGAAGCGCTCGATGCGGCCAGGGCGAAGGTGCAGGACGACGAAGGCGTGAAGAAGTTGCGTCGCATCTTGCAGAACCGGCGCAAGAACTCGCCCGAGCGTGTCACCGCTGAACGCAACCTGGAAGCTGGCATCCGTGCCGCCGAGGAAAAGTACAAGACCAAGGAGATCAGCGACCTCATCGAGAGCACGCGTCGGGACCTCACCCGTGACTACACCAACCTGTACGACAGCGAACTGTCGCAGAAATACCGCCGCTTCAAACTTGGTCTGGATCGGGAGAAGTACCTGGCCGACGTGAACCCGGAGCCGTGGGCTCGGGCGACGATGGAAGAGTTCATCAACAAGCGTGCCAGCCAGGTGCAGAGCGGCGAACTCAGCAACGCTGCTGCTCGTGCCCCCGGTGTCGAGCAGGCGCTCGGTCGTACACGCCAAGAGTTGGGTGCCTCGCTGCGGGCGGGGAAGGAGGGTGCTCCACCTTCGGGGGCGCAGCGCATCATCGAACAGAACACTGGCGAACTGGATCAGTCGGTCCGTCAGATGGAGAACCGTCGCGGGCAGCTGCGCCAGGGTGCCAAAGAGGTGCCGGTGGAATTGCAGCACGAGGTGGATCGCCTGACCCAGGAGGGCACCGGCTACGCCGAGAACGTGGCCGAGTTGCAGACCAACAAGGTCGCCCTCCAGAACGAGCGAGCGGAGATCAAGAAGGCGCTGGAGGCTGCACCGCCATCACGCAAGGCATCCACCCGGATGACTCGCACCGAGAAGGAGGTGGGCGATGTTGTCGACACCGGTCTCCGCCCCACCGCCAAAGACTTGGGCGAAGTCAACGTCACTGACCCTGGCCTGTACCGGGTGCAGCCGCTGGAGTCGAGCCTCGCTGACATCGAAGAGATGATCAGGCTCAACCCGCTCATGGACGATGCCTCCCTGGCCGGGGCCGAGGCACGGTTGCATGACTACCGTCGCCGGTTGACGAACGCCACAGTGCAGGACATCAAGGCCAAGCAGGCCGACGAAGTGTTGAAGGCGGCAGGCACCAACGACTTCGTGGAAGTGGTCCGGGCCAAGGTGCGCCAAGAGTACGACCTCGCACCCGAGGGTGGCATCCTCATCCACAAGCAGTTCGCAGCGATGAACCAGGTACTCGACAACTGGGCGAAGCAGCCCGGTGCGTTGGGTAGCCTGATGAACTCGTACACCAACTTCTTCAAGACGTACGCCACCCTGTCCATCGGCTTCCATGTCCGCAACTCGATGTCGGCGTCGTTCATGAACTCGGTCGATGGTGTCCCGGCCCGACGCCAAATCCAGGGTGTCGGTCTGTGGTCCAAGTACATGGACTCGGCCAAGAAGGGTGAGGGCGCTGACTTCCTCGTCAACCTGCGCCGGGAACAACCACAACTGGCGGACGCATTCGAAGCGGTGTTCGGTACCGGTGCGGGCGGTCGCTACGGGGAAGCTGGGTTCGCCGAATCCACCGCCATCCGTCGCACCCGGATGAAGGAGAAGGTGTACCGCAACTGGGCGACCACCATGTCGCAACGATGGGGCGGCAACGTCGAAGGAGCGGTCCGCCTCGGCATGGCGATCGATTCGGTGAAGCGTGGTGCCAGCGTCGAAGCAGCCATCGACCGCATCACCCGCATCCACTTCGACTACTCGCAGGTGTCACGGTTCGATGCGAAAGCCAAGCAGGTCATCCCGTTCTGGACCTTCATGTCGCGCAACCTGCCCATGCAGATCACCGAGATGTGGACGAAGCCTCGCGGTTACGCCATCTACAACAGCTTCCTCCGCAACTTCGCATCACCCCCCGCCGAAGGGACGCCCGAGTACCTGCTGGAAGGTGGCGCATTCAACACCGGCCTGACCACCCCCGACTGGTTGCCCGGTGCAGCCGAAGGAATGCCGATCATGCTCTCCCCCGATCTGCCACACCAGCGGGTCGATGCTGACATCAATGCTCTCGCCGGGATTGCCGACTTCAGTGATGTCGGCAAGGCGCTGACCTCCCTGAACCCCCTCATCTCCGCCCCGTGGGAGTACGCCACTGGCACCGACATGTTCACCGGTCAACAGTTCGGCCCCACCGACTATCGCAAGGCGGAAGGGACGCTCGACATGGCGATGCTGCCGCTCATGGCTCTGCTTCGTCAGGTCAAGAAGGGTTCCGACGGCAACCTCTACTACCAGGAGAAGGGCGTCAACGCGATGCGTGCGCTGAACCCTCTGCTCGACCGTGGCACACGTCTGTTCCCCAGCCAGTCGGGTGCCGGTGGTGATCCGGATCGCACAGCGGAGAACGTGGCCCGCATAGGGTTGGGCCTTCCGGTCCGAACGATCAGTGAGAAGCAGATCGAAGGGCAGAAGCGCAGCAAGCGGTTCGACCTACAAGAGCAACGAGCGATGGAACGGATACTGGCAGGAGGATGATGACCGACTTTGGTGACAGTGAGCCCGAGGACAGCTGGGATGCGGACGACCCGGTGCTCGAACAGTTGGACAACATCATGCGACGCATCGCCCTGCTGCGCGACAGCGTTGGTCCGATCGCAACGCAGCGCGAACAGATGCGGTTCAAGGACATCGATGAGGACCTGCGAACGGTGATCCAGCGAATCGCGGAGGGCTGATGGGGTCGCTGTACGTCCCCATCGCTGACATCCTGCTCGACGCCGGGTGCGCGGTGTCGCAGATCGATGTCAACGAAGGGTGGGAGCGTCGGTCCCGTTCCAGCGGAGGCTTCGACAACTATCCGCTCGGAATCCAATGGCACCATACGGCCAGCAAAGCCAGCGTTGAATCTGACTTGAACTACATGATCAACGGAAGCCCTGACCGCCCGGTCGGCAACGTACTCCTGGCCCGTGACGGTGTGTACTACCCCGTCGCGGGTGGGGCGGCGAACACCTCGGGAAAGGGAGGCCCCAACTCCTTCTCCCGAGGGACCGTCCCCCTCGACAAGGGCAACACGATGTTGTTCTCCATCGAGATCGCCAACAACGGCACCGGGGAGCAGTACCCAGCCCAACAGATCGACGCAGCTTTCGCCGGGTCGAATGCATTGAATGCATACTTCGGCAACCGTGCCACTGATGTTGTTACGCACGCCCTCGGGGAAGGTGACGGCTACACGGACCGCAAGATCGACCCTGCCACCACCAACGTGGCCGGGAACTGGGAACCAGTCTCGGTCAACTCATCGGGGACGTGGCGTCTCTCCGACCTGCGCGCTGAATGTGCCAACCGCGCAGGAAGCCACCCGCCCACACCAATACCGGGCCCGACGCCCAATCCTGAGGAGGACGAAATGGCAATCCTGTTGCACTCTCACGACGGGAGCAACGCCCAACAATCGGCGGTGTTCTGGTGGGACGGCAAGCACATTGGTTGGGTCCGCAGCGGCCACGCCATCGATGTTGGCAAGCTGTGCGGGCTGTACACCACCGATCCGCTCGACAACTTCGGGGTCGGAGAGTTGCAGGCGTTCATCGATTCCGGCTGGGTCGGTGGGCCGATGCCCCCAGGCTTCAACCCACCTTCTGCCGTCGACTCCAGCGTGACGTAATGCTTCATGCGCGAGCGCTCGGTGATCGAACTGATGGTGCTCGCGCTCACGCTGCTCGTCGCCGTCGTCATCGTGACGACCGCAGGCACGATCGCCGTCGTGGAGATACGCGACCCGGAGACGGACAGTGCGACAGCAGTGCAGTGGCTGTTCGGATTGACGGGGACGTTGGTGGGCGCACTGCTCGGGCTGCTCGCTGGCAAGGCGAAGATCACAGAGGAACTGTCGAAGCGGCGTGAGGAGGATGAGTGAACCCCATCATCTTCCTCGGGTGTTGCAGCGCCAGCGCCAGCGCGCTGGTCGGTGGCCTGCTGGTCACACAAGAACCTGTACCTGCGTCCCCGCCTGTGACTACGGTGGTGCAGGGCCCACTCGATGGGTCGGCACAGAAAGAAGGACCCTTACCCGGCCCGACCGGACCTGTCGGCCCACCGGGACCACAAGGAGAGCAAGGTGAACCGGGTGAAACTGGTGTTCCTGGTCCCGCTGGTCCTCCTGGGCTGGACGGTGCTGTCGGTCCTGGTGGCAGTGACGGTGGGCAAGGTGATCGCGGCCCACGAGGAGAGACAGGACCGCAAGGACCAGCAGGCCCGCCTGGACAGAATGGTGCCGACGGGCTACCGGGTGAAGCTGGGCCTGAAGGACCACCAGGCCCTGCTGGAGGGCCTGGCCCGAGTGGACCCGTGGGACCAGCAGGCCCACCCGCCCAGGGACTCAATTGCCCACCCGGATTTTCCGAGGGACCCTTTCTACTGAACGCACCAGGCGGTCAGGTCACCATCTTCGTGTGCCAGGCCAACTAAAGCGCACTAAGGCTTATAAGACGAGCCAGCCGAGGGCCACGGCGGCGAGGCCAGCGCTGATGAGCGTGGCGTACAGCGTCTTCACCTGGAAGGCAATGACTGCTCCGATCACGAACAGGATCACCGCCACCAAGAAGGCGATGTCGGCCAGGTTGAAGTTCCCCTGGAAGATGCCGTCATCGACGGCGAGCAAAGTGGGCATGATTCAACGGTACCCACTGCGACACAGGAGGAATGGAGATGCCAGGAGGCAAGAAGCCGGGACCCTCAGTGAAGAAGCCCGCCACGTACGAGGCGCTGAAGGAGAAGGGCTACTCGAAGGAGAAGGCGGCGAAGATTTCGAACGCCCAGGCCCGAAAAGGCAAGCGGTAAATCGGCCGAAAAATGTGAAAGGGTTTTTCGGTGCGGGGGGTGAGTCGAAAATCCCAGGATCGGGTATCCCCCGGTCATGACAGAGCAAAAGCAATCACAGCAACACGACTCCAAGCAGCCGAAGCCCGACACCAAGTCGAAGCGGTCGGTTCAAGCCGAAGGTCGGCCTGACCCCGGTGACGAGGGCGACGGCAACAAGATTTTCGAGGCGCAGGAGGAATGGCGCGAGCAGCAGAAGCGTCTCGAAGAGGAGCGCATCCAGGAGAACGCCGAGCAGGGCCGGTAGACCTTCAGACCTTTGCACGGTGCAAAGGTCCCTGAAAACGCAAAGAGCCCCCCGACCCGGATGGGTCGAGGGGCTCGTCACGCGTGTTCTACCAGATGATGTCGGCAACACCCATCGCCACGACGACGATGAAGGGGCTGAAGATCATCACCAACATGAACCGTGTGCTCACGGTTCCTTTCTTCTGACCCATGCGTCGAATACGAGACACGCAGCCAGGATGCCTGTGATGACGGCGATCACCACGTAGTCAGGTGTCTCCACCGTCGCCCTCCGTGTCTCGCATCGGTAGGTTCATGTTCATCCTGCCGATGCGGGCGGGGATGACGACGACGTTGTTGCACAGGTCGCAGCATTGGCCTTCCTCGTACCGTGCCACCGGTTCAGGGTTGTTGCCCCAGCCGTCGTACTCGGCACCGCACAGCACACACACCTTCATGGTTCCTCCGTTACTGACGGGTAACTGATTGGGCCGGGAGGGTCGCATGGTTGGGCCTGGTCCGCTTTCGGCGCACCACATCGCTTACACCAGACAGCATCGCTTTCGTCAGGGTCGCTCACCCATTCGTGTTCGTCGGTTACTGACGGGTAACGGCTCATGCCGTGCTCCAAGCCTGCATCCCTTGCTGCCGGTAGATGATCGCCGCCACGCAGATGTTCTTCCACGAGTCGGTCAGATCGCTGCGTGAGTACACACCGCACGACGCAGCCTTCGGTATCCAGATGGCGTGCACCTGGAACAGTCCGGTGCAGCACGAGTTGGCGGCACCAGGCTGACAACGCGACTCCCGGTAGGCGATCCCCGCCATCCTGTTCACATCCCAGCCTGGTGACTGGGCGATGAGGGCGTCGATGATGCCGGTGCAACGGCCACCCGATGACTCACCCGAAATGCTGGGCGTAGGTGGGTCGAGGCGGTCAGCCTGTGCCAGTGGCTCAGCTTCGATGAGCCCGTCATGATCCCAGTCCTGGGTCAGTGAGGCTTGCACCTCGGGTCGGGCCAGATAGTTCTGTGCTGCCTCTGGTGCCTCGTCGTGCCAGGCGATCCAGGCGGCGATCTCCTGGTTGGTGCACCCGGTCATGGTGATGATGGTGAGTACGGCGAGTGCCGCAATGCGTTTGCTTCTCATGACTTCACCGCCTGACGCTCGAACTGCCCTCGCCCAATCGAGGCCACGGCACCTGCATCAGTCTTGACGTAGACCAAGCCCGCGTCGATGCCGGTGATCTCCCCGTATTCGTTGGTGAAGTTGAGCATGAAGCGGTCACCCTTCTTCCACGTCGGTTCATCCATCTCCTTCGCTGATGCTTCGAGGAACTCGATGAGTTCACGTTTGTCGAACAACCGTTCCTCTATGTGGGTCAGCAGGTCCTGGTACTTGTCACGCTCACGGAGATTCGCCTTGACCGATGCTTCGATCTGAGCGGCCTCGTTCTTCAGCCTCGTGATCAGTTCATTCAGTGCAGTGTTCTTCATGTGTTTCCTTTCGGGTTGAACGACAAGAGCCCACCCCCTGAGGGGTGGGCTCCGGTCGTGTTGGGGTTATTCGTTCAGCAGACCTTTGATGGCGTCGTACATCTCTGCACGTCGCCGAACATCGGTCAGGTCTTCCTCGTACGCATCCATCTCATCAACCAGGTCTTGCACCTGGTCGAGGAGGGCGAGCAGCTTCTTCTGCCACTCGTTGCTGGACACAATCGGTTGACGCTCACCACGACGACGCTGTGCCGCCTTGCCCGTGTGGACTTTGTGATGTGCGCCCACCGAATTGGGCTTCGGTGCTGTCACATGACAGTTGGGCCACGAGCATCCGTACAGAACGCTGCCATCCGACATGATCAGTTTGTTGATCGCCGGGGAGAAGCCCTCTGTCTTGGTGACGATCGGTCGTGGCACCGGCTTGTCGTCGTCACTCATGGTCCGACAATCGGATGTGACTTGATGGGCGGCAGCTTGTGCTTGCGCAGACGCTTCGCCCACACTGCTCGCACAGCCTGCGGTTTGATGCGCACACCGGTCGAGGGGAGCATGTAGTCATCCGGGTAGTCGTAGACGGGCCGGGACAGGTACTCCCCGTAACGGTCGGAGATGGTCCAGCGCTTGACGGTCGTGCAAGTATCGCACTGCAACGCCATCGCTGTCACCCCTTTCACGTTGGGTTGCCAGTCGGGCTGAACCTGTGTCCAACGATGGCCGGTGGCCCCGACCCGGCATCCCAGGTCGGTGTCACTGAGCCCGGACAGGGCTTTGATCTGTAGGTCCAGTTGGAGCAGGAACTGATTCAGTTCCTCATCTTGGGTTGTTGACATGGTTGCGTGCCCTCCCAGGACACGTGGATTCATGGGTTGTCTGGGTTGCTTGGATCGTGGCGGCACTGAGCCGCCTGCTTGTTGGGTAGGTGACCGTCCCACCACAGGTGGGACAGACGTAGCCGCGCTTACTCACGGAACATCAGCTGTTCCTGTGCCTGCTTCAGCAGGTCGGACGCCAAACGCAGATCACGGATGTCATCTGCGAGCGCGTGGTTGTCAGGCTCACGCTCTTGACGGCGCAGTTGCGCTTGACGGTGAACGTCGCACGCTCGGGCAGCGAGCCCGAGTTGTTCGGCGGTCATGTCATCCAGGGGGTGGCAGGTCATCATGTTTCACCTCCCCTCGGGGTGCGGACCAATCAGGGGAGACAGCAGCGGCGACACCGAACACCGCGTCCAGCTGGCTGCTGAACTTGGCGACGGTCTCATCCACTTCCTCCTCCAGGAACTCCTGAACCAGCTGGGCCAGGTCGAGCACGTCACCACGCATGTGATGCTTGGTGTCACCTTCCTCGGTCATCTCTTTCAAGATCATCGAGTCGTGCTTGCGCATGGCAAGCACGAGCGCTTTGGTGAATGCTTTCAGCACCTCGTCGGGTTGCGTACGGATGGTGTCCAGCGCCAATTCTTTTGCGCCGTACCCCTCCATTCTCCCCGTCTCCAAGATGACAACATCGTCCAGCTTGTACTGCACCAACTCCACCTTCTGGATGCCGATGGCCTGGATCGCAGCCCAATGCCTACCCATCACTTCGATGAGGTCAGCGGTCACGTCGATGGCAACAACTGACCCATGCTCGGGGTTGTTGATCTCGTACGACGTGATGATGAGACGTTCCAAAATCTCACCGAACTCATCGAGCCCTTTGGCTGCGGCTGCTGAGTCGAACAGCACCTGCATCAGCAGGTGGTAATCGGTTCTGTTGATCATTCGTTCTCCTTGGTTGGGCTTTGCACGGTGCAAAGGTCAGTTGGTTCGGATTTGGTCGTCGCCGACGGACGCACCGTTCAGGCGCGACTCGACCACGTTGTCGGTGTTGTCGGAGACCAGGTTCCCGATGTAGTCGTAGTCGGTGTTGTCCTGGCCACCGAGTTCGTTGGTGGTGTAACGGGCAGCGACCATCGACGCCTCCAACATGGACGCCTTGAAGTAGGTGTCCAAGTACGGCAACGGCTTCTCCACCTCGGCGTTCATCAGGTCATGCTGATCACGCACCATGTCAGCCGCATCGATCAGGTCCTGGGTGGTGACCCTGAAGTCGGCCAGGTTCCCTTCGAGACGGTTGATGGCAGCACGGATCACCTTGCTGGCAGCGTTGGCGATCGTGGCGTACGAGTAGCCCTCGAAATGGCTGAACGCCACATCGAAGTCGATGACACCCATGTTGTCGGCGTCGAATACGACACGGATCACCTGCTCGAAAGCTGAACGGTCAGGCAGGCCGCAGTACAACACGTCATCGAACCGACCATGCCGGATCATCGCCCGGTCGATCTGCTCGATGAAGTTGGTGGTACCCACGATGATGCGCTTGGCGTTCTTCGCCGAAGCACCATCGAGAATCTCCAACACCTTCGCCCGACCCTCTTCGGCCAGCTTCTCCATGTCTTCGAAGCTGATCATCACCAGGTGACCTGCCTCCATGAGACGTGTCGCCATCGTGTTCGCCCGGTCCAGGCCGTAGATGCCCATTGCCGGATCGACATGGATGACCACAGCGCCAGCGACGATGGCACTGAACTCGCACAGGCTCACCGCCACCGTCTTGCCACCACCGGGAGGCCCGTACATGAGCAGCCCGGTCTTGGTGTCCTGACGCTTCTCCTTCAACGCGTCCATGTACTTGAGTGGTCCCCGCACATACAGGTCGAGAGCGACCCGCATCTTGTCGGTCAACGCCACCTTCGTCGGGTCGAACTTGGTCATGTTGATGAACTGGAAGTTGGTGTCCACCACCTGACCCAGGTAGATGCTGTTCGCGTTCGCCCAGTCACGGACGTAGGCGAACAACCCTTCGAGATGCGACTGGTCACCGCGGATCACTTGCGCCTTGATGTAGGGCGTGCCGTCACTCGTCGTCTCGACTTTGATCCAGCAGTCCCCACGCCAGGGCAGCGAGGTCGCACCCGCAGGCACCACCACGTAATCCATTTCCCCGGTCGCCATGTTGTACCCGACCGGGACACGCCGTGTGGACGGCTTGTCGATCGGGGAGGTTTTCACCACCTGGGACACGAAGCCATCGAGGCGACGCATCACCGTGTTCAAGGCGACCGCCACCTCATCTGCGGTGAAGCCGGGGTACTTCTCGGTGCGCTCGGTCAATTCGAACGTCGAGTAGATGGCATTCTTGAACCCGTCGATGGCTTCCATCGGGTTGGCGGCGTGCTGCTTGGTGCCGTCGTAGACGGACCCTTCGAACACGACACGTTCCGGCAGACGGTTCGAGCCTGCCTTGTTGTACAGCATCTCCGACGTGATCTTGGCGGGGATGACGTTGGTGTTCGTTGTCATTGTTTGTCCTTTCGGGACTGGTTGGGTTGTTTTCTTCCTGCGGAAATGCAGAAAGACGAAAACCCCCCGACCATTCGGTCGGGGGGCAAACGTCCATTGGCATTTCGTATTCGGTTGTGGTGGGCGGTGGGAGCCGACCCACGCACCTTTGCACCGTGCAAAGGTCAGTCGATGTTGAATCCACTGACAATCGGATCGGTGTCCGGGTCAATCGGTGTGCCCAGCTTCACGGTGGGTGTACGGAACCTGTTGTCGAACCGCACGGTGGTGCGATGGACACGGAAGGTCAGTTGCCCTTCCACAGGTACCACATAGATGAGCCGATCCTCTTTCTTCGGGTCATCGAAGCGGTAGGCGAAGCCGACATACGTGTGGTACTGGTCCATCCACGGGATGATGGTGGCCTGAAGTTTCGGGTCGTACATCACCTTGCCGGTGGCGAGGATGGAGCCCCACTTCTGGATTTCCTCGCTCATGCCTTCTTCCTGGCCTTGTCTTGGCGTGCCTGGTGGAAGGTGGCGATCGTCTTGGACGTGTCCACCTGGGCGTGACGCCCCGGCATGGTCATCCCGAAACAGGGTTGGTGTGGCTTGGCACCACAGCGTGGGCACGACACACCGATGACACTGTTCGGGGCGATGCGTTTCGGTTTGCCGTTGATCGGCTTCATCGCAGGCAGCTTCTGTCCGGGGTAGGTGGACATTTCTTTGTCGACTGCTTCACGCGTGTCAGCGATCTTGCGGATGCTGTCTCGGATGCTGGCGTTCACCTCATCCATCGACATGACGCCGAGTGCCTCCCTCTCAGCACGTTGCAGGTGACCCTGCACGCGCCAAAGGATGCCGAGTGCGGTGTCGGTGTCCCCCGTGGCGATGAGTTCCATCGCATTCCAAATGTTGTCAATCGGATTCATGGTTATTCGTGCCTTTCTTGGCTGTTTGGGTGTTGGGATATACAAAAGGACCCCCCGCCGAAGCGAGGGGTCCTTCAACCTTTGCACGGTGCAAAGGGGATCTATTTGCTTTTGAAACGCTCAAAGAGCGAAACGATTCCTGCTACCAGCAGGAACAATGGGATACCGGTCACCCACAGGATGACCATGATGTTCGACCAGCCACCGGTCATCGGCGTCGCCGCCGTCGCATCGCAGCTTGCAAACGGTCACGTCTGATCTCCCACAAGGTGATCTCCACCTGGTCAGCGATCAGAGCGACAGCAACGGCGATCGTTGCGATCTGGAGCATCATGGCTCCGTCCGGTACGTGAGGGTGAGGTCGGTCTTCCACTGGTCGACCTCCCACACGTCGTAGGCGTCCGGTTCGTCCTTGCCCAGGAAAGCGGTGTACACGTCGCCTGCGGCCGCTTCCAGCAGGTGCTGGCGCCACAGGTCATCGAGGCGCTCGGTGTAGGCAACTTGAGCCTCCAAGGTTTGGGTCATCTGGTACACGATCTCCCGGAGAAGGGCGATCTCCGCCTGCAATTGCCAGACGGTCGGTGGGGTGGGTGTGAGCCGATTTTCAGGGTTGTTGCTCATTCGGGTTCCTTTCGGGGTTGGGTTGTTTGGGGTATGCGGAAACGCCCGACCTTTGCACGGTGCAAAGGTCGGGCGTTCGAATCACTTGTCGATGTTGAAGCAGGTCGCGACGCCATCGGCGTCAATTTCGGGCTTGCCGCCCATGTCTTCGCAACGCAACTCCCATCCGGGTGTTGTGTCGTCCATGACCACGATCACGATGTCGTCGCCGTCGGCGTTGAACTTGTGCGTGTACTCAGCGACACGGATGATGTCGCAGCCCGCCAGGGGCAGGGCCAGGAGGCCCAACAGGATGATGCGCTTCATGACGCCACCCAGCCCTGATGATGGGCGCACAAGGCGTCCAGGGCGATGCGCTGGCAGCGGCCGGAGCCACTGGCGTTGCGAGCCTTGCACTGGGCGCTGAACGACCAGCCATCACCGGCAGCGGCGTGGTCGAACATGACCTTGCCGATCTCGGTCGAAACCTCGTTGTACACGTTGAACGTGGCAGCGAGGCAGACGCCTTGTTCGTCGGTCACGTAGTTGTTGACGGTGACGTAGGAGAACGCCGAACCGAACTTGTGACCGGCGTACCAGGCACCGAGGTGCTCCATCGTGGAGGGCATTGCATTGCGGGGCATTGCGGAGGTGTTCATGGTTGTTGCTTCTTTCTGGGTTGGGTTGTTTGGGTTTCACCGACATCACACAAGGCGCGGTCGGGGATCGGTTGGTGCCAGCGACGGTCGTTGGCACGAGAAGAGTTCACGGAACGAGTCACACGTTCCATATGGGATGGGTTGAGACAGGCACGATGCCGGTCACACAGGTGGTCGATGGTGTCGTCGTAGCCCGCCAGGGGTGAATCGGGGTAGAAGTGGTCCCACACGTAGCGGTGAGCCACTGTGGTCTTGCCACGCAGCTTGAACTTGGCGTAACCGTTCGAGTCGAGGGAACCGGTCCACACCCAGCAACCACACGCGCAGACGGTGATGTTGGTGCGGACGGTCCGTGTCAGGTCATCGACATTCATGCGGTCGCCGGTCGGTCGGTGTGAGCCGAAAAACACAAATAAGACCTGACACCCCCCACCCCCACCTTTGCACGGTGCAAAGGCAGGGGTTCGTGAGGTCAGAACGTGAGGCGCTGGTCACGCTCCGCCTCGTATTCGGTCAGGGTGGCGACGCAGCCTGAGTAGGCGGCGAACACGTCGATGTAGAGACCGGCCGACATGGGTCGGTCCATCATGTAGAGGTACTCGACCACGAGTGTTTCGTAGCGGTCGATGAGGCTGTCCAGTTGGACGATGGTGCGGGTTGTGTAGTGCTTCATGGCTTCCTTATGGGTTGGGGTGTTCGGTCGATGCGTGTGGAAATCCCGATTTCTCGGTCGGTGCGGTGTGTCCCGTGTGAGCCGACATGGACCTTTGCACGGTGCAAAGGTCGGGGGACGCGACGATGCCGCCGCCCGATATGGGCGGCGGCATCATGTGTCGAGACGCGACGATGCCCCGACCACTAGGGTCGGGGCATCGTCTAGGTGTTCAAGCGGCAGGGCCGCGGGTGATCACTTGCCAGCAGTGGCCAGCGCTGCCAGCGCTGCCAGTGGCGCTGGCGCATCGATGCTGGCATCGGCACGGCGCGCCATTTCGACGCTGGCCAGCAGCGCTGCCAGCAGCGCCGATGCCACGTCATCCGGCAGGGCCGCGACATCGATGGGAGCGGCAGCGATGACAGCTTCCAAGCTGGCATCATCGCTGCCACGGTGCATCGCCTCTACCGCTTGCGCCAGCGCCATCGGCGCTGTCGGGACAGCAGCGCTGCTGCCAGCGCCAGCGCCAGTGGTGCTGCCAGTGGTGCTGCTGCCAGCATCGCTGCTGTCAGCATCGCCAGCGTTCGGAGACTGACGGGTAGCTGTCGGCAGCGCATCGGCAGCGCCAGCACCGCACCACTTGGCCAGCATCGCGATGCCGATGGTGACGTCATCGCGATCGATGTGCAGCGAGACGAACCGCTTGACATCGGCAGCACGTGCGCCACTGCCATCGGCCTTGCCGATGGCATTGCGGACCGCGATGGCACGAGACCACCGCGAGCCGTTAGCAGCGCCGACACCCGTCAGCGATGCCAGCAGATCGCGGAGAGCGCCAGCATCGCCGACAGCATCGGCAGCGATCGTGTCGCGAGCCTCGCGCACAGCCTTGCCGATGGCGCTGGCATCGCTGTCAGCAGCCACGCTGACGCCACACGCGATGACAGCAGCGATGCCAGCAGCAGCGAACTTGACGTAGCTGTCGGCCAGCGCTGGCAGCGCCAGCCCTTGCGCTTGACGGAACGATCCGTCAGCAGTGGTAACGGCCGACAGCGCTGCTGCCAGCTTCGAACCTGCAGCGATGGCAGCAGGGGTGATGGTGTCTTGTGTGTTCGTCATGGGATGGGTTCTCTTTCATCGAGAGCATCGGCACCTTTGCATGGTGCAAAGGTATGGGAACCGCTCAACTCGATGCCATCACTCTATCAGGTCCTAGGGGGGGGGGTGGTCCGATCGCATGGTCTACCCCCCAGGGGGGGGGTAGGGGCCCCTCCCCCTACCATATCTTTATATAGGGTAGTAGGACTGCCAGCCATTTTTTATGAGGTTGTGAAAGTGACCTCTATGCCCTCGTACCCTAGTCAAGTTGCTGGTGGGTAGATCGGAGTGACAAGGGGTCGGAGAGTGAGTGGTCTCACCCTGTGGATAAAGGGGTGGAAGAGGGTGGAAGCTTCCACCCCTCGGGTGGAGTGGACGGTGAGAATGAGACTGAATAACACCACTTCAACGGACTCGCGTAGGGAGATGGAGACAGGGGGTGAGGGTGGAAGCTTCCACCCTTCCACCCCTACACCCTGTGGATACGTCCGTCGATGATTGTGATGGCCCCGTCTTCGAGTGCCTTTGTCATGGCGGCGTCGAACCGGTGCCTCGTGTCCTTCGAGGTGGTGACCTTCCGCAGCTGCCCTCTGGCGACCCCTTCTGGGGGAATGTGGCGGATGATCGAGTCCCGCAGACGGGCCAATGCCTTGCGTTCTTTGGTCTCTTCTTTCACGTCTTCGAAGGTCGCTTGGGCTGTGGCGGCCGTCACAGTCTTCTCATAATTCTGCTGTGAGCGCATCGCCAGCATCTTGTTTCGGAGGTTCAGGTGAGAACTGAGAGCAAGCCCTGCGAGGTCCCAATCGTCTGCCGTCACCGCCGTTCTGTCGTCCATCAGGGCGAAGATGCCCGCCATTTTCAGCTTGACGAGGTTCAAATGCCCGTCGATTGGGGCGACGACCGCCTTTTTCGACATCTTTTGGTGGTTCTGTTCGAGAATCTCGTCATGAATAGAACGCTCGTACTCAATTGTCACGGGCATGGTGGGGTGGATGGGCAGGTTCAGCGGGCCTGGCCAGTCTGGGCGCACCGTCCAGTGAGGCAGATTCACGTCCTCGGCGGCGAAGAACACGAGCCGCCCGGACAGGCCCTGTTGGACGAACGTGTCTTCCAGCAGCTTGTGGCCCAGCGACAGTTGGATGGCGGCGACGCCTGCCATGCGGTACGACCCCGGCACCATGCCCACCCGTTGACGGTCTGCTGAAGCGTTCCCCTGTCCGGGATCACCGCCCGACCAGGCGGTGCAGAGGACCGAACCGATGGTGGTCCCCTGCCGCTGGGACTGGTTGACCAGGCCGAGGGCTTCGTCCACCGAGAAGTGGACGGCCGTCTTCGTCTTCTTGTTCTTCATCACCTTCTTGCCGGACGAGTCCTCCTCCTGCACCATCTCGAAGAACGCCGACACCAACCCTTCCCCGCTCGACACCGGCCATTCCCACACCAGGTCCTTGCGTTCCTGTTGTCCGGGCAGAAGTTCCCGTGCAATCGCCATCGCCCCCGACTTGCCACCCGCCGACTCCGCCACCAGCACGCTGATGTGGTCGAACGTGGAGGCCGTCATCACGATCGGCGGTATCCGGTACATCGGGGGCACCATCGCTGCGTACCGTGCGATCACCGCCCCCAAAATGGCATCCGCACTGGCCTGCCGGTTGTGGGCGGCATCCCGGATGTGGGACAGCCATCGCCGTTTCGTCCAAAACTCGTCGGGTAGGTTCGCGGACGACGGCGTGGCAGCAGCCGTGCTGTCACCCTGCACGGTGACGGCGGGGACCGAGGCCAAGGTCCCCGCCTCCCGTGTCGGCATCATCGCCCGGATCATCCGGCTGGCCGTCGAGCGATCGGTGACACCGTTCTCCACCATCCACAGATCGGCGGGCTTCAGAATCCAACACCCCCTCCCCGCCAGACCCACCTGGGAGTAGATCGTGTCCACGCTGGTGGTGAAAATGGCGATAGCCCCCGTGTCCGTGTGCAACGTCGCTGACGTTCCCTGCCTCGGGTCCTTGCCGGGTCGCACGTACTGCACCTCGCTGCCGTGTCGCCGATCCTCCAACCATCCCAGCCTCTGGAGCGCAGCCGCCGAATCGAACGTCCGGTTCAGCCAGTCGAACGGCGTCTCGCCATCGTTCGCCGGGTCCCAACCCAGGTCTCCGACACGGAGACCGGTACCCGCCTGTGGTACCGTCGCGAGCGACGGCACCTCAGGCGTCGGCTCGGGACGCCAGAACTGGGCGAGCAGGAACCCGGCCTCGAACCCCAGGCGGGTGTTCGACTCGATCACCACCTCCACCGGTTCGGCCTTGTTGTTGAACGAACCTGGCAGGCGCAGCACCGACGCCAGATCGGTGCGATCGTTGTGCAGGCCGTACGTCTCCTCGATGTAGCGGAAGAACCCGTCGGACAGCACCTGGCCGTCGTGCGCGTTCAGCACCTCCACCAGACCCCAATACACCTGGAGCCCGTGGCCCGAGTTCACGATGATCGTCGGCGTCGCCCTAATCTGCGCCACCGCCGACCGGACCTCGGCCTCCGACGGCAGCGTCGTCCCCTTGTGCGCCTCCGGGTCCGCCCAATCGAAATCCGCAGCCAGACACGTCACCGCCACCACGTCGTCCGAGCCGCCGCGGCCCTTCGCCACCGACCTCATCGCATGGACGCCCCACCACACGTTCGTCTCCGGGGGCAGCGTCTGAGCGACAGTCAGCATGTGGGCTGGGTCGTCGTAGAAGCCGAAGGTGCGGAACGGCTGGCCGTTGGTTTGCACGCACAGGCTGTGCTGCCCTGGTGCCCAAAGCACATCGAACATCTCGATGGGCGTGTTATTGTTCATGTCGCAGAACCTCTCTGTTGAAGTTTTGTGCGTGACCTTTCGGGTTGTTGGGTCACACGGGTTTACGTGAGTTCCTTTCACGAAGAAGGCCCCAGGGAAGCGATCCCCTGGGGCCTTCTCCGTTCACGGCAGCTGCCGCAATCGTTCACATACCGAACATCGCACCATCGTCTCCGGTGGGGCGACCGAGTGGCCCTTCATCCCGCATTCGCTGAACACGGTTCCATTGTCCGAGGACTGGGGCCAGTGGAAACCGATCACACCGTGACGGTTCGCCAACAGTACCCACGGCGGGGTGTACGGCTCAACAGTCGGCGGCGACGGGGCATCCACCAACACCGGATCGAGCCCGCCGTACGCCGACACATCGAACAGGTGGTCACTCATGGTTCACCACCGGGAAGATTGCGATGCCCTTGCAGAGGATGTTCTCCTGTCCTTGGTTGGCGAGTTCGGTGTTCATGTATCGCTGCCACGGCATCAGGGACACTGACCAGGAGCCGTACTCATCCTCCGGGACACCGAGCGCCTTCAGGTCACGATCGGCGAGGATGGCGGCACTGACACGCCGTTGACATGCCGCCGCCCGATCCTTCGTCGCCTGATCCAGCGTGTTCAGGTAGGCCAGCCGTTTCTCGGCCTGTTCGGCCCACCACGCCTCCTGCTCCTCCTCTGTCATCAGGTCGTCGTCGTCAGCCACGGGTCTTCTCCTTCAAGTACGACTCCAGCACACCGGGGGTGAACATCTCGGTGATCGTGTCCCGAACCTTGCAGTAGTCGGCGGGGCACAATCGATCGGTGGACGACTCCAGGAGGCGAGCCACCCAACATCCGCTCACTCGGCACGACTCATGATCCGTCATCGTGCTCCTCCCAGATGTTGACGTGCGACACCACGCGCATGTTGATCAGATGGGTGATCTTGTCACCGTGCAAAGTGAGCAAGCCGTTGTCGATGCCCGACCCGGTGATGCCAACGAACATCACCGGGGAACGGTCCGGGTCGATCCAGTTGATGTCGAAGGTGAGCGGCTGGGAAGCCGGAGAAGGCAGTGCCTCCTCCAACTTCTCACCCATCTTCTCCTGGAACTCAGCCGCCATCTCGGCCTTCGCCGCAGCGATCTTCTGATCCATGAAGGTTCGGGACCAGGCCAGAGCGTCGCCGCCATCCATCAGTCATCGAACAGGTCGTCCACGGCCACCGACTTCTTCGGGGCCTTCAACTCCATGACATACAACTTGGCGGGTTGGAACCCACGAGTCGTCGGCTTCGCCAGGCCCGAACACTTGATGCGGAGATGAGCCCCCTCATCGATCTCGCTCAGCCCTGCCGCCTTCGCTGCCTCAGCAAGTGCCCTCTCACCGGAATGTCCCTTCCCCTGAGCGGGCTCAAAGTTGTTACCACCCTTGAGCCACACCGACCGCTTGCCGTCGTCATCGTCGCCCGCTGACAACGTGGTCGCCAACTCGACCACCGTCTGCATCCGTGGCGAACCATCCGACCAAGTGAGCGGATCACCTGACGTGAAATCGGTCTGCTGGACACGCTTGATCGAAATGATGTCACCATCGATCTCATCACCCATCTCCGGCTTCCACGACTTCGAGCCGCCTTCCAATTCTGAAACACTGAACCCTGCCATTACTGACTCACTTTCTTTGTGTGTGTTGCCGAAGCGCGGGGATCGCCCTCCGGCCATCCGAGACCGAACTCGGCCTCGACATCATCCAGAAGCTTGAGCACTCGCTGGATGTGTTCCTTCTCCGACAACCCCTGCTTCGGTGTCGGAATCTCTGTCGGCCAGTTCTTGCCGAGACACTGCTTGGCGTCGGCGTTCCTGGCGATGGTCGTGATCCTGGCTTTGATGAACGTCAGGAAGTCATCGGTTTCGGCGAGCGGCCCTGCGCCGAGTTCGGCGACGAGCAGTTCTTCGCCGTCGGGGAGTGGAGGTGTGAACTCGTACGCTCCGAATGGCTCGATGTTCTTCCACTTGCGCCTCCACGACTTCACCTGATCCACGAGTTGGGCACCCCACTCACCCACGCCCAGATCGACCCAGATCAGTGAGCATTGCTCCTGACCGGCTGGGAGGTGAACCAGGATTCCCCAGTCCTTGTTGATCGGCGGCGTCTCCAAGAACACGTCGTTCACCACGTCGTAGAGTTCGCCGTCGGCGTACAGCGCCATCTGCACCGTGTAGCCAGGCAGCGAGTAGTCCAGCTTCTTGCCGGTCTTCAGGTCGCCGACGAACTTCGTGCCCGGTTGATGAATCTCGCCGTCCGGCGTCATCAGCGGTCCAGTGTTGCGGTACAGCCGATCAGCCGTCCCCGCGCACCCCATCGCCAGGTTGACGACGTGGTACTCGAACAGGTCGGACACCAGGAAGTTCTCCTCCAGGCACTTGCTGTACACACGCAACGACTTTGCAAACTCCTCCGGTGGGTCGAACGAATCGTCTGGGTCCTCCCACCGACACGACATCGCATGGAGGGCGGTGCCCAGGTCTGCGGCCTGCGCCCCTTTCCCGGCGTTGATCGCCAACTCGCGCAACGTCTGGAACGTCTTGCGATCGTCGTCCTTGACGGCGACGTAGCGAGCTTGCAACGCTTTGTCGAGGGCGACGCCCTGAGCGGCCCGGTCGATCTTCCAGTTGACCAACGCGTTCTCGTCGTCCAGGATTTTCCCCCACGACGACGGTCTCGACAGGCGGACGTTCTTGCCGTCCTTGTCGATGATCATGGGTGCGCCATTGGCCCTGCGGAAGTCGGGTGCCTCCGGGGTTTCGAACTCTTCGATGTTCAGCCCCACGGGTGCGCCTCATCCAGTACCTGCACTGCTTGCATGTCGATGTACTCCTTGATCTTGCGTTGGTCCCCAGCCAGGCGGATGAGGTCTTTGCACAGTCGGGCCAGTTGCCGTTCGTTGGCGTGGCCGTTGGCGATGATCTGCTCCAACGACTTGACCAACATCGGTTCAGCCATGCTCCTCGGATTATGCGTTGAGGGGTGTGACACTGGGGACCTCCTCCACTCTCAGCCGCCAGCGGTGGGCGGGCTTGTCGTAGCCGAACAGCCACACCTTCCACCCCGCACCCCACATCGCCGCCAGGACTGGTGATGCCTGCATCTTCGTGCGACGACTCGACATGTTGTTCCGGCTGGTCACTTGGACACCGACGGTCTCGCCGTTGCCGACGGCCAGGATGTCGATGAAGCCGAACAGGTCGTGGCGGCGACGAGTGAACGAGTCCCAGTGCTCCACCATCTCGGCGAAGTAGCCCTCATCGCGCAGGTACTTCAGAGCCCTGGGATTGTGGGAGACGACGGTCACTGTGTGGCCCCGGCGTCGGCGGTGTCACCCCTCACTTTCAGTGCTTCGTCGGCGTCATACTCTCGGCCGTACTTGGCGCGCAGGGCGTCGATGCACAGCTTGTTGAGGCTGATCTTGTCCTGGTCGGCCCTGGCTCGCAGGAACTCCCGGAACGAGTAGGGCAGCGCCACGTTCAGCTGAACGGGCAGTTGCCGAGGGTCTTTGATTCTTGTCGGTGTTTGTGCCATACCCATACCCTAGCACATCACACCTGTGGATAGGAAGGGGTACAACCCTGGGGACAACCTGGGGACAACCTGGGGACAACGACCTTTGCACCGTGCAAAGCCGCAGCGTCGATTGACGCCCGTGCCAAACTGAGCAGCGTGGCTGACAAGGAGGCATACGGCAAGAACAACGATCGTGGCCTCCACATGATCGTGCCGATCACCGACTTCCGGAAACAGGCATTCCTGCGCTGGCTCTGCACCCCACCCAAAGAGCGAGAGTTCAAGACCTTCATCGACTTCGCCAAGAGCATCGACACGGATCGGCGCACCCTCCAGAACTGGCGCGACGACAAAGAGTTCCTCGAAGCCTGGGAGAAGATGTACCTCCGCACCATCGGAGACCCCGGCAAGAAATCCGAAATCATGGCCACCCTGTTCCGCACCGCCACCGATGCAGATGACCCCAAGCACGTCCAAGCAGCCAAGGCGTACTTCGAGATCGAAGGCTCCATGAAGCCCGCCAAGATGGAGGTCACCGTCCAGCGCCCCGCAGCCGAACTGACCGACGATCAGTTGGCGACTCTCCTGGCCGAACGGGCCGAAGCGGAGAAGGCGCAGCGGGGCCGTGCCATCGGGTAGCTCCGGCTTCGAACCCGGCGTCAACGCAGCCACCCGGCGAGCGCTCCTCGACCTGCGACGGCAGATCGGCCAAGGCGGCGGCGCAGGCGGACTCGACCCCACAGGCGCGATCCCCGGCGCAGGACCACCGCCCGCGCCTGGCAGCGACGGCGACTTCATTATCGACGGCGACGGCAACGGCTGGGTGTGGGACGGAACCGATTGGGTCAACATCGGTCCCATCGCCATCCCTGGACCGACCGGGCCACAAGGACCAACCGGACCCACAGGTGCTACAGGTCCTGTCGGTCCCGTTGGTCCGGTCGGACCCGTCGGCCCGGTCGGCCCTGAAGGACCCACAGGCGCTACAGGCCCTGTCGGCCCTGTCGGCCCGGTCGGACCTGAAGGTCCGGTCGGACCTGAAGGTCCGGTCGGCGGCACATCGCAGAACATGCCAGTCGGGTCCATCACCGACTACATCGGAACGACAGCACCCGTCAACTGGCTGCTGATGGTCGGCCAGACCGTGACCAACGGCCAGACCTTGTATCCCATCCTGTGGGGCATCATCCCGACAGCGATGAAAGTCGGCGCAGACATCCTGATGCCCGACACCCGCGGCCGTGTCAGCGTGGGCCTCAACGCTGCCGATCCGCTGTTCGATACGATCGGCAAGGTCGGGGGCTCCAAGGACGCCGTGGTCGTGTCACACGATCACGACATGACCCACAACCACACCGGCAGCAGCGGCACGGTGTCGGCAGACCACTATCACGGCGTCAACGTCAACTCAGGCAACATCTCAGCCGACCACACCCACGGCGTGGCGATGGACGGTGCCGGTGAGCACGGTCACAACTGGGGACACGGAACCAATTTCCTCTACTTCGCCGGTGGCGGTATTGGCGGTTATGGCGTCGGAGGCGGAAGTGGGTGGAACATCGCTCAGTTCCTCCACGACGGCAACCACGTCCACAACACCTGGTCGGGCACCATGTCCGCTCACCACTACCACAACGTCAACGGCAACACCGGCACCATCTCGGCCAACCACACCCACGCCGTCACCGTCGACACCCGCACTCAGAACACTGGGCTGAGGGGAGCGGCAGCGACCAACGCCAATGTCCAGCCGTACGTCACCTTCGCCAGAATGATCAAAGTCCTCTGACACACCAAGGAGAAACGTGAGCACCTCAACCACCACCCAGTGGCGCACCATTGTCGCCACAATCGATGAAGCCCTCGACACCGCTCGTGTCCAGGTCCAGCAGGTTGACGCCTACGCCGGGGCGCAGGTCTCCATCAACCCTGTCGCCCGCAATCATGAGACCGGTGAGTTCCAATGGGAGGTCATGGTCTCGGGCGTCCCAGTGACGTGACCGTCCAAGCGGAGGACTACTCCTTCGATGATCTGCTGTGGGAACGGGAATGGCGCAAGTGCGCGCCGAAAGCCTGGCGCGACGAGAGTGGAAGGTGGCATCAGCGCACACCCGATGAACTCCTCGCCGGGTTCATCTACTTCTGCGAGAACTACTGGTACATCCGCCATCCCAGTCGGGGACGGATCAAGTTCGAGATGTTCGAATCGCAGGTCGAGACGATCGATTCGTGGCTCAACAACCGCTACAGCCTGATCCTGAAAGCACGACAGATCGGGTTCTCCACCCTCATCTCCACCTACGCCTTCTGGCTCACGTTCTTCTACTCGGACCGCAGCATCGTCATGCTGTCGAGGACGGAACGTGAAGCCATCAAGCTGTTGACGAAGGCGAAGTACGGCTACAAGTTCCTCCCCGAATGGATGCGGAACGCACGCGGTCCGGTCGCCAACATGACGCAGACCAAGATCGAGTTCACCAACGAATCGTCTATCGAGTCCCTACCGTCAGCGTCCGACCCGGCCCGTGGTGAATCCGCCTACCTGATCGTCGTGGACGAACTCGCCTTCCTCCAGAACTCCGAGGAAGCATGGGCGGCAATCGAGCCGGTCGCCGACCTTGGTGGCTCGGTCATCATGATGTCCACCGCCAACGGTGAAGGCAACCTGTTCCACCGCCTGTGGGCGGAAGCCGAACAGGGCAACAACCGCTTCACCCCGCTGTTCTTCTCGTGGTCGGCGAACGGCCGTACTCAGGAATGGTACGACGCCAAGAAGGTCGACACCCCCGAGCATGTGATGGCGCAGGAGTACCCGGACAACCCGGACGACGCCTTCTTGAAATCGGGTCGCCCAGTGTTCTCCATCGAGTTCCTGCGCCAGATCGAAACCTCGCCCCCGCTGGCCCGTGGCTACCTGGACCCGAAGCTGAAGTTCATCGAAGACGGCGGCGCGCTGCGTATCTGGAAGTGGCCGATCGATGAAGGCAAGTACGTGATCGGTGCCGACCCGTCACAGGGGATGGAGCACGGCGACTATGCGTCGGCCCATGTCATCAATGCCCGAAACCATGAGGTCGTCGCCCACTGGCATGGTCGTATCGATCCAGACCTTCTGGGCTCCGAGGTGTTGGCTCGCCTCGGAAAGTTCTACAACCACGCCCTGGTCGGCGTTGAGTCCAACAACCACGGTCTCGTCACCTTGAAGTACCTTCAGCGTCTCCGCTACCGACCGCTCTACTTTCAGCGCAGTCCGCTGTACAAGAAATCCATCCCCACTGACATCCTCGGCTTCCGCACCACCCAGGTCACCAAGCCCCACATGATCGGTGAACTCAACCAGGCGTTGCGTGATGGCGTCATGATCCTGCACGACGCCGAGACTATTGCCGAGCTTCGAACCTTCGCCCGAGACGACAAAGGCAAGATGTCAGGGTCTCCGTTCGATGACCGCACCATCAGCCTGGCGATCGCCAACCAGATGCTGCACCACGTCTTCCTCCCCGAGTACCAGGTCGACACCGGACCGCAGAAGGGCAGCATGGATTGGTGGCAGGCGAAGGTGTACGACGACGGGATCACGATGGCAAACCTGACGGCAACGAAGCCGAAGTTGCAGATTCGCGAGCCGATCGGGGCGCACTACGTGAGAAACCCTCGCTGAATCACCTGTCTCTGTCAGAATGCACACAGTTCTCGACAGAAAGTGGGAGATTCATGGCGATCCATCTCGACAGGCAGCGTCCACCGAAGAAGAAGATGGGTCGCAATCAGCGGCGCGGCAGCAAGTCGAACCCCGGCACAGGCGTGCAGTGGGCGAACTGGTTGGACAATCCGGCAGGGGCGCCCGGTGGTGGCGGTGTCCCGGCGACCGGCGCGATCGCTGGCACCCCCGGCACTTTCACCCCGGAAGGCAGCACGCCGCCCTTCGATCTGGCTGCGATGGCACCCATCGTCGCCAGCCCAATCGCAGCGTGGACAACCGGTCAGTTCGTCATGATGGGCAATAACAACTCCTGCCACTGGAACGGTACGAATTGGGCTGGTGGCGGTGCCGCCGTCGAAGACCCCGAGGTGCAGAGCACTACACCCACCATGTCGTGGACGAAGGCCGACATCATCGAGTGGATCGAGAAGAACGTCGAAACCGAAGGTGACCTCGAAGCCTGCACGAAAGCGGAGTTGCTCGAACTCACCGAGGGCTGACGTGAACTGCTCTCACGAAGGGTGCCGCAGGGATGCGTACTACCCCCATGACGAGTGCTACCGCCACCGCATCATGTCGGTCGGCTTCAGCATGAAAGCACCCGCCGTGCAAGGAGACTTCCACCGCACCGCCCGTGAGTACCGGGAAGAAAGCTTCGGCACCAGCGACGAGCGTGAACTCGGACGCAGAGGGATAGAGCGGGCATGACCACACAAACAGAACAACTCAAGTTCGCGATGGCTGAGATTCAGCGATCCAAGAAGTGGCGCGCCGACTCCGGCTACGACGACAACTGGACACGCTGGATCGACCTGTACCGGGGCTACCAGTACGAAGGGGCCAGGTCCCCCAACGACCGCCTCATCATCAACATCGTGTTCGCCACCGTCAACGTGCTCGTCCCCGCGGTGTCGGTCAACAACCCGAAGTTCACCATCTCCGCACGCAAACCCGACAGCCAAGCCCAAGCGATGCTGACCCAGGAAATCCTCAACTACCTGTGGCACGTCAACCGGTATCAGCAGGACTTCCGCCTCGCCGTTCTCGACTTCATCATCATCGGTCACGGCTGGGACAAGGTGGGCTACAAGTGGGTGAAGGACCCCGAGTCGAAGAAAGCCGAAGGCGAATCCGACCAGACAGCGAACAAGGACTCCGACGCCTACGAAGAAGGCGTCGATGACCGCGAAGACAAAGAGGGCAACTCCGAGTCCGAACTGAACATGGACGACGACCGACCGTTCGTGGAACGCATCAGTCCGTTCGACATCTTCGTGGACCCCGACGCCCGCCACCCGAAAGAGATGCGGTGGATCGCTCAGCGCACCTGGCGTCCACTCACCGACGTGCAAGTAGACAGCCGCTACTCAACGACAGCACGCAAGAAGGTCGGTGCCCGATCCTGGTCCCGATCGGCAGGAACCGACGCCGACGGTGATGCCCGCTCCGGTGACGAACAGCCCGCGCAGAACTTGCAGTACGCCGAAATCTTCGAGTTCTACGACTGCAAGCGCGGCACGGTCGCCACCTTGTCGCTCGACTCAGCCGAAGACGCCAAGGACGCCGACGGTGGCTTCCTCATCAAGCCGAAGAAGATGCCGTACGCCAGCGGCCACCCCTTCGAGATGATCCGCAACTACGAAGTCCCCGACCACTTCTACCCGATCGGTGACATCGAACAGATCGAATCGCTCCAGCTGGAGTTGAACGAAACCCGCAACCAGATGATGAACCACCGCAAACGGTTCGCACGCAAATGGTTGTACGAGAAAGACGCCTTCGACCGTGACGGTGTGATGGCGCTCGAAGCCGACACGGACAACGCCATGATCCCCGTCATCTCAGACGGGGACCCGGCGAAAGTGATCGCCCCCGTCCCAGCGGTCATCACCCCACCAGAGTTCTACAACCAGTCCGACATGATCTCCACCGACATGGACCGGGTGTCAGGTGTGTCCGACTACCAGCGCGGCGCACAGACAGCGATCAAGCGCACCGCCACCGAAGCCGCCATGATCCAGGACGCTTCGAACTCTCGTGCCCAGGACCGGTTGACGAAGATCGAGGATTCGCTCAGCCGTATCGGTGAGCGGATCATCCAGTTGATGCAGCAGTACATGACCGGCAAGCACGTCGCCCGGATCATCTCGGTCCCCGGCGCAGCCTGGCTGGAGTACGACAAGGACTACATCAAAGGCGAGTTCGACTACAGCGTGCAGGGCGGCAGCACCGAACCACAGAACGAGACGTTCAAGCGTCAGTCGGCAATGCAGTTGGTCGATGCGTCGATGCCGTTCCTCGATGCCGGTGTCGCCGACCCGGTGAAGCTGTACCGCAAAGTGCTCGAAGGTTTCGGCATCACCGATCCGACCGGCTACATCCAACCGCAGGCGTTGGCGGCGAACGGCCCACCGCCTCCGGGGGAACAGCCAGCCCTACCTCCCGGACCCCCGCCCGCACCAGGGGGTCCAGGGGGACCACCGCCTGGTGGCCCACCTGGAGGTGGTCCTCCGCCTGGCCCACCACAAGGGCCACCAGGTGGTGGGCCAGGCGAAGCCATCCTTTCCCAGATTCCGCCGCAGGTACTCCAGATGCTGCCGCCCGAGATCGTGGACGGCATCGCTTCCGGCAAGATTCCGCCGCCAATGGTCCAGCAGATATTGGAACAGTTGATCGGTCAGGTCGGTGGAGGACCTCAGGGACCACCGCCTGGTGGTCCACCGCCTGGTGGTCCACCGCCAGGTCCGCCGCCAGGGCCACCTCCCGGCATGGGCGGTCCGCCACCCGGCCCAGGACTCACACCGCCACCACCGAACGGCGAAGCAATCCTTGCTCAGATTCCACCCGAAATCCTCCAGATGCTGCCGCCCCAAATTGTGGACGGCATCGCCTCCGGCCAGATACCACCGGAGATGGTCGGGCAGATTCTGGACGAACTGTTGGGTGGCGTGCAGACAGAGATGCCAGGCCCTGGTCCTGGTATGCCGATGTGAGTTTGACGGGCGTGCCACAATGACGAATGCATGAGCAACCTTGAAGGACTCAATGAAGAACAGGTAGATGCGAGCCCCGTCGTAGACGGACAGGCAGCGGACACCACGACCGAAGACCAAGCACCGCCCCCGGAGCCGGTACGCGAATACCTCGACATCGATGACACCCTGGCGTCCAAGTACGTCAAGGTGAAACAGGATGGACAGGAAATCGATGTTCCGCTGAACGAGGCGTTGCAGGGATATCAACGGCAATCCGACTACACCCGCAAGACGCAGGAAGCGGCAGTACTCCGAGAGCAGGCCCAAGAGGCACTCCGGTTGCAGCAAGCGTTCCAAGCCGATCCGGGTCTGACCGTCCAAGTTCTCGCCCGCCAGGCAGGCGTATCCGTCGAGGAGTTCCTCGGCATGTCACCTCGACAGCAAGCCGCAGCTGTGGCCGAAGTCGAAGACGAGTACGCCGACCCCCTGGAAAAGGCGATCGCCCAGGAGCGAGCGGAGCGCATCGCGCTCCAGGAACGGATCGATCAGCGTGATGCCGATGACTACCTGCGAGCCCAGGTCCAAGGTCTCAAGCAGGCGTACCAGATCAGTGATGAAGATGTCCGAAGCGTCGTCCAGCAGGCCCTCCAGTTGGGGGTCGGGCCGGAGGCGTTTCCGATGATCTACCAATCCCAGGCATTCCAACGGCTACAAGCCCAGAACGGGGCACAGCAAGAGGCAGTGGCGGCACAGCAAGCAGACGACGCCAGACGGCGTGCGGCTGCGGCTGCATCGGCGGGCGTGGTGGCATCGGGTAGCGGGGCTACCAACGTCACCACTGTGCCGCCTGCGAACGTCCACATGTCACCCCGTGACGCTGTGCTCGCAGCCTTCGATCAGCTAGAGGCGTAGCCAAACGGGGTCCGTCCTTAACAAGGAGACCTCGCACAATGGTTGCTGGCAATCACTCACCCGCAACGTGGGACGACATCCTGTCGACCACGTTCCATCACTATCACAAGACCCTCACCGACAACATCTGGAACAGCCGACCGCTGCTCGACTACTACATGAGCAAAGGTCGTCTGCGCCTGGTCAGTGGTGGCATCTCCATCGTGGAGCCGCTCATCACCTCCGAAGGTGAGACGCAGGCGTACCACGGGTACGACCCCGTGTTCATCAACCCGGTGCCGACGGTCACCGCAGCCCAGTACGACTGGAAGCAGCTGGCGGCGACCATCATCATCTCCGGCCTGGAGGAAGCGCAGAACAACTCCAAGGAAATGATCATCAACCTCCTGGAGGCGAAGATCATGCAGGCCGAGGAGACGCTCAAGACGCGCATCAACAAGATGCTCTACGGCACGTACGTCCCGCGTACGACCGGTGGCGTCGATGAGACCGGGAAGATTTTCCTCGGGCTCCCGACGATCATCGATGACACGCTCCCCGTGGGTGGCATCGACCCGGCGACGAACCCGTACTGGAAGTCCCAGGAAGTTGTCGGCGGTCCCGTCGATGCAGCTGGCCTGGAAACCCTTCTGCGTACAGCGTTCAACCTGGCCTCCGATGTCGGCTCCGATCACGTCGATGCGATCTTCACGAACGCATTCGGCCTCGGCTTCTACGAGTCCACCCTCACCCCACAGGTGCGGTACACGGACACGAAGAAGGCGAACCTCGGGTTCTCGAACCTGATGTACAAGAACGTCCCCATCTTCTCCGACCCGGACTGCTCGGGCGGCGTGGAAGGGACGCTCGACACCGACTCGGCGACGTACTACGGGCTCAACTCGAAGTACGTCGGCCTCACCATCCACTCGGAGCGCAACTTCAAGCAGTCGAAGTTCACCGACAACCTGGGTGGCTCCGTCACCGAAGGTGGCGGCTCCGGCACGGCAACGGCCAGCGCCCTGGACGCACGAGTGTCGTTCATCACGACCTTCGGCAACCAGACCACGCGGGCCCGTCGGCGTCTGTTCAAGATCACTGGAGTTTCGGAAGTCGCACCGGTCTGACCGTCCTGGCCCCCCTGGGAAGCATTCTCCAGGGGGGCCACCTCCAGTAGAAAGGACGCCATGCCAGACCTTCGTCCCAACAGTGCGTACTCCGCCCAGCCAGACGTTGCCCAGGTCCACACCGTCTACGGCGAACCGGTCGATCAAACGCTCCGCCCCGACAGCACCGACGAAGGCGTCTCGCAGGCCGTCGGCACCATCTACCGCCCGTACGAAAAGCCGACACGCAAAGCTGGGACCAACCGATTCGGCAAGCCGAAGGTGTTGTGTGCCACCGACGGGTGCAAGGCGTTCCCCACCAAGACGGGTCATTGTGTCGGCCATTCGCGCAGCCTGGGTCTGATCGAGAACTGGAACCAGGAAGGGCGCAAGCCGCATGAACCTGACTGAACTACAGCAATACGTCTGGGCACAGACCGACACCACCAGCGTCGACCTCCCCGGCGCGACCATCGCCGCGTACATCGATGAGGCGTTCACCCGGACGATGGCGGCGGAGAACCGCTGGCCGTTCTACGAACAGGGCTGGCAGCTGCAACAGCAGCCCGGTACCACCTGGCTCGACATGCCGATCGACATGCTCGGTCCGGCGATCATGTCGATCGCCCGTCCCCACGGCGGAGGCAAGCTCGTCCAGATCAACCAGGAGGAAGCGGAGAGTCGCTTCACCTCCACCCCGGCGCACGGTGGCTACGCCGCTTACTACTCGATCTGGGCGAACAAGATTTGGCTGTGGCCGCTGGGCACCAACGAAGCCCCCATCGACTACATCGTCCGCGGCTACCGCAAGCCGCTCACCACCTTCAACCCGGACACCGGGCAGGTCGATGCCGACCCACGGCTGCACCGCGCCCTCGCCCACTACGCCATCGCCCTCGCCTACGCCCAGCAGGAAGACGACGTGCTCGAAGGCCGCTACATGGAGCGGTGGGCGCAAGACGTGGAGATGGTCCGCACGTCTCTCATGGACCCAGCAGGCAACAGGCCGCTGGTCATGTACGGCACCTTCAACCGGAGAACCCTCGGTCTGGGTGGTGGCCCCGGCCCCGGCTATCAGCCGAGTGCGATCAACCCGCAAGGCCCCGAAGGTCCTGTCGGTCCGATCGGCCCTGCCGGTCCCGCGGGGCCTCCCGGTCCTGCCGGTCCGACCGGCGCTGGCTCCACAGTCGCGGGACCTGCTGGCCCGGTAGGTCCCGCGGGCCCAGCCGGACCGAAAGGTGACGCCTCCACCGTCCCCGGCCCGATAGGCCCGACAGGTCCGACCGGTACCACCGGGCCGAAAGGTGAGCGGGGACCGGCAGGTGCTGACTCCACTGTTCCCGGCCCGCAAGGCATCCCTGGACCGGCAGGTCCTGTTGGGCCGAAGGGTGCCACCGGCAAGGACTCCACGGTGCCTGGGCCCGCAGGTCCGGTCGGGCCCGCTGGGCCGGTCGGTCCTGCGTCCACTGTGCCTGGACCGGCAGGACCGAAGGGTGCTACGGGTGCCACCGGTCCAGCTGGACCCGCTGGCCCCCAAGGTATTCCTGGTGTGTCGGACATTCCTGGTCCGGTCGGCCCGACTGGTCCGAAGGGTGATACAGGGCCCGCTGGCCCACAGGGTGCAGCATCCACCGTGCCTGGTCCCACCGGTCCTGTTGGTCCTGCTGGCCCCACCGGTCCAGCAGGACCCGCATCAACGGTGCCTGGTCCTCCGGGAGTGATCACTCCTCGCACCCTGAAGACGATCGCCAGCAACGGCAACACGAATGCCGTACTTGCCGAAGCCTGGAACTATCTCCAGTTCACCGGGACCAATCCGACGTACACGGTGCCGCCCAACGCCACCGTTGCCTTCCCGCTCGGGACGGAGATCGACGGCATCGGCACGGTGTCGGCGATGACGTTGATTGCCGGTGCCGGGGTGACGATTGTCCGGGCCCGGTCACTGGTGACGATCGGCGCAGGTTCTGGCTGGACGCTGATCAAGACGGCAACCGACAGCTGGCAGGCGCACGGGGACTTCATCTAAATGCTGGCATACGGGATCACTGCTGACGCCTACAACCCGGTGACGACGTGGCGCCCGTCCGATCTCGGTGCGGCACTGTACGCCTGGTGGGATGCCGCCGACCCGGCGACGATCACCGCTGACGCGACTGGGGCGGTGTCGCAGTGGAACGACAAGTCGGGCAACCTTCGGCACGGAACCTCATCAGGTGCAGCCATGCCTGTGACCGGCAAGCGCAAGCTGAATGGGATCAATGTTCTTGACTTCGATTCCACGGTCAACGCAAAGATGCTCACGGTCGGGGCCACGACATTGCCACAACCGTTCACGTTGGTCACGTTTGCTCGGCAGAACCGATACGACACTCGCAACCGCTACATCATCAACGGCCCTGGACTGAACCTGGTTTCAGTGAGCTACGGATACAGCGTCTTCGCTGGTCTTGGGCTGTCCCCCGGTGTGGCGGGCGACCAGGCCAACGGGGACACCGTGGTCGCCATCGTTAATGGCACCAACTCGATGATTCGACTGAACCAGAAGCACACTGCTCAGGGTGACGCCGGGGCGGCTGGGTGGGCCGGTCAGACGTGGAATATCGGTCGCAACACGAACACGACGGCATGGCACGGCCAGATAGGCGAGTTGCTCATCGTCAATCGGGCGCTGACGGAGATCGAGTTAGCGAGCGCCGAGGCGTACCTGCGGGACAAGTGGCTGCGCCCGACGCAGGTGTTCGACCCGTTGTCGATCCCGTGGGTGTCGGCGTTCTGGGCATCTGACCCGAAGCTGGTTCCTCCAGCCGATGGTGCTGTCATGCCGAGTTGGGCCAATGCCGTAGCCGGGAAGCAGGCCGTCTCGTCCGGTGTGGGAGTCCAGCCGACTTACCGTGCGTTCTACGCCAACCTCAACACGAAACCGGCTGTCGAGTTTGCGTTGGGTCAGTACCTCACCAACCAGTACAACGCTGGCCCTGTCGATGGAGCCCAGCCAAACCATTTCGTGATGGTGGCCTGGCTCGACCCCGCAGGAACGGCGTACAGCAAGCCGTGGACGGGTGGGGGAGCGAACAACTGGAACTACATTCAACTGCACCCCGACGGAACCGCTCAGATGAGTGCTCGCACTTCTAGTGGGTCCATCCAGGCGATTCCGGGTGGTAGTCGTCCCGGAGTCCCGTACATCGTGTCGGCCCTGTTCAACAGCTCCTCTTCGACGTATCGGATCAACGGGACCGACTATCCGGTGGCCGTGGACATTCACCCCCACGGCGGGATGAGGATCAGCGATGCCGCTGGCGGGTACCTCGGCGCGATCGCCTTCCTCGGTGTCTCCGACACCCCGCTGACCGGCCAGCAGATCGCCAACCTGGAGAACTGGGCGGCGAAGTTCTACGGGGTGCCGCTCGCCCCTGTGCCACCACAGATTCCCGGTTTGTTCGCCTGGTGGGATGCCGCGGATGCGACGACGATCACTGATGCCGGGGGCGGCAAGGTGTCCCAGTGGAACGACAAGTCGACCAACGGGCGCAATCTCACACAGGCCACCGACACCGATCGCCCGATCACTGGCGTCCGCACCCTCAACGGATTGAACGTGTTGGAGTTCGATCCGGTCGCGGTGAACCGGCCGATCTGGATGCAGACGGCGAACTTCGTGGAAGGGTCATTCCAGCAACCGATGACCATGCTGTTCGCCTGCCAGCCGGACGCGACAGGTAATCACCAACTTTGCTACAACGGCGGCGGGGCGGGGCCGGGTCTCCGGTCGTACACGGCATGGCAGATGCACGCTGGCATCAGCCTTGTTGGTGGATCAGCAACTCTGCACAGCCCCCATGTCGTGACAGCGGAATACAACCTGACGACATCACGCTTGCGAGATAACGGGGTGACGGTCGCTACCGGTGATGTGGGGGCTGGCGCAATGCCTTCGTTCCTGCTCAGCCGGAACAACACTCCCAACTCGTGGTACGGCCAAATTGGCGAAGTGGTCGTCTACAACCGAGTGTTGTCTGACGCCGAACTCGATCGAATCGAGTCCTACCTCAAAGCAAAGTGGGGAATCGCGTGATCTACGCACACGTCACCAATGGCGTCATCGATCATCAGGGCCCACTGCCACCGGTCTGGAACGACGGGGAACGCGACTGGGACCTGCGACCCATGTCCGACGAGGAGCTTGCCGAACTCGGATGGTTCGCGGTCGTCTACACCGATCGCCCGCCGAACACCGACACGACGACCTGGGATTCGGCGATCGTTCTGGTTGATGGCGTCCCCACCGAGCAATGGACGGAGCGGCCGTGGACGAACGAAGAACTCGCTGCCGACGAGGCACAGCGAAACAGTTCACAGGTCGTCTCCGAATCCGGCCAAGCGGTCGATCAGCTGGTCGCCGTCGTCAACGAACTGAACGTGATCGCCGAGAACGCACTCGTTGACCCGATGGTCCGTGAACTCGCTGCCCTGCTCCGCACCGTGACCCGCCAAGTGAACCGTGAAGCCCGTGGCACATCGGGTCGCACCGACGACAACTACACCGGACGCACCGTCTGGATTCAACCAAGGAGAACAGCGTGAGCTATCTGACCCAGGACGACATCGCCAACAACGGAGCCATGCAGGCGCGTGTCGCCCAGGCGGCAGCACAAGAAGTGAAGTCGGACGAACCGGACCGCTGGACGTACGAACGTCGTCGCACCTGGGCGTCAGCCCCCGGCTGGGATGCAGCTTGGGAGTCGTACCTGGTGGCGAACCCGGACGGCGATCCCGGTGCCGATGAGGGTGTCATCACCGACGGGATGATCCTGTCGCAAGTGCAGTCGATGACCTGACACATGGCAACCCGGCTCCAACCTCTGACACTGCGTGACTTCACCGGTGGGCTCGTCACCAGGGACAACTCGTTCCAGCTTGGTGACAACGAGTCCCCGGCGATGCTCAACGTCCATGTGGATCAGCGGGTTGGGTTCGCCACGCGGGAAGGCTGGGCGCGCTGGGGGGCGACAGACGACCCGGCGATCATCACCTGGGACCCACGCAACGCCGCCTTGCACCAGTACGCCGACGGGTCCTTCGCCGTGTATGTCGCCAACGACGGCATCGTCTACCGCACCGACACGTCCGGTCTGTTGGTAGCCACCACCGTCACCTGTTTCGCCATCCCGCACCTGGCTGACTTCGCTCCCTGGGGCGACACCATGTACATCGCCACCGGGGCCGGTCACCCATCCTGGGGCCACACCGAGTCCGCTGCCACCGTGTTGACCGCAGCCGGGGATGGTGTGTGGAACGACGACTACACGACACCGAACATCCCTGGTGGTGTGGTGCCGTCAGCCACGCTGATCGAAGCCCACGCCGGGTACCTGTTCGCCGCCGACGTGAACGAGACGTTCGACGCTGCGACGCAGCGATACCCGAACCGTCTTCGCTGGTCGCACCCGGACGAGCCGGAGAACTGGGCGAAGCAGGACTACCTGGACATCGAACTGGGTGGCTCCCGCATCCGGGCGTTGAAGTCGTTCGGTGATCACCTGCTCATCTTCAAGGACTCCACGGTGTGGGGGTTGTACGGCTACGACACCGAGTCATGGCAGCTGGTGCAGGTGTCGAACAAGTCGGGGACGGTCTCACCAACCTCTGTCACCTCGTCGGAGTCGTCCTGCTACTACTACTCTCCGGCCGGTCGTAGTGCCATCTTCGAGATCGCAGGTGGCAACCGGCCGCAGTCGATTTCGGAACCGATCCGCCAGGTGATGTCGGAGACGTTCACCATCAACAACGTCTGGATCGACTGGATCAGCAACCGCCTGTTCTGTCAGCTGCCGTGGGAGTTCGCATCGCTGGTCCCGGCCCCGGCGCGCAGCATGGACTCCCGCCACTCTCGGTCCGGGTCGTCATCCAACGCGACCACCTCGTTCATCTTCGACCCGCTCCTCGGTGAGGGTGCGTGGGAGGCCCACCAGCCAGCGGTCGGTCACATCCGTAGCGTGGTGGAACTGCCAGGTGACAAAGCCCCGATCGCTGTCCACGCCGGGGACCCGGTGGCACGCTGTCTGCTGCGGCTGGGTGGCCTCACGTCCACTGCCGCCGACATCATCCACGCCACAGGTGAGACCACCCCGTTCGAAGCGTTCTACACCACCAACTGGAAGGACGCCGGGACCGAGGAGCTACGCAAGTCGTGGCGTCGTCCCCGGTTCATCATCAACAACCCGGAGTCCGACATCATCTTGCGTGTCGACGCCTACCGCAACTACGACCCTGGTGCGGCGTACCGGTCATGGACACTCGGCCTTGATTCGTTCGGGCGTTCGTTCTGGCGTGACCTTGGCGCAGCAGCCCCGGAAGGTGACGGCTTCGACTGGGATGACGGCACGCTCTGGGAGGGCGAGACGAGAGGCTCGCGCATCATCCGTGGTGGTCCGCTCGGTGTCGCCCGGTCCGTTCAGCTGCGGATCACCGCCACGCCCGACACGCTCGGCAAGGCTTGGGGCGTTGATGCGATCACACTCAAGATCATCCAGCGACGCTTCACTACGTAGGGGACCACATGGCTTTCTTCAACTATCCATTCCACGTCGCCAAAGACACCCCTGCGGTCGCCAACGAGGTACAGACCAACTTCGATCAGCTGCTGGCTTGGATCATGACGAACGTCATGCAGAAAGACGGCACGAACGCTCCGACCGCACCAGTCGTTTTGCCTCCCGGTCCACCCACGTCACCTGACCAGGCGGCGAACAAGGCATACGTCGATGCGGTCGTGCCGGTCGGGACCATCTTCGAGTACGGCGGCACGGTGCTGCCAGCCAAGTGGCTGTGGTGCGATGGGGCCACCTACACGAACACCTCTCAGCCGCAGTTGGCTACAGCGCTCGGGCGTGCCCACACCGCAGCGGGCGTCCCCGCCGACAGCTTCCAGGTTCCGGATCGTCGCAAGCGTGTCGGTGTCGGTGCTGATGCCACCGAGGCGGCGAAGTTCGGGCTCGGGGTGAAAGGTGGCCAACGGGACTCGGAACTCCCTCAACACCTGCACAGTGTTCCCGCCCACGGTCACGCAATGACGGGCAGCGTCGGCGTGATGGATCGTTCCATCGACCACCTGCACACTGCGGGCGGTCTCATCACCGACATGCGAGGCGAGCACGGCCACAACCTCGGTAACAGCTCATTGCTTTGGTACGAGTCGGGCGCGGGCGGAGGGTTCATCAGCCTCCAGGCTGGAACATCGCGTACTGCCACCTGGGTCGCGACCGGGGTCGCTGGTGGTCTCCACAACCATGCGGTGACCGGCACGTCAGGTGCCGCCGATCGCGACCTGAACCACAACCACACCAACACGTTCGCGGTGAGCGATAAGCCAGCGTTCGACACCATCAACGCGGGCACCGGCACCACGCTGATCGACAAGAACCTGCCGCCGTACATCGCCCTCAACTACATCATCTACAGCGGGGCCTGACATGGACGCATCGGCTCCCAACTACGGCGGATACGAACGGCAGAGAGGTGACGTTGAGTACAAGTACGGCACCGACTCAGCCACCAACGCCTACGGTCGCTTCCTCGGTCAGCAGCGCTACGAGCGCCAGACCAGCGACGCGCAGCGTGCGTACGGTCGGGCGTACCCCGGTTACAAAGCGAACTTCGGTCAGCGGGGGCTGTCGGGTGGTGGCATCAACTCGGGGGCGATGAAGCGCAGCATGGGCAACTTCGTCGGCGACTATCAACGTGACTACACCCGTGCCGCCCAGGATCAGACGCTCGCCAACCAGCAGTTCGATCTGGGCCAGGCCAACCTGGACCAGTGGCGGCAGCAGGCGCTGCAAGGTATCGAGACCGACAAGGCCAACGAGATCGCAATGGCCGCACAGAACTTGCAGCAGTTGAAAGACTTGCTGGGATCGTTGTAGGAGGATCAGATGGTCACGTACAGCCAGAACCAGAGCCGGTACAACCAGACGGCACGCGGCAAGGCGCAGGCAGCGGCGAAGGCGAAGGCGAAGGCCCCTGCCGCCAAGCCCAAGACGCAGGCAAACAGCAATTACCTCGCCAACGCTCTGGGTGGTAGGACATACGAGCAGTCGCGAGAAGGCTCAGTGTTCCAGCCGATGAACGTCGGCCTCGGGACCAGTTCACCCAGACGTGACACCACCACTGGTGCCTGGTACTACGGCAGTGGGAGCAACGCACTTCCCACCTTCGGTCCGACCAGTCTTCCTCCCGGTGGCGGCGGCGGTGGTGGCGGTGGGGGCGGTGGCCGTGGCCGTGGCGGCGGTGGCGGTGGCGGCGGTGGTGGTGGTGTAGACGTGGGGGCGATCATGGCCCTGATGAACCGCCAGCCCGAGCGGTACCAGTGGGAAGACGTTGACCTCCCCGACTA
>Ga0193696_1000079_pt1 | contig 43067 bp, 52 predicted proteins | sample L3m1metaG_FD_145074 | JGI IMG/M metagenome (GOLD analysis project Ga0193696, IMG submission 145074) | Soil microbial communities from a riparian zone of the East river system, Colorado, United States - L3m1 | ecosystem: Environmental > Terrestrial > Soil > Riparian zone | place: USA: East River... | reverse complement strand
CGCCGGTTTCGCCTGAGCAAAGGCAAGCGTCGACGCGGCGAGAACAGCGATCGGGAGGAGCGCGTGCTTCATCGCTTATTGTCCCTTCAGTTGCTGCAGCTGCGCCTTCGCCTGGTTGTTGTTCGGGTCGAGCTCCACCGCTTTCTCCAGGTCCTTGATCGCTGCGTCCTTGTCGTTCTTCTTCTGGTGGGCCTGCGCCATGGTCTGATACGTGCGCGATGACTTCGGGTAGAACTCGAGGTTCAGGTTCAACCACACCAGCGCATTGTCGGGCCGATCGGCTCCGACGGCGGCCTGCGCCATCGCAATCAGCCCGCTCTCGCTCATGTCGTACGCCATCGTCCCGGCGTATTTCGCCCGCAGCTCGCGATACTGCGCGACCGCCGAGTCGAGACCTTTGGCGTTCACCGCCTCGTTCAGCACCTGCGTCAATTGCTTGGGAACGGCGAGGCCCCGGTGGCACGTCATGCACCCGACGCGCGTCGTCTCGTTGCCCGCTTTCCCGACCACCGCAGGGAGTTTCTCGTTCAGCTCGCGCGCAAACACCATCATCTGGCGCGCCGTCTTCTTGACCGGTTTCTCGTCGGACGCCATGTCGTTGCGGCCGCCGCGGCCTTCCATGACGTGGCAGTAGTTGCACTGGACGCCCAGCGCGGCCGAGATGCTCTGCATCGTCGCGACGACCTGTTCGCGCGGGGTCTCTTTCGGAATGATCTGCAGGTTGGTCATCGGCGGCGGGCCGCCCGCTCGCTGGCCGGCTCCGGGCGCGGCGCCCCCGGCCGGCGGGGGCTGCGCGAGGGCTGAAGACGCGGCGAACAGACACAGTCCGATAGCCATTCCGGCGAAACGTTTCATCGGCAACCCTCGTTGGTCGGACGTTCAGCGCGACGTACGGTTCAGTCCGAATCGCACGTTCAAACCGGCAGCTACGCGGAAGGCACCGGTTGGCGGACGAACGACAGCCAGCGACGATACTGCGGCAGCTGGCCTCGTACCGCCTGATTGAACGTGTCCTGAATACGACGGGTGATGGGGCCGAGTTTACCGTCGCCGATGACGGTGCCGTCGACCTCGCGAATCCCCGTGACTTCGACCGCGGTTCCAGAGAAGAACAGCTCGTCGGCACCGAGGACGTCTTCCATCGAAATCTGCGCCACGCGCGTCTCGATGCCCAGGTCGGCAGCGATTTCCAGCACCGCCGCCCGGGTGACCCCCATCAGGATGCTGGCGTCCTTGTCGTTGGTGACGAGCGCGCCATTCTTCACGACGAAGAGGTTCTCGCCCGAGCCTTCCGCGACGAGCCCTTGAGAATTCAAGAGCAGCGCTTCGTCGAACCCGCGGCGCTGGGCATCGTTGACCGCCCGCGCGGAGTTGATGTACTGGCCGCAGGCCTTCGCCCAGGCGGGAATCGCGCTGTTGTCGAATTTGCGGATGGGGGACACGGTGACTCGGACGCCTTCATCGGCGTTGGCCAGGTACTTGCCCGTCGGAACGGCCGCGATGGCGACGGTGACCGGACACTCCTTGGTCCAGACGCTGAGTGTGGCGGCGTCGAAGAAGGCCACCGGGCGCAAATACGAGGCCTCCAACCGGTTCGCTCGGACGACATCCAGACTCGCCTCGGACAGGGTCTCGATCGAGTATGGAATCTGTAAGTCATAGAGCTCGGCCGACTTATAGAAACGCTCGAAGTGGGCATCGAGCCTGAAAATCGCCGGTCCTTCGGCGGTCGGATACGACTTCATCCCCTCGAATACGCCTGTGCCGTATTGGAGCCCGTGGGCCAGCACATGGACTTTCGCTTCGTTCCAGGGAACGAGCTTGCCGTTGAACCAGATCGACTCGGTCGGGGTGAATCCCATCAGCGTGTCTCCAGACTGGAATATATATCGAGACTGAGGTTCTGGTCCGATATCTCGCAGTGAAGTGTCTGAGTTCCGAATTGAGAAGCGCCGGACGCAGGCCGCGCTGACCCTGAGTACGGGGGCGGTCGTGCATGGCTGTTTCTTTCTGGCCGGCTCCCGTCCCAGCCACGCAGGGCCCGAACGGGTGGCCGACCTGCTCAATGCCGAAAACGGCTTTTTCCCCTTCGAATTCATGTCGGACAACGGCTTACGGACTGCGTTGATCAATCGGGCCCAGGTGGTCGAGATCCGGCTCCTGGAAAGCGAGGACGAGGCCCGGGCCGACCCCGGATACGCGGTAGCGACCGAACGCGAAGTGTGCATGCTGCTGTCGATCGGACGTCAGGTCACGGGGCGCGTGCGCGTGCAGCTCCCGACCGGGAGGGACCGGCTCAGCGACTACACCCGCGCCCCTGAAGCGTTCCGGTATATCGAGACCGCAGAAGGCACGTTGATCGTCAACAGCGCGCACATCGTGGAGCTCCGCGAGGCAAATCATGACCCACGAAATTGACGCGTTGTTCCATCAGATGTGCGCCGCCGGCGCGTCGGACCTGCACTTGTCGGTCGGGACGTCGCCGATGGTCCGCAAGGACGGCGTCATGCAGCCGCTCGATGCGGCGGCGCCCGTGCTCGACGCCGAACGAGTGATCCGGTTGCTCGATCCGATCACGCCGGAGAAGAACAAGCACGATTTCGGCGAGCGGCACGACACCGACTTCGCCTATGAGATCCTCGGGCTGGCCCGTTTCCGCGCCAACATTTTCATGGACCGCAAAGGGCGCGGCGCGGTGTTCCGCGTGATCCCGAGCAAGATCCTCACGGCAGAGACGCTCGGCCTGTCACCGGCGATTCTGAACCTTTGCAAATTGAACAAAGGGCTGGTGCTCGTGACCGGGCCGACCGGCTCGGGCAAGTCGACCACGCTCTGCGGGATGATCGACTACATCAACCGCACCCGGAAGGATCACATCATCACGATCGAGGATCCGATCGAGTTCGTGCACGAGAACAAGTCGTGTGCGATCAACCAGCGCGAAGTGCACAACCACACGATGTCGTTCAAGAACGCGCTGCGCGCGGCACTGCGCGAGGATCCGGACATCATCCTGGTCGGAGAGATGCGCGATCTCGAGACAGTGGCGATCGCGATCGAGACGGCCGAGACGGGACACCTGGTGTTCGGCACGCTTCACACCACGACGGCGGCGTCTACGGTGGATCGCGTCATCGATCAGTTCCCCGCGGACCGGCAGTCGCAGAGCCGGATCATGCTCTCCGAATCTCTAAAAGGCGTCATCTCTCAAACGCTTTGCCGAAAGATCGGCGGTGGCCGGGCTGCCGCCTTGGAAGTCCTGATCGTGACCTCTGCGGTCAGCAACCTCATCCGCGAGTCGAAAACATTCCAGATCCAGTCGATGATGCAGGTCGGCAAGGCCGTCGGGATGGTGACCCTGAACGACGCGCTGCTGGATCTGGTCACCAAGAAGCTCGTGGCACCGGAAGAGGTTTACGCCAAAGCGATCGACAAATCCGGCATTGAAGCCCAGTTGAAGCGATTGGGTTTTGACCCTTCAAAACCTGCGGCGGGCGGCGCGTCCGGCGCAACCCCTGGGACGCCGGCCCGCCCGGCGCAGCCGAGTCCGGCCCTCCCTGCGCGGTCCTGACGGCTTCGTCGGTTGCGCGTTCCGAAACCCCCGTGCTATATTCGTCAGGTTCTGTTGAAGCTAGGACACCCTATCTAGCTTCACCGCTTAGGAATAACGTCTCCGGCAATACCCGGAACGATCAATCCGTCGCGATTAACAACTAGGGTTTTCAGGCGCCAAGCCCCAGGGCTTCTAGGCCTGAAACAACGCATTGTGGATGTCGGATGTCGGATTGCGGAATGGTTCCGCGTCCGCGGTCCGCTGTCCGCGATCCGAAATGCCTTTTTTTATGCCGACAATCAGCCAGCTCGTTCGCGCGGGCCGCAAGAAGATCGTCAGCAAGACCAAGAGCCCGGCCTTGCAGAACAGCCCGCAAAAGCGCGGGGTGTGCGTTCGCGTTTTCACCCAGACGCCCAAGAAGCCGAATTCCGCGCTGCGCAAGGTCGCGCGCGTGCGGCTGACCAACGGCATCGAGGTGACGACGTACATCCCCGGTGTGGGCCACAACCTCCAGGAACACTCGCTGGTGCTGATTCGCGGCGGCCGCGTGAAGGATCTGCCGGTCGTTCGCTATCACGTCGTTCGTGGCACGCTCGACGCCGTCGGCGTGCAGGGACGGATGCAGGGACGTTCGAAGTACGGCGCGAAAAGGCCGAAAAAGGCATAGCGCTGAAAGCTGAGAGCTACTGAGATGCCAAGAAGACGAGAGATTCCGAAGCGCGACATTCCGGCGGACCCGATCTATCAGAGTCCGCTCGTGAGCAAGTTCATCAATTGTGTGATGAGCGACGGCAAGCGCAGCACCGCCGAGCGCATCATTTACAAGGCCTTCGACATCGTCAAAGAGAAGAGTGGCGACGATCCGTTGAAGGTGTTCAAGAAGGCGATCGACAACGTCAAGCCGAGCCTCGAGGTGAAATCGCGCCGCGTCGGCGGCTCGAACTACCAGGTGCCGGTGGAAGTGAACCCGAACCGCCGCCTGTCGCTCAGCATCCGCTGGCTGGTCGGCTACGCGCGCGCGCGCGGCGACGGCAAGACGATGTACGAGAAGCTCGCGAACGAATTCCTCGACGCCTCGAACCTGCGCGGCGGCGCGGTGAAGAAGCGCGAAGACACGCACCGGATGGCTGAAGCGAACAAAGCATTCGCTCACTATCGCTGGTAGGCGAGAACTTTAGGACTTTAGAACCTTAGAACTCTAGAACCTTAGAACTTTTTGAAACCGTGCCTAGACAGTCACCGCTGAGCAAGACGAGAAACATCGGCATCATGGCCCACATCGATGCCGGGAAGACGACGACCACGGAACGAATCCTGTTCTATACCGGGATTACGTACAAGATCGGCGAAGTCCACGAAGGCACGGCCGTCATGGACTGGATGGAGCAGGAGCAGGAGCGCGGCATCACCATCACGTCGGCCGCCACCACCTGCTTCTGGCGCGATCACCGGATCAACATCATCGACACGCCCGGCCACGTCGACTTCACGGCCGAAGTCGAACGGTCGCTGCGCGTACTGGACGGCGCGGTCGCGGTGTTCGACTCGGTCGCCGGCGTCGAGCCGCAGTCGGAAACCGTCTGGCGTCAGGCCGACAAGTACCGTGTGCCGCGCATCTGCTTCGTCAACAAGATGGATCGCATCGGCGCGGACTTCAAACGCACCTTCGACCAGATCATCTCGAAGCTCGAAGCCAATCCGGTCGCCATCCAGCTCCCCATCGGCTCGGAAGACAAGTTCCTCGGCGTCGTCGATCTCATCAAGATGAAGTCGATCACGTACAAGGACGAAACGATGGGCGCCGATTACATCGTCGGCGACATCCCCGCCGACATGCTCGAGGAAGCCAAGCACTACCGCGAGCAGCTGATCGAGAAGGTCAGCGAAGTCGACGACGCGATCCTCGAGAAGTACCTCCACGGTCAAGCCGAGCAAATCACGGAAGACGAAATCAAGTCGGCGCTCCGCAAGCGCGTCAACAGCTCGGTCCGGAACAAGAGCGAAGGCGCGTTCGTGCCGGTCATCTGCGGATCGGCGTTCAAGAACAAGGGCGTGCAGCCGTTGCTCGACGCCGTGGTCGACTTCCTGCCGTCGCCGCTCGACGTGCCGTCGATCGCCGGCCTCGATCCGGCGAAGAAGGAAGAAACGCTCATCGAGCGTCCGGCGGCCGACGACGCGCCATTCGCGGCGCTGGCGTTCAAGATCATGACCGACCCGTTCGTCGGCCAGCTCACGTTCTTCCGCGTCTACTCGGGCGTGCTGACATCGGGCGGAAACGTCTACAACGCGACCAAGCAGCGCACCGAGCGCATCGGCCGCTTGTTGAAGATGCACGCGAACAAACGCGAGGAGATCAAGGAAGTCTACGCGGGCGATATTGCCGCGGCGGTCGGCCTCAAGAGCGTCTCGACCGGCGACACGTTGTGCGACGAGAAACATCCCATCGTCCTCGAGTCGATGGATTTTCCCGAGCCGGTCATTTCGCTGGCGATCGAGCCGAAGACGAAGAGCGATCAGGAAAAGCTCGGCGTCGGCCTCCAGAAGCTGATGGCTGAAGATCCGACGTTCCGCGTCAACACCGACGTGCAGACCGGGCAGGTGATCATCCGCGGCATGGGCGAACTCCACCTCGAGATTATCGTGGACCGCCTGAAGCGCGAGTTCAGCGTCGAAGCGACGGTCGGCAAGCCGCAGGTCGCGTACAAGGAAACCCTGACGCGCCCCGCGGACGGCGAGATGAAGTACGCGAAGCAGACCGGCGGCCGCGGCCAGTACGGCCACGTGAAGATTCACCTCTATCCGGGAGAACCGGGCACCGGCTACGTCTTCGAGGACGAAATCGTCGGCGGCGCGATCCCGAAGGAGTTCATCAAGCCGGTGAACGAAGGCATCAAGGAAGCGCTGACGCGCGGCGTGCTCGCCGGCTATCCGATCGACGACGTGCGGATCGAGCTGTACGACGGCTCGTACCACGACGTCGACTCGTCGGAAATGGCGTTCAAGATTGCCGGTTCGATGGCGTTCCAGGACGCGGCGAAGAAAGCGCGTCCGGTGCTGCTCGAGCCGGTGATGCGCGTCGAGGTGGTGGTGCCCAAGGAATACATGGGCGACGTCATGGGCAATCTCTCGAGCCGGCGCGGTCAGATTCAGTCGCAGGAGGATCGCGGCGGCACGCAGATCATCGCCTCGCGCGTGCCGTTGTCGGAGATGTTCGGCTACGCGACGGATCTCCGTTCGCGGACGCAGGGGCGCGCGACCTACTCGATGCACTTCGATCGCTACGAGCAGGCGCCGCAGAACGTCAGTGAAGAAGTCGTCGCTCGCATGCAGGGGAAATAAGGGTGCTGGGTGCTAAGTGCTGGGTGCTGGGTGCTGTGCTGGGTGCTCGTGCTGGGTGCTCGTGCAATCCGGCGCTGCTGAGAAACATATATGGCTACTGCGTTTAACGAGAAGATTCGAATCCGTTTGAAAGCCTACGACTACCGTGTGCTCGATCAGTCGACGACCGAGATCGTCGATACGGCAAAGCGCACCGGTGCGCGGCTGGCGGGGCCGATTCCGCTGCCGACGGCGAAGAACAAGTGGACGGTGCTGCGCTCGCCGCACGTCGACAAGAAGTCGCGCGAACAGTTCGAGATCCGCACGCACAAGCGGCTGATCGACATCTTCGAGCCGACGCCGCAAACGGTGGACGCGCTGATGAAGCTCGATCTACCCGCGGGTGTGGACGTGGAGATCAAGGCGTTCGGGAAGGAACATAAATAACCGCAGAGAACGCAGAGGACGCAGAGAAATATTTTCTCGGCGATCTCAGCGGGCTCCGCGGTTGAACGTGGTGCTCACATGGTGACAGGGATCATCGGCAGGAAAGTCGGCATGACCCAGATCTTCGACGCGGATGGCACGGTCCATCCGGCGACGGTGATCAAGGCAGGTCCGTGCGTCGTCGTGCAGGCGAAGAACAAGCAGACCGACGGCTACGAATCGGTGCAGCTCGGGTTCGTCGAGGAGACGCCCGCCAAGGCGAACAAGCCGACCGTCGGCCACTTCAAGAAGGCGAACGTGCCGGCGACGCGCGTGCGCCGCGAAGTCGGCCTCGCCTCGGGCGCCGAGGCGCCGAAGGTCGGCGATCAGGTGCTGGCCTCAATCTTCGCGCTCGGCGATCGGGTTGACGTGGTGGGAACCGGGCGCGGCAAGGGATTCCAGGGCGTCGTCAAGCGCCACCACTTCGCCGGCGGCGCCGCCACGCACGGCTCGATGTTCCATCGTGCGCCAGGATCGATTGGCGCCTCCTCGTTTCCGTCGCGCGTCGTCAAGGGCATGCGCGCCGCGGGACGGATGGGCGGCGGCCGGGTGACGATTCACAACCTGAAAGTGCTCCGCGTCGATACCGACAACCACCTGCTCATCGTCGAAGGCGGCATCCCGGGAGCGCCGTCGAGCTACGTGATCATCCGCAGGGCGGTCACCGCGAAGAAGCTGAAGGTCGCGCAGGTGGAGAAGCCCAAGAAGGGCAAGAAATAGCCATCAGCATTCGTCTATCAGCGTTCAGCGCTGATAGCCGAGAGCGGATAGCCGAGAGCTACACATGCAGATCGATGTCGTGAACAACGAGAACGCGAAGGTCGGGAGCGTCGAGCTTCGCGACGATGTGTTTGGCGGGCGCGTCAACACGGGGTTGATGTGGGAGTCGGTCGTCCATGCCAATGCGTCCGAACGCCGCGGGACGCACGCCACGAAGAATCGCGCGCTGGTCAGCGGCAGCGGCAAGAAGCCGTGGCGTCAGAAAGGCACCGGCCGCGCGCGCGTCGGCTCGTCCCGCACGCCGCTGTGGCGCCATGGGGGCACCGTGTTCGGGCCGCAGCCGCGCAGCTACGATTTCAAGCTGTCGAAGAAGGTCGAGCGCGGCGCGCTGCGCGCGGCGCTGGCGACCAAGCTCAAGGACGGCGCCGTGGTGGTCGTCGACACGCTGGCCGCCAGCGAGATCAAGACCAAGGCGGCGGTGGAGCTGTTGAAGCGCCTCGGTTGCGAGGGCAAGGCGGTGCTGGTGGACGTGGCCGTCGACGAAAAGCTGTCGCGGTCGGTCCGGAATCTTCCCGGCGTCTCGTTCGTGCCGAGCTCGCGGCTCACGGCTCGCGAGGTCATCAACGCCGCGCGCGTCGTGGCGACGCAAGGGGCTTTGGAGAAACTACAGGAGGCGCTCGCCTAAAGGCTTCGCGCTCCATGGAGCGCGACGGCTTCAGCCGAGCGACACCCATGAAACTGACAGACGTGATTCGGCGCCCGTTGATTACGGAGAAGACGTCGATTCTGCGCGAAGACGGCCGGACGATCGTGTTCCAGGTGGCGACCGGCGCCAACAAGATCGAGATCAAGCGCGCCGTGGAACAGCTCCTCGGCTCGAAGGTCGAGAGCATCCGGACCAGCATCGCGCACGGGAAGATCAAGCGGCAGGGACGATTTGCCGGCCGCCGCTCGGACTGGAAGAAGGCCTACGTGAAGCTGCGCGAGGGCGCGAAGATGCCAGAGTTCCTGGAGGGAGCGTAGCATGCCGTTTCGGACGCTCAAGCCGACGTCGCCCGGCACGCGGTTTCAAACCGTGCCGACGTTCGACGAGATCACGACCCAGGAGCCGCACAAGCCGCTCATGGAGCCCATTCGAAGCACGGGCGGCCGCAACAACCAGGGGCATCTCACGTCCTGGTGGCGCGGCGGCGGCCACAAGCGGATGTACCGCATCATCGATTTCAGGCGGGACAAGCGCGACATCCCGGCCAAGGTGACGACGGTCGAATACGATCCGAACCGCTCGGCGCGGATTGCGCTGCTCACCTACGCGGACGGCGAGAAGCGCTACATCCTGCACTGCGTCGGCCTCAAGGTTGGCGACACGATCGTCGCCGGTCAGAACGTCGATATCCTGCCGGGGAACTGTCTGCCGCTGAAAAACATCCCGCTCGGCACGCAGCTGCACAACGTGGAGCTGCGGCCCGGGCGGGGCGGTCAGATTGCGCGGAGCGCCGGTTCCTCCGTGCAGCTGGTGGCGAAGGAAGGCGACTACGCCTCGGTGAAGATGCCGTCGGGCGAAATCCGCAAGATCAGCATGGAGTGCGTCGCGACCATCGGCCAGGTCGGCAACATCGACCACGAGAACGTGTCGATCGGCAAGGCGGGCCGCAGCCGATGGAAGGGGATCCGTCCACATGTCCGCGGCGTCGCCATGAATCCCGTGGATCACCCTCTGGGCGGCGGCGAAGGCAAGACGTCCGGCGGCCGGCACCCGGTGTCGCCGTGGGGCCTGCCGACCAAGGGCTATAAGACACGCAACAACAAAGTCAGCCAACGGTTCATCGTTCAACGGAGACAGAAGTAGCTTTCAGCTTTCAGCTATCAGCCTTCAGCGCTGATAGCCGAGAGCTGACAGCTGAGAGTTACAGCTTATGGGACGTTCGCTAAAGAAAGGCCCCTTCGTCGACACGCACCTCCTCGAGAAGGTCGAGGTGATGAATCGCGGATCGGAGAAGAAGGTCATCAAGACTTGGTCGCGTCGCTCGACCGTGGTGCCCGAGATGGTGGGGAACACGCTCGCCGTCCACAACGGGCGGAAGTTCATCCCGGTGTACGTGACCGAGAACATGGTCGGCCACAAGCTCGGCGAGTTCGCGCCGACGCGCATCTTCAAGGGGCACACGACGAAGGTCGCCGAGAAGGCGGCCTCCGTGGCCGGTGCGCCGGGCGCGCCTGGCGCCGCGGGCGGGGCGGCGGCTCCGGCAGGTGCGGGCGGGGGCGGCGGCAAATCTGGCGGCGCCAGCTAGGCAGGGAGCGAGTCATGATTATTCAAGCGCAGGCCACCGCGCGTTACGTGCGCACCTCGGCTCAGAAGGCGGGACTCGTTCTCGATCTGATCCGTGGCAAGGACGTGAATCGCGCATTGGCCACGTTGAAATTCACGCGGAAAGGGATTGCCGAGGACATCTCGAAGGTGCTGCGCTCGGCAATCGCCAACGCGACGAACAAGGAAGGCTTCAGCGGCGACGTCGATCGGCTGTTCGTGTCGGCGTGTTACGCGAATCAGGGACCGTCGGCCAAGCGCGTTCGTCCCGCGCCGATGGGCCGCGCGTTCCGCGTCCTGAAGCGCACGGCGCACCTCACCGTGCACGTGTCCGAGCGGCCGGAGAAGGTCGTGACCGTCGCGGCCGACGCGACGGACAAGCGGCCGCGGCGTCCCCAGGGCAAGAAACCCGAAGGCGGAAGTCAGAAGTCTGAAGTGAGAAGTCGGAAGACCGCGGCCGGAAGTCGGAAGTCGGCAACGAAGGCGAAGGAGTAGCTGTGGGTCAGAAAGTTCACCCGTTTGGATTCCGCCTCGGCTTCAACAAGACGTGGCGCTCGCGCTGGTACTCGGACCGCGATTACGCGAAGCTGCTGCACGAGGATCTCGCGCTGCGTGCGTCGCTGAAGAAGCGGTTCGCACATGCCGGCGTCGCGAAGATCGAGACCGAGCGCGCCGTCAACCGGCTCAAGATCGACATCTACACGTCCAGGCCCGGCATCATCATCGGCCGGAAGGGCACCGAGGTCGACAAGCTGAAGCAGGAGATCCAGAAGAAGACCAGCCGCGAAGTGTTCATCAACATCCAGGAGATTCAGAAGCCGGAGCTCGACGCGCAGCTGATCTCCGAGTCGGTGGCGATGCAGCTCGAGAAGCGCGTCGCGTTCCGCCGGGCGATGCGCAAGGCGGTGGAATCGGCGCTGCGGTTCGGCGCGCGCGGGATCAAGGTGCGTGTCTCAGGCCGTCTGAACGGCGCCGAAATCGCGCGCTCCGAGTGGTACCTGCACGGGCAGCTGCCGCTGCAGACGCTGCGCGCCGACATCGATTACGGCTTCGCGGAAGCGAACACGACCTACGGACAGATCGGGATCAAGGTGTGGCTCTACAAGGGCGAGCGCCTGGTACCACAGCGTGGGCGCGAAGAGGAATACAGGGAGCGCGCGCCGCGGCGGCCGCAGGCTCGCGCGTAGAAAGACAACAACCGCCGAGAACGCGGAGCACGCAGAGAAATACTTGCTCTGCGGTCTTTGCGGCCTCTGCGGTTAAAGGGTTTTCGTCATGTTGATGCCGAAGAAAGTCAAATTTCGCAAACAGCAGCGCGGCCGCATGGCGGGCAAGGCGTGGCGCGGGTCCGACGTGTCGTTTGGCGACTACGGGCTGAAGGCGCTCGAGCCCTGCTGGCTGACCGATCGGCAGATCGAGGCGGCGCGGGTCGCGATGACGCGCTTCATCGCCCGCGGCGGGAAGATCTGGGTGCGGGTGTTTCCCGACAAGCCGATTACCAAGAAGCCGCAGGAAACCCGCATGGGCAAAGGCAAGGGCGCGCCCGAGCAGTGGGTGTGCGTGGTGCGGCCCGGACGCGTGCTGTTCGAGATGGAAGGAATCAGCGAGAAAGACGCGCGCGAGGCCATGAAGCTGGCCGCCGCCAAGCTGCCGATTCTGACGCGGTTCGCGACGCGGTTCGCGCAGGAGAAGATGCTATGAAGGCGGCGGAGCTGCGCAGTCTCGGCGATGACGAGCTCGGCGTCAAGGAACGCGATCTCACCGATCAGCTGTTCCGCATGCGCATTCAGAAGTCGATGGGGCAGCTCGAAAACCCCGACAAGCTGCGCACGGTACGACGGGACCTGGCCAGGGTGAAGACCGTGTTGAAAGAGAAGAGAGCGTAATCGGGTATGGCAGAAAAATCCGAAAAAGTCGGTGTGGTCGTGAGCGACGCGATGCAGAAGAGCTGCGTCGTCGCCGTCGAGTGGCAGGTGCGGCACGGCCTGTACGGCAAGACCGAGCGGCGCACGTCGAAGTTCATGGTCCACGACGAGAAGAACGAAGCGAAGACCGGCGACACGGTCGCCATCGTCGAGACGCGCCCGATGAGCCGCCGCAAACGGTGGGCGCTCACGCGCGTCGTGCGGAAATCGGTCGAAGTGTAGCGAGGGCAGGAACGGCAGGACGGGCAGGAATGACCGGACGATCGGTCCCGCCCATCCAGGCCATTCCGCCCATGCAGCCCTGGAGATGCAGTCATGATTCAGATGCGGTCGATCCTGGACGTCGCCGACAACTCCGGCGCGCGCAAGATCGCGATCATCAACCCGATCGGTGGCTCGACCGGCCGCTACGCGCGGCTGGGCGACATCGTCACCGCGTCGGTGAAGGAAGCGGCGCCCGAGGGCACCGTCAAGAAGGGCCAGGTCGTCAAGGCGGTGATCGTCCGCACCGTCAAGGAGCAGCGCCGCCGCGACGGCAGCTACATCCGTTTCGATCGCAACGCCGCCGTGCTGATCAACGAAAACAACGAGCCGATCGGCACTCGCGTATTCGGTCCGGTCGCGCGCGAGCTGCGCGAGCGCCGGTTCATGAAGATCATCTCGCTCGCGCCGGAGGTGCTTTAGCGAGCTTTCAGCTTTCAGCTGTCAGCCATCAGTGCTGACAGCCGGGAGCGGATAGCCGAGAGCTACAGATATGAGTCGTTTAGCCACCCCTCTTCGCAAGAACGACAGCGTTCTGATCATCACGGGCAAGGACCGCGGCAAGCGCGGCCGCGTGCTGAAGGTGCTCCCGGACAAGAACCGCCTGATCGTCGAAGGCGTGAACATGATCAAGCGCCACACGAAGCCGAACCCCGGCAAGAACATCAAGGGCGGCATCGTCGAGCGTGAAGCGTCGCTGCACGCGTCCAACGTCCAGCTGGTGTGCCCGGAATGCGGAGCGCAGACCCGCGTCGGTCACAAGATTCTCGGCGACGGTCGAAAGGTCCGGATCTGCCGCAAGTGCGAGGGGGTCGTCGACAAATGACGCGCCTGAAAGAGAAGTATCAGAAGGAAGTGGTGCCCGCGCTCCAGAAGGAGTTCGGCTACAAGAACGTGATGGCCGTGCCACGGATCGAGAAGGTCGTGGTCAACATGGGTCTCGGCGAGGCCACCGCGAACGCGAAGCTGATCGACACGGGCGCCGACGAAGTGGCGCGCATCACGGGCCAGAAACCGGTGACGCGCCGCGCCAAGAAATCGATCGCCGCGTTCAAGGTGCGCAAAGGGATGCCGATTGCGACCATGGTCACGCTGCGCGGCGAGCGGATGTGGGAGTTCCTCGATCGGCTGATGAGCATCGCGCTGCCGCGCGTCCGCGACTTCAAGGGCGTGTCGCCCCGCGGTTTCGACGGGCGCGGCAACTACACGTTGGGACTGCGCGACCAGCTGCTGTTTCCGGAGATCGACTACATGAAAGTCGACAAGGCGCGCGGCATGAACGTGTCGGTCGTCACCACCGCCAAGACCGATCAGGAAGCTCGGAAGCTGTTGCAGTTCATCGGTATGCCGTTCAGGCAGAACTAGGTAGGGGCTGCGGGTTCGCAGCACAGAGTCGGGGCTAGGGGCTAGAAGAGACGCTTATGGCAACAACCGCCAAGATTGCGAAAGAACACAAGAAGCCGAAGTTCAAGATCCGGCTGCGCAACCGCTGCCATCTGTGCGGCCGCCCGCGTGCCTACATGCGGAAGTTCGCGCTCTGCCGCCTGTGCTTCCGGAAACTCGCGCTGGAAGGCGACATCACCGGTGTGACGAAGAGCAGCTGGTAGAGCGGATAGCTGAAAGCTGAGAGCTGAGAGCTGAGAATATGACAGATCCTATCGCAGACATGCTGTCGCGGATTCGCAACGCCGTAACCGCCAAGCACACCCGCGTCGACATGCCGGCGTCGCGCCTGAAGGCCGACATCGCGCGGATTCTTCAGGACGAAGGTTACATCCAGGGCTTCAAGCTGCTGGACGACGCGACGGCCGTCACCAAGACGCTGCGCCTGTTCCTGAAATACGGCCCGCACGGCGAGCGGCTCATCACCGGCGTCGAGCGCATCAGCCGCCCGGGGCGCCGCGTCTATTTTGGTAAGGAAGAGGTGCCGGAGGTGCTCGCCGGCCTCGGCACGAGCATCCTGACCACCTCGCGCGGCGTGATGACGGGACGCGCGGCGGTCAAGGCAGGGGTTGGCGGCGAAGTGCTCTGCAATATTTGGTAGCTATCAGCTATCAGCTCTCAGCTCTCAGAGCTGACAGCTGACAGCCGACAGCTGAAAGCTGGGAGATATGTCTCGAATCGGCAAGAAACCCATCACGATCCCGAAAGGCGTCACCGCGAAGGTGGTGGACGGCGCGGTGGAGCTGCAAGGACCGAAAGGCAAGCTGCGGCAGACGGTGCCACCGGGCATCAACTTCGAGCTCGCCGACGGCCACCTGCACGCCAAGACGAGCGGTCCGGAGCTGGGTGCGTTTCACGGCCTGGCGCGCAGCCTCATCGCCAACGCCGTGACCGGCGTCACCGACGGCTTCAAGCGCGAGCTCGATATCGTGGGCGTCGGCTACCGCGCGGAGCTGAAAGGCAAGCAGGTCGTCTTCGCACTCGGCTATTCGCACGCGGTGGTGTTCGACGTGCCCAACGGGATCGACATCACTATCGACAAGCAGACGCATATCACGGTGACGGGCGTGGATCGGCAGCTGGTGGGACAGGTGGCCGCCAATATCCGACGGCTGCGCAAACCGGATCCGTACAAGCAGAAGGGCGTCAGATATACCGGCGAGGTCCTCAAGAAGAAGGCCGGCAAGACAGGAGCCAAATAGTTTTCAGCTATCGGCTCTCGGCTTTCAGCGATGCTGAGAGCTTTGGCTGATAGCTGACAGCTGAGAGCTGAACGCTATGAAGATTAAGACGAAGAACGACCGGCGCGTGCGCATTCAGCTGCGGCAGCGCAAGCGGATTTCCGGCAGCAAGGCACGGCCGCGGCTGAGCGTGTTCCGCAGCGTCGCGCACATCTACGCGGTCCCTTTCGACGACTTGAGCGGTCAGACCCTCGTGTCGGCGTCGACCGTCGAGCCGTCGTTGAAGGGGACGTTCGGCAAGGGCATCAGCGGCGGCAACATCAAGGGCGCTGAAGCGATCGGCAAGACGATCGCCGAACGCTCGATCGAAAAGGGGATCAAACGCGTCGTCTTCGACCGGAGCGGCTTCCTCTATCACGGCCGGATACGCGCGGTCGCCGATGCGGCGCGCAAAGCGGGACTGGAATTCTAGGAGCAGTATGCGAACTCGCGAGCGAATCGATCCGTCGCAGCTCGACATCAAGGACAACGTGGTGTCGATTAACCGCGTGACCAAGGTGGTCAAGGGCGGCAAGAACCTGAGCTTCAGCGCCCTGGTCGTCGTCGGCGACGGCCACGGGGTGGTCGGCTTCGGCATCGGCAAGGCGAAGGAAGTGCCCTCGGCCATCAAGAAGGGCATCGAGGCGGCGAAGAAGAATCTGATCCGGGTGCCGTTGCAGGGAAGCACGATTCCGCATCGGATCGTCGGCAACTTCGGCGCCGGCAGCGTGCTGCTCAAGCCGGCGCCGGACGGCACTGGCATCATCGCCGGCGGCGCCGTGCGCGCGGTCGTCGAGGCGGCCGGCATCACCAACATCCTGACGAAGTCGCTTGGCTCGGCGAACCCGCACAACGTCGTGCGCGCGACGATCGCCGGCCTCGACGGCCTGAAGGATCCGACCTTGATTGCCCGGCTGCGCGGCAAGAGCCTCGAGGAGCTCGCGCATGTCTAACCAGCGAACGGACACCAAAGGCGCCACCGTGACGGTGACGCTCGTCAAGAGCCCGATTGGGTTCAAGCACAATCAGGCGACCGTGGTGAAGGGTCTCGGTCTGCGGCGGATCCGTCACAGCGTGGTGTTGAAGGACACGCCGGACGTGCGGGGCATGATCCACAAGGTGCGACATCTGGTGGAAGTGACAGAGTGATCTGGTGATTGAGTGATCTGGTGATTGGGTGATCGATGAGTGATTGAGGGATTGCCGGGATTGAGTGATTGTTGGGATTGGGTGATTGCTGGGATTGGGTGATTGTTGGGATTGGGTCGTTGCCAGCCAATCACTCAATCTCTCAATCTCTCAATCAACCAACCAACAATCACCAAATCACTAAATCACCAAATCACCAAAGGTGAGTAAACAGCTTATGGGTCTTAACAATCTGCGCCCACCCACTGGGATGAAGCATCCCAAGAAGCGGATCGGCCGCGGGCAGGGTTCCGGGAACGGCAAGACGGCGGGGCGCGGCCACAAAGGCGCGAAATCGCGTTCGGGCTTCAAGTTCAAGCGCGGCTTCGAGGGCGGTCAGATGCCGCTCCACCGGCGCGTCCCGAAGCGCGGCTTTCACAACCCGTTCCGCGTCGAATACGAGGTCGTGAACCTCGATATGCTGGGTGTGAAATTCGACGCCGGCACGACCGTGACTCCGGACCTGCTGCGCGAGCGCGGGCTCGTGGCGCGCGGCAAGCAGCGCATCAAGGTGCTCGGGCGCGGTGAGGTGGGGAAGGCGCTCACCGTGCACGCGCACAAGTTCAGCGGCACGGCGGCCCAAAAGATCGCCGCGGCGGGCGGCGCGACGGAGCAACTCCCGTGAACGACAGCCTGAAGAACATCTTCACCGTTTCGGACCTGCGCAAACGCGTGCTCTACACGCTGGGGCTGCTGGCCGCGTACCGTGTGGGGCACAACATCACCACGCCCGGGGTGAATCTGGCGGCGCTCGACGAACTGGCGCGCCAGGCCCAGAACACGATGTTCGGGCTGTACGACATGTTCTCGGGCGGTAATCTGTCGAAGGTCACCATCTTCGCGCTCGGCATCATGCCGTACATCAGCGCGTCGATCATTCTCCAGCTGCTCACGGTCGTCTGGCCGTACCTCGAGAAGCTTTCGAAGGAAGGCGAGCTCGGCCGTCGCAAGATTACGCAGTACACGCGCTACGGAACGATCGTCCTGAGCGTCGTGCAGGCGCTCGGCATCGCCATCTTTCTCGAGCGCCAGACGCAGATCGCCGGTGGGCTACCGCTGGTGTATCACCCGGGCCTCGGCTTCCGGCTGATGACGGTGCTCACGCTCACCACCGGCACGTGCCTGGTGATGTGGCTCGGCGAGCAGATTACCGAGCGCGGCATCGGCAACGGCATGTCGTTGATCATCTACTCGGGCATCGTCGTGGGGCTGCCGCGCGCCGTCCTGCAGACGTTCGAGCAGATGTCGACCGGGCAGATCGGGCTCATCCAGATCCTGATCCTGATGGTGGTGATGGCGTTCGTCGTCGCCGCGATCGTGTTCGTCGAGCGCGGCCACCGGCGCGTCACCGTCCAGTACGCCAAGCGCGTGGTGGGCCGGCGGATGTACGGCGGATCGAGCACGCACATCCCGCTGAAGGTCAACACCGGCGGCGTCATCCCGGTGATCTTCGCCTCGTCCATCCTGGCGTTCCCGGCGACGATCGCCCAGGCGATTCCGGGCAGGTGGAGCGAAGCGTTCGTGACGCAGCTGGCGTTCGGGATGCCGCTCTACAACCTGCTCTACGTCGCCGGCATCATTTTCTTCACCTACTTCTACACCGCCATCATCTTCAATCCCGATGACGTCGCGGAGAACATGCGGAAGTACGGCGGGTTCGTGCCGGGTATCCGCCCCGGGAAGCGCACCGCGGAATACATCGACACGATTCTCACGAGGATCACGCTCGCGGGCGCCGTCTACCTCTCGTTGATCGCGCTCCTGCCGAACTTCCTGATCAGCGGCTTCCGTGTCGCGCCGATCCCGTTCGTCGGCGACTGGCTCGACGCCAGCCTGCCGAAGTTCATCACCGAGGGCCTTGGCGTGCAGTTCTTCTTCGGCGGCACGTCGCTGCTGATCGTCGTCGGTGTCGCGATGGACACCGTGCAGCAGGTCGAATCGCAGCTGATCATGCGGCACTACGACGGCTTCATGAAGAAGACGCGCATTCGAGGACGGCGAGCCTAGGAAGGTGGCTTTGAACCTTCTGATGCTCGGGCCGCCCGGGGCGGGCAAGGGCACACAGGCGGAACGCTTCGCGCAGAGCCGGGGGATTCCGAAGATCTCGACCGGCGACATCCTCCGCGACGCGGTGCAGGCGGGGACCGAAATCGGCCTGCGGGCCAAGGCGATCATGGATCGCGGCGAGCTGGTGCACGACGAGGTCATGATCGGGATCGTCCGCGAGCGGCTCGAGAAAAATGACACCGCGAACGGTTTCGTGCTCGACGGCTTTCCGCGCACCGTCGCGCAGGCTGAGGCACTCGACGGCATCATGGCCGGCCGCGATCCGCTGATCGTGATCGACATCATGGTGCCGGAAGAGGTGCTGGTGCGGCGGTTGAGCTCGCGGATGATCTGCCAGGATTGCGGCCACAACGCGCCCGTCGGCCACGGTCCGGTCTGCACGCTGTGCGGTGGCAAGCTCGTTCAGCGCTCCGACGACAACCAGGCGATCGTGTTGGACCGCCTGAAGGTGTATCACGGGCAGTCCGAACCGCTCGTGAAGTACTACCGCGAGCGGCCGACCTTCCGGTCGATCGACGGCGCGCAGTCGCCCGATCAGGTGGCGACCGATCTCACCGCGGCCATTACGGCGGCGTGTGCGCACACCGGGCCACTGCCGGGACTGGGAGCCACGACGCCGTCCGGAGTGCAGCCGTGATCGTCTGCCGTTCAACCGCCGAGCTCGAGCGGATGCGCGAAGCCGGGCGACTGGTTGGCGAGGTGCTGACCGAGCTGGCCGCGCACGTCGCGCCGGGCGTGACGACGGCGGACCTGGACGCGCTGGCGGAAAAACGCATTGCGCGGGCCGGTGCGACACCGGCGTTCAAGGGCTATCACGGGTATCCGGCGACGATCTGCGCGTCGATCAACGAAGAGGTGATCCACGGGATCCCGTCGGGCCGCCGGATACTGAACGAGGGCGACGTGATCTCGATCGATGTCGGCGCATCGCTCAACGGCTACTACGGCGACAGCGCGATTACGCTGCCGGTGGGTCAGGTATCCGAGGAAGCGGCCACGCTGCTGCGCGTGACGGAAGAATCGCTCTACAAGGCGATTGACTGCGTGCGGCCGGGCGCGCGGATCTCGGACATCGGACACGCGGTGCAGCACCACGTCGAGGCGTACGGGTTTTCGGTGGTGCGCGAGTTCGTCGGACACGGCATCGGCCAGCGGATGCACGAGGAGCCGCAGGTGCCCAACTACGGGGAGCCGGGCCGCGGGCCCCGCCTCGCCGAGGGCATGGTGCTCGCCATCGAACCGATGGTCAATGCCGGCAAGCCGGCGGTGAAGGTGCTGGCGGACGGCTGGACGGCGGTCACCCGCGACGGTGGCCTGTCGGCGCACTTCGAGCACACGGTGGCGGTGACGGCGAACGGACCATGGATTCTGACGGCGCGGGAAGTGCCGGTCGCCCGGATCGCGGCGCATCGGTAGCGGGAACCGTCACGGAGACGCTGCCGCATGCGATGTATCGCGTCAGGCTGGAGCAGGGCAGCCTGGTGATGGCGCACATCGCCGACCGCATGGATCGCAACTTCGTGCGGATCCTGGTGGGCGATCGGGTCAGGCTGGAACTGTCAAAGGTCGACGCCGGCCGCGGGCGGATCGTCGAGAAGATTTGAGCGAGAAGATTTGAGCGAGAAGATTTGAAGACGTCAGGATCTCAGGATTGAGGATGCGATGAAAGTTCGAGCGTCAGTGAGACGGATTTGCGACAAGTGCAAGGTCGTGCGCCGCAAGGGCGTCGTGCGCGTGATCTGCAGCAACCAGAAACACAAACAGCGGCAAGGATAGTTGGTGATTTAGTGATTTAGTGATTTGTTGATTGTCGAGTGATTGTGCGATTTGATGCTTGGGTGATTGTTTGGTCGATTGCGCGAGGCAATCACTCAATCGTCCAATCCACCAACAATCACCAGATCACCAGATCACCAAGTCACCACATGGGGTAATCAGTTTATGGCTCGCATTGCTGGCGTCGATCTCCCGCGGACCAAGCGCGTCGAAATCGGACTGACCTACATCTACGGCATCGGGCGTTTCCGCTCGAACACGATCCTGAAGGACGCCGGGGTGAGCCCCGACATCCGCGTCAAGGATCTGTCGGAAGACGACGTCCGGAAGATCAGCCGCGTCATCGAGGAACAGGGCGGCGTCGAAGGCGATCTCCGCAAGGAGATCTCGATGAACATCAAGCGGCTGATGGAAATCGGCTGCTTCCGGGGGCTGCGGCACCGCCGGGGACTGCCGGTGCGCGGTCAGCGGACCAAGACCAACGCCCGCACGCGCAAGGGTCCGCGCAAGGGCGCGATCGCGAAGAAGAAGGTTATCTAAATGGCGAAGAGCGAAGCAGCGACGCCTGAAGGCGCAACACCAGAGAAGAAAGAAGGCGCCGGCAAACGCAAGAAGACGTTCAAGAAGCGCGGCGAGAAGCGCGTCGTCCACCACGGGCTGGCGCACATCCACGCCTCGTTCAACAACACGACGGTGACCATCACCGACACCGAAGGCAACGTCGTGGCCTGGTCGAGCGCCGGCGGCATCGGCTTCAAGGGCTCGCGCAAGGGCACGCCGTTCGCCGCGACGCAGGCGGCGCTCAACGCCGGCAACGCCGCGAAGACGGTCGGCATGCGGTCGCTCGACGTCCGCGTCAAGGGCCCCGGCTCCGGCCGCGAGTCGGCGATCCGCGCCTTGCAGACGGTCGGCCTCGAAGTGAAATCGATCCGCGACGTGACGCCCATCCCGCACAACGGATGCCGTCCGCCGAAGCGGAGGAGAGTGTAATGGCGCGATATATTGGTCCGGTTTGTCGTCTCTGTCGCCGCGAGGCGATGAAGCTGTTCCTCAAGGGGGAGCGGTGCTACACGGAGAAGTGCGCCATCGAAAAGCGCAATTTCCCGCCCGGGCAGCACGGCAAGACGCGGAAGGCGAAGCTCGCCGGCTACGGCCTGCAGCTGCGCGAGAAGCAGAAGGTGAAGCGCATCTACGGGGTGCTCGAGGATCAGTTCCGCGGCTACTTCGAAGCCGCCGAGCGCGCGCGCGGCATTACCGGCGTGACGCTGCTCCAGCTGCTCGAGCGGCGGCTCGACAACGTCGTCTATCGGCTGGGACTGGCGACGTCGCGGCCGCAGGCCCGTCAGCTGGTCCGCCACGGCCACTTCCTCGTGAATGGCAAGAAGGTGGACATCCCGTCGTACTCGGTGAAGGAGGGCGACGTCGTGACCGTCCTCGGGCGCACGCAGAAGAATCCGACGCTCGAGCACGCGATGGAGGAAGTGAAGGGTCGCGGCATCCCCGAGTGGCTGTCGTTCGACGCCAACACCATCAGCGGTCGTGTCAATTCGATGCCGACGCGCGAGCAGATCAATCTGCCGGTGCAGGAACAGTTGATCGTGGAGCTCTATTCAAAGTGAGAACTTAAAAGGTAAAAGTTAAAACCAGGAAGACCCTCAACTGTCTTCTGGGCACTAGAATTTTTGGTTCTAACTTTTCACTTCTAAGTTTTGACTTCGGCGAGGCGAGAGCCGAGCCGCCGACCCGCAGCCTTACACAGACCTGCGGCGGGAGGTCGGCGGTCACTTGCAGGTCTGGAGGCCCGTCTGCGGGCCCGTTGGCGAAAGGACAAGCACCATGTTGTGGAAAGGTTTTCAGCGTCCGAAGAGACTCGAATTCGAGCGCGAGACGCTCACTGACCGGTTCGGCCGCTTCTACGCGCAGCCGTTCGAACGCGGTTTCGGCACGACCATCGGCAACGCGCTGCGGCGCGTGCTGCTCTCCTCAATCGAGGGCGCGGCGATCACCGCCGTGAAAATCGACGGCGTACTGCACGAGTTCTCGCCGATTCCCGGTGTCGTCGAGGATGCGACCGACATCATCCTCAACCTGAAACAGATCCCGGTGAAGCTTCACAGCGATCAGACCAAGTCGCTGATCATCAAGGTCGACAAACCGGGTGAAGTGCGCGGCCGCGACATCCAGGCGGACGGCGACGTCGAGATCCTGGAGCCGGACGCGCACATCGCGACCGTCGCCGATCACGGCAAGCTGCACATGGAGATGCGCCTGAAGCGCGGGCGCGGCTACGTCTCGGCCGACAAGAACTTCGACGAGGACCTCGGCATCGGCTGGATCCCGATCGATTCAGTGCATTCGCCGGTGAAGAAAGTGAACTATCTCGTCGAGGCGGCCCGCCTCGGACAGACGACCGACTACGACAAGCTCACGGTCGACGTCTGGACCAACGGCTCGATCAACCCGCGCGACGCGATTTCACTCGCGTCGAAGCTGGTGCGCGACCACCTCAACATCTTCATCAACCTCGAAGAAGGCGCGGAGCAGCAGGTCGAGGCGATGGCCGACCAGCCGCGCGCCGGCGCCAGCAACGAGAATCTGGACAAGAGCGTCGAGGAGCTCGAGCTGTCCGTGCGGTCGTACAACTGCCTCAAGAACGCGAACATCCGGACGATTCGCGAGCTGGTGCAGAAGACCGAGGCGGAGATGCTCAAGACGAAGAACTTCGGGCGCAAGAGCCTGAATGAAATCAAGGAAATCCTGACAACCATGGGCCTTGGCCTCGGCATGCGGGTCGATCAGGGCGCCGCGGCTTCACACGAGTAAAAACGAGCCGGGGCTCGGGGCTAGGGGCTAGTCGAAAAAGAAGCTGGCTTCACAGCTAGCCCCCAGTCTCTAGCCCCTACTGAGACACAGTCATGAGACACCGAGTCGCACATCGAAAACTGGGACGCGTCACCGAGCACCGCATCGCCCTGCTGCGGAACCAGGCGACCGCTCTCATTCGTTACGAGCACCTGACGACGACCGTGCCGAAGGCGAAAGAGCTGCGGCCGTTCGTCGAACGGCTCATCACGGTCGCCAAGCGCGGACTCGCCGGCGGCGACAAGAACGGGCACGTCCTGAACGCCCGCCGCCTGGTCATGCAGGATCTGCAGGATCGCGAGATCGTCACCAAGCTGTTCGACACGATCGCCCCGCGCTTTGCCACCAGGCCCGGCGGCTACACGCGGCTGCTGCGCGTGGGCTTCCGGAGGGGCGACAGCGCCGAAGTGGCGCAGGTGGAGCTCGTCGGCAGCGAATACGATCCGAAGGCCAAGGCCGACACACCCGCGGGAGAAGAACCGAAGCCGAAGGCAAAGGGTGTCGGTGGCCGTCTCCGCGCCGCAGCCGAACGGCTCCGCGGCAAAAAGGACGACAACGAGCCGGGTGGCGGCGGCAAGAAGGCCACCAAGCCCGCGAAGGGTACCGCCCGGCGCGCGACCACTCCGCGAAAGGCGGGCGGAAGTTAGAAGTTAAAAGTTGGAAGTTAAAAGTTGGAAGTTAGAAGTTGAAAGTTCGGAAGGCCCTGCCGATCTCACGATCGGCGGGGCTTTTGTTTTCCTCGGCTATACTCCTGGCGATCTTCGAGGGGCGCTGAAATGTCGCATGACGTCTCCCGTCGGACGCTGTTGCGGCAGGCCGCTGTCGGGGCGCTCGCGCTCTCGTCCGGCATCCGCTGCGCGTTCGCGCAGCCAGCGTCTCGTCGGCCCAACATCGTCTTCATCCTCGCCGACGATCTCGGATATGCCGACGTCGCCTGTTACGGCCGGCCAGACCTTCGAACGCCGAACGTCGATCGTCTCGCCGCGACCGGCGTGCGTTTTCTTCAGGCCTACGCGAACTCCGCGGTCTGTACCGCCACCCGTGTCGCGCTGATCACCGGCCGCTATCAGTACCGCCTGCCGATCGGTCTCGAGGAGCCGCTGGCCACCGTGGGAACGGTCGGACTGCCGCCGGAGGAGCCAACGCTGGCGTCGCTTCTCCGGAAAGCTGGCTATGGCACGACCCTCGTCGGGAAATGGCATCTTGGCCGCCTGCCGACATTCGGTCCGCTTCTGAGCGGCTACGACCACTTCTACGGGTTCCGCGGCGGCGCCGTCGACTACTACTCGCACGCGGGCACCGATCAGAAGGCCGATCTCTGGGACGACGACGTGCCGGTCGAGCAGGCGGGATACCTCACGGACCTTCTGGGCGCGCGCGCCGAGGACGTGATCCGGCGCTCCACCCAGTCGCGGCAGCCGTTCTTCCTGAGCCTCCATTTCAACGCGCCGCACTGGCCCTGGGAGGCGCCTGGCGACGAGGCCGAGTCCACGCGGATCCGCGGCACGAACCTTTTTCACTTCGACGGCGGGACGCAGAAGACCTACCAGCGCATGATCGAACAGATGGACCTGCAGATCGGGCGCGTCCTCGCCTCGCTCGAGCGCGCGGGTGTGCTCGACAACACGATCGTCATCTTCACCAGCGACAACGGTGGCGAGCGCTTCGCCGACACCTGGCCGTTCACGGGCCGCAAAACGGAACTGCTCGAGGGCGGCCTGCGTATTCCGTCGATCGTCTCCTGGCCGGCGCGGCTGCCAAAACAGCAGACCTCGAATCAGGTTGCGATCAGCATGGACTGGGTGCCGACGCTGCTGGCCGCGGCCGGCGCAACGCCGGATCCGGCGCACCCGACGGACGGGATCGATTTGCTGCCGACGCTGACCGGCGCGGCGCCGGCCGTTTCACGAAAGCTGTTCTGGCGCTTCAAGGGGAACGCCCAGCGCGCGGCTCGCGACGGCGACTACAAATTCCTCAAGATCCTCGACAACACATTCCTCTTCAACGTGGTCGAGGATCCGATGGAGCGGGCAAATCTGAAGCAGCGATTGCCAGCCGTGTACGATCGGCTCGTCGACGACTGGCAGACTTGGAATTCGACGATGCTCCCGGAGACTGACGAGAGCAACACTGGCGGCATCTCGGGCGAACAGCAGGCCGATCACCCCGGCGCCGTGAGGTCCAGCGGCAAGGCCGACAACCCGCCGCCGAAGAAGAAAGGCTGAACAAGTCTCAAGTTGCAAGTTTCAACTCTCGGTGACACTGCGGCAGTGAGAGTTGAGACTTGGTTACGTCTCTTCTACTTCTGCCCCAGCGCGTTCGGCCTTGGCGGCGGCGATGATCTTCGCCTGCAGGTGCGCCGGCACCTCGTCGTAGTGCGAGTACTCCATGTGATAGGAGCCGCGGCCGCCGGTCGCCGACGTCAGATGCTGTTCGTAGGTGAGCATCTCGGACATCGGGACGACGGCCTTGATGATCGTCATCGCGCCGCGCGTATCCATGCCGCCGATGCGGCCGCGCCGGCTATTGAGATCCCCCATCAGGTCGCCCGCGAAGTCTGACGGCGAGTAGACCTCGACGTTCATGATCGGCTCGAGGATCGTCGGCCGTGCACGCGTCATCGCGTCCTTGAACGCCAGCGATCCTGCCAGCTTGAACGAGAGCTCGTTCGAGTCGACGTCGTGGTACGAGCCGTCGAAGACGGTCACCCGGAAATCGACCATCGGGAAGCCGGCGAGATAGCCGCGGGTCCGCGCGTCCTGAATGCCTTTCTCGACCGCCGGCACGAACTGCCGCGGAATCGAGCCGCCGAAGATGTCGTCCACGAACTCGAAATCCGCGCCGCGCGCCAGCGGCTCGACCTTGATCTTGCAATCGCCGAACTGCCCGTGTCCGCCGGTCTGTTTCTTGTGGCGGCCGTGCGCCTCCGTGGACGCCTTGATCGTCTCGCGGTACGGGATCCGGGGCGGCTTCAGATTCACGTCGACGCCGAAGCGGCGTTTCAGCTTGGCGACTGTGACTTCGATGTGCAGCTGTCCCTGGCCGGCCAGCAGCAGCTCCTTCGTCTGCGGATCACGGCTGTAGCGAATTGCCGGATCCTCTTCCTCGAGGCGATGCATCGAGGTGCTGATCTTGTCCTCGTCGCCGCGGCTCTTCGGTTCGATCGCGTAGGCCAGCACCGGCTCGGGGAACTTCACGGCGGGGAACGCGATCCCGTCGGACTTGTCGCCGAGGGTGTCGTTGGTGAGCGTGTCCTTCAGTTTCGCGACCGCGCCGAGATCGCCCGCCTTGATCTCGGGCACGCTCGACTGCGTCTTGCCCTGGAGCAGCAACAGGTGTCCGAAGCGTTCGGCGGCATCGCGCGTCTTGTTGTGGATGCCGGAATCGGCCTTGAGCGTGCCTGAGGCGACGCGGAACATCGTGATGCGGCCGGCAAACGGATCGGCGATGGTCTTCCAGACGAAGGCGGCGGCCGGTTTCTTCTCGTCCGCTTCGCGGACGGTTTCGGCGCCGGCCTTGTCCAGCGCGCGCATCGGCCGATCGACGGGCGAAGGCAGATACGCGAGACTCGAGTCGAGCAGCTGCTGCACGCCGATGTTGAGCGTCGCCGACGTACAGACCAGCGGAAAGACCTTGCCGGCGATGGTGGCGGCGCGCAAGCCGGTGACGATCTCGTCGTCGCTCAGGGTGCCAGCCTCGAAGAACTTCTCCATCAGCTTCTCGTCGTTCTCGGCGACCATCTCGATCAGCGCTTCGCGGGCGGCGTCGACGGCGGCGGTCATCTCGCCGGGAATCGCGCCTTCGGCGAACTTGCCGCTCTCGTCGGTCTGGAAGAGGAAGGCCTTCCTGGAAACCAGGTCGACGACGCCGCGGAAGTTCCTCTCTTCACCGATCGGCAATTGAATCGGAATCACGGTGCGATTGCACGCCTCGTGCAGCGACGTCAGCGTTCGCTCCAGGCTGGCGCGTTCGCGGTCCAGACGGTTGACGGCGACGAGGCGGGGCAGGGCGAGCTCCTCGGCCGCGGCCCAGACTTTTTCGGTCTGCACCATCACGCCGCCGACCGCGTCGACGACGACCACCGCGGCGTCCGCGATCTGAATCGCGGCGTTGGCGTCGGCGAAGAAATTCCCCATCCCGGGCGTGTCGATCAGGTTGATCTTGTGTTTGTTCCACTCGGCGTAGGCGAGACTGGCCGAGAGCGTGTGCTTGCGCGCGATTTCTTCTTCGTCGTAGTCCGTGACGGTCGTGCCATCGTCGACCTTGCCGAAGCGATTCACCATGCTGGCATCGGTGAGCATCGCCGATGCAAGCTGGGTCTTGCCTGATCCACTGTGACCGACGAGGGCGACATTGCGGATGCTGGCGGCGTCGTAGACCTTCATAAGGGGTCCCCTGCATGTGGTGATTGGGTGATTTGGTGACTTGGTGATGGGGAACCAATCACCCAATCACCAAATCTCCAAATCACCCAATCCGTGTATCTGTCATAGGTCGCATCATATTTGCGGCCGGGGCGCATCGCAAGGGTATCTACCCGAGGGAGGAAGGTGGCCGGATGAGAACTAGCGCCGTCGGCGTGGATCTTCGAGCTGCGGAAGGTCGCCGTCCTTGTCTTCCGGGTCGCGCGCTTCGGCTTTTTCTTCGACGATGATCTCGATGGCGCGCCGCTTGTCCTCGTTGAGCATGTCGTAAATGGCGCCTGCGCCGGCGGAGCCGACGCCGAGCCGCCCGCGCGTACGCCGCGTCTTGCGGACGGCGATGATAAGGAAGACGACAGCGATAAGCCAGATGGCCGCGCTTATCACAGTCTCAGCTAGCCCCTAACCCCTAGCCCCTCGCCCCTACTCGTATCGGAGCGCCTCAATTGGATCGAGGCGCGACGCCTTGAAGGCCGGATACATCCCGAAGAAGATGCCGACGGATGCCGAGAACCCGAGGCCGATCGCGAACGACCACCACGGCAGCGAAATCGGGAAGCCCGAGGCGAGGTGCACGGCATAGCCGATGCCCGCCCCGAGGGCGATGCCGATGAGGCCGCCGAGCGACGTGAGGAACGCCGCTTCCATCAGGAACTGAAACAGAATCTCGGCCCGTCGCGCGCCCAGCGCCTTGCGCACCCCGATCTCGCGCGTCCGCTCCGTGACCGAAATCGACATGATCGCCATCACGCCGATGCCGCCGACCATCAGCGCAATCGACGAAATGACGACCAGCGCGAAGAAGGTGCCGCTGCTGATGCGATCCCAGAGTTTCAGAAACGAGTCCTGCGTCGACAAGTCGAAGTCGTTCGCCTCGTCGAGCTTGAGCCCGTGGCGGATCCGCATGATGCGTTCGACGTCCGCCATCGCGTCATCGCGTGACACGCCTTCGCGCGGCAGCACCGAGATCATCACGTTGGTGATCGTGCCGGTCCGTCCCATGCGCCCAACGCGGAGCCCGAAGACGCGCGTATACGTCGTGTGCGGGACGACGACGAAGTCGTCCTGGTTGACGTTGAAGCCGCCGGGGGAGGGGCGCTTGTCGAACACGCCGAGCACTTCGAAGCGCTCGCTGCCAATGCGGACCAGTTTCCCGATCGGATCGGTGCCCGATGCCTCGAACAACAGCTTGTAGGCGGTGTTGCCCAACACGCACACATTCCGGCGGTACTGGATGTCGGTGCCGTTCAGGAACCGTCCGCTGAGCATCGCCAGCTTGGTGCCCTCGGCGAAGAATTCGCCGGTGCCGAACACGATCAGGTTCTTGGTCTTCAGGTCGCGGTAGTACACGCGACGGTTCGTGGTCGGCCCGGGACCGGCGCCGAGCTCGATGTCCACGTACTGGAGCGTTTCGTTCTGCGTCTCGAGCGCGCGCGCGTCCGACAGCGTCAGGTTCGGCCGCTTCAGCAGCTCGCGGAACTCGACGCCATTCGCGAAGCTGCTCACCCCGAAGCGCTGCACGTAGATGATGTTCGGCCCGCTCTGCGCGATGAGATCGCGGAGCGACTGGTCGAAGCCGCGAATCATCGCCGTCATGCCGACAATCGACGTGATGCCGATGACGACGCCAAGGACGGTCAGGAACGAGCGCATCTTGTTGGTGCGCACGGTATCGAACGCCATGACGACGACTTCGAGAAGCAGGCCGGCTCTGAACGCCACTATTCGCGCCTCAACGCTTCGATGGGGTCGAGCCGTGCGGCGCGCATCGCCGGGTACAACCCGAAGAAGAGCCCGACCAGGGCGGTGATGGTGATGCCCAGGCCGACGGACCACAGCTCCACCGACGCCGGAATCGGCGTGAACTTGGCGATGGTGACCGCGATCAGCGCGCCGATCACGGTGCCGATCACGCCGCCGAAAATCGACAGCACCACCGACTCGGTGAGCATCTGCGCCATGATGTCGGAGCGGCGCGCCCCGAGCGCCTTGCGCAGCCCAATCTCGCGCGTGCGCTCGGTGACCACCATCAGCATGATGTTCATGATCACGATGCCGCCGACGACCAGCGACAGGCCGACGACGCCGATCAGGACCGCGAAGATGCCGTTGGTCGCCGAGTGGTAGATGCCGAGGATGGTGTCCGAGGTGAAGATGCCGAAGTTATCCGGCTGCTTCGGCTTCAGGCGCCGCGCGCCGCGCAGCGCCACGGTCGCCTCGTCGATGGCGGCGGCCATTTGCGAGACATCCTTGGGTTTCACCGTCAGCGACAGCTGGCGGCGCGACCCGAACATCATCTGGAACTGCCCGAGCGGGACCACGGCGAATTCGTCCTGCGACTGGCCGAGGACTGCGCCCCGCTTCGCGCTCACGCCAACCACCCGGAAGTGCACGCCTTCGATCTGTATGATCTTCTCGAGCGGGTCCGCGTCGCCGAACAGACGGTCGGCCGTACCCCAGCCGATGACGGCGACCGGCCGCGCGGTGTCCACTTCGGTCGGACTCATCAGACGGCCGCGCTCCGCGTCATAGCTCGAGAATTCCACGTATTCGCCCGTCACGCCCGTGATCCGCGTCTGCTCAATCGACCGGTCGCGATATGTGATCCTGCCGCCGCCGCCCGAGTCGAGCATGACGGCGCTGGCGAGCTCGCTGTACTTCCGCACCGCGCGGGCGTCGTTCTTGGTGATGCGGGGATTGCCGCGCACTTTCTCGAACTCTTCGTCGCTGCGGGTAATCGGAAACTGCTGAATGTTGAACGAATCGGCGCCCGCCTGATTGAGGATGGCTTCCTTGACCGATGCGTTCAGCCCCTGGATCAGCGACACCACGGCGATGATCGACGTGACGGCCACGATGTTCCCAAGGACGGTCATGAACGACCGCAGCTTGGAGGACCAGATCGCGTCGAGCGCGATGAGCGCGGACTCGATGAACTTGTTCATGACACAGGGGCAGGAGGGGCTGGCGCCCCTACTTCTTTGCCTTGTTATCCACTCTCACCACATCGCCGTCGGTCATGCCACGAACCGAGTTGTACGGTCCGGTGATGACCTCGTCGCCGCTCTTCAACCCGCCCAGCACCTCGAAGTACTTGTCGCCCGCGATCCCCATTTTGATGGGGACGAATTCGGCCTTGCCCGCGCGCACGACGAACACGCCCTCGGTTTCCTTGCGCGTCTGGCCCGGTTTCAGCTCCGCGGCGACGGCGACCGGTTCGGGCGTCTTGCGTCGCTTGTCGGTCTTGGGCTCTTTCACTACCTGGCCATTCGCGTCGTACACGAGCTCGCGCACCGCGACCGCGGGAATCGGGACCGCCGTGGCCTCTTTTCGTGTCGCCGTCGTGATGTCGGCGGTGCACGTGAAGCCTGGCCGCACGCTCGGCACCTGTTCGTCGAGCATGACGACGACCTTGAAGTTGGTGGCCTGCGTGCCGGCGGTTTGCGTGGCCGCCTGGATCGGGCTGTTGCCGATCTCCGACACGTGTCCCTTGAACGACTTGTCGGGAATCGCGTCGATGGTGATCTTCGCCAGCTGACCGATCTGCACGTTTGGCAGGTTGGTTTCGTCGACCTCCACTTCGGCCTGGATCACACCCATGTCCGCCAGCTCCAGCAGCACCGTGCCGGCGTTGTTCATGGTGCCGATCACCGCCGTCTCGCCTTCCTGGACGTTGCGGCGGGTGACGATCCCCTCGATCGGCGATTCCATGCGGACCTTGCTCAGGTCGTAGCGGGCGCTTTCGAGGGTTGCCTTCTCCTGATTGATGCGGCTCTCCTGCGGTCTAATCTGCTTCTCGCGCTCCTGCACGGACGACTCGGCCACCTTGACGTCATTCTGCGCCTTCTCGAGCGCCTCCCGCGTGGTGAGCTGCTGCTTCCACAGATCCTGCTGGCGCGCCAGGTTCTGCTGCGCCTGCAGCAGCTGCGCGCGCGCGGTTTCGATCGACTGGCGCAACTGTTCGATCGATGCCTCAGCCGCCTGCAGCGACGCCGAGTTGCCTTCGACGCGCCGCTGCAGCGACTTCGGGTCGATCTGCAGGAGGAACTGGCCGGCGTGCACGCGATCGCCTTCGTTGACGGCCAGGTTGACGACGCGGCCCGGCGTTTCGGCGCTGATCTTGACGAGGCGCTTCGGTTGAATCTTGCCCGAGGCCGACACGACCGCTTCGAGGTCGCGGGCCTTGATCACGTCGGTCGTGACCGGCAGACCCTTTTCCTTCTTGAAATAAAAATTCGCGCCGACGACGGCGCCGGCCACGATCACGACAGCGAGGGCGATGAGAACGTTCTTGCGCGACATCTAAGCTCCTGATAGCGCTGACTGGATGGCGGCGACGACGATCGCGATGACCGCGTACACCACGAGCAGCGCGGCCGCGATGGGACCGGTGCGCTTTCGGTACAGAACGGCGAGACCGATCGACAGGCTGACGAACCACCAGACGCGGATGAGATCGATCGACCCGAGGAACCGCGCCAGGAACGAATTCTCCTCGAGAAACGGCAGAAACACCGCCAGCGTCGTCGGACTCGCCATCGTTTCGCGCGCGTAGTCGAGCGGAAACACGAAGAGCGCCCCGAGTGTGAGGATGACGCCTGAATAGACGACGATCGCGAACACCTGCTTGAAGCGCGCATCGCCTCCCATGATGGCGTTGAAGATGGCCATCAGGATACCGGCGACCGCGAGGGCCGCCACCGGCAGAAAGACCGCCTGACTGATCAGGGTGAAGTACGGGGCCCGCGCGGCCCCCTCTTCCATCCGCTGCATCGCCTGATCGTTCAGCTTCACGCCGAACGACTCCATCGTCTGGCGCTGTTGATCGAGCATGGCGTTCTTGCCGATCTCGGTCGAGAGAAACGCGAACGTCGAACCAGCTGTCAGCGCGAACACCACCAGCATCGCCCCGAGCCAGGCCGGCCGGGCCGCGACGTCGGCATACGCCGCCCGGGGCGTGAAAATGACGCCGAGAATCCGCGCGGGGAAGCCCTTGGCGGCGGTTCCTGAGACGGTGGGCGCAACGGTTTGCGGCATGTCAGGCCTCGGTTTTACACATCAAGAAGTAGACGCCTGAAGTCATTTTCGGTTCCGCCGCCGTCCGGCAGACGCCGAGCCGGCGGATGTCGCGAACACTTTCCGGAGCACGCCGAGACCGCCCTGCAGCCGGCGCCGTGATGGCGGATCGAGCGGCGTGAGCACCTCGGCCAGGTGCACCTCAGCACACCGTCCGACCCGCTCAAGCGCGGCGCGACCGGTGGGGGTGACCTCGATCATCACGACACGCCGGTCGTCCTCCGGCGAGCTGCGTCGGACCCACCCGCGATCCACCATCGCGGTGATGGAGGTCGACATCGACGGCAGGCTCACGCCCTGAAGCGCCGCCAGCTCGGTCAGCGAGCGCGCGCGCGTGCTCAGGATCGACAGGAGGCCGAAATGCGCCGGCGCGGGCATTTCGCCCGCAGCCCGCAGCTCCGCCGCCACCGTACGCATGACCAGCGGAATGATTTCAAGAATGTCTCGCGCGCTTTCGCGCGCCTGATCCCGAGTCATTGTTAGGAGACCTAACCATTATACGCGTCTGATGGCTCGTCGGTTCCTTGACAGTGGGAAACGGGGTGTTTACCATGCACTGCCTGCGACAAGGAGTGTGAGCGTGGTCGGATTCGTGCCCAAGGAGATGTTTTTCACGAAGGGTGTCGGCAAGCACCGGGAGAAGCTGACGTCTTTCGAGCTGGCACTCCGATCCGCCGGCATCGCGGCCTGCAACCTGGTGCGCGTCTCGAGCATCTTTCCGCCGAAATGCCGTATCCTCTCGCGCGCGCAGGGGATGAAGCTCCTCGAGCCGGGCCAGGTCACCTTCGTCGTCATGTCGGAGGCGGCCACCCGGGAACCGCACCGCCTCATCGCGGCGACGGTCGGCGTCGCCATCCCTCGCGATCGCGACACCTACGGCTACCTGTCCGAGCACCACAGCTTCGGAGAGAGCGAAGACATCGCCGGCGACTATGCCGAGGAACTCGCCGCCGAGATGCTCGCGACCACCCTTGGCCTCGAGTTCGACCCCGACAAGAGCTGGGACGAGAAGAAGGAAGTGTACCGGCTGTCGAACGAGATCGTCCGCACCCAGAACGTCACACAGACCGCCGTCGGGGACAAGAAAGGGCTCTGGACCACGGTGGTTGCCGCCGCCGTGCTCGTCGGATAGCCAGCTCGCTCGCGCCTGATCACTGAGCGCTCGCCTCTCAAGGACACAAAGGAAACAGAGGACACAGAGGGTAACGTTAAGGGCATGCCCTTAGCGCTTACGCGACTCGTGTGCCTTTTGACCTCAGCCCGCACTCCTCGTCTGTGTTTTCTGGCCTCTGTGTCCTTTGTAAGCTTTGTGACTTTTGTGCACGCACGCCCCGCGGAGGCGCAACCCGCCGACGCGTTGGGTGTGCGTGCGCAGGGGATGGGTGGCGCGTTTACGGCAGTTGCCGATGACGCCACGGCGGCCTGGTGGAACCCGGCGGGCCTGGCCGGTGGGTCCTACTTTAGTAGTGTCCTCGAATACGGCCATTTGCCCAATCCGACCGATTCGACGACCAAGGCCGTCTTCATCGCCTTTCCTGCCCTGGGTCTGAGCTATTACCGCTTGCCAATCAGTGAAATGCGGCCGGCAACCTCTACAGGGCCGGGCGCAGCGATCCGACAAGATCAAGGCACCCTCAGCGAGCTTGGCGTGACGGTCGGACAATCCCTGGGCAACCACTTTGTCGTCGGATCAACGCTGAAGGTCATGACGGCCGGCCAAACCCACGCGGGGCTGGACCTCGGGGGCATGGTCACTTTCGGCATGGCCAGAATCGGGCTATCGGTGCGGAACGTCACCGAGCCCACGTTCGGCGAGGGCGCCGATGCGCTCGCGCTGAAACGGCAGGCCAGGGCCGGTTTTGCGCTGAGCACGGGCCCCCGCGGCGTCATTGGAACCGGCGCGGTGGCGGTTGATGCCGATTTGACGACAACGGTGACAGCGTTTGGAGAGCAACAGCGGGTGGCACTCGGCGGCGAAATCTGGACGACGCAGCGGGTGCTCGGACTGCGCGGTGGAGTAAGTCGAAACCTCGTCGGCAGCGAAGAAACGTCGCTGAGCGGAGGGGCCAGCGTGGCGTTTCGACGACAGAGGAGCCTGACGTCCTACGTGGATGGTCAGGTGACGGCCGGGTCGGATGAGACGCCCCGTAGCTGGAGCGTCGGGGTCAGGCTGACGTTTTAGGTCATATTTGACGATTTTTGTCACATTCGGTAACTTTTAAGATTCATGGCCGTTCGCATAGGTGAGCTCCTTCTCAAGGAGAAACTGATTACCGCCGAGCAGCTTCAGCAGGCCCTGAGCCAGCAGAAGTCGAACGGCGGCAAGCTCGGCTACAACCTCGTGAAAATGGGGTTCGTCAAGGACGAGCAGATCACCTCGCTCCTCAGCAAGCAGTACGGCGTGCCCGCCATCAGCCTCGCGCAGTTCAAGATCGACCCCACCATCGTCAAGCTGGTGCCCACCGAGACGGCGCGGAAGTACCAAATGATTCCGCTCAGCCGCTCTGGCAGCACGCTGACCATCGCGATGACGGACCCGACCAACGTCTTCGCGATGGACGACATCAAGTTCATGACCGGCTACACCGTGGAGCCGGTCGTCGCGTCCGAAGTCGCGATCACCGACGCGATTGAGAAGTACTACCCGAGCGGCAAGCCTGGCGCTGGCGGAGCGGCGGCGGGCAAGGGCGGCAAGCCGGGTGCGCCAGGGTCGCCGACCGGCAGCACGCTCGAGATGGCGAGCCGCGGCCTCGAAGAGCTCCAGGCGTCGCTCGGCGGCGGCGACGCGGACGGCGTGGAAGTCCTCGAGGAGATGCAGGAGATCTCCGCCGAGGCGCTGGCCCGGCAGGGCGAGGACGCGCCGGTCGTCCGGCTCGTGAACGTCGTGCTGATGTCGGCGATCCAGAAGGGCGCCAGCGACATTCACATCGAGCCGTACGAAAAGGAGCTCCGCGTCCGCTACCGCATCGACGGGATCCTCTACAACATCATGGCCCCGCCGATGAAGTTCCGCGACGCGATCGTCTCGCGCGTCAAGATCATGTCGAAGCTCGACATCGCCGAGAAGCGCCTGCCTCAGGACGGCCGCATCAAGATTCGCTATAACGAGAGCGGCGAGCCGAAGGAAATCGACTTCCGCGTCTCGGTCCTGCCAACGCTCTTCGGCGAGAAGATCGTGCTGCGTCTCCTCGACAAAGACAAGCTGATGCTCGACATGACGAAGCTCGGGTTCGAATCCGAGTCGCTCGTCAAGTTCGAGGAAGCGATCGCGCGGCCGTGGGGCATGGTGCTCGTCACCGGTCCGACCGGCAGCGGCAAGACGAACACGCTCTATTCGTCGATCGCCAAGATCAATACGCCCGAAACCAACATCATGACCGCGGAGGACCCGGTCGAGTTCAACCTCGCCGGCATCAACCAGGTACAGGTGAAGGAGAACATCGGCCTGAATTTCGCGGCCGCGCTCCGGTCGTTCCTGCGCCAGGACCCGAACATCATTCTGGTCGGCGAAATCCGCGACTTCGAAACCGCGGAAATCGCGGTCAAAGCCGCGCTCACCGGACATCTGGTGCTCTCGACGCTGCACACCAACGACGCCCCGAGCACGATCAACCGGTTGATGAACATGGGCATCGAGCCCTTTCTCGTCGCCAGCTCGGTGCATCTGATTTGCGCGCAGCGCCTCGTGCGGCGCGTCTGCTCCAACTGCAAGGAGCCGAACCCGATGGCGCCCGCGGCGCTCATGCAGGCCGGCTTCAACGAGGAGGACGCCAACAGCGTCACGCCGTACAAGGGCGCCGGCTGCGACACCTGCAACAGCACCGGTTACAAGGGCCGCGTCGGCTTGTACGAGGTGATGGCGATTGCCGAGGAGCTCCGCGAATTGATTCTCGTTGGCGCGTCGGGCATGGAGCTGCGCCGCAAGGCGGTGGACGAGGGCATGTTGACGCTGCGCATGAGCGGGTTGCGCAAGGTGAAGGACGGCGTGACGACGGTCGAGGAAGTCGTTCGGGAAACCGTCAAGTGACGTGTAGGGCTAGGGCTAGCTGCGACTGAGACCAGCGGACTGAGAACGGCGGACTGAGGACTGACTATGGCCACATTGCCTGAACTGCTGAAGATGACCGTCGATCTGAACGGCTCGGACCTGCACATCGCCATCGACACGCCGCCGCAGGTGCGCGTGCACGGCGAGTTGCAGCGCATGCAGCTGCCGCCGATGGTCGCGTCGGAGACCAAGCAGCTGGTCTACAGCGTGCTCACCGACAGCCAGAAGAAGCGCTTCGAAGAGAGCAACGAACTCGACTTCTCGTTCGGCATCCGCGGCCTGGCGCGCTTTCGCTGCAACGTGTTTCAGCAGCGCGGCGCCGTTGGCGCGGTCTACCGGCTGATCCCCGAGAAGATCCGCGCCTTTGGAGAGCTCGGTCTCCCGGCGGTGCTGGCGACCCTCGCCGATCGCCCGCGCGGCCTGGTGCTCATCACCGGACCGACCGGCAGCGGCAAGTCCACGACGCTGGCGGCGATGCTCGACAAGATCAACTCGGAGCGTCATGGGCACATCCTGACGATTGAAGATCCCATCGAGTACATCCACCAGCACAAGAACTGCCTCGTCAACCAGCGCGAAGTTCACAGCGACACCGTCAGCTTCTCGGCGGCGCTGCGCGCGGCGCTGCGCGAGGACCCCGATATCGTCCTCATCGGCGAAATGCGCGATCTGGAAACGGTGGAATCGGCCCTCAAGATCGCGGAAACCGGCCACTTGACGTTCGGGACGCTGCACACGAACTCGGCGGCGCAGACGATCAACCGCATCATCGACATCTTCCCTGCGAACCAGCAGGCGCAGATCCGGACGCAGCTGTCGCTCGTGCTCGAAGGCATCGTCTGCCAGTCGCTGCTGCCGCGCGCCGATGGCAAGGGACGGGTGTGCTCGCTCGAAATCATGGTGCCGACGCCCGCGATCCGGAACCTGATCCGCGACGACAAAATCCATCAGATTTACGGGGCGATGCAGGCCGGTCAGGAAAAGTTGGGGATGCAGACGGCGAACCAGTCGCTTGCCAGCTTGCACATGAAGCGGCTGATCTCCCTTGAAACGGCGATGACCGCTTCGTCGAACAAGGACGAGCTGCAGGACATGATCAACCGCGGCGTTGGGGTCGTCGCCGGCGCCGGCCTGACGGGCACAGCCGGGACGGTGGCGCGGCCGGCGCGTCCGTGAAGACCAGTCGGGGCTAGGGGCTCGGGACTAGGAGATCGAGGACCAAGATATGCCAACGTTTGCTTATTCGGGTCGCACACGCGCCGGTCAGGATGTGAGCGGCGAGCGGGCAGCCGACACGATGGATGCGGCCGTCGCCGCGCTCCGCCGTGAGCAGATCAACGTGACGCGGATCACACCTGCGAAGGCCGCCAAGGAAGAAACGGCCAAGAAGGCCAAGGCGGGCAAGACCGGCAAGAAGGTCTCCGCCAAGAACCTCGCGGTCTTCACCCGCCAGTTCTCGGTGATGATCGACGCCGGCCTGCCGCTGGTGCAGTGTCTCGATATCCTCGGCAGTCAGGAAGAGGACAAAAACTTCGCCGCCGTCATCCTCTCGACGCGCACCGACGTCGAGTCGGGGGCGTCGCTGGCCGACGCGATGCGCAGACATCCCAAGACCTTCGACCCGCTGTTCACGAACATGATCGCGGCGGGCGAGGCCGGCGGCATCCTCGACACGATTCTCAAGCGGCTCGCGACCTACATCGAAAAGGCGGTCAAGCTCGCCGGCCAGGTGAAATCGGCCATGATCTACCCGGTGGCGGTGATCGTGATCGCCGGCGCCGTCGTCGGCGTCATTCTGTGGAAGGTGATTCCGACGTTCGCGGCGTTGTTCTCGGGGCTCGGGGCCGATTTGCCGCTGCCCACGCGGGTCGTCATCGGGCTCAGCGACAACCTCGTTCGGTTCTTTCCGTTCCTGCTCGTCGGCGCCGGGCTCGCCGGCTACGGCTTCAAACAGTACTACTCGACCGACAAAGGACGCCGCGTCGTCGACGCGACGACGCTGAAGATGCCGGTGCTCGGAAACATCATGCGAAAGATCGCCGTCGCGCGGTTCTGCCGCACGCTGTCGACGCTGATCAGCTCGGGTGTGCCGATCCTTGACGGCCTCGAGATCACCGCGAAGACCGCCGGTAATTCCATCGTCGAGGACGCCATCATGGTCACGCGCAAGAGCATCGAGCGCGGCGAGACGATCTCGGTGCCGCTGAAGGACACCAACGTGTTCCCGCCGATGGTCACGCAGATGATTGGCGTCGGCGAAGCCACCGGCGCGCTCGACACGATGCTGGCAAAAATCGCGGACTTCTATGAAGAGGAAGTGGATACGGCGGTCGCCGGATTGCTGACGCTGCTCGAACCGATCATGATCGCGATCCTCGGCGTCGTCGTCGGCGGTATCGTCATCGCCATGTATATGCCGATCTTCGATCTCATCTCGAAACTCACGTGATGGCCGATGATTGAGTCAGGGCTGCGGCGGAAGATCGCGTGGCTGATTGCCATCCGCGCGATCATCAGCACGATTCTGCTCGGGTCGGCGATCGTCATGCAGATCACCGCGCCCGGATCGTTCGCCGTCGATCCGTTCTTCTTCCTGATCGGTCTCACGTACGCGCTGACGATCACCTTCGCGCTGACCGTCCGCTACGTGGACCACTACCGCTGGCTGGTCGACGTCCAGCTGGCGGGCGACGCGCTGATCGTGTCGGCATTCATCTATGTCACCGGCGGCATCACCAGCTACTTCACGTCGCTCTACGTCCTGCCGATCGTCGCCGCCAGCACGGTACAGTTCCGGCGCGGCGGGATGCTGGTGGCGACGCTCAGCACCGTGCTCTACGTCGGGCTGGCCGTCGCGCAGTACATGGCGGCGTCTGGTCTGCTGGACTATCCGTGGCTGACGCGATACGCGCTGGCGCTGCCATCGCCGTCAGTGGCGCGTTATACCGTTGCGCTCAACGTCTTCGGGTTCTTCGCCGTCGCGTTGCTCAGCGGTTCACTGGCCGACAGCCTGAAGTCCGCGGGCGCGCGGCTGCAGCAGGCGTCCACCCAGATCGCGGACCTGCGGGCCCTCAACCAGCACGTGATCGACAGCCTGCCGAGCGGCCTGGCCACCACGGATCAGTCCGATCGGATTCTGACGTTCAACCGCGCGGCGCAGGCGATCACCGGCGTGTCGTTTCAGTCCGCCGTTGGTCGCCCCATCGGCGAGGTGATGCGACTGCCCGCGCCGGTGAACGACGCCATTCATCACGGGCTGCGCGAACCGGGCACGCGCCGCCACGAGTTCTGGTTCCGCTCGCCGGACGGTCGCGGCGACATCGAGGTCGGCCTCAGCGCCACGCACCTCGAGACGCCGGGCGGGCGCGCGGGATTCCTGTTCACCTTTCAGGACGTCACCAGCATCAAAAAGCTCGAGCGTGACGCCGCCATCCAGCAGCGCCTGGCCGCGGTCGGCGAGATGGCGGCCGGTATCGCACACGAGATTCGCAATCCGTTGGCGTCGATGTCGGGGTCGATTCAGATTCTGCGGCAGGAGCTGCCCCTGAGCGCCGAGCAGGAGCAGCTGATGGACATCGTCCTGCGCGAGTCGGAACGGCTCAACACGACGATCCGATCGTTTCTGGCGTACGCGCGGCCGCAGCGGTTTCAAATCCAGCGATTCGACGTGCGCCGCGCCTTGAACGACGCGGCGCTGCTGCTGCGCAACAGCGCCGAAGTGCAGGACAGCCACGAGATCGTGCTCGACGTGCCGCCGGGCGAGCTCTGGTACGAGGCCGACGAAGGGCAGATCAAGCAGATCATCTGGAACCTGGCGACCAATGGCCTCCGCGCGATGCCCGACGGTGGCCGGCTCCGTCTGACGGGAGCGATCGAGCCCGCGTCGGAGGGCGTCGCGCTGACGGTGGAGGACGAGGGGATCGGCATGCCGGCCGCGGAGCTGGAAAACCTCTTTCAGCCGTTCAACGGCCGGTTTGCCAAGGGCAGCGGCCTCGGCCTGGCGATCGTCCATCGCATCGTCGCCGACTACCACGGCGAGATTCGCGTGAACTCGCAGCAAGGCGTCGGCACCAGCGTCTCCGTGCGCCTGCCGGCGCGCGCGGCGGTCACAACATGAGGATGACATGAGCAGCGCCGCCCAACGCGCCGAGCCCGCGCCCGATCGCCGCCCGCCGCGCATCCTCGTCGTCGACGACGAGCGGTCGATGCGCGAGCTGCTGGCCATCGTGCTGCGCCGCGAAGGCTACGAAGTGCTGCTCGCAGAAAACGGCCGTGCCGCGATCGACCTCATCGAACGCGAACCCGTCGACCTGCTGATTTCGGACATCAAGATGCCGGATCTCAGTGGTGTCGAGGTGCTGCGCGCCGCCAAGAAGGTCGATCAGGACATTCTCGGCATCATGATCACGGCCTTCGCCTCGACCGAAACGGCGGTGGAGGCGATGCGGCTCGGGGCATGCGACTACTTGAGCAAGCCGTTCGACATCGATCTCCTCAAGATGAAGGTCCGCGAGAAAATCGAGAACCGCCAGCTGAAGCAGGAGAACGTCCTCCTCAAGCGCACGCTGGGGCTGGCGCATCAGTTCTCGAACATCATCGGCCGCAGCGAGTCGATGCTCGGCGTGTTCAAGATGATCGAGACTGTCGCCCGGACCAACAGCACGATTCTGCTGACCGGCGAGTCGGGTACCGGCAAGGGCCTCGTGGCGCAGGCCGTCCATTTTCACTCCCTGCGCCGCGACAAGCCGATGGTCTCGCTGAACTGCGGCGCGATGCCGGAGAACCTGCTCGAGTCGGAGCTCTTCGGACACATGCGCGGCGCGTTCACCGGGGCCGACAGCAACAAGAAAGGGCTGCTCGAAGTCGCCGAGCGCGGCACCGTGTTTCTCGACGAGATCGGCGAGATGAGCGGCGTCATGCAGGTGAAGCTGCTGCGGGTGCTCCAGGAACGGCGCTTCCGGCGCGTCGGCGGCCTCGAGGAAGTCCAGGCCGACATCCGCGTCATCGCCGCCACCAACCAGGACCTGACGCGGCTGGTCGCCGAAGGGCGCTTCCGCGAGGACCTCTTCTACCGCATCAACGTGATTCCGATTTCGCTGCCGCCGCTGCGCGAGCGGCGCGAGGACATCGGCCTGCTCGCCGAGCACTTCCTGACGAAATACACCGAGCAGATGGGCAAGGAGATCACCGGCATCTCGCACGAGGCCATGGCGCTCCTCATGGAGCACGAGTGGCCCGGCAACATCCGGGAGCTGGAAAATGTCCTCGAGCGGGCCGTGGCCCTGGAAGCGACGCCGACCATCCTCCCCGACAGCCTGCCACCCGGCATTCGCGGCAGTCTGCCGAGCGCCGGCGGCGCACCGCTCGAAGCGCTCCCGGAGTCAGGCTTCGATCTCGAGGCGCACGTCAAGGAAATCGAGATGAGCTACATTGCCGAGGCGCTGAAGCGAGCCGGGGGCGTGCAGGTCAAGGCGGCCGAGCTGCTCGGCATGAGCTTCCGCTCCTTCCGGTACTACGTGAAGAAATACAACCTGCGATAAGCGCACGGTGCCCCGAGGTCCACTCGTCATCGTTCGTCTGGGAGCGGCGCTTGCGCTGCTGCTCGTGGCGACGCTGCACCTGCTCGCTTCCATTCCCTTCGCGTATTACCACTTCCTGCAGTTTGCGCACTTCTGGTGGATGCCGGCGTTCATCCGGTTCCATCCGATCGTTCTGGCAGCGGCCGTCGCAAGTCTCGTCGCGACGCTGCACGATCTGCCCAGCACACTCCGGCCGTGGATCCGTTACACGGCGATCATCGGCGTGACGGCCGCCGCCTGTATGGGCGCGACCGTCTGGCTTCCGGCCCTGCAGTCCTACGAGCTGTCGGCGGCCTTCTGCTTCGTGCCAATCGGACTGCTCGGCATGGTCGGCGCTCTCGATCTCGTGGCGCACCGCACGGCGATTCTAGCTGCCGGCCGCCGCCACGATCGTCCAAGCCTGATCGCCGCCGTCGCCTGCGCCGGTCTGCTGTCCGCGGCCGTTTACCTGCTGCACGCGGGCCTGCTGGAGCCTGCCGCGGGGATCAGTCTTCAAACCGTGGAGATTGCCGCCGTTGTCGCCGCATCGCTTGCCGGCCATCTGGCGGTCTTCCTGCTGGCGTCGCTCGCGATTCTCATCCCGCGCGTCGCCGCTCGGCGACGTGGCTGGTCGCCTTGGACCGAGCTCCTCGGCGTGCTCGGCGCTACCGCGTTCGTCGTGGCCGTCTTGATTCGCCGCGTGATCTTGACCTCCTTGATCCTGAACGACCTTCGCGCGATCGCGATCGCCGCCGCGCTGGCAGGTGCTCTCGTCTTGTACGGTGCAGCGCTGATCGTCCGCGGCACACTGCCAGCGATGGATTCCGCCGAGGCGAT
>Ga0193696_1000078_pt1 | contig 43142 bp, 55 predicted proteins | sample L3m1metaG_FD_145074 | JGI IMG/M metagenome (GOLD analysis project Ga0193696, IMG submission 145074) | Soil microbial communities from a riparian zone of the East river system, Colorado, United States - L3m1 | ecosystem: Environmental > Terrestrial > Soil > Riparian zone | place: USA: East River... | reverse complement strand
GCCGCGCAGCCGCGCGACCGCGCCGAGCACGGCCACTTCGCGCCGCGCCAGCCGGCGCAAAGTCAAGCGGCAACGACGGCAACGACGGCAAATGCCGCCGTTGCCTCGCACGCCCGGCTGCCCGAGACGGCGCCCTATCGCGACCCGCCGGTGCGCCTGCACGAGCGCGCCAAGGCCGACTGGGCCAATACGCCGGAGAGCGTGCGCGGCGAGATCCACCGTGCCAATGGCGAGTTCCAGCGCGCCTACGGGCAGTACCGCGCCGATCATCAGGTCATGGAGACGATCCGCCCGTTCCAGCAGATGGCCGCGCAGCAGGGCACCACCTTGGAGCGCGCGCTCACCAGCTACACCAGCATGGAGCAGCGGCTGCGGCAGGACCCGGTGGCCGGCTTCGACGTCATCACCCAGAACCTCAACCTGCGCGCCGACGACGGCACCCCGATCACCTTCCGCGACATCTGCTGGCACGTCATCAACCAGACGCCCGAGCAGCACCAGCTGGTGCAGGCCAAGAACATGCAAGCCGCGCAGCACGCCCAGATCGGGCAGCTGCACCGCGAGATCAGCCAGCTTGCAACCGGCATCAAGCAGATGCAGTATCAGGCCACGTTCAGCCAGACCCGCAGCGCGCTTGATCGGTACGCCGACGCGCACCCAAGGTTCGACGAGCTGGGCGATCTGATCGAGCAGGAAATCAAGCTCGGCTTCACGCTCGACCAAGCCTACGCCAGAGCGGACAGGCTCCGCCCGGCAACCCACGCGGCTCAGACCCGCACCCCGACGGCTCAGACCCGTACCACCGGCAAGTCGATCAGCGGCGCACCCGCAGGGCCCACCAACGGGACCGGACGCCCGCAACGACCCGTCGGCCGCCGCGAGGCGATCGCCAGCGCCATCAAGCGCGCGAGCGGCTCGCTCTGATCCTTTGAACCCTCGGGAGCACTCTGATGCCCAACGTCACCACCAATGCTGCTTATCAGCAGATCCTGTCGATGGCGGTCGAGGACCGCTCGTCGTCCTACGAGGACCTCGTCTCCAACAACAATGCGTTGTTGGCCGTCATGCGCCGCAAGGGCCTGTGGCAGACCTACTCCGGGCCGCGCATCCGCCAGACGCTGCAGATCGGCAAGCAGGTCGCGCAGTGGTATTCCGGCTACGACCAGCTGCTCAACCCCGCGATCGACCTGTTCAACGACGCCTTCTTCGACCCGAAGATGGTGGTCGTGCCGATCGTCCTCTCCATGCAGGAGATCCTCAACAACCAAGGCGAGAACCAGCTCGAAGATGTGCTCGACGCCTACATGGAGGCGGCCGAGCGGGCGCTGGAAGATGCCATGGACGCCGGGCTGTACGGCGACGGCACCGCCAACGGCGGCAAGCAGATCACCGGGCTCGCCACCGCGGTGCCGATCGTGCCGACCACCGGCACCTACGGCGGCATCGACCGCAACATCGCCACCATCTGGCAGACCAAGACCTACGACGCGCACACCTACAGCGCGGCGATCGGCACGCAGGTCAACGCGACCACCATCCGGCCGCTGCTCAACGCAGTGATGACCAAGCAGAGCCGCAACCGCAACTATGCCGACCTGCTGGTCATGTCGCCGGAACACTACGCCGCCTACGACGCGGCCACGGTCGCGATCCAGCGCCAGCAGGGCGAGACGTCGCTGGGCAAGCTCGGCTTCACGGCGCTGGAGTATATCGGCGGCGGAAAACGGGCCGAGATCGTGCTCGACGGCGGCATCGGCTCGAACATGCCGGCCAACACGACGTTCGGCCTGAACACCGACAGCTTCCGGCTGCGCTACCACCCCTCGCGTAACTTCGACAAGCTGTTCGAGGGCGAGGGCCAAATGCCCATCGACAAGGACGCGATCGCCCAGTTCATCGGCTGGATGGGCGAATTGACCATGGTCAACCCGCTGTTCAACTGGAGGCTCTACGACAGCGTCCCGGCCTCCTGAGCCATTGGGACGCGGGGTCCCCCCAATCCTTTCCAGCCCCGTGTTCCGACACCCGGAGCCGCCGACCGTTCAGTGACGAGCCTGTCGGTCGGCGGCTCCGCCCATTTCACGCGAAACCCGGAGCTACGGATGCAGACGAGCCAACTCCGCCACCCCGACGACGCGCTGGTGGCGACTTTCCGCAACATGGCGCTGAAGAACGAGGCGCGCAGCGCGACCGAGGGCCGGCCGATCTACGAGGACATCGAGGTGGTCGAGGTGCGCGTGCCCGGCTCGCGCAACTGGACGCCCTACCCGGCCGCCGCGCACTCGCACTGGGAGGTCAACCCGTTCACCGGCGAGCAGACCTCGCGCACCTACATCGAACGCTTCCCGCGCCAGTACGCGCAGTTCAAGGCGCAGATGCAGCAGACCAAGACCGGCACGCCGCTCGACCACGCGCCGTTCCTGTCCGAAGGCAAGCGCGCCGAGCTGCGCGCGCAGAACATCTACACGGTCGAGCAGCTCGCCATCATCGACGGTCAGGAGCTGAAGAACCTCGGCCCGCACGGCCGCGACTTCAAGAACCAAGCCACCGACTATATCGAGCAGAGCAAGAGCAACGCGCCGAACACGCAGCTGGTCGAGGAGCTGGAGGCGCTGCGCGCGCGCAACGCCGTGCTCGAAGAGGACAACGAGGCGCTGAAGAAGAGCGGCGGCGAGGGCCAGTTCAAGGAGATGACCACCGACCAGATACGCGACTACGTCACGGCGCATACCGGGCAAGAGCCGATCGGCAACATGAACCGCAAGGCGCTGGTGCGCATGGCACTGGAAGCGCGACCCGACAAGGCGGCCTGACATGACACTGCTGACGGTGGTGAAGGACGTCTGCGCCACCGTCGGCGTGCAGGTGCCGCAGACGGTGTTCGGTGGCCTCGCCAACAATCGCACCATGCAGGAGATGCTCGCGCTCGCCAACGAGATGGGTCAGCGCATCGCCTACGACACGCGCGACTGGACCGCGCTGAAGGCGACGCAGGTCTTTGTCGGCGACGGCGTGCAGACCGCCTTCCCGCTCCCGGCCAACTACAAGCGCATGCCGGTCACCGCCAACGTGTGGCGCTCGACCGACACGCAGTCGCCAATGATCTTCATCTCTGACGCCGACGAGTGGCTGCAGCGGCGCATCTCGAACGTGGCCGACTACGGTGGCGGCGAGTGGACGATGATGGGCGGCAATATGGTGTTCTCGCCCGCGCTCGGCGTCGGGCAGACCGCCACGTTCGTCTACCTCGACCGGAACTGCGTGGCGCTCACCAGCGGCGGCTACGGCGACGCCTTCATGGCCGACACCGACAGCTTCCGCCTCGACGAGCGGCTGCTCAAGCTGGGCATGGTCTGGCAGTGGAAGGCGCAGAAGGGCTCGCCCTACGCCGAGGACATGGGCAGCTACTCCGACGCGCTCGCCAACGCGATGGGGCGCGACCAGCCCGCGCCGATCATCATCGACCGCCGCCCGATGTCGCACACCATGCGCCACAGCTATCCGTGGCCGGTCCCGACATGAGCGCGCACGCCGCCTTCCGCCGCCAGCCGGTGCCGGGCAACTACGCGCAGGCGCTCAAGACCGTGACGCTCCCGGCCCCGACCCGCGGGCTCGTGCAGCACGAGAACGACGCCTACATCGGCCCCGGCGCCGCGATCGTCTCGGACAACTGGTTTCCCACCATGAAGGGCGTCAAGCTGCGCGGCGGCTCGACGCGCTACGCCACGCTGCCCGAGGCCGTGCCGGTGATCTCGTCGTTCGAGTATGTCGACACCGCCCAGCACCGCATGTTCGCGGCGCAGGCGACCAAGGTCTACGACGTCACCACCGGCACGCCGGTGGCGATCGCCACCGGGCGCACCAGCGGCAACTATTCCGCGACCGTGCTCGCCAACCTCGGCGGCTACTGGGGCCTCGCGGTCAACGACGCGGGCGACCCGGTGCTGCGCACCAAGGACGGCATCACGTGGGAGGCTCTGGTGCCGCCGGCGGTGCCCGCCGACGGCGCCAGCGCGATCACCGGACCCGCAGGCTCGCCGGTCGAGAACGGCCGCAACCTGTCCTACGTCTGCAAGTACCGCAACCGGCTGTTCTTCATCGAGAAGCGGTCGATGAACGTGTGGTACCTCGGCGTCGACGCGGTCGGCGGCACGCTCACCAAGATCCCGATGTCGGGCGCCGCGACCCGCGGCGGCTACCTGATGTTCATGAGCAACTGGTCGATCGACGCCGGCGACGGCATCGACGACAAGCTGGTGGTGGTGACGTCCGAGGGCGAGGCGCTGATCTGGACCGGCAACAATCCCGGTGACGCCGCCAACTGGCGGCAGGAGGGCCGCTACTTCGTCGGCAAGCCGCTCGGGATGAACGCGCACGAGCAGGTCGGCGGCGACCTGCTGATCCTCACCGTCGAGGGCGTCGTGCCGATGAACCAAGTCATCACCAAGTCGGCGGGCGAGATGGAGCTGGCAATGGTCAGCCGCGCCATCAAGCGGATGTGGCGCGAGGAGGTGGCGATCAACACCACCTACCCGTGGACGATAAGGCGGTGGGACGAGTACGGCGGCATCTTCATCACGCTGCCCGGCGGGCGGCCGGGCAACCAGTATTGCCTCGCCATGAACAGCGCCACCGGCGCCTTCGGGCGCGGCGTCGGCTGGGACGCGCTCTGCTTCCTGCGCCAGCGCGCCAACATGTTCTTCGGCACGCGCGACGGCCGCATCATGCAGATGGAGCGCACCGGCTCCGACGACGGCCTGCCCTACGTCGCGACGCTGGTCGGCGGCTGGGAGATGTTTCAGGCGCGCTCGATGACGGTTCACTGGCGGCAGGCGCGCGCGATCTTCACCACGTCCGCGTCAGAGCCGTTCATTCCGCAGCTCGACGCCACCACCGACTACATCGTCGAGATCCCGCCGCCGCCGCAGCCCGGCCCCGACCCCGGCCCGGCCGACGTCTGGGACGAGGCCGAGTGGGGCCCCGACATGGGTGGACCGCCGCCGCCGGTGCCGACCACGCCGCAGCGCGACGCCTACGGCCAGTGGGACCAGCCGGCGCGCAATCGCCCGGCCAACCGCAACACGATGTGGGTCAGCATCGGCAAGACCGGCTTCTCGCACGCGCCGATCGTTCAGGTCACCGTCGCGCAGCAGGCCAAGCCCGACGTCGAGCTGGTCGCGATCGCGGCCACGTTCGAGGTCGCCGGCGTCAACGTCTAGGAGGCGGCTTATGTCGGACTACGGCTTCGCATCGCCCCCGACCGGGTGGGGCATCACCCCGGCCGACACCGCCGAGGCGCGCCGCCGCGCGATCGTGCAGGCGCTGATCGAGGCCGAGGGGGCCGGCGGCATCCCGTCCGGCGTGGACGGCACCGGAAGCATGGCCGGACCCGGCCCCGGCCCCGCCAGCTTCGACTGGGGCGGCCCGGTTATGGGCGGCTTCAAGTCGGGTGCGCCGCTCCCCGACAACATGAACCCGGAGCTGTCGCAGGCGCCCACGCCATCGGCACCGCCGCCGAGCGCACCGCCGCCCGCAGCGCCGCCTCCCGCGGCGCCGCCGCCGTCAGCTCCACCGCCGAGCGCGCCTCCGCCTGCACAACCGGACGAAAGCACGGCACCCTCCACGCCTGCGCCGTCCGAGAGCATCGCCAACGCGACCAACGCGATCGGCAATCTGCAGGGCGCCGGGCTGTTTGGCAGCTCGCTCAACAGTAGCGGCCAACTCGGTAGCGCGGCAGACCTGATCGGCGGCGGCATCCTCGGCATCAGTTCAGGGCACGGTCTTGCCGGCACCACAAGCGCCGGCCGCGGTGGCGGCATGGGCACGACCGGCACGCCCGGCATGTCAGGCAACCAAGGCCCCGGCAGCGCCTTCTCGCAGGGCGTCTCGGACCCGGCCGCGGAGGCAGCCGCTGCGGCGTCCGTCACCGGTCTCGGCAACGTCAGCCTCGGCAACAGCGCCGCGATGGGCACCGGGCCGCAAGGCCAAGGGCTGGGCACCGCCGGCAGCGGCTTCAACGCGGGCGGCTACGGCAGTCAGCAGGGCGGCCTGCAGGGCACCAACTCGGCCGCTATCGCATCAGCCGGTCCTGTCAGTGGCGGCCCCGGCATCGGTCGCGCCAGCGGTCTCGGCGGGCTGGGCGCTGGTCAGTCGGGTGGCACCCTTGGCGGCCTCTTCGGCGGCCCCGCGCTGGGCGGGCCGTCCTCTCTTGGTAGCATGGCGGGTCAGGCCGGCGGCACTGGCCGAGCGCCCGCGTCCGCTTTTCAGGGTGCCACGCAAGGCGGCCCCGGGCTCGACACTGGCGGCCCCGGCCCCGGCGGTCAGGCCAGCCCCGGCAACTTCAACATCGGCGGCCCCGGCGGCGGCGCCAGCGGCTACGGCGGCATCAGCGGCAGCGGCTTCGGCACCGCCGATCAGGGTGCCGGCCCGAGCGGCATCGGCCTCAGCGGCGGCCCCGGCCTCGGTACGGGTGGCGGCAAGGGTGGCGGTGGCGGCCAGCAGGGCGGCTCCCCGGCAGGCGCTCCGGTCGGCTCGCCTAGCTCCAACACGGAGCAGTCCGGCCCACAGGCTGCGACGCCGGATGTGAGTGCAGACAAAGGCTCCTCTCAGGCCCAAGCCACACCGGGCGACAAAGGCGCCAGCGACAAAGGCGGCCCGATGGAGGGCGGCAAGAGCGGCCCGATCGAGGGGACGGCGCCGGCAGCAACGCCGATCGAAGGCACACCGATGAGCGAAGGCCCCACGCAGGGCATGGTGACCGCGAACGCGGCGCTGACGGCCGCGCCGTCGCCCGTCTCGGCTCCGGTGTCGGCTCCGGTGTCACTGGAGCAGGGCGACGAAGGCGATGACGACAGCAGCTCCGACGAGGACACCAGTAGTGACAGCGACACCGGCATTGGTCTCGGTGGCATTGGTCTTGGCGGCATTGGTCTTGGTGGTCTTGGGCTCGACGCGGGTCAAGGTCTCGGCATCGGTCTCGGTCTCGACGCCGGCATCGGTCTTGATGCGGGTCTCGGCAACGATGCCGGCATTGGTCTTGATGCAGGCGCCGGCCTCGGTCTCGGCGGTCTCGGCAGCGATGCAAGCGGTCTCGGCGGATTGGGCAGTGACGCGGGCGCAGCCGCAGCCGCGGCCGACGCAGCGGCGGGCGGTGCGGTGTCCGGTTCAGGCAGCTTTGGCGATGCCAGCGCGGACGCGAGCGCGGACAGTAGCGCCGATAGCAGTGCGGATGCGAGTGCTGATGCCAGTGCTGATGCCAGCGCGGACGCCAGCGCGGATGCGAGCAGCGAGGGCGGCGGTGACGCCGACGGTGGCGGAAGCGACGGTGCCGGCGCGGGCGACGAGTAACATGAAGGGAACGACCTGATGTCCTACACCGACAGCGCAAACTACGCAGCGCCCGCCGCAGCGCCTGCCGGCGCGGCCGGCGGCGCGCGCGACCGCATCACGCAGGCCCTGATGGCGGTGCAGAACCCGCCCCCGGTGCCCGACGTGCCGATGCCGCCGCCCGCGGGCGGCGCGCCGCCGCAGATGCCGGGCGCGCCCGGCGGCATGCCGCCAGCCGCGCAGGGGTCGCCGGGGATGGGCGGGATGGCGCCGGGCACGCCGCCGATGCTGCCGCAGCTCGGCGCAGCCACGCCCCCGGGAATGCAGCCGGGAGGCATGCTCTCGACGCCGCCGGCCGCGCCGGGGATGCCGCTGCCGGGAGTTAGATGATGCTGCGCTACGTCTACGAGCACGACACGACCGTCGCGCACTGGGTGGCGCAGATGATCCCGCATGTGCGCGAACGCGGCTTCGGCAAGTGCAAGGCGATTGGCGTCGTAAAAGGTGGCGAGCTGGTCGCGGGCCTCGTCTATCACAACTGGGGACCGGAGGCCGGCATCATCGATCTGTCCTGCGCAGCAGTTCCCGGCAGCGGATGGATGACGCGCGAGACGATCCGCATAATGTACGAGTACCCGTTCAACGACTGCGGCGTGCAGATGGTGACGCACTGCGTGCTGGCGAGCGACGAGCGGGTGCAACGCATTCTCGCCGGGCTCGGGTGTATGCTGATCCGCATACCGCGGCTCTACGGCCGCGAACGCGACGGCGTGGTCGCCCTGCTGACGCAGGAAGCGTGGGACGCCGGCAGGTACAGCCGCAAGGCGGCGACGACAAGGAAGGAAGCAGCCTGATGTCGTTCCTGAAACCCGATCCCCCTGCGCCGCCCAACCCGACGGCGACGGCGGCGGCCCAGACCGGCACCAACGTGTCGACCGCGGTCGCCAACAACATGCTCAACAACATGAACCAAGTCACGCCGCAAGGTTCGTTGAGCTACAGCAACACCGGCAGCTTCAGCTGGACCGATCCGTCGACCGGGCAGACCTACAACATCCCGCTGCGCACCGCGACGCAGTCGCTCTCGCCTGCGCAGCAGAACATCTTCAGCCTCGGTCAGCAGTCGCAAACCAATCTCGCCGGGCTCGCCGCGAACCAGAGCGGCCTGCTGCAGAGCCTGCTTGGCACGCCGTTCAACCCCACCACGGGCACGCCCGCCACTCCCGGCACCGCGCCCCGGCAGAGCGGAGTGTTCGATCCGAGCGCGTATCTGGCGGCATATCCCGACGTCGCGCGGGATGCCGCGGCCTATGGTGGTGACCCGCTCGCGTTTGCGCAGCGGCACTATCAGGAGTTCGGAAACGCCGAAGGGCGCACGGCCGGCTTCCCCATGATCCCCGGCACGCCCGGCACGCCCGGCAGTGGACCCGCACCGCGCGCGGGTGATCCAAATTCGCTGTCAGGCTTCTCGCTCACCGACAGCTACGGCGACCCGAACGACCGCCAGCTGCGCGACTTCGACAGCGGCGGCGCGATCACGCGCGACTACGGCCCGGCCGACGGCTTCTCGGCCGACCGGCTCCGGGTCGAAAACGCGATGTACGAACGCATGGCGCCGCAACTCGAGCGCGACCGCCAGCGCATGGAGGCGCAGCTGCGCGACCAAGGCAACCTCGCCGGCGGCGAGGCCTACGGCGCGCAGAAGGAGCTGTTCAACAAGCAGCTGACCGACACGCGGCTCGGCATCACGGCCCAAGGGGGTCAGGAGCAGAAGCTGCTCAACGACATGGCGGCGCAGCGCGCCGGCTTCCAGAACGCGGCGCAGAAGCAGGCGTTCGAGCAGGCGCAAGGGCGGGCGACGTTCGCCAACGCCGCGCAGCAACAGGACTTCACCCAGCAGGGCCTGCGCGCGCAGTTCGCCAACACGGCGCAAGGCCAGCGCATGGCGATGCAGCAGGCCAAGCTCGACGCCGACAACAATGCCCGCAAGCAGTGGCTGTCCGAGCAGTACCAGCAGCGCAACCAGCCGATCAACGAGATCAGCGCGCTGATGTCGGGCTCGCAGGTGGCGCAACCGCAATGGGCGCAGACGCAGTCGAGCCAGATCCCGACGACGGACTATGCCGGGCTGGTCAACAACCGCTTCAGCCAAGACATGGCGAACTACCAGCAGAGCAGCCAGAACTTCAACCAGATCATGGGCGGCATCTTCGGCGCGGTGTCGGGCCTGACGCGCTCGGACAGGCGCGAGAAGGACGTCGGCCCCAAGCTCGGCACGATCTTCGCGGCCGGGCCGGACGGCGAGCGCAAGCTGCCGATCCACGAGTACAGGTACAAGGACGACCCCGCCGCGATCAGCCACGTCGGCCCGATGGCGCAGGACGTCGAGAAGGTCGATCGCGGCGCGGTCAAGACGATCGCCGGGACCAAGTACATCGACATGACGCGGATGGGGTCTATCCTCCGCGACAAGAAGGAGGCGCGACATGGCCGGTGAACTACTGCCCGCCGCGAGCGGGATACTCGACCCGAGCAACCCGCTCACTTTCGCCTTCGGCGGCGGAGGCGGGACCGGCACGCCGGGCCTGCAGGAGCTGAAGCGCCGTCAGGCGATCGCGCAGATGCTGGCGGGACAGAAGCGCCCGTTCCCGAAGAACATCGGCGAGGGCCTGACCTCGCTCGGCGAGGCGGTCGGCGATCGTATGACCGACGCGCGGCTGACCGCGCAGGAGCGCGCCTTCGGCGCGGCCGAGGACCAGCGCGTCAACGCCGCAAATGCGCTGCCGAGCGTGTCGGTGCCGGGCGCGCGCACGGCGCCTGTCGCTCCGGCAGTGGCGCCGGCGCGCGTGCCGGCGCCTGCCCCGGTTCCGGGCGTGCCGGCCGTACCGGGGCCGCGCACCGACGCCACCGATCCGGTGGAGCAGCGCGCCAAGATCGCGGCCCTCCTGCAAGGCGGAACGGCCCCGGGGGTGCCGTCCGAAAACCCTACGGTGGCGGGGGTGGCGCCCCCGCAGGCTGGTTCCCCTACCTCGGATGACGACGGCCTGTGGTCGGCGCGGTCGGCCGCGATCGGCGGCATCGAGAGCGGCGGGCGCAAGGACCCGTACAGCACGGTCGGCATCCAGACCAAGTACGGCCCGGCGCTGGGCAAGTATGGCATCGTCGCCGCCAACGTCGGGCCGTGGAGTGCGGCGGCGCTCGGGAAGCCGCTGACGCCGCAGGAGTTCCTCGCCGACCCGGAGGCGCAGGACGCCGTGTTCCGGCACCGCTTCGGTACCTACGTCGCCAAGTACGGCGAGGAGGGCGCCGCGCGGGCGTGGTACGGCGGGCCGGGGAATATCAACAAGACCAACCTGATGGACGATCACCAGCGCCTCACCATCGGCGGATACGGGCAGGACTACCTGCGCCGCCTGCAGGGCGCGGCACCGAACGCGGGCGCGTCCGCGCCGGAGGGCGCCGACGTCGGCGCCACCATGACGATCGACAGCGCCACCGGCGTGTCGCCGGACGAGGGGCCCAATCCGGTCACACCGACCGGCATCAGGCCCGCCGCGCGCACCGGCGTACGCACCACGTCGGACACGCTGCCGTCGCAGTCGGCCGTGCCGCCGGCGTCCGTGCAGTTCATGGCCGATCCCGGCCCCGAGCCGGTGCCGCCCGACCGCGTCGACTTCTCGCCGAAGCAGCGCGAGATGATCAAGATCATGAACAACCGCAACTTCAGCGACGACGCCAAGGCGTTCGCCAAGCAGCAGTTCGAGATCGAGGAGAAGATCCGCAGCGAGCTGACCGCGCGGCGCGAGGCCGACTACACCCACGCGCGCACGCGCTGGGACAAGCAGAAAGACGAGAAGGACAAATTCGACCGCGAAGCCGACGACCGCGGCATCGACCAGATGATCAAGCGCGGCGCGATCGAGAAGGCACAGGCCGAGCTGGAGGAGATGTACTACAAGCGCGGACTGCCGCGCCAGCAGGCCGCCGATCAGGCCGGGCTGGAGATCAGGCAGAAGCAGCTGGGCATCGCGAAGTCCGAGCGCGAGGCCGGGACGTGGGATGAGAAAGTAATCGACGGTCAAATCTACCGAGCCAGACCCGCGACGGCGACGACCCCGCAGGGGCCGTGGGAAGTGGCGCCGGGCAGCCCGAAGAAGGAGAACCTCACCGAGACGCAGGCCAAGACGGTCAAGTTCATGCAGCGCGCCGTCGTCGCGTCGAGCCAGCTCGGCGACGCCAGCATCCTCGCCGGGCTGGTCGACACGGCCAAGGGCAAGCTGCCGGTCGGCGGCAATTACTGGGTGTCGCCCGAATACCAGAAGGCGCAGAACGCCGCCTTCACTTGGGCGCAGGCGGTGCTGCGCGACGAGAGCGGCGCGGTGCTCGGCGCGGGAGAGATCGCCAACAAGATGAAAGCCTACTTCCCGCAGCCGGGCGACAACGAGCAGACCATTCGCGACAAGGCGTTCCGCCGCAAGGCCGAGGAGGAGACGTTCTACCACGCGCTGGGCGACCGCAAGAAGGTGATCGACGACTGGCGCGAGGAGCGTAAAGGCCGCCGCGTGCCCACGGACGACAGCGGCAAGCCGACAGTGCCGGAGGGAACGCTGCGCATCAATAATCGTACCGGCGTCCGCCAGCGCGTCATGGGCGGGCACTGGGAGAACGAGGAGGACTTGCACTGATGCCTCCCGACGACGAGTGGACGATCGTTCCGCCGGGCGCGACGCCGCCCGCGCGCGACGCCGCGACCGGCCCGACGGCGGGCGAGTGGACGATCGTCTCGCCCGCAGGCGCCAACACACCCGCCAAGGAACCGCTCGGGTGGGGCGACGCCATCAAGATCGGCGCGCTCGGCGGCAACTCGCTCCTCGCCGGCATGGGCAACCGCATCATCGCGGTCGATCGTGCGCTGACCGGCAAGGAGGGCTACAGCGACACACTCAAGCGGCTCGACGCCGAGGACCGGGCGACGCGCGCCAAGGCGCCGTGGCTCTCCGGCGCCTCCGAGCTGGTCGGCGGGATAGCGCAGGGCGGCGCGCTGGCCTCCAGAGGGCTGCTTCCTGCCGCTGCGCCGGGCGCTGGCGTGGCCAAGCAGGCGCTGCGGGGCGCAGGCACCGGCGGCGTGCTGGGCGCAGCGCAGGGCGCCGGGACGACCTACAGCGGCATCCCGGCAGACTACGTTCATAACGCCGGCATGGGCGGCATCCTCGGCGCCGGCATCGGCGCCGCAGCGCCGGTGATCGGCGCCGTCGGCGGCGCGGCCTACCGCGGCGCGGCCGATCGCGGCTTTTTCGGCGGCATCCCCAAGGCGCTGGCCGACGCCGGCAGCGCCGACGCCGCGGGCCTGCGCAACATCCCGAACACGCCCGGCGCGATGCTGCCCGACGCCGGGCCGTCGATGCTCGGCACGGCGCAGGGCGCGCGCACCGGGCCGGGCGGCCCCGGCAAGACGGCGCTGACCGAGAACCTGACCAACCGCAACACGGCGCAGGGGCAGCGCATCACCGGCGAGATCGACGCCACGTTCGGCCCGGCCGGCGTGCCGGAGGACATCGCCACCGGCATACGCGGCCGCATGGGCGAGCTGGGTCCGCAGTACGAGGCGGCGTTCGCCAACGCCCGCGCGGTCGACAACACCGCCTTGGCGCGCGAGCTGGAGACGCGGATCATCAATTCGCGCGGGCCGGAGCAGGCCGCGCTGCGGCAGGTCCGCGCCATGCTCGACGTCCCGACCAACCCCGGCAACCTCGACCCGCACCCGCGCGCACTGCAGGCGACGCGCAACGCCGTGCGCGGCATGATCGCGGAGGCGGACAACCCGGAGGTGCGGCGCGAGCTGGAGCACGCCTACCGGCGGCTGACGCAGGAACTGCACGCCAAGGTGCCCGGCGTGCGCCAGATCGACAGCCAGTACGCCGAGCTGGGCGCGCAGGAGCGTGCCGCGCAGACCAGCAGCCCGGGCTCGCGCATATTCCAGACCGATCGCGAGAACGTGGTGCGCCCGGCCGAGGCCGAGCGAGTGATGACCGAGACGGCGCAGCCGAAGGGGACCAACATCGGGCCGTCGGCGGAGCCGTTCCGTTTCCGCGAGGCGACGCGCAACGAGCTGGACCGCATCGTCGGCACCAACCGCCACGACCTCGCCGCGCTGGAGCGCATCCTCGGCCAGCCGCAGGACTGGAACGCACAGAAGCTGGCGACCGTGTTCGGGCCGGAGCGCGCCGCCGCGCTGCGCGCCGTCATGGAGCGCGAGCGCACGTTCGCCAACACCTTCCAAGACGTCGTGAAGGGGCCGCAGACTGCCGACCGGCTGGTGGCGGCGAAGGCGCTCGACGCCGGCGAGGGCAAGATACCGCTCGACACCACGATGACCGGCCTGCTGACGCGCGGCGTGCAGGAGGCCGCGCGTGCAGTGACCAAGAACGCCAGCGCGGCCAACCGCGAGCGCATCGCGGCGCTGATGGCGACGCAGGACCCGGCCGAGCTGCAGCGCCTCGTGCGCGAAATACTCGCGACCAATCCGCGGCGCGACGCGGCGCAAAGCGCCACGCGCAATGCTATCGTGCGCGCGATGTCGGGCGCGCCCGCGCTGGCGCCGTCACTCACGAACAGGTAGGGGAGCACCATGCCGCGCGACGGTTCAGGTATCTACACCACGCCCGCCGGCACCACGGCGGTGCCCGACACGACGATCGAGAGCAGCAAATACAACGCCAACGTCGCCGACGTTGCCGCCGATCTCAACGCAGCGCGCCCGATCGTTGCCGGCGGCACGGGCGCCACCAGTGCGACTGCGGCGCGCACCAACATCGGCGCCGAAGTCTCGACACAGGTGGTGACCAACTACGACACCCATCCGTGGGAGGCAGGATCGTTCAAGTCTGCTCCGGGTGCAACAGCCGCGCCGGATGGCGGTGTCTCAGTTATTTCCGGCATCTGCCACATCTATGACGGCGGCGCGATGGCGCTGGAAGCATATGTTCACGGCATCCCGGCGATCAAATACACCCGAACGAGATGGAGTACATGGCAACCGTGGGTGCGGGTGGGGACCGACGCCGACTACGTCAACGTGACCGGCGACACGATGACGGGCCACCTTGCGCTTCCTGCCGGTCCCGCCGCCACCAATGCGGTGCGCAAGGATTATGTTGACGCGGCCGACGCCACCAAACTGCCGCTGGCGGGCGGAACGATTGCCGGGGATTTGTTCTATCAAGGGAAACTTATCCCCACCAACACGACCGAGACCGAGTATACCATCGACGCGACGCAAAACACCCGGACGGCCGCCAACGGCGCGCTGGTTTGCGTCATTGAAAATTTTTCCGGTGTGATCTTCGTCACGGCGCACAGCATCGGCGTGACCGAGATTTTCGTGTGTGGCGGCGGCGCCGTGTCAAAGACGGGCAGCACCGCCGCGGGCACGCCGTCCATCTCGCTGGCCTACGCTTCGGCGCAAGGCGGCTATGCCCTGACCAACATAACCGGGTCGACGCAGACGTTCGGCATCATGGCTTTCCGCAACCGGACAAGTGCGTAGAGGAAACTGTCATGGCCTACACCTACGAACCATTCATGCCAGACGTGTACGCTGGCAAGGCGTTCCTCGTCACGCCCGACACCGGCAACCCGTTCGTCGTCACCACGGCGGCGGGCGAGACGGAAATCCCCGCGCTGGTCGAACACCACCTCAATCCGCCGCCGCAAGCGCCCTACCCGATACCCGGCCCAACAGTGCTCGATGTTCCGCTTGAGGCTGTGCGCGCCAACGCACGAATAGACGCGGGTGTCGAGGCGGCACTTGATGTCGCCGTCGCGGTCAAGACCGCGATGCAGAACATCCCGGACAATTTCTCGACCGCGAACTTCGTCGCGACAAAAATCCAGCTAGACGCGCTGACCGAAGCTGTCGTTGCCATGCTGCGAGCACAAACAACGTCGTCGCCATGACCCGCGCAGCCCTGATGGCCTTGCTGCTGTCGGGCTGCGCATCCGTGGGCGGCGGCTGGTTCGGGCGCGGCGGCGACGAGGTCATCACGCGCCCGCCGCCCTACTACGACCGGGCCGAGATCGACGCGATCAACGCCGAGGCGGAGTGCCGCCGTCTGGCGCGGACGATGGTGCAGGCACAACGCTGCGGAGTACGACGATGAGCATTGGTCTGGTGTTCTGGATACTGATGCTGCTCTGGCTCGTGTTCGGCCTGTGGCAGAACTGGCCCGGCGTCGCCGCCGGGCAGTGGCATCCGCTCGGCGGCTCGCTGTTGCTGTTTATTCTGCTGCTGCTGCTGGGATGGCACGCCTTTGGTGCGCCGATCCGCGGCTAGTCAGCTGCGCAATCACGTCCTCCCACGAATGGCCTTGCGCCTTGACGTGGAAGAACAGCTCGGTCGTCACCCCGACCGTGATCTTGTAGCGGCTCACCGCCGATGCCGCCGCGTGGCGGCGCTTGCGCGCCTCGCGGTAGTCCTCGACCAAGGTCTGGTAGCCCAGATCCGCGGCCAAGATGGCCTCGCGCCGCGCCTTCATGGCGGCCTCGGCCTGCTCCTCGGCGGTACGCAGCGCCGGGAGCTGCGCCTTGGCCTCGGCGTGCTCGTCGGCGCCGGGCGCATCGCGATCGACGCGATAGCCGAAGCACTTGCCGAGCAGCTTGCCGATCTTCTTGACGGCGTCTTCGCGTTTCATCGCAGGAACTCCTCTGGGATACCGTGTTTGGTCAGCATGATGAGCAGGCGCTTGATGCTCTCCGGTGCGAGCGTGCGGCCGGAGGCGTAGCGGATCACGGTCGAGCGGCCGAGGCCGAGCACGCGCGCGGCGCGGCGGTGGCTCTCGATGCCGAGCCGCTCGCAGGCGGCGTTGAACTGCTTCTGGGTCATGGTGTCCTCCCCTACCAGCCGAACTTTTCGGCGCAGATCGGGCCGATGCCGCGGTTTTTCCACTCGCTGCGCAGGGTCGCGTTGCAGATGCAGCAGGTCCCGGTGGTCTGGCCGTAGACCTTGGCGGCCTCGGCCGGGTCGGCGACGAACTGCTGCACCTTGGCGGCGTCGGCGGGCGAGCACTCGCGCGAGGCGAAGAAGCGGCCCTGCGCGATCTTGCCGAGGTAGGCGCGCTCGCCGCCCGACTGCTTGACGTAGAGCGCGCCGGGGTTGGCCGAGGTCGCCTTGGCGGGCGAGATGGTCATGCCGCCGATCGTGATGCGCGGCGACAGCTTGAGGCCCTTGGCGGCGCTGTAGGCGACCGCCTGATCGAACGAGGCCTTGAGGCGGTCGATGCCCGCGGCGTCGACGGCGGGCGCACTGGCGGCCACCGCTGCGCGGCTGGCGGCCCGTTCCGTGGCGCGCTCGGCCGCCTTGGCGGCGAGGCGCTGGCACGTCTCCAGCTGGCGGTCGGTCAGGTCGCCGAACTTGTTCAGCGCCTCGGCCATCGCCACCGCGAAGGCGAACGGCTGTGGCTTGCCCATCTCGGCCACGATCCACGCCGCCACGGCAGGCTCGCGCTCGTTGAACGCGGCGACGTCGGCAGCGAGGTTGCGCGCCTTGCGCTCGGCGACCTTCTCGCGCGTGGCGGCACGGTCGGCGGCGCTGGTCTTGAAGCTGTTGCTGCCCTTGCCCTTGCAGGCGAAGCAGGGGCCGAGGGTACGGCCAGAATAGGAGATGAACGAGCCGCTGCCGTGGCACTTCGGGCACTTCTCGGTGAACGAGGGCTGGCGGCAGGTCGCGGGCGGGGTGACCGGCGCGCGCGGCGCGGCCGAGAGCGGGCCGCCGAGCAGGTCCGAGAGGTCGTCGTCGAGGTGGGTCATTGGTCGTCTCCGTTGCCGGTGACCCTGTATGGCACGCCTGACACAGGGTGTCAACTGCTACATCAGGCTGCGGATAACTATTCCTCGTCGCGCGGCGGCTCGCCGCGGATCGTCGAGATGATGCACAGGTTGACGACGCAGGCGAGGCAGGCAAACGACAGGCCCCAAGCGATGGCGGCGATCGTGGTCATGGCAGGTCTCCCATTGCGGTTAAGCCATCAATGGGATAGCATCCATTTGCTAACACGGAGTTAACGCATGCAAGAGCCGGAACGCGACCCGCACGGCATCCCCCGGAACCAGCCCGGCGCCAAGCTGGACGCCGGCAAGAGCCCGATCCTGCGCGGCGTGGTGCAGTATTTCCCGCGCGCGCTCGGCGCGGTGTCCGACATCTCGCAACACGGCGCGACCAAGTATACGTGGAAGGGCTGGCAGAGCGTGCCGGACGGCGTCGACCGCTACGGCGACGCACTGATGCGCCATCTGGCCGGCGAGGAGATCGACGGGCCGGTCGACCCCGAGACCGGCCTGCTGCACGCCGCGCAGGTGGCGTGGAACGCGCTGGCCCGGCTGGAGCTGATGCTGTGCGACGGAGAGGACACGAAACCATGAGGCTGACCGATCGGCAGCGCGAGCTGCTCGACCATCTGATCGACGGCGCGCCGAACAAGCACATCGCGCGCGCCATGAACGTCACCGAGGGCACCATCAAGATGATGCTGCATCTGCTCTACGTCCGCTTCGACGTACCCAATCGCACCGCGCTCGCCGGGCTGTACACGAGACGTGACCATGAAAATCAAGATTCATCCTGACGTCAGGAAACTGATCGAGGAGATCAACGACTACCGCGCCCGGAACAATCTCGACCGGACAAAATTCGGCATTCTGGCGGCCAATGACGGCCACCTGATCCCGCGGCTGCAGTCCGGGCGCCTGCCGCGGCTGACCACGATCGACCGGGTGCGCGCCTACATGAGCAACGGAAAGAAGCGATGAAGCACCACCACGCCCCCGGCGAGATCATCTGGGACGCCTGCCGCGTGGCGCGGCTGCGCGCGCTGCACGCCAAGAAGCACCTGTCGTTCGACGCGATCGCCGCGCAACTGTCGGCGGAATGGGGTATGGAGGTGTCGAAGAACTCCTGCATCGGGAAGGCCCGCCGCATGGGACTGCCGAAGCGCCCGCCCAAGGTATTCCGCGGCGACAAGCGCAAGCGCGCCGTGACGCTGGTGGCCGAGGCGCCGGCCGCGGTCGCGCCCGAGCCGGTGCCGTGCGTGCTGCCGCGCTGGAAGGTGATGGAGGTGCCGCGCCCGGCGCCGGGGACCCGCATCACGCTGTTCCAGCTGACCGAGAACACGTGCCGCTGGCCGCACGGCGATCGCACGCCCTACCTGTTCTGCGGCGCGCCGACCGCGGGCAAGACCTACTGCGCCTATCACACCGGGATCAGCTGCGGACAGCAGCTGCAACGCGACAGGGTGCGGGTATGAAACCGACGACGGATGCCGATCTCGCCAACCGCATGGTCGAGGACCTCTACCGCCAGATCGAGCCGATCATGCGCGGCAAGGCCAAGGCGGTGGTGCTGCTGACGCTGATCCGCGTGGTCGCCACCATGCTGGCGCGCACCGACGGCGACACGCGCGACAAGATCATCGATGCGATCCCGATCACGCTGCGGGGCACGCTGGCGCATTTTGACGAGCAGCATCCGCGTGCCAACGGCGCAGCCACGCCTCGAACGCCTCCTGCGCGCCCATCTTGAAGTGGACGCGATCGAGCTTCAGCTCGTCGACCGTGTCGGTCGCCACGCACACGCGCACCACGACGGGCCGCGTCTGGCCCGGGCGCGCGAGGCGCGCGATGGTCTGCTCCCACAACTCGGGCGACCACGTCGGCGAGATCCACGCCATGTCGGCGCCGCCGTGCTGCAGGTTGAGCCCGTGCCCGCCGCTCGCCGGGTGCAGGCCCATGAAGCGCAGTCTGCCGGCGTTCCAGTCAGCGATGTTCTCGGCGGCCTGCCTGTCGGAGACGCCGGCGCCGAGGTAGCGGAAGTCCTGCTTGGTCGCCAGCACGACCTCGTGCTCCAGCATGCGCCAGTCGGCCTGATACTCGTAGACGATCAAGGTCGGCGCGGTCGCCTCCTCGATCAGATCGCGCAGCCAGTCGCGCTTGGCGTTGTGAATGTCGTGGACGTCGTTCGCCGGGATGTCCGCGCCCTCGCCGTAGACGAAGCCGTTCGCCATCTGCGCCAGCTTGCCGGTGGCGATCGCGGCGGAGCCGGCGATTACCCGCTCGTCGCCGGCGTCTGCCATCAGGCGCGCCTGCATGTCGCGGTACTGCTTGCGCGCGGCCGGCGGCAGCTCGACCTTGTCGAGCACGATCGTCGGGGTGACCGTCGGCATCTCGCCCTCGGCCACCGTTACGGTGAGCGGCGCCAAGGCGGCGTTCAGCTTCTCCTCGGCGCCGGGCAGAGCGCGCCAGTCGTAGCCGCTGTAGTCTACGGGATAGAAATGTTCCTTGCGCCACTGCCAGAACGAACGCCCCCACAGCTTGCCGCGGGTCACCACGCGCGCCGGCATGAATAAATCCAGCGCGCTCGACGGGCGCAGCGTTCCGCTCAGGCCCCAGATCATGCGCCAGTGGTGCGCATACTTCGCCAGCGCCTTGGCGCGCTCGCCCGACGGGTTGCGCAGGCGGCTCGCCTCGTCGATCACCAGCAGGTCATAGAGCGCGTGGTCAGTATGGAAGTCTAGGAGCGCCTCCATCAGCCACTGCACCACGTCGAGCCCGACGATGGTGAGCTGGTAGTCGATCGAATTTTTCAGCGCCGCCAGCCGCTTCTCGGGCGAGCCGTCGAGCACCTGACAGGTCAGCAGCTTGGCGGTGTGCTCCCACTGCGCCAGCTCGTCCGGCCACACCACGCGCGCGACCCGCTTGGGCGCGATCACCAGCGCGTGACGGATCACACCATCGTCGAGCAGGTCGCAGATCGCGGTCAGCGCGGCGACGGTCTTGCCGCCGCCGGGGCGCAGCACGCAAAGACCTTCATCATGCTCATATAAAAAAGTAGCTATTCTCTGCTGATATTCTCTGAGATCAGACGCCGGTCTCATGCTTGCGCCCCGACAATTTCAGCGACGCTCAGTCCCTTGCCGAGCCGCCACAGCAAAGCATCTCGTGTGAGCCCGGCACGTCGTGCGGTGTCTGCTAGGTTCATCCGACCCCATGGCGTGTCGAGGTAGCGATCGGTGCTGCGCGCGTAGCTTGCGTGCTTCCTGCCAAGATTGGCATTGTGCAAAATAAATGGGTCGCTTTTCGCTTTGATCCGAGACGCAATCGTCGTGGCGCAAATGCCGCTGCGTTCCGCAGCTTCGACCAAAGTTACACGCCCCCATGGCGTATCAAGCATACGTAAGCGACGCCTGTTACGCGCCTGCTCTTGCCGCGTCGCCCACTTGCAGTTTCCCGGTGCGTAGCCTTCATCGTTGTTGATCCGCTCGATCGTGAGACCAGCTCGCCAACTCGCACCCATATCGGAAAAGAAAACAGTGAAATCGCGCCACGCATCGCACACCGTGATGCCGCGCCCGCCGTAGCGGTGCCAGTGATTTATGTTGGGGTTTGTACAGCGTGTGATCATCGCGTGCCACTGGCGATAGATCGCCGTGTGGCTCATGCCGTGCGTAGTATTAGCCACGCGCAATTTTTCCCTGTTTTCCGGCGTCATAGCCCGTGGCTCCCCTCATGCTTGGTGTAGTAATAGCCGAGCGTCTCCTCGCTCATCAGCGGCAGGCCCTCGCTCCAGTCGAAGCCGCGCTGCATGACTTCGCGCAACCTCTCAGAGGTTGACGCAGCCTCTGAGAGGTTTGTCTCGACCAGCACTTCGTCGTGGGTGTGCAGGCGCACGCAATAGTCGCTGTCGACGAGCCGCCGCAGCGTGCCACGCAGGACGTCGGCGGCGACCGCCTGCACGACGTTTTCGCACAGCATGCCGCGCCACAGCTTGACGCGGCCGTGGCCGCGCGAGAAGCGCAGCTGGCGCACCGTACGCAGCGTCTGCCCGTCGTCGTCCTTCTCCTCGACCGGCTCGTAGTGCAGGTTGCGGTAGGTGAGGAAGCGTCCCGAGGGCAGCTGGCAGAACAGCGAGCCGCCGAGGTACTCACGCGCGAAGGTGTAGACGACGCGCCCGGCGCGCTGCGGCAGCCCCGGCAGGCGCATCGCCTGCTCGACCGCGTCCTCCAGCTCTTCCCAGAACTCGACGCACCACGGGTTGGCCGCGCGCCAGTCCTCGACGGTCTGGCGCGCCTCGGCGTCCTCCAGATGCAGGCCGTAGCCGGCCGCCATGCTCTGCAGCGCGCCGAGCCCGCCGCCGAAGCCGAGCGCCAGCTCGGCGACCTTGCCGCGCTGGCGCACCGGCTTGGTCACCTGCTCGATCGGCAGGTGCGACAGCACCGCGGCGGTGCGGGTGTAGAGGTCCGGCACGGTCGGGTCGGCGTCGACGTCGCGGAACACCTGCAGCCGGGCCAGCGCGCCGGGGTCGTCGCCGGCCAGCCACGGCAGCACGCGCGCCTCGATCTGGCTCCAGTCGCTCCAGACGAACACGTTATCGCCGGCCGGCACGAAGGCGGGGCGGATCAGCAGCGAGAGCTGGCGCGCCACCGGGTCGGGGTGCACAGGCTGGGCGCCTGCGCACCCCTGTGGGGGTGCAGAAAGGTCGTCATATTTGCACCCCCCGATGATCGCATCGATCACCGCCAGCTCGTTTGGCAGCGTGTCGCGCGCCAGATTGTGCACCTGCACGCCGCGGCTCGACGCCCGACCTGTTTGGGCGGCGCCGTTGAACACGTACTGGCCGTAGAGCACGCCGTCGACGTGACTGGCGAGCATCTTGGCGAACTTGGCCGGGGTCTTGGAGCCGCCGTAGAGCCTGATCTGCAGCAGGCGCAAGGCGGACGTTAATTCGGGGGAATTAAGGTCCTTGACGTAGGCGATCAGGCGCTCGACCTGCCGCCGGGTGAGCACGTGCTTGGCCGGCCTGATGACCACGCCGTCCTCGTCGACCTCCTCGTCGCGCTTGGTGATGATCGCCCGGCCCTCTTCGGGCAGCCGGTCGAGAAGCCACGCGGTCAGCCGCTTGACCATGTCGACGGTCATCTGGGGGTCGCCGGTGATGGCGCGCAGCTCGGCCTTGGCGCGTTCCTTGTCCTCGGCGGCGAGCCGGCTGGCGGCCTCGACCATCGGCAGGTCGATCGCCGCGCCGCGGTCGTTGATCGCCTCCATGGCCCAGTATTCGCGCCACTCGGCCAGCGCCAGCTGGCGAGTGCCGAGGAACACCGAGCGCATGGCGTCGATGTCGCGGTCGGCGTAGTCGAGGAAGGCTGACCACTCGGCCGGGTGGCTCTGCGGCGTGCCGGTGCTGTCGGGCAGGCAGAACAGCCGGATCAGCTCGCGTCCGCTGGCCAGCTTCTTGGTCGAGTGCGACGCGACTGCCGCGGCGGAGAGGTCCGGCGGCAATCCGCTGGCCACGGCTTGCGCCATCACGTCGATGATCTGGTGCGGCGCCAGCAGCGGGAAGCCGGTGGCGGCGTAGTTCCAGATGGCGCGGTCGAAGGAAGCGTTCCACGCCGCCCAGATGCCGTTGCCGTTGATCACCTTGGCGTGAAACGCGAGGAACTCGGTCGGCAGGTCGACCATGTCGAGCGTGGCCGGGAAAGTGTGAACCGCTATTCGGCGTACCGGCCCCATGCCGATCGCGTAGGACAGCACGACCGCGTCGGCTTCCGTAGCGTAACGGTAGGCGCCGGCCGCAATGTCGACCCGGCCGCGCGTCTCAAAATCAACGAACCCAATTCTTTCAACAGGGAACGTCGGGCCCCAAGCGCGCTCCGGGTCGAAGGTCGGCCCCCATGCACGTTCGGACGCATGTGCGAAACGCATTTTAGTGCGTTTGGCCTCCGGGGCCTCGAACGGCCAGTATTCAAGGTCCAGCGCCGCCATGCTCGCCTCCTGTCCGCAGGGTCCGCACGATCCGCAATGCGGATCGTGCGGATTGGCTCAGAGAAGGCTCAGGCTGCGCTGGGACGGCGGCGCTGCCCGATATGGGTCTGCGCGGTCGGGGCGGGCTGCACGGGCGCCGCTGCGGCCGCGGGGGCCGTTCCGAGCGGCTCCTTGCGCTTGCGTGCCGGTTCCGCGGCCGGGCGGGTCGGCTCGGTGGTCGGGACGCGATCGGCGAGCGGCAGGGCGAGCTGGTCGTCGCCCTGCAGGTTGCCGTTCATGTCGGCCCAGCCCACCACGGTGAAGATCGGGACGTAGATCTGGCCCCACTTCTTGTGCGGGTAGCTGTCCGAGGTGAAGGTCAGCACCGGGCAGGGGTAGGCCGGCGCGCGCGCCAGCTGGGCGTGGATGGCGTCGAGCAGCTCGGCGACGGCGCGGATGCCGCCGACGGAGTTGATCTTGTAGATCACCTCGGTGCCGGCATCGGCCCCGTCGAGACACTTCATCTCGAAGCTGCGCTGGTCCTTGTAGGAGCTGTCGCCGATCGGGTCCGGGCGCGGCGGGAGCGGGTTGGTCATCGCGGTCATGACCTCGCCGGCGAGCGCATTGGCCTGATTGGGGCCGCCGTCGACCCAGCAGCTCCAGCCGTGGCTCATGGTCATGATGTTGACGGCCCAGCGCGAGCCCTCCTGCATCTCTTCGTTCGACTGGCCGAAAATGTAGGTCCCGGAGCGGGACATGCGGAAGAACGGCTTGCCGCCGGCGACGATGGTCTGGGCGCGGCTCTCCGCGATCCCGGACATCAGGCGGGAGATGTAGTCGGCGGGCAGCTGCTCGCCGCGTTTCACGATGTCAGACATAATTCGCAGTCCTCTGTGATCGGCCGGCAGTCACTTGCCGGCCTGCTGTTGCTGCAAGAGCCGCAGTGACGCGGCGAATTTCTCGACCAGCGCGACCGGCTCGACCACCGGTGCCGGGTCGTCGGTGGTGGCGAGCGTGGTGCCGCTCGGCGGCGGGGCGACGCGCAGCTCCTCGGGAATGGTGACGCCGAGCTTCTTGGCGGTGGCGTCGGCACGCTGGAAAGTGACCAGCTTGGGCTCGAAGATATCGTCGTGGTGGAAGCCGAGGTCGGCGAGCGCGCCCGCCACGGTGTCGGTGTCGACCCACTGGCGCTTGGTCGCCTTGGCCTTGAGGCGCCAGCCCGGAATGGCGCCGCCGTTCTCCAGATAGGCGTGCATCTGCGCGTCCAGCTCGGTCTTGAACTGGAGCACGGTGTCGGTGAGCGCCTTGGCGCGGGCGAGGTACTCGCCGTAGGACGAGACGCGGCGCGGCTGCGTGTTCAGCTCGCGCGCCGGCTTCGGCCCGGCCTGCAGCGCGGTCAGGTCGAGCACGGCGCCGGTCCACAGCGGGCAGGCGATCTTGCAGGGGGCGAAGCGGCAGTGCTCGCCGCGGCGCATCGGCGGGTCGCGGTCGACCGCGGCGAGCACGGAATTATGCAGGTCCTCCACGAAATTCCTGATTTCGTGGCGGGTGATCTCGGTGAAGGTGAGCGGTTCCAGTGAGCGCGGCTGGATGATGGCGACGACGATGCGGCGGCCGGTGAACAGCCGCGGCTTGGTCTTGAGGGCGGCGCTCGCGTAGTACATCAGCTGCGGATTGACGATCTCGCCCTGCCCGTCGCTGTAGACGGTGCGCACGCCGATGCCTTGGCCAAATTTCCAGTCGACCAAGATGGTGAAGCGGTCGTTCTGCAGGATCAGGTCGACGGTGCCGAAGGCGCCGGGGATGCCGGGGAAGGTGACGCGGCTCTCGACGCCGACCACCTCGAAGGCGCCGGCGGTGTCGAACTCCTGCTCCAGCGTGGCGAGATGCTCCAGCGCCGGGTAAATCATGCTGTCGAGGTGCTCGTCGGTCAGGTAGCGATCGCCGTAGCGCACGCCGCGCATATGCTCGTGCAGCATGCGCGGCAGGTCGCGCGGCGCGCGATCGGCGGCCTCGTCGGCGCTGCGCATACCCATCAGGGCGTCCATGACTTCGTGCATGGCGGTGCCCTCCTCGGCGTACTCGGAGGGCGCGTCGGCGGTCGCCGGCAGGGCGCGGGTGCGGGACAGGCTGGCGGGGCAGGCGAGCAGGCGTCCACTGGTGGAGCCGCCGACGATGGCGCTGTGCTTCGACATTAAATTCACCTTGCCAGTTTTAAGTCGCGATGTTCTGCTGCCAGCATGGATGGACGATCGGCCATTGTCAAGGAGCGCGCGGTCGAGGCCGAGCTGGTCGCGCGCGTGGTCGCGCTCGGCGGGGTGTGCGAAAAGGTGATGTGCGTCGGCAAGCGGGGATTTTTCGACCGATTAGTCGTGCTGCCGGGGCCGCGAATAATATTCGCGGAAATAAAGCGGCCAAGGTTCTCGCGGATCGCGCCACACCAGCAGCAGTATTACGATCGGTTCAAGGCACTAGGTGTTGAAGTTTACTTCGTGCGCAATTCGGCGGATATTGATCGCCTGCTCGCCGCGCCCTGACAGCGGACGAGGGGCCGAGGCGCTTGGAGGGCGCCCCGGCCCGATCTGAACCCTTTGGCACAAGGAGCCAGACCAATGTCTGGATTTGATGACACCCTATCCATCGAAAATCAACCCGACCTGATCTGCCCGCGCTGCGGCGAGCAGTGGCTGCACCACGGCGAGGTGCGCGTCTACAGCCGCCCGATCGAAGACGGCCCGGTGCAGGAGACGATCATAGGTCACCACGGCAACGTGATGGTGGCGCCGCGCTACGCCGGATACAAAAACCCAAGCGGCAGGCGCGACGGCATCGCGATCGATCTGTGGTGCGAGAGCTGCGGCGAAGGCTCGACGCTGGCGATCGCGCAGCACAAGGGCATGACGTCGATCGGGTGGCGCAAGGAAGCGCCGCTGTCGCCGCCGCACCCTTATGTCCCCGTCTGCGAGAAGGATCAGGTGTCGTGACCGGACTGAAACCCAAGCGGATCACGCTCTATCGCCCGGTGTGGCACAAGATCAAGGCGAACGGCTTCGACGTCATCCCGCTGCTGGAGGGCAAGGCGCACCCGCTGCCCGGCTGGCCAACGATGCCGAACGAGGCGGCCGACATCGAGCGGTGGAACGGGCGCGCCGCGGCGATCCGCATGTACGGCAGCGGGCTGGTGGTGATCGACATCGACGTGCGCATCGCGGCGGTGGTCGACGAGATCGTGGCGATGCTCACGGCGCGCTGGCCGGACTTCATGGCGCGCTGCCTGCGGCGCCACTCGGGCGCCGCCAAGCTGGCGTTGATCGGGCGCGCCGAGACCGAGCGGCATTACCTGAACACGCGGCGCTGGGTGGTCCCCGGAACGGTGCCCAAGACGCCGGAGGCCAAGGGCCACCGCGTCGAGGTGTTCACCACGCTGTCGCGGCGCTACGTCGGCGTGCACGGCCTGCACAGCATCACGGACGGGGTCGAGCGCCACTATGGGTATCACGGCGCGACGATCCTCGACGCGCAGGCGGCCGAGCTGCCGACCTTTCCGGGCGCCGACCTGAGCCCGCTGATGGACGCCTGCGACGCCATCATGGAGGCGCACGGGCTGGTCGCGGTGAAGCCGATCCACGACGGCGCGAGCGGGCCGGTGGTGTACGACATCGACGACGCGACGCGGTTCGACGTGCACAACGGGCCGGACCAGATCGACTACAACACGCTGTGCGACATGGCCGCCGCGGACAGCGAGCTGCGGGTGTCGGGGTCGTTCATCGACGGCAGCCACGACCGGACCAAGTGCCGGGTCGGGGACTGCTATGTCGCGCGCTGCGTCGGCGTGTTCGACAACGAGGAGGCGACGTGGCACTGCCCGAAGAGCGCGGCGCCGACGCATGTCCCGGAGGGGTTCGCGGAGCGGCTGGCGGCGGTCGCCGAGCTGCACGGCGTCGAGGTCGCGCCGGACCTGCCGAACTGGCGCGAGCGGTACGAGAACGGAACGCCGCGAGCGTCGCTGCACAACGCGCGACTGGCGATCGAGGCGGGGCGGTTTACCTGCTCGCACGACGTTTTCCACAACAAGATGTTCATCGGGCGCAGCGAGGCGACGCCGCCGCGCGAGGCGCTCCCGGCGTTCTGCGGCGAGGTCACAGACAACCGCATCGCGCTGCTGCGCTGGTGGGTGTCGCGCACCTACGGGCGCGACTTCACCGAGAAGCACATCCGCGACGCGGTGGTGGCCGCGGCGCTGGAGCGCGCGTTCAATCCGGTGACGGCAATGCTGGCGGAGGCGGAGGCGTCGTGGGACGGCGTCGCGCGGCTCGACCGCATGGCGGTCGACCACTTCGGCTGCGACGACACGCCCTACACGCGCGCCTGCGTGCGCAAGACGATGATCGCCGCGGTGGCGCGGGCGCGCCATCCGGGCTGCAAGTTCGACACGATACTGGTGCTGGAGAGCCCGGAGGGCTGGAACAAGTCGACGGCGTGGCTGGTGCTGGCCGGCGGGCCGGAGAACTTCTCGGACGAGAGCATTCTCGGCAAGGCGTCGCGCGAGGCAATGGAGCAGCTGGCCGGCATCTGGATACACGAGAACGCCGAGCTGGCGGGCCTGCACAAGTCGGACATCGACGTGGTGCGCGCCTATGCGTCGCGCGCCGAGGACCGGGCGCGGCCGGCCTACGGGCACTTCCTCGTGCGCCAGCCGCGGCAATCGATCGAGATCGGGACGACGAACAGCATCGAGTACCTGCAGGCGCAGAACGGTAACCGGCGCTTCTGGCCGATCCGCCTGCGGCGCCCGATCGACATCGGACGGCTGCGCGCCGAGCGGCTGCAGCTGTGGGGCGAGGCCGCGCACCTTGAGGCGGGCGGCGAGGGCCTGACACTGCCGCCCGAGCTGTGGCCATTCGCGGCGATCGAGCAGGAGGCGCGGCGGGTGCGCGATCCGTGGGAGCCGCTGCTGGAGGCGATGACGATCCGGTCGCGCACGCCGATCGCCGGCGCCTATCCCGGCTACGGCATCATCGAGGACGCGCATGGCGAATTACGCGTATCGACGGTCGACATCTTCCGTAACGTGCTGGAGATCGACAAGGTCGGTAACATAGAAGCGCGCCACGCGAGGCGCCTTGCGGACGCCATGAGGGCGCTCGGCTGGGAGAGTAAGTTGTTCAAAACAGAGGGGAAAGTGGTTCGCGGCTACGCGCGGCCGAGGGCGGCGGCCGAGGTAACAGGTAACAGGTAACACGGGGGTGTCGTACTCTTTTATTTTACCTGTTAGGTCCTCCAAGTATATATACTGTTACTTGTGTTACTTGGTGTTAAGTAGTTGAGAAGAAGGACGAAAAACACGTTACCAGATGAGTTACTAGGCGTAACCGCTCTCGCAGGACAGTCGGGGGCTCAAACAGGAGGCTGGAATGGACGACCGGAAGGATGTGGAGGAACTGGCGGCGCGGCTGCTGGTGTCGGCCTACGGCGCGGGCGGCCCGATCAGCGCGCGGGGCGGCGGACACGTCGACACCCCGATCGAGCGGGCTTTCGTTGTGGCGGAAGCATTTATTGCGGAGCGGGACAGGAGGAGAGCATGAGGATGTGGATGATGATGGCGGTTCTGCTCGCGAGCGTCTCGGCGGCGGGGGCGGGCGAGAAGATACAGGACCGGCACCCGGCGATGGTCGAGGCGGTGCCGCTCACGTTCGAGCAGCGGTGGGAGCCGGTGCGGCAGCTGCTGGTGCGCGACGCGCTGGTGGCCCTGCCTCCGGCACCCCAGCCGGTGCAAAACGCACCACCGGCCTCCGCTGCGCCGGTGGAGCCCCGTCCGGTGCGGACCGTCGTGGTGACGATCCGCAAGCCGGATCAGGAGACGTGCAAGCGGCACGGCCGGCGCACGGTGTGGAACGGAAATTCATGGAGTTGCCGTCGATGAACACGAACGGGACGACGACCGGGCGGCGCGATCGCGTCGAGGCCGGGCTGATGGCGGTGGTCGAGGCCGAGGAGGAGCGCGACGCCTGCCAGCAGGCGTTCGACAAGCTGAAGGTCGAGCACCGCGGGCTCCACGCGGAGCACGACGCGCTGCGGCTGGCGCATGCCAGATTGCAGACCGAGGTCGAGCAATACCGCCACGATCGCGATCAGGCAGTGGAAAAGCGCGCCCGGGCGGACGCGCTGATCGACGCCTTGGCGGTGTTGCTGGAGAAGCACCGCGTCCCCTCGCTGCAGAGCGAGCTGGACGCGGCGGCGGGCGGCTGCGACGACTAGCGTTGCACCGAGCGGCTGATCGCCTTGGCGTGGTCGACGAGGTCCTGCTGCAGCGCGAGCAGCAGGTCCTCGCGCGCGGCCCATGCGTAGCGGGCGGCTGCGTATTCGGCCGGGCGGTACTGGTAGTCGCGGCCGTGCGGGCGGGCGGCGGCCATGCGGCGCTGGAGCTGGGCGAGCGCGGTGATCACGGCTGATTGCTGCGCGAGCAGGTCGTCGGGGTGCGAGCCGTTGATCGAAACCTGCGGCAGCACGAGGTCGGGCAGGCCGTCCATGATGGTTTTCCTTGCGGTGTTGCGGGCGAAGCTGTCGGCGGCGAGGCGCTGGGCGTCGAGCGCCTCCTCGTAGAACGGGTTGTTCTCGCTGCCCATCAGCGGGCCTCCTGCGGCTTGCGGGCGTAACGCTTGCGGGCGTTCTCGCTCTTGGCGGCGATGGCGGCGACCGCGCTGGCGACGTCGGCGTGGACTTCGCGCCAGCAGCCGGCGCCGCCGAAGCGCTCGCCGTTGCGGGTGACGGTGTGGGCGATCGCGACGCGCTCGCCGGTCAGGTCGGGGCGTTCCATGTAGATGAAGCCGTAGCCCGACGGCGCGTCACCGGCCGGCGTCACGGTGATGTGGAAGATGCGCCAATTGGCGCCGATCCTGCGGCCTTTGTAGTCGAGCAGGTCGAAGTCGGTGTGGCCCTCGCTGATCGTCTCGCCGAAGGTCTGCTTGGTGCGGATCAGGGAGCCGTCGGTGTACTTGGTCATGTCGATCTCCGTTGTTGACCAGTGCAGATTAGTGCCAATTTGGCATGTATGTCAACAGCTAATTTCATGCCGTTTCGGCACTATCGTGCCGGGCTGGAACCTGCTATGCCGGACTGCGCAAAACGACGCAAAAGGTGTGCAATGGCTGCGAGAGAACGAGACGCCGGCTGGCAGGACAAGCGGGCGATGTCACCGGCCGAGTTCGAGCGCACGGCGGCCACGCTCGGCGTGTCGGCCTCGGCGATCGGGCGCTTCCTCGGGGTGTCGGAGCGCACGCTGCGGCGCTACGCCAGCGGTGACGCCGAGGTCCCGGTGAGCGTGGTGCTGCTGCTGCGCGCGATGCTGGCGCACGGGCTCAAGCCGCGGGTGCCGCCGCGGCGCAAGCGTGCTGCGCGCCAGCCTCAACTTGACGCGACGGCCTGACGCGGCGCATTCTGCGGCAGTTATCCACAGGGTGCGGTCATGGCCGGGATGAAGGTCGTCAGCTTCGTCGACAGCGAGATCGTCAAGGCGCGGCAGGTCGCGGTGGCCGATCTGGAGCGGCTGCAGCGCCAGCTGCTCGCGGTGACGACGCGGCTGGCCGAGAGCATGGTGGCGATCGCGGACCGGGTGACCAAGCTGGAGGAGCGCGGCGCGGATGGCGGGTGAGGTGTAAGTGGCCAGAGCACCAGTCAATATCAGGAGCTTGGCGCGTCAGTGGACCGACGTGGCCGTGCAGCAGCTTGGCGGCATTGCGCAGCACGGCGACACCGACGCTGCGCGCGTCGCCGCGTGCGTCGCGCTGCTCGATCGCGGCTGGGGCAAGCCGCCGCAGACGCACACCGGCGAGGACGGCGAGGGGGATATTAGGGTTACCATTAGGCACATCATCCAGAATACGATCGCGCCGACCGAGCCGAAGGTCATCGAGAATACTGGACGCGACACAGATGCGACATGAGCGCAAGTTATCCTACTCTCGCAGCGATAAACAGCGGATTACAAATCCGTTGGTCATGATTAGGCTTAATGGTGTGCGTAGCGTACAGCGTAATGGTCGGGGGTGCGTACAGCGTAATGGTCGGGGGATTAGTCAGTACCTGTCGCAAGGGCTGGCTAATCCCCACCCCCATTCGATCGTAAATGGTACCAATCAAAGCACCGGCGGTGCGAGGCCAACTGTCGCTGGAACGCCCGATGATTTAGTTAAACCCTTTTCTGGTATTACCGTTAATCCTTTTAGCTGGTCTGCTGATCCAGCCCGTAAACCGCCCGCTAAAACCGGCCGCGTGCTCCTCGCCGGGAGCGCGGCCGCAGGGCGCCGCGCCGCCTTGTGCCCCAAGCCTGCGGCCGGCGTGGCGCCCGCCCCGGGCGCCTGACGTGGCGACCGAGGTCGAGCTGCCCAGCCACGGCTGGCTGCCGCGGCGCCATCAGGCCGGGCTCTGGACCTTCCTGCAGGAGGGCGGCAGGCGCGCCATGGCGGTGTGGCACCGCCGCGCCGGCAAGGACGAGATCTGCCTGCACCACAGCGCCGTTTCCGCGTGGAAGCGCGTCGGCAACTACTGGCACTGCCTGCCCGAGTACGGGCAGGCGAGGAAGGCGATCTGGACCGCGGTCAACCCGCACACCGGGCGCAGGCGTATCGACGAGGCGTTCCCCGAGGCGATGCGCGCCAACACCAACGACCACGAGATGTTCATCAGGTTCAAGAATGGCTCGACATGGCAGCTCATCGGCTCCGACCGCTTTGACGCGACCGTCGGCTCCGGCGTCGCCGGCGTCACCTACTCCGAGTGGGCCTTGGCCAATCCGAGCGCGTGGGCCTACCACCGCCCGATCGTCGAGGAGAACAACGGCTGGGCCGCGTTCATCACCACCCCAAGAGGAAGGAACCACGCCCACGCGATGTTCAACCACGCCTCCAAGACGCCGGGCTGGTTCTGCGAGCGGCTGACCGCGGTCGACACCGGGACGCTCTCCACCCTGCAGCTCGAAGAGGCGCTGGAAGAGTATCAGGCGCTCTACGGCGCGGATGTCGGCGAGGCCCAGTTCCGGCAGGAATACCTCTGCGACTGGCACGCCGCCATCCTCGGCGCCTTCTACGCCCGCGAGATGAAGGACGTGCGCGACGAGGGCCGCGTCGCGGAGGTGCAGGCCATACCCGGCGAGCCGGTCCACCGCGCGTGGGACTTGGGCGTCGGCGACGACACCAGCATCTGGTGGTTCCAGCCGCGCGGCAGCCAGATCAGCATCTTGGACCACTACGCCGCCTCCGGCGTCGGGCTGGAGCACTACGCCGGCGTGATCGAGGCCAAACACAAAGAGCACGGGTGGCGCCATGGCGACGACTACGTCCCGCACGACGCGAAAATCAAGGAGTGGGGCTCGGGGCGGACGCGGGTCGAAACCATGCAGTCGATGGGACTACGGCCCCTGCTGGTGCCACATCATTCTCTTGATGACGGCATCAACGCCGTCCGCAGAACACTGCCCCTTTGTGTCTTTCACCCGCGCACAGAAGAAGGCGGTCTATCTGCTCTTGAACAGTATCGCCGCGAATGGGACGACGACAAGAAGGCGTTCCGCGCCAACGCCGTCCACGACTGGACCTCGCACCCGGCCGACGCCTTCCGCTACCTGAGCATGGCGTGGCGCCGCGCGCCGGTGCGCAAGATCAAGTCAGCCCCGAACCCGGCCTTCAGCGGCTGGATCATCCCGCCGCCGCCCGAGCCACGCAGGAGGGCCGCGCTGTGAAGAAGCACAAGACCAAGCCGAGCCTGACCGCGGTGATCCGCGACCTGCGCGGCCAGCTCGCCGACGCCAGATGGCAGCTCGCCTGTGCCAAGGAGAAAATACGCGAGCAGCGCGCGCAGGACGTGCTCGACCTCGCCGCGCTCGATCGCTGCGCCGACGCGGTCACGGCGAACGAGCGCGCGCTGTTCGAGGCCAGCCCGGCGTATCGCCGCTACCAAGAGTACCGCCGCACCGGCCAGTTCGTGCGCAAGGGCGACTGGCGCGCGCCATGAGCGAGCTGACCGACCGCATGCGCACCTGCGCCGCCTACATCATCGGCCACTACGGCGACGACGCCGACCACGCCATCCGCGACGCCGCGCAGCTGCTGATCGACGCGAGTAATCTGCTCACTGAAAAAATCCCCGTGCCCGATCTCGGCGCGGCGGTCGAGATCACACCGCAGTCTGTCGCCAAGCGGGTCGAGCAAGATTTGGGATCACAGTGGATCGCACCACTCGGCCCGCTGCCAACCACGGCAAGCCCGCGTAGCTCGCGCGCCTGTCCGCAGTGCGACAGCCGCGCCAGCAAGCGCGTCTACCGCGACAAAAACCGGCTGATGCTCGCGTGCCCGGTCTGTGGTAATGCGTGGGAATACCGGAGCGCCGCGGCATGAAACGCTGGCCGGTCATCCGCCACGTCCGCGCGATCTGGCTGGCGTGGCGGGTCGGGAAGCACTATCGCACGTGGGCCAAGCTCGGCATGCTGCCGAGCTATCGCTATCACGACGACGAGATGCTGCGCCGGATCTGGCGCGGGGAGGCTTAGATGGTCGACACGCCCCCTCCGGCCGACGACGACGTCCGCCACGATGACCTTGAGTTCGACGTCAGGCTGGAGCCCGACAAGGCCGACGCGTGGCTCAACCTGCTGCGCGAGAGCGAGAAGGCGTTCGACAGCTGGAACGACCACTGCGACAAGATCGACAGGCGGTATGCCAACATCGACCGCCTGAGCAGTGCCAGCCGCGACCGCGAGTTCCAGATGCTCTGGGCCAACATCGAGGTCATCGGCCCCTCCATCTACGCCAAGCCGCCGCAGCCGGTCGTCACGCCGAAGTGGAAGGACCGCCGCCCGGTGCCGCAGGCAGCCTCCGAGGTGCTCGAACGCTGCGTCACGGCGAGCTTCGACCTCTGCCACATCAACGACCTGATGCTGCTGGTGCGCAACGACGTCGCCCTCTACGGCCGCGGCGTGGCGTGGTGCCGCTACGAGGAGAAGGACAAGCACCACGACTACGAATGCGTCTGCGTCGACTTCAAGCAGCGCCGCGACTTCCTCCACACCGTCGCGCGCAACTGGTTCGAGGTGACGTGGGTCGCCGCCGCCTCCTACCTGACCCGCGCGCAGGCGCGCGAGCGGTTCCACGCCACCAGCGGCGACTGCTACAAGGAGGCCGACTACAAGGTCGACCGCGACGTCAAGGAGATCGGCGGCGCGGATGCCCGTGAACGCGCCAAATTCTGGGAAATCTGGGACAAGGCCAACCGCCGCGTGGTCTGGGTCGCCGAGGGCTGCGAGGACATCCTCGACGAGGCGGATCCACACCTCGACTGCGTCGACTTCTTCCCCTGCCCCAAGCCGGCCTACGGCACCCTGCAGCGCGGCTCGCTCGTTCCGGTGCCTGACGCGCTGCAGTACGAGGACCAGCTCAACGAGATCGACACGCTGACCGCCAAGATCCACGCGCTCTCCAGCGCGCTGGAGGCCAAGGGCTTCTACCCGGCCGGCGGCGCCGAACTCAGCGAGGCGATACAGGCGGCGATCACCACCAACACGCCCGGCCGCATGCTGGTCCCGATCAGCAACTGGGCCGCCTTCGGCGGATCGAAAGAGGTGATCATCTGGCTGCCCATTCAGGAGATCGCGGCGACCATCCAGCAGTGCGTCACGCTGCGCCAGCAGATCATTCAGGACATCTACCAGATCATGGGCCTGTCCGACATCATGCGCGGCGCCACCGACGCGCGCGAGACGCTCGGCGCGCAGGAGCTGAAAACCCAGTACGGCTCCAGCCGCATCAAGGACAAGCAGGAGGAGCTGGTCCGCATCGCGCGCGACCTCGTCAACATCACCGCCGAAATCATCACCGAGAACTTCGACGAGCTGACCATCATCGCGATGAGCCAGACCCAGCTCCCGACCACCAAGATGCAGGAGAAGCAGGCGCGCGAGCTGAGCCAGCAGCTGATGCAGCAGCAGCAGCAGCTCGCCATGGCGCGCCAGATGCTGCAGCAGCAAGCCCCTCCCGGTGGGCCCCCACCCGGCGGCCCGACCGCTCCGGGAGCGCCGCCCGGCGGCCCGCCAGCCGCGCCGCCGGGCGGACCGCCCGGTGGCGCCACGGCCGCTCCGCCGGGTGGCGACCCGCAGGCGCTGCTGGCGCAGGCCGAGGCCGTGGTCGCGGAAGGGCACAAGGCGCTCAAGAAGATCATCGAGGCGCCGACCTTCGATCAGGTCATGGAGCTGTTCCGCGACAGTCGCACCAAGTCCTTTACCCTCGACATCGAGAGCGACAGCACCATCCAGCTCGACGAGAACTCCGAGAAGCAGCGCCGCGCGGAGTTCGTCGCCGTGCTCGCCCAGCTGCTGCCGCAGCTCACTCAGATGATCATGGTCGAGCCGCAGACCGCAGGCTTCTGCGGCGAGGTATTGAAGTTCGCGACCGCGCCCTACCGCGCCGGGAGAAGCCTCGACGGCGCCATCGACGACCTCGTCGAGCTGATGCAGACCAAGGCCGAGGCCCCGAAGGGGCCGGACCCGACCACGGTGCAGGCCAACACCGCCAAGGAGATCGAGGCGATGAAGATCGCCCACGCGCAGCAGAAGGACGCGCAGGACGCCCAGCTCAAGCAGGCCGAGATGGGCATGCGCGACAAGCACGAGCAGATGAAGATCGCCAGCAACGAGAAGATGAAGCTGGCCGACCTGCAGGCCAAGCAGGGTGACGGCGCGGAGAAGGCGCAGCAGGCCCAGCTGAAGATGATGGCCGATCGCGAGAAGCATCAGGCCGACATGGTCAAGAAGCAGGCCGACCTGCAGGCGGGCGCCGTGAAGATCGACATGGCCAAGCAGGCCTCGCAGATCAAGCAGCAGGACATGCTGGCGAAGCAGGACGAGCGCCGCGCCATGGCCCAGTTCAAGATGACCGCGCCGCCAACCAGACCGGGAGTGTAAGATGGCCGTCGCACCGATCGTCAAATATGACGCCTTCATCGACGAGCTGTCCAAGGCCGGCCATAACTTGGCGACCGCCGTGTTCAAGGCGGCGCTGACCAACACCGCCCCGGGTGCCGCCGACACCGTCTGGAATACGACCGTGGCGCCCGCGCCCGCGGCGGCCAACGGCTACCCCGCCGGCGGCAATACGCTCACCACCAGCAGCGCGGCGACGACGGCGGGGGTGTTCAAGCTGGTGCTGGCCGACACCGTGTTCACCGCCACCGCGGGCGGCATCGGGCCGTTCCGCTACGTCATCGTCTACAATTCGAGTGCGGGCAACAAGGTGGTCGCCAAGATCGACAACGGCGCGTCGGTGACGCTCGCCGACACCGATACGTTCACCAGCGATTTCGACGGAACGAACGGTTTCCTCACGGTCCAGTGATGAGCGCGCATGTCCTTCGTCAAGCCAGTCGTCCCGGAACGATGGGACCGCGGCAAGTGGGACGCGGCGCACTGGGACGGCCAGCTCGGGCAGACCACCGGGACGCTCGCGGTCACCGTCACGCTGCAGAGCGCCAACCTCAGGGTCCAGCGCAACTACCGGCTCACCGGCTCGACGCTGTCGGTCACGGTCAGCTTCAAGACCGCCAGCCTCTCGGCGCACCGCGACTTCCGCCTGACATCCACGACGCTTGGCGTCACGGTCAGCCCCAAGACTGCCGACCTGAAGATCAGGCGCGGCTATATCCTGACCGGGTCGACGCTGCCGGTCACGGCCTCGTTCAAGACCTCGTCGATCGGCTCCGGCCGCAGGGTCGCCGGCACGCCGCTGCCGGTCACCGTCACGCCCAAGACTGCCGCGCTGCTCACCGGGCGGCGGCTGACATCTTCCAAGTTGTCAGTCACCGTCAGCCCCAAGACCGCCACGTTGTCAGCCGGGCGCCGGCTGACATCCTCCGCGCTGTCGGTCACGGTCACGCCCAAGACCGCCACCTTGCGCTCGGCGTGGCGGCTGACCGCGGCCAAGCTGCCGGTCACGCTCAGCTTCAAGACCGCCAATCTGGTCAAGTCGAGCGGCAACCAGATCGTCGCCACGACGCTGTCGGTCACCGCCAGCTTCAAGACCGCGGACCTGCGTGTCGGGGTCATCTCGGACGCCTTCGTCCTGACCGGCACGGTGCTGCCGGTCACCGCCAGCTTCAAGACCGCCACGCTGACCGTCGGCGTGACGCAGGACAATATCGTCCTCACCGGTATGACGCTGCCGATCGTCGTCACACCGACCACGGCCGACCTGATCGTCACCGCGGCGCCGCCGTCCGGCGATATTGTTTTGACCACGACCCCGCTCGCGATCATGGTGGCGACCAGCGTCGCCGCGCTGGAGGTCGACCGCGGCGCACCGCTGATCCCGCCGCCCGGCGTGCTCAACTTCGGACGGCGCGCCTACATTCCGGGGAGGCTGTGACGTGAGCGATCGCGACAGCATTACGCAGGCGCTGATGGGGCAATGGGACCCGGCCGCGATGAGCGACACGCGCCGGACCATGCAGTACCCGCCGCTCGACGCCGCCTCGCTGATCGCCGGCGGTTCGATGCGCGCCGTGCAGCACCCCGGGGAGAAGGCGCGCGACCCGAACCTGTACTCGCTGGTGACGCCCTACAACGATACGCGCCCCGGATCGGAGACGCCGTCATGGCCGAACAAGCCCGCGGCCTACCCGGCGGCGCAGGCCGATCTGTCCGTCCCGAACTCGCCTGCGCTCTACGACGGCAAGTATCGACAGCTGCAGTGGGCGCAGAACAGCGGGAGCGCGGCGCCGTGATCGAGGGCGATCACGTTGCGATCTACACGCTGCTCGCGCTGGCGGTGATCTGCGCCGCGATCGTGTTCTGGGCCGTGGGTGCGCTATGAGCTGGCGCGATCGCATCACCCAAGCCGTCATCGAGCGCATGCGCGGGAGCATGCCGCATCGTCCCGACGTGGTGCCGCCCGGTCACTACGATCCGGCGACACCGCTCGCGCAGCAGTACCAGATCGACGCCGTGCAGCGCGCCGAGACGATGCTCAACGACGTGAAGGGCGACCGCATGCGCGCCGCCGAGCAGCAGCTGCAGCAGCTGCAAACACCGCATCCGTCGGTGCGCGAGCAGATCCGCCGCGAGGGCACGCTCGGCGTGCTGCAGAGCGAGGAGCCGCTGCAGCAGTGGTGGAATATTCCATCCGGCATCGGAGCGCAGCAATGACCGATCGCTACTACGATCCGTTCACCGGCATGCCGATCGACCCGGCGCCCGCCCCGCTGGCGCCGGTCCACGAACGCTGGCCGGATGAACCGAGCGCGGCCGGCGCCTATCGCATGGGCGGGCTCGCCGGCACCGACCAGTACAGCCCGACCACCTACGCCCCGTTCGACGCCTACGACCGCGCCCGGTGGCAGCAGAACAAGGACGAGACGCAGCTGCAGAGGCACCAGCGCAGCGCCGACGTGACGCGCGCGCTCGTCGGGAAGGGCGAAGGCCCGGCCGACATCCGCTCGCCGATCACCGGCATGAACCCGGTCGAGCAGCAGCGCATGGCCGATGCGCTCGGCAACGCGCTCGCGCCCGACAACGTGTTCGACGCCGCGACCTACCTCAATCCGGTCAAGCGCCTCGGCGCGATCGGCCGCGCCATACCCGCTGCCGCCGGCGCCGTGCTCGGCTCCGACACCGCCGAGGCCGCGGGTCGTCCGCGCGTGCCGCGCGGCAAGGCCGTGATGGGCGGCGTGGCGGATGTTGCCAACTGGACGCCGCCGGGCATCGGGCACAACAACCCGCCGGTCGCGGCGCGCTTCGGCCAGTACGCCGAGGAGTACCCGCCGGTCGGGCCTCCGGTGCTGGCGATCGACCCCAAGACCAAGAAGGAGTTCTGGTCGAAGGAGCTGACGCCCGAGGCCGTAGCCTTCCAGAAGGAGCGCAAGCGAATATCGGACGACATGGCGAAGAACGGCTACCAGCCGTACTTCGACGTCGCGCAGCGCCAGCACGTCGATCCGGCCAACTACCCGCCGAACGTGGACACGACAACGATCGTCCCGAAGAAGCAGGCGACGATCGACAAGCACATGGAGAACATCGGCAGCGAGGAGGCACGCACGCGCCTGCGCGCCGCGTTCGAGCGCGGTACGCAACTCCCGAACACGACCGACTGGTACGCGATGAAGCAGCTGGAGGACGAGTTCATCAAGGAGCTGGGGCCGCAGGCCGGGCGCAAGGCGTTTCAGGATCGCATCGCGACCAGCATGGCGGCCACGACCGGCGGCGCCGATCCTACCTCGAACTGGATGATGGCGCACTACGGCAACTACCTGCGCGCCACCGGCAAGCCGTACCCCGAGGCCGCGCACCAGATGCCGTTCCCGATCGGCGGACGCTACGCCTCCGGCAACATGGCGATGCACAAGAAGATATTCGACGAGGGCGGCTTCTCCGCGCTCGGCGCGGCCAACCCGAAGCGGCACAACTTCTCGCAGAATTTCACCGGCAACCGCGGCGCGGCGACGATGGACGAGCAGATGACGTCGGGCATGACGCCCAAGGTCATGATGCCGCCGCCGGGGACCTACGGCCTGTACGAGAAGGTGCTCGGCGAGGAGGCCGCCAAGGTCGGCGTGCGTCCGCAGAATTATCAGGACGTCGGCTGGTCCGGCTTCAAGAACATGAAGGACCCGTCCTACACGGCGGGACAGCCGTTCATCCAGACGATCAACGAGAGCATCGAGCGCACGCACCGCCTTACCGGCATGCCGAAGGATGAGATACTGCGGCGCGGGATCATCAAAGGTGAAATCCCGATGTACGCGCTGATGGGCGCCGTCGGAATGGGCGCGATCGCCGATCAGTCGCGGTATCCGAAATGAACGCCGCCCCATTCGAGCGGATCGAGTTCCTCGATGATCGGCCCCGCCTCGGCGCTGGTGCGGTGCAGGCCGGTCAGCTGGCGCACGGCCATGCGATACGTGGCCGAACCCGCGGTGGCGGCGTTCTTGCGCGCGATCAGGTCGCGGATCGTTTGCTCAAGCGCGTGCATGGGGACTATGGTACTCAACCCGAGAGGAGACGACAATGGCCCAAAGTGCATTGACGGTTACGCCGCCCAGCCCGACGCCGCCGACGAATATGTCGTTCACCGGCGCCACGCCGCCCAATCCGCCCAATCTCACCAAGGCGACCTACGCCGACAACTTCGACAACAACATCTTCAATTCCGCGCCGCCGCCCTACTTCGACGACGGCACCGCCGGTGCTCTCACCGCGTTCGCGGCCAACACCGCCGCGCTCGCCTCCGGCACCGGCGCGACCGCGGGCGGCACCGAGAACAGCTATCCCGGCGCGGCCGGCGGCGTGGTCCCGGCCTCCACGTCCGTGGCGCACGAGGGCGCCGGCACCGAGGTGGTGGTCACCGCGCCCGGATCGCGCGCCGAGTGCCCGACGCAGGCGGTGTCGGATCTGGGCGCCTACACCCTGTCGCCGAACGCCAGCCATGCTTCCTACCTGACCGGAACGGTTGGCACCGGCACCCCGACGACGTCGGCGGCGAGCGGCGCGAGCAACGTCTCCGGCGCCGGCACCACGCTGCTGACCGTGACCGGAACCAACTTCAACCGCTCCAGCGTCGTCTTTGTGAACGGCGTTGCGCAGACGACGAACTTCGTGAGCGCGACTTCGTTGACGGTGACCAACGCGCCGAAGCGGGCCACGGCCGGCACCCTGCCGGTCACGGTCGTCAACGGCGTCGGCGGTACCCCCAGCAACGCAACGAATTGGACGTTCACATGAACACTCCACGCACGCCCGACGACGGCCGTAACGAGCGCCAGCGCCAGCGCGAGGCCGAGATCAACAAGGATCGGCCGTTCGACGACGGCCGCAAGCGCAAGGACGACCAGCCCGAGCGGTTGCCCAAGGCCGAGGGCGACGACCGGCGCGAGCTGCTTGAGGAGAAGCCGTTCGATTTCATCGAGCGCACCAAGCCCGAGGACCGGCTCGACGACACCAGCCACCACGGCCAGCAGACCCGCGACAACGTCAACCCGGCGATCCCGAGCGTGGCGCCCGAGGAGACCGGGCCACCGAACGCGCGGATCAAGGACCCGGGCGGCATCGTCGACCCCAAGCGGCTCGGCATGGAGAGCATTGCCGGCGTGGCGCCGCCCGAGCCGGAGGTGAAGGTCGAGCAGTGGCCGAGCCTCGGCCTCGATCACACCAAGGACGCGGGCGATCAGGTGCAGGAGGCGGAGAACCGCCAGCGGCAGGCCAAGGAAGGCGGCGGGGGCTTGGGCGAGGCCGATCGCCTCCTGAGCATCAACGAGCCTCCCGGCTCGCACGTATTCACCGGCTCGGACGGACCCAATCAGGTCCCGGAGGACCCGCAGAACCTGCCGCCGCTGGTGCTGACCGATATCAGCCCCGACACCGCGGTGGTCGGCTCCGGCTCGTTCCCGCTCACCGTCACCGGTTCGGGCTTCGGCCCGAATTGCGTGGTGGTGTTCGACGACGCGGACGTGCCGACGGTCGTCGTGTCCCCGACCGAGCTGACCGCGGACTGCCCGGTGTCGGCGACGGCGGAGATCGTCGACGTCGAAGTATCGCGCGGCGAGGAGATGAGCGACGTGCTGTCGTTCGAGTTCACTGCGGTCGCGCGCACGGGCAGCACCAAGCGCGAGCAGCAGCGCAAGCCAAAGAAGGACACGCCGAGCAGCAAGCGCGTCAAGAAGGGCAAGAGGTGACCGGCGATGAGCCTTGGACAAGATCGCGTGCGCGCTTCGTTCAATCCGTCCGGCGATAGCGTGGTCGATCAGATCAAGCAGAAAACCGCCGATTTGATCGATCTCTGCGAGCAGTACAAGTCGCCATTTCCCGAGCAGGGGCGCTGCGCCGCGCTGGCGCAGACTGCTTACGAAGAAGCGGCGATGTGGGCGGTGACGGCCGCAACAGCCACGACGGCAGACAAGTAGGAGAACAACATGGGATGGCCGGTCGTTACCGTAGCGGCGGGCGGCCTGCCCGTGATCGACGTCACCGGCACGTTCCCGCGTCTGGGCGTGCCGGTGTCCGAGGCGGCCAACGGCCGCGGCACGCCGGTGACCAAGGTGGTGGCGCCGCGCATGGCGCTCGCCGTCACCTTCGTGGTACCGCCGCTGCTGATGCTTGCAGGAGCTGCCGATGGACGTGAGGCTGATCGAAGTGGAGCCGGGTCGCTGGCGCGTGGACCGGCGCAGCATCCCGGTGGCGCGCTCAAGCCTGCCGTGCCCGTCCGTGATCTCGGACACGATGGACCCCGTGGAACAGGTCGACGGTAAGTTCTACACGTCCAAGCGCCAGTTCCGCGCGGTCGGCCGCAGCCTCGGGCTGATCGAGGTCGGCAACGAGAAGCCAAAGCCGCTGGTGCGCTCGACCGACCAGCGCGCCGTGAAGGAGGCGCGCCGCAAGGCGCTGCGTACGGCGGCGGAGAAGTTCAAGGCAGGCCACCGCGCCCGGTGATCTGACGGCGGGACGGGGGTCCGGCCGGCGCACTCCACAGGCTCGTCCTAACCGCCGCTCGTCGCGGCCACGCAGGACGTCGCCATGTCAGACACCGCAGTCGCTCCCGATACCGCCCCGCCGTCGCAGCCAGCCCCGCAGCCGAGCCAGACCGAGGTCCCGGTCAATCCCAACCCGGTCAGTGCGCCCGCGCCGGTGGGCTCGCAGGCGCCGGCCAAGCCCGAGGCGCCGCCGACCAGCCGGCGCGAGGCAATCCAGCGCGCCTTCTCCAAGGTCGACACCCGGCCCAAGCCCGAGGCCGCCCGGCCGAAGATCGGCCACAACCAGCCGCCCGAGCCGATCGACCGCGAGAAGCCGACGATCGACCTCAAGCGCCGGCCGGACGACCAGCCGGGGCAGAAGGGCGACGTGCCGCAGAAGGGCGCCGCGCAGCCGCGCGACCGCGCCGAGCACGGCCACTTCGCGCCGCGCCAGCCGGCGCAAAGTCAAGCGGCAACGACGGCAACGACGGCAAATGCCGCCGTTGCCTCGCACGCCCGGCTGCCCGAGCCGGCGCCCTACCGCG
>Ga0193696_1000077_pt1 | contig 43401 bp, 62 predicted proteins | sample L3m1metaG_FD_145074 | JGI IMG/M metagenome (GOLD analysis project Ga0193696, IMG submission 145074) | Soil microbial communities from a riparian zone of the East river system, Colorado, United States - L3m1 | ecosystem: Environmental > Terrestrial > Soil > Riparian zone | place: USA: East River... | reverse complement strand
CAGAATACTGGATTGAAACGAATTTATGGAGCATTGAGTGAGGATATGAATGCAACAGTTAAAAAAGTTGATTCAGGTCTTGGTGAAAAACTTGATGCTGTGGACGAAGCCTATAGGACTGGTAAGCAAAAGATTGAATCCAATATTTCTTCTTCAATCGAAAAGAGCAACCCAGAGCGGATTGCCAATAATTTGGTGAAACGAAATTCTGCAGGAACTCTAAAACAAGTTAAAGAAATGATTGGTCCTGAACGCTTTGCTGAAGTATCCAAGACTTATATGCGTGGTCTGATGCAGGACTCTGTTACCAGAGGAAAGTTTGATGTGACTAAATTTGAGAAAAATATCAATAAATTGGATGAAGCTACTCGCAATGAACTGTTAGGTCCAGAAAACCAGAAGTTATTGAATGACTCTTTGGTTGAACTGAAGAAATTGCAAGGTCTCGAAAAAGCTATGAAGCCAGGACAGAAAATTGCCGAAGGGAGTCAGACTGCGTATTTGATGAGACTTGCTCAAACGACAGGTGGACTTGGAGCGTTTGTAACTGCTGTTGTCACAGGACAATGGGGACTTGCTTCATCTATTTTGGCGGGACTTGGTGGAGAAGTAGCTGCTGTTAAATTTTTATCTTCAGATTTAGGCCAACAGTTTTTGACTAGAGGATTCAAACTTCCAAGCTCTCCGAATGTGCCATCAGTCAATACTCCGCTTGGTGCAATTAAAACTGCGATTCCAGTGTTAGGTCCAACGGCTGAACAGAATAGTAAGCGTTAGACAGCACTGAATAATGCCATTGCAAATAGTATCAAAAAGAAAGCAGCCAAAGGCATCCATCCTATCATTGCTGCAAGTAACGCAAAACAGCCTGTTGCTAATATAAAGTATCCCATTACTTTTTTACTGGCTTATATGGGACGTAAATAAAGATTGGTGCACGGACCTCGCATTTACCAGAGATTCTGATTGGGCCAGTTGTAGGGCACGAACTACCAGGCTTTACCAATATTCGTTCTATTCTGGGCATATTTGGAAGAATCATTAGACCTAAAACCATCATTATTGTCAAGTATTTCATAAGTTCCTTTCTGTAGATACTATACTCCTATAACAACCGTTTGTCAATAAACTTAAATTATGATAGACTTATCTAAGCTCCCTGCTTCAATAACCTCGAAATTACCCAAGATTTCTACAGTTGTAGAGGATGTTAAAAACGCCTTCAATTCTGGAGTCAACCAGGTCAAAGAGGGGGTGAATCAGGCAGGCTATGCTAAAAACCCATTGCAGCTATTTGAGGGGTCTCTTAAAATGGGAGCAGGAGCAGTCAATTCCGCTCTCGCTCCGATTGCTCCAGTGACCAAGCCTATCAGCAATGCCGTAAACGCTTTAGGGAATAAAATTGGTGATATTAAAGCGGTCCAGAAATTCGCAGATACTACGGCAGGTAAAATCACTTCAAGAGTAGCTGAAGATGTCAGCAACTTATCCACCATTGCGGGAGCTGCTGGCGGAGTCGAAGCTGCAGCAGGAAAGTTATTTCGTAGACCCTGGAGTTTACCTGAAGATGCTCAAGTTGCCGTGAAACAGGCTTATGACCTGACTCAAAAGAATGGCGGAGCTACTATCAACTTAAAAGGTGAGATTCCGAGTGAAGGGTTTTCAGTAGCTACGTCTAAAGCTACAGAGCGGATTATTCCGCAACTGGATTTTGGACTGGACCACCTGACTCAATACGCACGGGAAAACTGGAAGGCTTTGCAAGACCCGAATGCACATATTGGAACTTGGATTGATAATGGCCAAGTCTATATGGATGTTCCATCAGTATTCAAAAACCAGGTGGAAGCTGTGAAAGCAGCGATAAAGGCCGACCAATTAGGAATATTTGATTTAAGTAAGTTTGAAACCATAGGAAAGGATTTATATGAAAAAATTATTAGTGATGATGCGTCCGCTTCCAGGGGAGTCTCCAGAGGAGTTCTCTCAAAGGATGTGGCAAACTCTGCAGGAAAGAAAATTGGTGGACCAGCAGGGAAAGTTAAGCGTTCCAGATAAACAAAATTAAAAAGGGAATTACAAAATGGAGACCAGGGATGTTATAGAACTGACACTCACAGTCGCATCGGGCATCGCTGTTATTACAGGAATCGTGGGAGCAGTTATATACGGGCTAAGGCGTGGAACACGCCAGGAGAAAAACGAAGTCATAAGCTCGGCTGCAGAGATTACGGCTTTTTGGAAGTCACAAGCTGAAGATTATAAAAAAATGAATGAAGCATTGGTTGCTAAAATGGATGCTCAAAAGGCTGATTATACAACCCAAATACACGCCCTAAGCAAAGAGCTTTCGGAGATTCGTGGTAAGTTTGACCAGACTGAAAAACAGAAATTAGAATATCTTTCCATTCTGCAGAATCGTGACCCTGCATTGACCGAGTATATAAAGTTTGCACGTGAAACTACTATTTCTTTCCAGGCGATTGTTAAATCTATGATTGAGGATATACGGGATATAAAAGTAGGAGTGGGTAAAATAATTGGCAAAAGGGCGGAAGATGAGAAGCCTGTCATTAGCTAAAACTAAATGTTTTTTATTAAAGACCAATATACACTTGGCTACAAATGGGGACAGCCTACTTACTACGGCACAAAACATTTGGGCCAGGATTATCTTTGCTCAACAGGGACTAAAGTTTACGCTCCATTTAACGGAACAGTGGTTCGGACGTTTTATGGAACAGAAGGCGGGTATACGACTTGGTTTGTCCCAGATGGTCAGAACCGAACTTTCCGATTTTTACATTTAAGCAAGCAGATTGCTCTCGCTGGGCTTCACGTTCAAGAAGGTGAACTGATTGCCCTATCAGGAAACACGGGAACACAGACGACTGCTCCACACATACATTTTGATGCTTTCAATGGATTGATTTTACCTTCACTGATATACACAAACTTTATCAATCCCGCTACAATTAACTACGTAACTACACCACCGCCACCACCTATGAACATACACAGAATCATTGTTCTACTCTCTCACGTCACCCAGCCTCAATTAGACGCCTTAAAACAGGCTGTGGCTCTGGTCCAAGCTCGTGTGGCTCTACAGGGCAATATACGAGTTGAGGTGGATTATTACCCCACAGATGCGGTATTCCACACCATCACAACTGCTGGCGATAATGGGCAGCCGTTAGTTTTTGCTGACCCAGCAGAGATTGCTACAGTTGGCCATCAGGCAGAACTGGCTTTGAATAAACAAGTGGACAGTGTAGGGTTGATTTATGACGGAGCTTTGGTAGTCGGAACACCCCCAACCAATCCTGTGGAAAACCCAATTATCATTGAAGGGTTCAATCCTTTTTCAATCCCGACAAACTGGTTTACCAACCCAACCACAGGTGAAGTGTTTATGGAATCTTGTGAATTATATTTTTACCACGAGATGCTCCACGCCTGGTATTACATAATCAATGTTGAAAATCCGACTATTGGAGTTCCCGATATGGTCCATTCATATGTGCCACCAACAGGACCAGGGGAAGCCACACTGGAAGCAAACTTAAAATATTTTGATTCGCTGGTCTTACAATTAAAACCTTATTGGGCATCGCTTGCGAATAGCGACTCAATTACTGGAGAACCTATGCTTACTTACAAGTTTACGGATAATCCAACCGAGTATGTTTTGTCAGATGATGCAACCCTCATCCCAATGACGGCTGCAGGTTTGACAAAGGTGCTCGCTGGTCGCCCTGAAAAACTGGTATTTTTAGCTCCATCAGAAAGAGCTAAATACAAGGTGGTAACTGCGGTAGTTAATTAGGTATAATTAAAGGGAAGGAGTTGTATGGATGTTATATCCACCCTGCTTCACAGCGTTCCTGTGGTCGTGGGAATTGCTCTTGTAGCCATAGCTTTGGGCGGTAGATTCCCGCTTTTGACGGGAATTGCTCTCATTGTTTTGGGTCTATTAGTAAAATAATAAAGAAAGGTAAAACTATGCCAGATGAAGATGAACAGAATGTTCCAGTGGAGACTCCAGCCGAGTCAAAGCCAGAACCAGAGGCTCAAGTCTAAACACTTGGGTATTGTGTGGAACATTTATTCTTAGTAATTAAGATTATATGGCCCTACGTAGGAGTAGGTCTCCTGCTCCTACTGTTGGCCAGAAAACTAAAAAAGTTATGGAACTTGTAAATTTAGCTATCGTAGGTGCTGCGGTATCCGTATTGGTTCAGCTTATAAAGAAATATGCTGGAACTAATACCACAGCTACATTGGCAACAGTGGTTGTCGTATCAGGTCTTGCGGGCTGGGGATATTTTGCCGTTCGTGATGCTGCCTTTTGGCCATCATTCGTGCAAATCTTGAGCTTCGCAGGTGCGGTTTATACATATTTGATTCAGCGTTTTCCAGACGCTTCCAACGCCAAGTAACTGTGGATAAATAGTTGACCTAAAATAAAAAAACCCCTAAAATTCAGGGGTGCATTTAGCTTTCCAGGAATAGTAAGGATGCTCCAACGAAAGCAAAAAGGCCCTATATAAAACGAATACTTTGTGCCTCGATGGTGGCATTGCTTGCTTTTTCACCCTATCCCTGGCCAAATAAACCCTTAGAAGCTGCGTCAGAAAAGAATGCAGCTTTAGTCGTATCCGAGACCCCATTTATAGGCCCAAAATTACCAAATCCGCCCCCATTGATGATTCAAGCGGGGGTTTTATATAAGACGAATCCACCGAGCGAGCCTGCTCCACCGCCACCGCCAAAGCCTGTGAAACCAAAACCGAAATACTATGTGACGGCTGCCTTAGTTAGTTCAGATATAGTCTTGCCTGATGACCTTAGCACTGGCGATAAAGTCGGTGACGGCGAGTGCGTGACCTTTGCCAAAGCATATGTCGGAGTTGGCGGGACTTGGGGCTATGGTGGCAGGAATTTGAGCTTAAACAGTGGTCCAGCAATAGGAACTAAAGAGAATCCAGTTGTCATATTGTTTTATGGACACGTAGCTGTCATTATAGGAATGCAGGTTGACGGTGGACTCATTTTGATTGAATCAAATTGGCACTTAAACCATAGAGTTCTAATGGGCCGTATCGTCTACATAGGCGACCCATCCATCCGAGGCTATCACGATTTCAGCAAGCCGTAGGAGGTTCAATGTGGAAACGAACGCTGTGCGACTGGTGCAATAAGATGATAGAGGCCAGTCATCAGAGAATCGAGCTAGACCACCACGTGTTTCACGTGAAACCTACCGATTGTGCGGAAGCCTATCGGGAGTATTGCCGTGAAAAGGTGAAACGAGCAAATCAAAAAGACCGCCCCAACTAGGGACGGTCTCTTTTTTACTTTACCTTTTTCTCGTCATCTTCACCTGGCATAAACATAGCTCCTGTTTAATGACATAAAAAGGCTATCAAATAGGCTAAATACTGTCTATGTGCTATTCAGCTAAAGTCTTTTTCTTGGATTCTTCGTCAAGTCTGGCTTGAGCTGCAGCCACCAAAGCTGCTTTGTTGGCTTCAAACATAATGCCGTCCAAAACTTCTTGGCCAGCATCAGTTAAGTCCAATTCGGAATCCAGATAACCTGCTTTCAAAAGAGTCTGGGTGTCTGCATCCAGCAATCTTTTTTGCATTGGGGTAAGTCTATTCATATTTTTTGCCTTTCGTTTAATTAGTTGACCTAAACCGTTTCCAAAAGTTCCAGGAAGGCTAGTTGGCCATACTGGGTCTGGAATTTGAACCTTAAATTCGTAATTTACTACGTCCTGCATAACTCTTGCCATATCTCTGTCCGATTCCTTACGGGGGTTGACCAAGAATGGTCCACCTCTAAGTGCGTATTGGCAGTCTGGACAGTTGCAACCTTCTTTATACACTCTGTCTATTGTTGCCATAGATTTTATCTTAATTATTTACCTGTAGGAATTGGCAAATATTGGAGCGGGCCATTTGTCCCTGTGATGTAGTATTGTGGATAATCACCCTTCCAATGTTTTGCGAACTCCAGTTGAACTTCAAGCTCTTTTAAGCGAATGTAGTTAGATGAATTTGCTGCATCTCCCTGCAATCGGATTGACTGGGCTTCAGCTTGGGCCTTAGCGATTGACTGCTGGGCTTCAGCTTGAACTTGGACCAGTTTATTCTGTGCTTCTTTAGCACGCTGTTCGGCTGTTACTTTAGCTTCGATAGCAGCGTTGAACTGTGAACTAAAATCAAAGTCTACGATTGAAATGTTGTCCACAACTATACCAGTGCCAGATAGTTTATCTACAAAGTTAGTTTTAATTTCATCTCTGACTGCTTCTCGCTTTGTGACTAATTCCTCTGCCGTATATTTGGCTGTAGCAGCTTTAACTGCTTCCTGAATGTTTGGAGCAATATATCGGCTGGAGTAGTCTTGTCGAACAGCTTTGTAAATTTGCAGGACTTTAGTTTCGTCCAAGTGATATGTTACCGCAATCTTGGATGATACTGTCTGCAAATCTTTGGAAGCTGCGGATGCTGTGGTTTCTTCTTTTTGAACTCTCACGTCCATTTTAACCACGTCTGTGGAATATGGGTTGATGAAAGTAAGACCTGTGCCAATTACTTGGTCTTGGGCTTGACCGAATTTCAAAACGATACCACGTTCTCCCTCTGAAACCTGAACAAAAGGCCAGGACATTAGGATAGCAATTAAAAGAACCAAACACAACACTCCGAACCCAACTATTTTACCTGTTTTTGGGTCGCCTTCTTCGTCTGTGAAAAAACCCATACGTTTACTCCTTATCCTCTGGTTTGTTACCCAGAGCGTTAATAACTTGTGACGCCCCGAACCCGATGATGAACCCGAACACGAACATAATGACCGCTAATCCCATCATTTTGTTCCTCTCTGCTCTAGTGAGCTTTAATTAACTAACGTCTGAACAGGTATGTTTACTTTGCTCTTTGGCCGTTATCATATGTTAGACCCAGGGTGCTATGTAACTCCACCGTTCAGAAGTCAGTCAATTACCAGATTTTTTTATACGCTGACCGAACTGGCTGAACTTTCAAAGCAGCTTCAGCTTGTGCTTTGGTATGGCAGCCATAATATCTTTGCCCATCAATCTCAATCACCCATAATCCTGACACGGTAAGACGCAAGACGCTCGGCAATTCTTCTTCGGTTATTTGATAAATTTTATTCAATGTAGAGATTGTTAAGAAGCGAGACGCTGAATACTGCCAATCGGACCGAGGAATTTTTGACCTGATAGTAACTGTTATATTTATACGTAAAGTCTTTGATGTCTTGGGTTCGGATGATGTAAGAATTTCCATCGTAGCCGACTATCAAGTCTCTGTGGCCATTTACGTCATCAACTTTGAGGCCAATTCCATAAATATTGAATCCGTCCTTGACCCAGCCGAATTGTTTTGGTGAACCTGCTCCATAAAAAGGGGCTTTGATGTCTATACGTTTCATTTGAGTTTATCCTCTAGGACAGCTAATTCTTTTTGGATTCTGGTAAATTCTGCGTAGAACTGCATTCGCATTTGTTCTAAATGCTTCTGCAGCATATGCAGCAATACCTCATCCTCAACGTAGTGGAACATTTCGTGAGAAAAAACAACTTCAACTCCGAATCGCCAGCGATATGTAAAATTATAGCCGTGTTCGGTGATTCCTAATTTTTGAATTAACTCTTTGCGGTCAATTTTAAGGGGTGTTTTCATAAAAGGGTGGGGCGTTGGTAGTCCGCCCCATTTGGTTAAATGTTTCCGACCAGTAACCCGCACTCGGTAGGCACAATCAGATGCGGGAACACGACCATTGCATCTAGGAAATTCTGGCATTCCTTTTGGCGGTCAATCACATTGTCCGCCACGACTGTGCAGTTCGGAGCAAGCAAATCGTGGTCCAGTAACGCCCGAAGCTGCTCGGCGTAACCGTCCTTGTTCGCATCCATAAACACGAAGTCGAACTTGCCAGTCAAAGTAGGGATAATCTTCATCGCATCCCCAGATAGAACCTTGACAGGCAAACTGGCTTCATCGAAGTTGCCTTGTGCTTCTAGTGCTCGTCTCTCGTCCCATTCAATCGTGACCATCTCGCCCTTGAGCCTGCGGGCGAGGTAGCAGCCTGACAGCCCGTGAGCTGTCCCTATTTCCAGGATTCGTTTTGGCTGACGTGCGATGACCAGGGCTTCGAGTAACGGTCCTGTGTCCTGACGGATGGGATTTGCCCAGCCGTGACGACCCTTGTGGTCGTAGCTTTCGCCTTGCTTCGGCATCGCTTCCAGTCTCTCGATTACTGTTTCAACACTCATTGTCGTTGTCCTCCGTTTAGATTACTTGTGCTAACAAAAACCCAATAATAAATCCTAACAAGCAAAATCCCCATTTGGTTATTTGTGCGTTGGTAGTAGTTATCATTCTATACTTAGGTGTTTCGTCCATATGATTATATTTCCATTTCCAGTCTATTGGCTAATTTTTCGTGAGCTTGTTCGACCTCAAACTCGTGTAGAATACCTGACATTTTAACTGCTCCTGCGGGATTGGATGTGTGAATTATAATTTTTGGCAAACTAATTAACTGGCATTCGCCTCCTGTTCTTTCAGGACAATTTGCATTGAGACAAGTATGTTTTACTCCTACGTCTTTTTCCATTTTTCTCATAAGGATTCGGTCTGCGTTTTTGGCTTTGATGTAGTAAGCCACAGCCGTGAAGGTCTCATCGCAGGGATATGGTCGGGATAAGCTGCCCACACTTACTTGATGGCTGATGTCGTGGTCCAGGCTGATGACTTCAGGCTCAAAAGTTTCTAGGAATGAAATGGCAGCGTTGATAGTGCGGGCTACAGTCCAGGATTCGTCTGGTGCGTTTCGGATGTCGTCTACAAATAATTTCATATCACAAATCTTAATGTTGGTTTCGGTGTGTCCGCATCTTCAAAAACCACTTTGGAAATATCAATCCTGCTTGTTTTCCATTGCCCGCATCGGCATTTCCAAATGGGTTTTTTATCTGAAGTTTGGAAGCTCTGAATCTCCAAATCTTGTTTACAAACTGAACATTTCATTGTTTTCGTTTCTTTCGGACCTTACTGGTTAGATGCCAGAAATTGCAAAATGGGCATTCATATATTCGGAAAAATTTGCCGTATGCTGCAGCAGAATTGCGGGCTGTTTGGGCCTGCTTCTTTCCGTATATAATTTTGCCACTACGTTTGCATCGCATAAAAGGCATACGAATTGTTAATTACTTTTTCAGACGTTTGGTATTTTCCTCTAAGTCAATTTCATAATGTAGAACCCACCTACCTTTTTTAACAGCTTTCATCGGGGTCACTACGGATAGATGGACCACGTTTGAACCGTCCTTGTTGTTATCTGGCATTGCGTCTACGGTGCAGTAGCTATACATTCCGTCAGTGTGATGAAAAGTTATCCATTCTCCGATTCGTTCACCAGCTTTGTTGAACGTCTCAACCTTAATTTTAGCTCCTCTGGGTAGGTCGTAGAGTTTCATTGGTTCTGATTAAATTTGTTAATTGCATCGTTCATAGTCTGGGCTAGGTATTGGTTATATCGGATTTGCTCCACCACAAACCAGGTCACAGCAACCACCCATAACATTATTAGGACGCTAATTATGAGTTTATAGGATTTCATTTGTTCTTAATTCGTTCGGCTAATTTCATAAGTTTTTTCAACTCGTAAATTGCTGTCCAGGCATCATCTTTGATTTCTTTAATGGTCCAGTTACGGTCTTCTTTTCCATAGTCTGATAAACCTGGAACGTCAAAAACTAATTTGTCTCCAAGATGAGCGAAGTCATAACCATACCACCAAAAACCTTCAGGCCATTTGGGGATTTTTTCATCTAGCTTACGACCTTTGCGTTGCCCATCACTAGAAAAAGTTAATCCGCCGTGACAATCCAAAGGGATGGAATCATAATCAAACCCTGCAATCGGATGTTCTAATGGAACTCCTAAATAAACACAGAATGAACCAGGGCCACGCATTATAATGATACGCAAGCCTTCGTCAAACCAGTCAGCCACAATAGTGCCAACTTCTTTAATTTGGTCTGCAGTTGTAGTTTCTTCAAACTTCATCGTGTTCAGCGTTAAATGATAGGAAGGCAATTATGAACCAGAATATACCCCAAGCGTGCGACCCGCTTGTGTAACAAATCATTCCAACAATGGCCCAGATAAACCACATTATTCTTCAACCTCCACTAGAAAATAGTGCCAGACCAATCTAACTTTTCCTGATTTAGAACTCATCGGGATTTCTTCAGCAACAGTGTTCATATACACTGACTCTTTTGGCACGATGTCTCCAGTGCCATATTTGTAAACTTTACTTACTTTCATTAGTTTTTTCCTTTAAGATTAAGCCAAAATTCCAGGGGTCTTCAGCTTTCCAATCAAAACCAAGAATTTCGTGTTTTTCTAAACATTTTTCAAAAAATTCTTTGGTTTGCTTATCAAATCTGTAAAAAGCAGTTCCAGTGCCTACTACTGGGATATTGTCTTGGCTAATATTTATATCTAATGCAATCATATTATTCCAGTTCGCTTAATACTTGTTTCTCGTGCTCAATGTTGCGTTCCATTTTGATTTTATAGAACACCTCGAACTCAATTTTCTTACCTTGCTTAGTGGTGGGTTTGAGTTTTTCCCATTGGCGATAGTAGACAGACCGTAGCACTCGGCTGGGAGACTTAGCTTCAGGAAATTCCAACGATTCAGTTGGGATGTCTTTTTCGGTGATATTCTCAACTGTAGCGAAAACTAAATAACCTAACTGCTTACGGAGCTTGAAAATTTCCGCTTCATCAGTGGGGTCAACTTCCTGACAGTCAATCTGGAGACGGATTGTGCCGTCTGCCATCGTGACTACTTTGCTAATTGTGCTAGGTATTTTCAACATAAATTTTAACCTTAACGACCTTGCTTCCGCTTATATGCAGTAAGTCTTTGGGCATAGACGGTTTCTCGGCGAAGATATAAAATCTGTTGTCGAGTCCGCTTGCGGGATAAACTTTAGTATTTTTAGCATTTGATTTATCAATCAATGCGTAGCCTTCAATTACGTGTTTCATCGGAGTTCCTTTTCTTGTTCCAGTCATAGACTTTATCAGCTTGTTTTACTAACCAGGGATAATCGTTTCGGTCCAAGTGAGCATCAACCATAGCGTTGATTATTTGGTTGGCATCATCGCCGTCCTTAATTTCGTGTAAAATCTTTTGGAGTTTACGTCCAACTGTGACACTGTGCCTTAACCATCCAATGATGTAGCACAGATACATATTTAGAGTAAACGTAGCGATAAAGACAAAAAAGTAAATCATACAGACCCTCGCATTGCCTTTTTCTGGATGAATGTGGTGTTGTTCATAGACTTATTTTCAGTCTCAACTTGTTCGGACGGCAAATATTCCCACATTTCCTTGACGCTGCAATCTTCGTTCAATGCCCAGCCTAAACCAGTGATGGCTTCTTTGTTGCATTGCATATTTAATTCCCGTTTGAGTTCCTGGTAGTCCATATCGTCACGGACCATCTGGACCTGGCGGGTTATCATAGTATTCAAAATTCGTTCGATTTCTGCTGATTTAACTTTTTGCATTTAGGGTCTCCAATAATAATTTAATTATGATTTTATCCATCTTATCGTCTCGCTTTTTATAAGTGTGGGCCTGGACCATAAGGCTCTTAAACCTGGCCTCTCCCAGCTTACGAATTGTATAGTCCTTATATTGGTCTCGTTGGTCGCCGTGACCCCAGAGACGATGGCAACCGTAGCAAAGAGCAATACAGTTATCCACTTCAAATCTCGTTCCCTCGTGGCCTCGTCCCCAATAATGTGAATTATGAAGCCCCTGCCTGTCCTCTGTTGAATATTTATCATACTTAGTCCTACAACGCTGACACGTCCAGTTGTCTCGCTCTCGAATGTAGTTAGAAAAGGCCGTGTCAGTGGGTCGTAGTTTTACTTTCATTAGTAAGGGATGTCAGAATCGTCAATCTGGATGTCTGGTGAATCGGTGGCTGCTCCTGGCTTACCCAAATTTTTCATTTGGTTTTCCAGCGACAATACTCGTGCAGTCAAGTCTTCAATCGGGTCAACTTTACTGAAGTTCAGATACTCGCCTCTAGTTTCAACATTGATGTTGACGCTATCGCCTTCGTTCCAAAAATCATTCCAGTTTCCGCCGAAGCCTGACAACCATTTATCGCCGTGCTCTTGAGTCTTGATTGAGATTCTCTCGTAAGCTCGGCCATCTTTGGTCTTGAGCAGTTCACCAGCCTTATTCTTGTTGGTTCGGTAAACCTTGCTTAGTGTTACTTTCATCTTGGGCCTTTCTTAATTTAATTTTAACAACCTTCATCATATAATCGGCTGACTTCGTTTGGTCCTGTAGCATCTCGTAAAATTCTTCTGGCGTGATGCCTGCTTTCATAGCCAGATGAGCCACAGCACTTATCAGCGATGCAATTTCTTGTTCGGGTAGCATTAGTAAGTTTTCAATCCTCTGTATAAGTCCAGACAAGCTAGGAAAATCTTTTTATCGGTATCGAAGTCCAGAGATTCTTTGACTTCAAATGAACCGTCCTTACCGCATCTGATGATTGTTCGGCCTTTGATGTCCAAAATTCCGTGTTCCTCTAATGCTATCTGATACCCCGCCATTTGAGCAAACGGTGTGCGGTCATATAAAGCGTTTTGAGTCTTTACGTCCGCAATAAACTTATCTGGATTCTCGCCTTTGGTGTAAATCAAATCCATTGTGCCAGCATACCAGAATTTTTCCGAGTAAAGTCGGACTTCACTTTCAACGAAACGAATATCATTGTTAGTGGCCCACTTCACAAAATTATCTGTGATGAAGGCAATCTTTTTTACAGGCTTAGGATTTTTACCTTTAGCAAATTTCTCAATCCAAGCGTGAGCCAGCGTGCCTAAATCGGCAGATGTGTCTCGCTTCGCTGTGTGAGCCTTGCGTGCAGCTTCGAGCAAGTCGTGAAGCTGTGCAGGGGTGTAGATGATTAAATCTTGACCGCCTACGTTGACTAGCTTCGGCTCGTGTTCTTTTACATACTTAACGGCTTCATTAGCAGCCCAAGCGATTAAAGCAGGCTTGGCGATAACTCCGAGCACGGTGGTAACACCAGTGAGCGGTTTGCCATCCAGCGTATATTTGTGGCTGCCTTCATCGAACTTAAATCTAGTTCCTTCTAGTTTCATTATTCTCCTTTACCCATTTTGATATTGAGTCTTGCATTACTGATAATGTGATTATGACTTCAGGCAAATACATTTTGCCGATGTCTCGATAAGATGTCTTTTTGGTCCAGTCCAGGAATGACTCATAAATCTTAGTCAACTGGTCTGCGGGTTTCAATCCTGCTCCTATCATATCTGATAAGCGGGGCGAGATGATAGCTACGGCTTCGGCAACCTCTTGGCTTGTATTATATTTGGAATAATCCTTTGCCAGAATTTCCCTAGCTTTATCGGGAGTGCGGACAATCGCATTGACGATATAACGGGAAGCGTCCCGTGTTTTGATTTCACCTTTCACTAATTTTTTTTCCATTGCAGCTCTGTGCTCTTTTGGAAGTTTATTCAATGAAGCTATGTGAGTTACTGGGAGTCCATCTTGAACTGCTTTTTGAAGCGGGTCAGATTGTTTAAGCAAATCCAGATACATTACTATATTGGATTCGTCCTCTCCCATTTTCTCTGCCAGTTCTTTGATACCAGTTTGGTAACGCTCTCCCTGGTGCTTGCTGTCCCTATCCAGTTTGGCCGCCAAATTGGATAGCAGTTTCTTGTAAGCCTTAGCTATTTCTAGCGGTTTCAGATTTGCCGAATGGATATTTTCAATCAACTGTCGGATGAAGCGGTCATCTGCAGAGATGTCCAAAATTTTAACTGGAACAGTCTTGAGTCCCACAAGTTTGGCAGCTCTCCAGCGATTTTCTCCTGTGATAATCATATATGATTTATCAACTTCAATCGGGTTGATTATGCCTGTGGTCCGAATCGTCTTCGCTAGTTTTTCAATTTTTTCTTCACTGAAAAACTTTCGTGGCTGATTCGGGTCAGGCTTAATCTTATTTGGTTGTAGTTGTATTATTTCCATCGGCTGCTTCAAGTTTCTTTAATTCTTCCTTTTTATCAATCAGGAAACGCATATAATGGTTGGCTTCGGTCTCTGCCTCGGCAATCATCTTCGGCCATTTCATAATTGTTTCTTCCAGCAAACGGAACTGACTTTTAAGTCGTGGGGTTGTCTCCTGTCTATTATTGCGGTTAATTATTTCCCTCGTGTGTTCTTTTGAATCCAGAATATTTTTGACAATACCTGGCGTGAACTCTCCCGAACTTGGGTTGCTTACTCCGCCTATCGGATAGAGCATAAATCCTCGTTTGCGAAGCGTCTTGAGTGCTCCACCGATTGAACCTCGTTTAACTTTGAAGTGCTTGGCCCAGTCTTGGATGGATTTTTCCTCGCCTGATTCAACTGCATCCAAAAGTTTGGCAGGCAAAGCATTCTTATGAAGTGCCATTCGAGAACTCCTTTACTAACCCAATGCGGTAAAGATAATTGTAAACGGATGAGACGCTTTTGCGTCCTGTCTCGCCTGCGATAATCTTGGCTACAGTGGCCCAATTATTTGATTGCGGATAGAGCTGACGTGCCCGTCTCTCCATCAAGATTCTGTCACCATCCGAAAAGGGCACTCGGACTTTTGGAGTCTTCATTGATACACCTGCGTCACTTCTGATTTTGCGTGGTCTCCCTACTCCTATTACTGGTCCTGTCCAGCTTTGCTTAACGTGTTTCTGTAGTATTTCCTCTGCTTGGTCCTCTCCAAGCAATTCGACTAAGAATTGTAAATGATTATTCATCGTGTTTTCCAGCTTTTAATGATGTATACTTGTGAACGATTCTGTGCACTGTCTGTTTGGAGCAACCCACTTGGTCCGCAACGAACTGATAGGACGGGTGGACGACCTTTGTTTTACTCCAGGCTTTCATAACTGCCTTTTCTAATTGTTGAGTCTCTTTTTTCATATCCATAATTGTAATTTATTTACGAACGGTTGTCAAACCTACTTTTCCACAGCCTATTTTGGCAGGCAGTCAATATGGTAGTAGATTGGGCAATAGTCGTAAGTTGCGAGCCTCCATAGGCCAATTAAGATTAAACAAACACTGACGATAACGGCAATTATAACTAAGATTTTCATTTGATTTTTTTGACCCAGTTGTTCTTTAGATAGACCAACTGATGCTCGGTGTCTCCTGTTTTCTCCATCCGCTCAATCGCTGTCATAGCATTAAACAGGGCAGAGCTAACGTCAATAATGTTAATTGGCTGGGAGCGGATAATATCTTTGTATTTGATAAATACTGCTCGGCTCAATCGGCTGGATTTCTTGCGATTCCAGCTCAATACGAACCCGTTGGCGTCTTTGATTAGTTTTGACATTAGATTTTGAACATTTCTGGCTCTTTAATAAAATTAACGTAAGCCACGTTATTGACCGTGCGGTCAGCGAGATTAACTTTGATTGTCGGAAATTCCTCATCAATCGGAAACGGTGCGATGCCGTAACCAGTTTCTTCTAAAACCTGGTCCTGAATCATACGGCTGAAAATTATTCGAGCCAAGTATGAATGGTCATCCCAGCGACCCTTTCCAAATTCCAACGCCTCCGCTAACACTTTTTCTAACCCGTCTGCTCCCCAGTGTGTGTAAAGATAAATCTTAGTTTTCTTTTTATCATCATACTGGAGTGCGATGTTTCGTCTCATTCCCATATTATTTCCTTTCCTGGGGATTGTTCCCCAAATAATCTTTGTGGCAGATGCCATCTTCTAATAATTGAATGGCTGCTCGACCATACCAGCCCTGGAGTTTCCAGACAGCCCCAGTATCAATGAGATACTGCCAGGCTTCAATCTGTTCCTCTTTCGTGTGTTCCTCTCCATCGAACCCCTCCACTATGCTGCAGGCCGTAAAGGTATCCATCTCTCGGCCCATTGTGTCCTCTGCTTGGTTCTGTTTATCTATTGGCATATTCGAGTTCATATAAAGATAACCTCCGTGTGCATATTTTCATACTGTGTGCCATAGCCATCATCAGATGAATAAGTGCCAATCCAACTACCAATTTTTTTAACTATGTCTCGTGCGATTTGTTCAATTTTATTTTCTTCTGCTCTGCTTAGGTCTCGGCAAATGCTGCATCGGTATTCCCCTGAACATTCGTGAGCTGGCTTAGGCATTGTTACTTTAATATTTATCCAGCCGTAAGCTGTGCCCCTGCTGCCGTGTAGTCCGACATTCTTACTCCCGTAAATTTCGACCAGAGCTTTTTTGATTGCTCTGTTGCGTTGAGCTACGGTTACTTGATTGTCCATAAAATCCTTTCGCTTAATTTCTATACTAGAATTATACACGAGGGACAAACGGTTGTCAAGCGAATTAGCAAAGAAAATGAAGGGAAATAATGGCTAAGATAAGCCATTTTTAGGGTTATCCGAGTTTTCCACAGGTTTATAGGCTCTCAATATACCTCTTAAAGTTGGCCAGTCCAGCCTTTAATTCTTCGCTATTTTCGGGGTTCATTTTAGCTATTCGCTCTCCCATCTGGTAAAGCTGCTTGAGTGCAGCCAATCCGAACAGCCTATCGTTTGGGTCTTTGGATTCGGCCCATTCTTTTGCTTCCTTAAACAGTCGGGCCATATCTGGGCTATTGGTTGTAGTAACTTGGGGGTGGTTCGGCATAGGTTATTTTAACTTCCTGCAGCCTGCCGTCACGCAGTTCGGCTTTTATAAATTTAGTGTATCCAGTTCGGCGATTCTTTTGCAGCGAGATGCGGGAAAATGGGGTATATACGTCTCCCTCTGGCTCATCATCCTTAGTGGCCCACTTCGGTTTAGTGGATTTTACTTTGATGCGTTCGACCATAAACACGAAGTCAGATTCTTGCGGGATGCCAACCGAATGGGCGATGTCTTCAACGTCCAGGCTCTCTTTGGTCTTGCGTGTGTGTGCCAGTAGGACGATTATAATATTATGCTCCATAGCTAGGGTCTTGAGCTGGCGGGTAAGCTGCCCTAGATATGAGCTAAAGTTTTGGTCAAACTCACGGGCATTTGATTCATCCACGTCTGGGGTCAAAAAGCCCAGGTGGTCTATAAAAATTACTTGGGTCTTGTGCTTGAGTATCGTTTCTAAAATTTTCTGTTTAATCCAAGATAGTTTACCGCCTTTGTTTGGTTTTGGAGCGTAGGCTTTGAAGTCTTCGGCCTTGATTCCCATATCTTTGAACTTGTCCCAAAGGTCTTTGACGGTCAGCTCATAGCTGAACCAGGCTGTTGGGATTCCTATTTGACTTAAATGGTAGTTTATGGTCTGGGCAAAGGTAGTTTTACCCTGTCCAGTGCGTCCAGATATGAGCACTAAGTCACCGCCAGAAATTCCGCCTTTCATCACTGAATCGAATATCTCAAAACCAATCGGGAAATGGTCTTGCGTGCCAATTTTTGCTGCTTCTTCGGCAGCAATTTCGGGTATCAACTCCATCGTGGAGTCGGCGGTAAGTTTCTCGACTTGGTTCAGGTCTGGGATTTTATCGAAGTCCATAGTTTTAATTTAATAATATTTGCGGGTTTTCTAAGATGTTTTCATACAGGGTTTTTCCACCACGCTGTATAGCATAAGGCAAAAATATCTGTTGCATCTGGGCCATCTCAATTTCAACTAAAGCCATTTGCACGTCCACCCAGTCTCGCAGGATTCTCCAGGCCACTCGATAGGAATAATCATCATCACTGGCTCTTGGGTTGCCTTCTTTGGCCATAACCTTTTGAGCAGCACGCCAATTAAGGGGTAGCTTGAAGGCAATCTTTTGTTCACCGATTACCATTTGAAAAGCTAAACCAGAAATTCTGCCAGTGCCTTGTTCAAATTCAGTTAAAATCCCTGAAGCTCCGTGTTTTTGAAGCATATCCTGTATTTCTTGCACGGACCTGGCTGCTGGAACTTTGGTTGTATAATTTTTTAGGGCCATTAAACTTCGTTAATAAATTTTGCCACAGTTTCGAGCGTCCACTTGTATTCAGCTTTGGCTTGGAGATAATCCATAGTTTTCATTATTTGCGTAGCTGGGTAGCCTTCCAACGCTTTAGCTGCCCGTAGTTCACGCTTCAAAGTTGCGGACATTGCGGATTTTGTGGGGAAGTTTATGCCTTTAACTCGCCAGTAAACGGAAATAATCTGAATGAAGGGTCTTGAATCACCTTGCATATAGGCAATGTATTTTTCTGAATCCCAATCTTCCGCAGCCACAGGCTGCAATGTATTCTTATCTTCTCTTATCTTATCTATTCTATTGGGGGTGGACACTGTCCCTTCATCTGGGGTGGACAATGTCCTCTCTTGGTTATATTTGGCTCTATATTTGGCTTTTTTCTCGGCTTCGGTGAGATAACCAGCCTGTCTTTTTTGAAAATGTGAGATTATAACCTCATCATCGTTCAGTTCAATCATTTCCAGAGCCTCAAACTTTGTGAGCACTCCGACAACCACGTCCCATTCCTCGGATTGAAAGTCTAATCCCGATGCCAGCATTAGCTGTTGTTCTGTTAAATGCGGAATTATTCCTGGTGTTGTGGACTGGCTTGCCAGACAAAGCAAAGTTATCCAACAACTCCGTTGACCAGAGTTCAGCCCAAATATCTTTGGGTCAGATAGATACTCACCGCCATAAAATTTGAACCAGGGTAAGGCCATACTACACCATAAATGTTAATTTTTTCCAAACAAAAGCCCTACTATCAACGGCTTTGGAAAGTCGTTTGCCATCAGTATTTGAATACTTATTGGCTGACAGTAGGGCTACTGGTCAGAAATTTCTGTATAAAAAAATACTGATTTTCGGACCTTCCAAAGCTGCAATTATTATGGCCCTAGATAAACCAGTCGTCAACCCCGTATTTATACACATATCCCCAGGTTTATCCCCATTGTTTGCGTTTGACAACCAGATTAAAAACCATCAGAATACCCGTATGAACAGCTTTGGCCAAAAAGTTAAAGTTCAAGTTACCCCGTAAACTCGGCTTTTGAGTTTCGGGCTTTTATTTTTTGGGCAGCAGTATAACGATTATTCGTTCTGCAAGGGGCAGACAAATTAAAACAGGGCTATTGCGAGTTTTGGCTTGAATCGGCCTTTTATACCGATAGCAAATCGTCAACTTTATACTGCCCCTCAAGAACTAAAATGCTAAACGACAAACAGCTCGTCAAACTCAACGATGCAGCAGCAAACGAGGCTGTGATACAGGTCCTAATTTACAACTTCAGGAAGCGGGAAGGCATCGTGTTCAACAAAAAAGCGAATACGCTGGAATGTATCTGCCCGTTTTGCAAAGACAACGCATTAGTCAAGACTAAAAGCCATATTAACGTCCAACCATTCTATGCCCAATTCCCCCAAGAAATTAAATACCCAGGAGCAGCTCCGCAAAGATTTAACCGAGATGGTCGAGGGGATAATGCTCAACTTGGTCCAGCAAATTCGAGCAACTCTACTGGCAGCCAAGATTACCCCCCAAGAATTTTATGACGCTTTCAAGAACACGAAGGCACAGGACCAGTTTTTTATAGACCTTCACGTCATACAAGACACCGAGAAAATGAAGGAAATGGCTGCGGGTGCTCAAGACTCCCCAGTGGGAGGGGACTCAACATTGCCGAAAGGAATTACTTGAAATGAAGCGACTCATTTCGTGGGGTAGTCCGAAAGAGCTTCAAACTAACCACGTTCCGAGACGGATACACAAATTGAAGCCCAAGAGATACTGCAAAAAGCTCAAAGGCAAGCACGAGATGGTTGAATTTAGCAGGCGTGAAAGCTCAATTTGGCCAAAATTATTTATCGAACTTAGATGCTCGGCTTGCGGTCATAAAGATTATAAATTTGAAGATGAGAAAACGATTCAAAATCAAGAAGCGAGCGTGCGGTCTGTGCAAACCGTTTAAGCAAGGCTGGCAGAATCGTTGGAAAGCTAAAGATTTAGCATTATTAAAGACTTATGAATTTGAAAGAAGCCAAGCGTGTAAGGCGTAAAAACCGAGTGATGGCCCAGATGCAGCGATACAGGCAGAGACACGAACCGCAAGCAGCCCCACAGCCCACGACAGCCAACCCGTTTGAGCATTCAATGTTCGAGATTAAATCGACTCCATTCAACACCACAACGCCAACGATGAGCGTGCCAAGTGTCTGGATTAAAGAACCTACAACATTATGGGAAAGATTAAAAAGTTTCTTTGGTTTCTAGCAGGCAACTGCACGAATTGCGGAAGCTCGGACATAAATGTCTGGAGTGCCAAGAAAGCCTGGTGCAATAGTTGCGGAGCGAAAAACTAATGCCCACGAAACAGGAATTCAAAAACCCCGTGAATCTAGTTGAGGAATATATTAAAGTCCACAGCATCACAGACGCAGAGACTATAAAGCATTTCAGGAATCTGGCAGAGATATTAAACCAGAATTACACGATGCTCCCTAAATGATATGAAAAAGGTCATAAGACACGAAAGCCCAAAGCTCACCAAGATTGAACGGGAAGCAGACAGGCAGCGTGAACTCAAACAACTTTTGATAAATGTAAGAAACGGTGCGATGATAACGCCAGTGATTTATAAAATTGAACAAATGTATGGCGAGAAAATCAGGACTGACTGACAAAAACGGGAAAGGAATACAGGAGGGCCAAGAAGTTTTGGTAAATGGTTTCAAATATAGAATTGTGTGGAATGAGTTATCTTGTGGATTCAAACTGGAAGACTCTCGGAATGGTATACAAATCTCAATGAGGCAGTTAAAAGGAAAAATAGTAGAAGTTTTATAATATATATGGCAACTCTCAAGCAAAAGAAAGCGATTAAGAATATCGTGGAAAATCGGGGAAACGTGTATAAAGGGATGATTGAAGCAGGCTATCCGCATTCCACAGCAAAGAACCCTAGTAACCTAACGGAATCTAAGGCTTGGCTTGAGTTGATGGATGATAATATCACTGACGAAGATTTAATAAAAGTTCACAAGCAAGGACTGAAAGCATACAGGAAATATCCGCAGATTACTGACCGTGATGACAAGGGCAGGCCGATTTATGAATACGTGCAGCAGCCAGACTTTGACGCAAGACATAAATATCTTGAGACTGCCTACAAGCTCAAGGCCAGATATTCTGAAACTCCTGAATCTGCTCGTCCGCTTACGTTAAATATCCTAAACTTCTATGGCAAAGACGCAACCGCTAGAGATAACGATTCCATACCAATTCACACCTAGAGACTATCAGCTTCCGTTTCTTAGTGCGATGGATTCGGGTGTGCTTCGAGCGGTGCTTGTTTGGCACAGACGTTCAGGAAAAGATAAAACAGTTTTACAGTATGTAGTGAAGTCAATGCTAAAGCGTGTCGGGACTTATTGGTATATCTTTCCGACATTCAACCAGGGCCGAAAGGCATTATGGGACGGCATAGACAAAGACGGCTTCAAGCTGATGAACCACTTTCCCGATGAGATTGTCACCGCACGCAATGAATCAGAAATGCGAATTGAATTGTTTAACGGTTCTGCATTCCAGATTATAGGCGGAGACACAATCATCAGTAACGTGGGAGCTAACCCGCTTGGCGTAGTGTTCTCCGAGTTTCCAGTGGGCAAAGCGAGTGCTTGGGACTATATTCGCCCGATACTTGCTGAAAACGGAGGCTTTGCAGTCTTTGACTTCACTCCTAGAGGAATGAATCACGGATGGAAGATATTACAGCAGGCCCAAGCCGAGCCAGGATGGTTCGCACAGATTTTAACAGTAGAGGATACGAAAGTTTTAAGTCCTGAAGTCCTGGAAGAAGAACGAAGGCAGATGCCTGAAGACTTGTTTTACCAGGAATACTATTGCAGGTTTATCGAAGGGGCAGGGCAGTTCTTTAGAAACATTGACCGATGTATATACGATGACAAGCTAGAGCCAGATGCGGACAAGAAATTCAGCATCACGCCAGCCAAGACGTTCAGGCTCGGTGTAGACTTGGGAAAGTATAATGACTTTACCGTGATTACTCCTGTGGACCTAAATACTTTCAAGGTTGGGCAGGCAGAGCGATTCAATCAGATTGATTACTCGCTGCAGAAGGCCCGCATTGAGTCGCAATACTTCAAATATCACAAGGCCGAGATACGAATAGACTCAACTGGCTTAGGCGAACCGATATATGATGACTTGCTTGAACGAAAATTAAGAGTTACTCCGTTTCACTTCACTGAAGTCTCACGCAGGAACTTACTGGTCAATCTACAATTACTGTTGGAGCAGGAGACAATCAAAATCCCGAATGACCCGATATTACTGGATGAGCTTAGAAGTTTCCAATACGAGCTTGGCGAGAATGGCAAGGTAAAGATTGTAGTGCCTGAAGGCATCCACGATGATATGGTGATGAGCTTAGCTCTCGCAGTCTGGGACTTGCCAGTCAAACCGATTCCCGAAAAGAAGTCATCAGAGCGGGCAGTTCTCAAAGAGTTCGATTACTTTAAGAAGCAGCACAAGGATAAATACTTTACAGGCTCAAGCTACTTACGCAAATGAAAATAACTCACGAACAGTGGAAACATTACACGATTACGCATATTGACCACGAAGATGGAAGGCACGAAACGCATTACGAGCCAGCGATAACCTTTAGAGACAGTGAAGAATATATAAAAGAGAAAAACATTAACCCAATTAACTAATATGAATGACCATCAAGACAACGGGGCGACTGCTTTAGCTCCGAATGTGCCAACAAACAAGCACGCTGGCGTTACACAAGTGAAGAATGGGTATATAATTTATGCAGGAACGGCAACGCTGGTGGCTTACACCTTCGATGAGCTGGTGAAACACCTGGCGGAAGTCTTCGGAACACCCGCAGATATGACCCCAGTGCAGCCAGTGCAGTCTGAACCTGGTGCTCCGACAAGTAACTAAACCATATGAAATACTGTGAAGAAAATGGCCATCACTATACGCATTGTTTTAGGTCCAAGACCACACTTTACTGGGCTTGCACTCAATGCGGAGACCTAACCAAGTTCGATGTATCAGAGGCGTTAGCTCCCCTAGACGTAAGCTCGCTGCCCACTGTCAAAGCAGTTACACCGACACCAACAATTTAATAATCTTTAGGCCAAAGCTGGACACTTCGGGTTTTCCTTCGGGAGATTCGGAAAGTTGCGTCCAGCTCTTTCCGACTCCGTATGAGAACCTGTAACAAGGTTCTCTTTATTTATATGGCTACAGCAATAAACAAAATCAAAGAAGTAAACCAAAGCCTGCTCACTCCGACTTACCAGGCGAGTGATGAGGAAAAAGTTGCAATCCAAAAGGTTGCACGCAAGTTTGTGTCAGACAGGCTGGTTATTTTCCGTTCGTATAATCAGTTTAACAACCGCAGTCTGTTTGATTCGATTGATGACTGGACTAAACGCTGGAACGGATATATCCCGCCGAATGATTTGGTTTCAGGCAACCCAACCTCAAACATTTTCTTAAACTTTACCCGCAATGTCATCATTGGTTATTTGGCGAAGGTGGCGATGCAACTGCCAGAGCCTAAAATCGTAGCCGTGAACAAAGCCACAGGCGTTATCAACAAGAAACTGGCTGATGTGCTCAAGGATTTGAATGACTACAGTTTGAATGAGGAGAATGGCTCGGCTCGCCTGCTTGAAGTGGCCCTAGAGTGCACAGTCAAAGGCACAGCGATTGTTTATGAAGGCTACGTCAAGAACAGCCAGAAGGTTAAGACCCCGATTAAATACAACGAAGAAAACGGCCAGATTGAATATCAGACAGAGGAACGAACTTTATATGATAATTGTTTCCAGCAAGTAGTCCCGCTTGAGGATTTTTACCCATCCAACCCTTATGAGGCTGACTTGCAGAAGCAACCGCACGTGATTTGGAGACGAATCACCAGCTATGACGAGGCGTGGAGCGAGTTTTCACATTACAGGAATTGGAAATACGTGAAGCCAGGCGGATACACGATGACCGCAGAGCCTACAACTTTTTACAGAAACAAACTTTACACGGAACTCGCAGAGAACCAGGTAGAGATTTTAAGATACTACTGTCGCAGGGATAACGAGCACATTGTTACAGTCAACGGCATTGTGATGTATCAAGGGCCTATCCCGTTCAAGGATGGCAAGTATCCATTTGCAAAATATATATTTGAACCGTTTGAAAACGCATTCTTTTGGGGTGCAGGTGCTCCGAACAAGTTTATGGGCGAGCAGGATGTGCAGAACACCCTGATTAACCTGATGCTTGATAAGACCTACGCCAGCTTGCTGCCTTATGGTATGTCTTCAGACTTGGATGACATTGTTGAAGATGACACGCTTGCTCCGAACAAGATTCGCAAGGTTTCCGACATTACCAAGTGGAAATTTGACACATTGCCTGGAGTATCGGCTGGTGAACAGACGATGTTTCAAACAGTGATGAACCTGGCCCGTGATAACTCTGGCTTAGTTGGTGCAGGACAGCAGTATTCTCCAAAGGGCGGGAAGCTCAACGTCAGACAGGTCCTATTACAACAGCAAGAGTCAATGCAAAAGCTGACATTCAATATGAATTTCTTAGAAGACGGCGAACGAGACCGCACTGACCTTAGAGTCTCCCACATTTTGCAGTTCTATTCCATCCCACGCATCGAGAAAGTCACAGGCAAGAATGGCAAAGAGGTTGAAGACTTATTTTACCGAGACATTCGCTTAAATGACGTGGAACTTTCCGATGGCAAACGTGGCTCACGCATTATCAAGCTAACAGACCAGGATACTGCAATGAATCCAGATGAACGGCAGAAAATGGCAGACCACTTATCAGTTCTGGAAGCTGCAGGTGAAGCATCGGGAACTCCAACCGAAGCCCTGGCTGTGCCTATTCAAATGTTTGAAGACCATAATGTCCAAGTTCAGATTGTTAAATCCAGTTCCTTTGAACGAAACCAAGCCCTTGACCAAGCTATGAGGCAGGAATACGCCCAGTGGCGTCTATCTCTCGCACAAATCGTGCCAGTAAATGCAAAAGAACTCGTAGCTTGGGTAGATGAATCCTACGATGTAGACCCAACCAGATTTGACGTTGAAGGAGTTAACCAGCCTAACGGAATGCAGCAACAGCAGCAGATGCAGGCAGCCTCGCAAGGCCAGACTGCAGCAGGACCAGTTGCCACGCCTCCAGGCCCGCCAGTCTCGGCAAATCCGATGACGGGACTAGGAGAACTTGGCGGATGACAGAGGAAAAGTTCACCAAGAAAGTAAACGATAGGTTGGAGAAACTGTTTGACCTTTACCCGATTGAAGATTTGAGACCCAGTGAAGTCAACGAAGAAATGAAGGCAGGATTAGCGAGGCTATATGCCGACAGAGGCCAAAGGATGTATCTTGAAAACGCAGTCAAAATTGCCATCAAGAATATGTCGGTAGCTCCCACTCCACTGGAAATAAATTATTATAAATCTCGCATTGACTGCTTGGAGCAGCTCTTGGCCAAAGGCCAACAGTGCTTCGCAACAGGCGAGGTTGGGAAAGGTCTTAGAGACAATGCCACTAAAAAAGGGTAAATCTAAAAAAACTGTGAGTTCAAATATCTCCGAGCTTGTGAGAAGTGGTCGGCCTCAAAAGCAAGCCATTGCAATCGCAATGTCTAAGGCAGGTAAATCCAAGAAGAAAAAGTCCGACAAGCGGGCTTATGAAAACACTCGCAGAGCAGTATTTGGAATTAAGAAGAACTAATATGACATACGCACAACGACACAAGAACGATAAATCGCTGAAAGGCGAACGCACTGGTGGCACTCGACCCGCAAGGGCCAGTGACGTAACCAAAGACCCGTCTGGGATGGTCCATAAACCGATTGACGGCTTGGCCTATACCACGATGAATGACTACGATGAGCCAGAAAGTTCGGACAACCTCAAAGGTCGCAAAGGGAAAGGTAACTAATATGCCGAAAACTAAACTCAAAATTGTTAAGAAACACTCGAAGGTCAAGAAGTCAAAAGGCTATAACGCTAAGGCTTATGGCAAGATGCACAGCAAAGTCTTTGGACTAGCCAAGTCTGAAGATTCAGGTAAGCGATAATCTAATTCTGTTCGGGCACATAGGTTCTCTCGCTTGTGTGCCCAATAGAGGATTAGAAAACCTCTTATCATTAACCAGAGCGGTGGGTGGTATATCTCATCGGTAAGTGCAGAGCGGTAGGTGCACGCAAATATCCTATCGGAAACATATGGCAACAAATGATATTGATAATAAAGTCAACGATGACAAGGAGAAAGAAACTCCAGCTCCAGCGATAGAGCCTGAAAAGACTCCAGAGCCAAAAACTGACCCAGAAGTTGAGAAGAAGAAAGCGGAACTGGCCGAACTCGAAACAGCAAAAGAATCTGCCCTCGCAGAGCTGCAACGAATCAGGTCCGAGAAACGGGATGCCAAGAAAGCTCCACCGAAAGATGGAGAAGAAGAAATCCCAACTATTGATGATAATGACCCGTCTGCAAAGGCGTGGAATCAACGCATCAAAGACACGGTTAATCCCTATCAGCAACAGGTTGAGCAGGGACGAGCGGAAATTAGGCAGTTCGCATTTGATAAATTTTTGGCCGACAAGCCATCGTTATCAAAGAACCCAGCCAAAATCAAAGAGCTGATGGCGACTTATGAGAAAATAAGGACGGCATCAGAAAGCACAACGGAAGGCGTGCTGCTGGATTTGGACAAAGCCTACGCTGCAACTTTTCACAAGGAACTTTTGGACGCTGCACGGCAAGGCAGAATAGATGACGCTAAGAATAACGCTATCTTTTCTGACATTGCAGTCAGCAGAGGTTCAACAGCTTATACAGCCCCGAAACTTACACTCCCTAAATTATCTCCTGAAGAAGAACTCCAATTAGCAAAATGGGGTATGACCAAAGAAGAATGGTTTAAGATGAAGTCGGAAGTCAAAGAGCAGTAAGCGTGGTCGGGTTGAGCCTGGAGAATCATTAAATAGGATAATAGATTTTTATGGCATTATTTGGAGCACAGGTGACAACTTCACCTAATAATCCTACAAACACTGACGGCGGACGTGTCTACGGTAAAAATTCGGAAGCATTTACTGCTAACGACTTAGTAACCAACGGTGCGGGCGTGCTCGAAGTGGCTGCAGCAAGTGAATCTATCTACGGCGTTATTTTGAAAACTCAAACTATGGCTGCGGATAACGTCACTGTTGCTAAAATCAAACCTCTCGTGTTCCCAGTTGACCAACAGTATGAATGGTTGATGGGAACTAACGCTGACCTCGACCCAGCAGCTTCCGTTGGTGTTTATTACAACATTACTGGAACAACTGGTGCTCAACAGGTTGACGTTACAGGCGGGGCTACGACTGGCTTAGGCCGTGTAGTTATCTGCACAGCAGTAGACCCTCAACAAAAGGGTGGAACTGGGGCAGGTTCAGGTTTGCGTGAAGGATTGTTCAAAATTGTCAAACCATCTGATATTCGACAGATTGGGCTTTCTAGCTAAAATTTTATGGCAACAATTCAACAATTATTTGATTTGGCTGACCCCCGCATTCGGCATATCTGGGATGAAAAGCAAACACAGCTTTCCACCAGAACCGAATACGCAAGATTAGGCTTTAAGGACTGGACTGCAGAAATATTGGATTCTAAGTTTGAGAATTTCACTGGCTTGGGCATTGCTCAACAGACTGGTGAACAAGAACCATATCATCGTGATGATATTCAGCAAGCCAAACAAGTCACTATTACCCCAGTAAAGTTCACTTCAGCAATTTCTATTTCTGAAGAAATGCTTAGATTCAACCTCTGGCCAGAGATTAACAATTTGGTCGGCGGAGTGGCTAACGCATTGAACGCTCGTATTGATACCAACGCATCCAAGATTTATTACTTGGGCTTTGGCACTACGTTCTTCACTGGTGGCGATGGTAAGGCTTTGTTTGCTACTGACCATCCGATGAACGATGGAAGCACGCAGAGTAACTCATTGGTTACGGCGTCTCTCTCTTATGACAATTTGAAAGCTGCTTTGCAAAGAATGGATTTGTTCTACGATGACCGAGGAATCCGCTTACTACCTTGTAAAAAGTATAAGCTGATTGTTGGTCGCAGGAACAAAGAAAGAGCATTGGAAGTTATGCGTTCCATTGGCAACCCTGATTCAGCTAACCGCATCTCAAACGTGTTTGGGATGGAAGGTGACATTGAGTTAGTGGTTTCCAACTGGTTTCCAGACGCTTTCCAATTCTACTGGTTCGTAGTTGACGAAGACCGTGCATCATATATGAATTTTATGGTGTGGGGTTGGAGACCAAAGTTCGATGATGATAAAGTTATCAACAACGGCACTAAGGTTTACACTGGTTCAACGATGTTCCAGCCAGGCTTTCAGTCTTGGCAGTTTGCAATCGGTTCAGCAGCAACCACCTAACGAACCCTTGTCCTGGGTTTATCACTCAACAGGAAAAGGTTTGCGGTTCATCCATAAACCGCATCAATAAAACTTGTATCTTTAATCGCCAAGAGCAAGAATCAGATATATGCGATTCCAACAACTTAAACTTCAAAAAGGACATTCTACTAAGGCCGAGCGAAGGTTTCTGGAGCTTTGCAAAAAGCTGCACATACCTTTCCAAGCCAAAGTTAAAATCAACGGTCAGGAAATTGATTTTCTTATCGGCAAGTATGCGATAGAGATTGATGGTCACACCCAGAACACCAGGAAAAATCTTATGTTGGTCGAGCAGGGATTCACTCCTATCCACATAGACAACTGGGCTGTAGATACTGGCCTTGAGGAATGGTTAAAAAATATATGTCAGCAGGAGCAGGAACAAATTTCTTCACCCCGCTTTCAGGGTCAACCCACACGCAGATTGCCTTAACTGATTCAAACCAGTTGGCAATGTTGGTCAGTTGTGACACGACTCCTGAAACGCAGGCTGCCACTTATCAAGTAGGCTGTATCTTAATCCGCACGGATAACGGAACACTCTATTCGATGACAGGCACGACAGCTTCCCCTTCGTGGACTCTAAACGGTGTTGGTTCAGTCGGACCTACTGGAGCTACTGGTTACAGTGGTTACACAGGACGCACAGGCTACACTGGTTACACAGGTCCAACTGGGTATACAGGTTATACTGGCCCAGGTCCGTAGTAACATTCGTTTTTCTCTCCCGCTCTCTTTTTCAGCTCCAAAAAAGGGCTAGTAAAACAGCAGAGCGGGATTCTAAAAGGTCGTAACCAAGAAAGAATAAATATATGGCATTGCCATTTTCAACAAACGTAAATGTATTAGATGCTGTCACAGCGACAGTTGCTAATACTGCTGCAAAGGTTTATGACGTTTCTGAACGCCAAGTAAAATCAATCCAGTTTACGACTGCTAATCATACTTCTGGGAATGGAGTATTCGGAGTAGAAGTTTCTAATGATGGTGTAAATTTCGTTGTTTACAGCCGATTGATTCCTAATTTAGCGGGAACTAACGCCCAAACCAACGCTGCAGTTCCAGCCCCAACACAGAGCACTAATACCAGTGCAATCTTTTTCTTCCCTGTAGAAGATTACTTTAGGTATGTCCGTGTGTTCGTAACCGTTACTACTGACGGAACTTATACAGCTACTTTGCAAGCAGCAGGTTAATAATTAAGAAAGGTAAACATATGAGAGCTAACTTTTTTAGCAAACAAGAACTGATGGCGATGCCTTATGGCAAACTCGTCAGACTTGTTAGCAATGATGGTGTGCAGACACCAGATGAAGAAAAATTGGTCAATGAAATTATGGATGCCAAGCGTGGATTTGCCCCAAGACAGCAAACCGTGACTTTGCGAAAAGATATTGACATTGTGGACCAGAGACAAGAGAAACAATGGGAAGATGAATTGGCTTTGCGTATCAGACAGATTCGCCCAGACCTAGCCCCAATGAACACAGCTCCAGGCACTCCGCACGATGATGAAGCTGATGCAGAAGAATTGGCTGAACCTGTAGAGCCAGCAGTTCCAACGGCAGAAGGACAAGCTGCTCCTGTTGCTGTAAAGAAAGAACGTAAACCACGAACCAAGAAAGCAAAAGTAACATAAAATAAATGCAAACAAGACCTAAAATCCTAATGCGTTATGGCCGAATCAATCTCCCGATTCGTGTCCCTATCATTGATGAATTAGTAGACCCGCTTGCCCAAACTTTTTTGGTCAACAACACTACTGGCGGTTCGACTAACTTAGTCGTGGCTAACATTATAGGATTTGAGATAAACCAGGTCTTGCTTATCGGTGAACCTGGAAATGAAAATTCGGAAATTGTTTTCACTTCATCGGTGACTGCTCCAACTGGGTCAACTATTACTACGAATAGTGGAATTTTATTCCCTCACGCTGCCAATACCCCAGTATATAGGCTACTTTTCAACAAGATTGAGTTATCCACAGCTTTGACGACAGGTGGCTCTAAAACTGTGCTAAACACTGTGAATATCGTGGCGGATTCACCAACAACTGACTACAACGATTTGGTGGCTACAGGCGGATATTATTTTGCGAGATTTTTGAGCACACTCCAGCAGATTTATGAATTTCTTTATACTGGAGATAATGACGTGGCGATTGAAAATACTGGCCAATGGCAAGGACAATCTTTTGCTCCGCAGGTAGCTCATACAATCAATGGCGTGATTCTGAAACTTTACAGAGTTGGCAACCCTGGGACTTTGACCTTGAGTGTTTACGCAACTTCAGGCGGATTCCCAACTGGCTCGCCTCTTGTGACAACTACATTTGATGGCAACGTCTTAACAGCAGTTTCTCCTGGTGAGAACAAGACGATTACATTCGCAGCAGGCACTCCGCTTACTGCAGGTGTTACATATGCGATTGTTTTAAGCGGTGCAACCCAGGACTTAACCAACTACGTCAACTGGCGTAGAGACAACGCTTCCTCTGGAGCTACTTATCCACGAGGCACGGCTATTGTGTCATTGGATAATGGTGCAACTTGGATAAACGTGGCCAACACGGACAATATGTTCCAGGAATTTTCTACTGAAAATTATTCTCCATATTCCGACCCAGCTCCATATAACGGATATACCTTGCTGTCAGCTCGAAGCTGTATAGACAAGGCGTTGATGATGATTAACAAAAAAACGTCAGAAGTTTTATCTGACGAATACTCTTTTGCTGAAATTGATAACTGCCAAACTGAATGTTTGCGTGAGTTTAAGCGATGGAGTTTTATGCAGAGCTTCGACACCATCATCGGCGAAACTGAAACGGGAACTTGGAAAGTAGCAGCTCCAGATGACTTGGATGACCAAGTGACTTACAGGTCTATCTATAATTTCCGCATCGGCAAAGAGCCAGATATGATGTGGGTGGATAAAGAGGAATGGGATGCTATTATTTCAGGAATCGCTTATTCGACTTTGGCTGTGCAAGCTAACCCAGGCGACCCAACTCTGACTCTGGTTTCCAGCAAAGACTTTACTGATGAAGGCACGATTCAGGTTGGTCCGAATCAATATAGCTGGACTGCGAATAATAGAACTACAAATGTTTTGACGCTTAATGGCTCGACTTTAGTGCTTGCTATCGCTCCTGTGAATCAGGATGTGTTTCAATATGCCAACTTGGGCTGGCCGTCTTACTGGTCAATCTGGGGCGGGTTTATTTACCACTGGCCTGCGATTGGTTCAAGCTACACGCACAGAAATTACTATATGGATTACTATAAAAAGCAGACGATGATTCAGCACGACTCGGATAACATTGTTTTGCCAGACCCAACTGTAGTCCAGTATTTCTTGGCTTGGAAGTTTTTACTACGCCTGAACAATGGTGAAACTAATGACGCCATCACGGGTATGTATAATAACTACATTCTCCGCCGAGAGAAGATGAAACAAAAGGAATCCATAAACAGGAACTTTATTCTTAATCCCGATATTGTAGACACCTACAACACTGGGGGATATTAAAATATGTCAATTTTAAGACGCAGAAGAATTGTAGATAGACGTTTTATCCCATTTGAAGTCAGTGGACCTCAAGGTCCTACGGGCTACACTGGTGCGACTGGTCCAGGAAATTTTACTGGATACACAGGGCACACGGGATACACAGGACCAACTGGCGGGACAGGCTACACTGGCCCTGGCAACTTCACTGGTTACACAGGCTACACTGGCCACACAGGCTACACTGGGCCAAGTGGTGTTTTAGGTGCAACTGGATTTACGGGTTTTACGGGTTACACTGGTCCAGGAAATTTCACGGGCTTTACAGGCTATACTGGGTATACAGGCTATACAGGTAACGGAGCAACTGGAGCTACTGGCTATACGGGTTACACGGGAGCTGGTGGAGCTGGTTCAATCGGTGCAACTGGCTATACAGGCTATACGGGTTACACTGGTTATACTGGACCTTCGGGAACGAATGGAGCTACTGGCCCAACTGGATATACTGGGTATACAGGTCCAGGGAACTTTACAGGGTTCACAGGCTACACTGGTCCTGCGGGAGCTGGTGGAGCTGCAGGTGCGACTGGAGCAACAGGCTATACTGGGTATTCTGGATATACTGGATATTCGGGCTTTACAGGATACACTGGTCCTACTGGTGCAGGAATAAGTCCAGCATCAACCTTCTTTGTCTATGATGACTTCCTGGGTGGGTTATTGACTAATGGAAATATTGGCGATTTAGGCTGGAACATAACTGGTAATACAGGTGACTTTAATTTGGCTGTAAACAATGACAGCACGGCAATCGGATGCTTACAGATAAATGCTGGCAACGGGTCTGGGTTAGGTGCTATAACTCTTTTCAATGGTCAGACCGATGGCAATTCTTTCAATGGCCCTCGTGGAAATACAACAATGTCTTTCCGATTGAAAATTGGTAGCAATGCCAATGTTAAATGGTATTGGGGTATTATGCAGGGCACTGTTGCTACTGGAAGACCAGATAGAGGTATTTGGTGGGAATTAGTAGGAGCGTCGGCTGCTAATTTCGTTGCTGTTTGTCGTGGTGGTAGTGGAACGACTGTTGGTGCTGCAGATTTTGACTACGATAGTAGCTATCATACGTTTAAGATTGTAATGAACTCTGGTTTAACTCAAGTTGATTTCTATGTTGATGGAAGTCTAATAACCAGCATCACTACAAACATTCCAAGTGCCAATGATGGCCAGAGCTTCTTCATTAAAGGTGAGTATGCGGGTTCAAATGGTATGTCTGCAAGTTTTGATTATTTTACAGCCGAAGTTACAGGTTTGAGCCGATAGTTAATTAAACGAGAGAACAAATATGAATTTTTCAGTCTGTGTGATTACAAAAAACGAAGCATTGACCTTGCCTAAATTAGTGGCAAGTCTGGGAGAATTTCAAAGAAAGGGCGGGGAAATTGTAGTCCTGGATACAGGTTCAACTGATGGAACTGCAGACCTTGCTCGAAGATTAGGATGCGTAGTCACAGAGGTTGGAGAACAATTTTTACACACAGTAGACGCAGAGATGGCTGATGCCATCAATAAGAAGTTTATTGTGGATGGTGAAGAACCTGCCGTGAAAGCTGGGGAGAAATATTTTGATTTTTCTTCTGCCAGGAATCACGCAGCATCGCTGGCTTCAAATGATTGGATTTGTTATGCAGATGCCGATGAAGCATTCACCAAATTGGATGTAGACAAGCTCAATGAAATAATCTCAACCCCTGAAATTACCAATTTGATTTATGAATTTGTCTTTGCCCACGACCCACAAGGCCGTCCAGCAATTCAATTCCATCAATCGAAGTTCTATAACCGCAAACGGATGCACTGGGAAGGCTTGGTTCACGAACTACTCCGTTCGACTGCGGGAAACACCAAAGAGCAGTATGTCGGTCCAGAGATTTTCTTTCTGGAACATTGGCAGAATCAAGAAACTGGCCGTCACACATACTTGCGTGGCTTGGCCGTTGATTGTTACTTGAATCCAAACAATGACCGCAATAGCCATTATCTTGGCCGTGAGTTTGTTTGGGACAAGAGGCCAAAGAGTGCCATCAAAGAACTTACTAGGCATATTGCAATGAATGGCTGGCTGGCTGAACGCTCCGAATCCTATCTTTTTATGGGGGATGCGTATTCGCAGCTCAATCAAGCAGACAAACAGGCTGAATGTTTCTTCAAAGCCTTCCATCTTGATTCAACTAGACGTGCTCCGTTCATTCGGTTGGCACAATTTTACAGATTTTATAACAATCCGCAGGCTGCAGCGTGCTATGCAATGGCTGCTTTGCAGATTCCCTGGTCGCCGTTTTATGCAAACACTGTCTCCCACTATCAGCAAGACCCTCACGATGTGCTTTACTGGGCTTTGGGTTGGCTTGGGAATACCGAAGGTGCTAAAGAGCATCTGCTGAAGTGCTTAGAATATCAACCCCACAATTCTATTTATTTAGGAGACACAAAATACTTTTTTGAGTATCCTGACCAGAAAATTGAGGGTTGGATGACCTTTCCAGAGCTGACCTGGCTTTACGAGACGGCCAAACGGCAGTCAACGATTGTTGAAGTTGGCTCTTGGAAAGGGAGAAGCACTCACGCCTTGCTAACTGGGTGTAAAAATGGTGTAGTAACTGCCATTGATACCTGGGCAGGCAGCATAGACCCACGAGATGACACAAACCGACTCGCTAAACAGGAAAATATCTTGGAAGTATTCAAAAAGAATGTTGGACACTTTCCAAATCTGAAAATCGTGCAGTCTCCAGGAATGGAAGCGGTTAAAAATTACGCAGACAATTCGATTGATATGGTTTTCATTGATGCAGGGCATACTTATGAGGAAGTTTTTGAAGACATTACTGCTTGGTTGCCGAAAGTTAAAGATACAGGCATCATTTCAGGCCACGACTATATGCCACAGACGTGGATGGGCGTGTGCCAGGCCGTAGATGAGATACTTGGACCGATAAACCGAGCTGATAGCATCTGGTGGATTCCAAAAGCCGAGATTAAAGCTGCCACAATCCCTAAAAAGATTCATACCATCTGGCTTTCTGATGACCCAATTCCTGAAACTATCCAAAAAATCATAGATACCCAGAAAATTTCAGGTTATCAACATAGTTTGGTTACTATGTCTAACTTTCCACCAGTCCGAAATGCTTACTTAGATGCTGCAATCCAGGCTAAAAAATGGGTGAAAGCTGCTGATTACTTGAGAATGTGGCTGATTGCTAATGAAGGTGGCATTGTGCTTGACGCCGATATGGAAATATTGTCTGGTAAAAACTTTGATGATATGTTGAGCGACCCGATGTTCGCAGGTGTAGAAGAAAACGGATTTGTTGGATATAGCTTAGTTGGTGGTGTTAAGGGCCACCCTGTTGCCAAAGAATATTTGAAAGTTGTGCCAGAGAGATTCAAAGGCGATGATGACAAAAACTTTGAATCAAGTATGGAGATATTTACTCATTTGGCTTTGGGCCGAGATGACGTGAAGATTTACAGCCCGTTATATTTCTTTCCCTACAACCACCAGACTGGAATAATTGATGTTCAGGATTATACCCGAACATTTCATCACTTTCTGAAGTCTTGGATTAACACTGAAGACAAATTGCCGACAGTTTCAATTATTATTCCGCAGCTTGGTCGTGAAGGTGGATTGAAGCGATGTCTGGATTCCATAGACGCACTTTATTACCCAAAACATTTACTGGAAGTGATTATTGAAAAGGGTGACGAGACTGTGCCAGTGAAGGTAGCGAATGCTTTGGCAAAGGCCGAAGGCGAAGTCATCGTTTACGCAGCCAATGACATTGAGTTCACCCGTGAAAGCCTCTACCGAGCAGTTAAACTTTCTGAAAAAGGTTATGGACTTGTAGCTTTCAATACTGGAGAAATTTATGAAGATGAAGGCAATATTTGCGAGCATTTCCTGATTACCGAGGAATTGATTAAACAACTCGATGGTCAAATCTTTGACACAGACTTTCATCACGTAGGCGTGGATAATCTGCTTTGGGCTAAAGCTAAAAAGCTCAATCAGGCTACTCGTTGTGAAGAAGCTGTCGTAATTCACCACCACTTTACTAAAGGCAATGTAATGGATGAGGTTTACGACAAAGGGTGGTCCAAGAATGTTGAAGACCGAGAACTACTTAAACAGAAATTAGCAGTCTTATGAAACTATTAGAGCCATTTTCGATGAGAGATTTCAGCAGAGGACGTATTGACAAGACTGTCGTTACGCCTGCTTTGACGCCTCTAAATTCTGTGGCTCAATCTGTAAACGTAGATTATTCGGAAGTGATTGGCGGAGCGATTGTTCGTAAAGGAAACAGACGATTACAGAATTTGCAGAATGTTGTGACTACAGGTGAAGGTCAGACGACTCGGAATGGAAGTTCTGAAGTTTTCGATGTGAATTGGCTGGCTCAAACCTTTGTGCCGACAACCAACAAGAATGTTCAAATGGAAGTTGACCTTTTCTTAATTAAGACAGGTGCTCCAGGAGATTTGATTGTTCAGATTCAAAACACTACTGCAGGAGTTCCAAATGGAACAGTTCGAGGGTTTGCTACTATTCAAGCAAGCAAGGTTTCGGGTGCGGGCGGAGTAGTCCAGGTGCTCTTTGTGCCGATTACTCTAACTGTCGGAACAACCTATGCGATTGTGCTTAAAAGTCCGACTAGCCCTGATGTTGCTAACAAGTATGACTGGGCAAAACAGAGTGCCAGTGTAGGTGGGGCAAAAGTTTCGACAAACTCTGGTGTATCTTGGTCTGCAGTTGGTGCAGCCGATACGTTTTACTTTCAGATGCGTGTAGTAAATGTTGCTGGAACTTATAGTGAAGTTCCGCTTGGTAACTTTGCGGGATTGATTGCAAGCACGGTGTTCAGCGTAGTCTCTTTTGTTTCTACTATCTTGGGATTAGGGGTTATTTATTGGTATAGTTCGGCTACAGGCCAATGGGAAATTTCAAACGTCCAAGACTTGAACCCAGATTTTCCAGTGCGGTTTGCAGTCTTAAAGGCTGCTTTGTTTGAGGCTAACGGTGTTCAGGCAATGAGATATTCATTGGACCGAGGACAAACTTGGCAGGTAGGGACAACTAATAACATTACAATTACTGAAGACAGCGTTATACCTAGTCTGCTTTGGGTAGCAAAAAACCGAATGCTGGCTGCGGGTTATTCTGGATTCCCTTCACGAGTTTATTTCTCAAGCATCGTAGACCCAAACGCCTCCAACTTTATTACCTGGAATACTGACCCAGATGACGGGGATTGGATTGATATTAACCCTGATGACGGTGGAAATATCACAGGCTTTTCGGATACGTCCAACCTAGTTCTGATTTTCAAAAACAATGCGATGTATCGCCTAAATACAATCAGCAAAACTGTTGATTCAGAAAACATTTTCAATATCGGAGCTGTCAGCCAAGAAGGGATTGTGAAATGTCTCGGATTGACTTACTTCTTTAGCAGATTTGGAATCTATCGAACAGATGGCGGATTCCCAGAGATGATTTCCAGAGCTGGAGTGCAAGACTTCTTGAATAAAATCCTGAACATTCGCAGAGTCTATGCTGGGACTGATGGATTCAATGTCTATTTCTCAATCGGGAACATTCGCTTAGACTTTGACCAAACCAATTCCAGGCAACTGCAAAATGTTGTGTTGAAATTTTCTCCACGTGATGAATCGTGGCAGGTCTTCACTTATACCAAACGTCTCGGTCAGTTCGCTTATATGCAACTTGACCTAAATGACCCAACTTTGGACAGAGTTACGTCAGCCCAATTTAACGGCGATATTGGTCAGATAAATTATTTGACTACAAATGGTGATTCGACTGACTATGATTTACCGATTCCATACGAGCTTGAAACCCAGGAACTTGAGATGGGGAATCGGTCTCATCTAAAAGTTATCAGCGACCAGGTAGTTATTTATACGCTTTTTGGTGGCAATGGAGCGTTCCAAATCAGGGCCGATGATAATGATTTCAAACCATTTGATGTGACTCTGAACAATCGAGTGAATATTGCCATAAATGTAAACATAGAGGCTCGATTCTTTACCTTCAGATGGCAAGGCGAGGCCAATGGGATTCGGCCACAACTTCAAGGATTCTTACTGCCAACATTAACAGACCAGGGAATAGTCAATGAACACTCCTGAAGACGAATATAACAATTTAGGGATTAAAAAAAATCTCCCGATGGACTTAAACCCCGTCAGTGAGAAGATTATTTATAATTCCGCCAAACGACCAACGCAAGGTGGAAGTTTATTGCCAGGCCAGACTATCGCAGACTTGACTTTTGTGTCAGGATATAGTCAAAGACGCATCCGAATTACGATGAATCCTGTGGACAACCCAGTCCAGAATGCAGGCTCAATCGCTATCATAGATGAAAACGGAAACTTCATTGCCGTATTAGGATTCTCGTCAGGCTCTTTTGGAACTCCAGTGTTATTGATTGCTCCGCCTAAAGACCAGATTGGTATTCAGGTTATTGGAGCTGATGACACAACTGCGGATTTGGTAGACTTGCAACTCCCTGACCCTTCAGACGCAGAAGCTATCAGAATCACTCAAAATGGAGCAGGCGATGGTATCCTTATCAACATTGGACCTGCGGGCACGGGCAGAGGCATTGTTATAAACCTTGATAATAACAGTCCTGGAATAATTGTTACCCAAAGTGGAATTGGAAATGCTGTGGCAGGCCAGAGCACAGGTGGCAAGGGCGGAGACTTCACTAGCGTAGGAAACTTTGCAATCGGCCTACAGGACTTTGACCCTGCAGGCGGGATTTTCCAAAGAATTATCGAATTAAATGGGAGTGCTTTGTTCGGACCAGTGGTGGTTCTGTCAGATGGCACTGACCCGAATGGCGTGTTGACTGCTCCTGTCGGTTCACTTTGCATACTAGCTTCACCTACTGGTGATTTGGCAAAAAATGTAGATGGAGCAGATACGTGGGTCAACCTATAATTAACACAAACATATGGCAGGAAATGCAGAAAATCTAATTCAAGTTTATCTAAAACGACCAGACTTACAGGCTTTATACAAGCCGAGTGGGGAAGCCGTGAATCCCAAAGACCCGAAAGTTGCTGGTATTCCAACCTTGCTTGATTGGGCGAAACAATTTGGCTCAAAAGAAGAAGCCTCGTTGAAAGAATTTGCCCCAGCAGCCCCAGTTACAACTCCTGAATTTGACCCAGTGGCAAATGGGATTCCTTTGGATGTGTGGAACAGTCTGACTCCTGGAGACAAGGCTTTTGCTGAATCTACAGCAGGATTATTGAGAAAACAATATGACCAGGGCCAAACCAATGTTTCTATTAACCAGGATTTACTGAACAAAGCTCTGCAGGCAGCTCAAACTGACCCAAACATTATCTCTAAATATGGGGATGCAGCAAAGGCTGCAGCCAGTGATGTGCAGTTTAACTTGGGTCAAATCAATGCTAATTACGCAACCCAGCAGAATCAACAACAGCTTGAAATGGCTAAACAGAAAAAAGATTTAGAAGACCAGCTTGCTGATGCAGGTCAGGCATATTCAGGATTCAGGAAACAAGCTGAAAATATGCTTGGTTCACAACAGGCCAATATTATTCAATCCACTCGCTCCCAGTTGCAGCAAAATCTGCAGAACTTGGGACGAAATTACGAGCAGACTTATGGCAGCGATGCTCTCTATGGTTTGGGTATTCCGTTTACCGCAGGTGGAATTGGTTATCAACCGCTTCAGGGAATTAAAGGCTCTGCTCCTATCGCTAAACAACAAGAGATTGAATCCCGACAGGCTCAAATCTTTAATAACGAGGCATTAACGAAATAAACATATGGCAGACGCATCCACAGTTCCAATTCAAACAACTCCAACCACTCCTGAAGGAAACTTGCAGGGCACGATGGTGACTCCACCACCAGTAGCTCCAGTGCAAGCTCCTGTGACTCCAATTCCAACAGCGAATACGGGAAATTCAAATCAATTTGGATTGTCACAAGTGATGAGTGCTTTGGAAGCCAAGACTCAATCAAACAATGCGTTGATGACGCAGCGTAATTTGATTTTGAAACATTTATATGACCAACCGCTTACGGACCAGGAAAAACAACAGCTTGACCCGACTATTTTGCCTGGGGTAAATTCCAATGACAGGAATCAGCTTGATTTGTCACTTCGTTTAATTGGTGATGAGATTGCTGGCCGAAATAACACGTTGGACCAGAGTGTTCAGTTTTTAACAAACGCATATACCCAGTCACAGCAAGCTATAGAAAAACAGAAACAGGATGCGATTGATAATGTCCTGAATTTTGCTTCGACTTATAAAGAAAACGCAGGTCCAGCTCTTAGAGCACTCTATGGAGATGAATACGTTAAACAGCTCAAATCTCTTGGCATTGATGTAGACGCTTTGGCTCAAGTTGTGCCTGGACTTGGAGGCACTACTCAAACTTCTGCGGTTGTTTTAGGAAACCCAGTGGGCAATCTGCAAGGTTTACAGACTTATGATACTCGTTCTGCCAACCCAACACTTAACCGACCTACTCGAAATAACAATCCAGGAAATATTAAAGTTTCTGCTTTTACAAAGAGTATGCCTGGAGTTATCGGGGTTGAATCATCTGCAGCAGCAGATGGTGGAAATTTCTTGATTTTCGATTCTCCGCAAGCAGGATTAAACGCTATTGGTTCTTTGCTTCAACAAGGCAAGTCATACCAGGGTGTGAATGCTGAAGTGGCGATGAAGAAATATTCTGGCGGTGGTTATGGTGCTGCAGCAGTCGGGCTTGACCCAGATGCAGACTTCCAGAGCCAGATTAAAGACCCAGCAAACTTGGATGCTGTAACTCAAGCGATTGCAAAGCGTGAAGGATTTTCAGGAGCGGGTTCAGGCACAGATGCCACAGGTTTATCTCCTGAAGCCATTGATTTGGCAGCTAACCAATACTTAGTGACAGGCTCTATGCCGTCACTCGGACTTGGCAGTTCAGCCCAAGTTAGGGCAGCTCGAACTGCTATCTTAAACCGTGCTGCTGAACTCGGAGCAGGGTCAATCCCAGGAATTAACAAAGCATTACTCACTACACTTACTGGCAGCTTGAAACAACAGACTAATTATTTGAACACCATTCAGCGTTCCATCAATACGGTGCACGCTAACTTAGATATTCTGAAAGAAGCTGCGGGTAAAGTGAACAACTCCAATGTCCCAGCGATTAACCAACTAACTAATGACATTAAACTGAAAACTGGAGACGGTGCACTCAATGCCTTCAAAGCAGCCTTGCAGACTGTCCGTTCAGAATATGCTCAAATCTTGGCTCGTGGTGGACAAGTTACTGATGCTGTCCGAGGTGAAGCAAGTATCTTGATTCCAGATAACATTTCCGCTTCTCAATTACAGCAGGTTATTGATGTGTTGAATCGTGAAGCCGAAAACGTGGTCAATGCAGCTCAAGACCAAGTGGATTCAGTCCAGGGGCAGATGAGCGGGATACTTACAGGCCAGCCATTGCCAACGTCAACAGGAACTACAGGCTCAACTGGCAGCACAGCCGATGACATTCTTGCCAAGCACGGAATCTCTACTGCAGGTGGAAGCCCAACACCTACTCCGACCCCAACTCCTACGCCTACACCAGCTCCAAGTAATTTGAAGCGAGCTTTTGCAGGAATTGGTAAATTCTTAACAGGAAAATAATATGGCATATACAGACGCACAAATTCAAGACTTAGCTAAACAGCTTGAGCAAAAAGGTGCTCCACACGCTGATATTGAAGCCTTTGTAAGTAAGGCCAAGTCAGAGCAGATTACTCCGAGTGGTGGGACTTCTCAAGGTGAGGTTTTTCAACAGTCCCAGCAACAATTTAATCCAACTTTCGCAGCTTCAGGCGGAGCATCTGATGTAGCTAAAGTTGTAGGGAATATTCCAAAGAGTGCAGGTCAATTTGCCGTCAATACTGTTAAATTTCTTAATCCTATAGACAAGGTGATGAACGTGGCTAAGTTGCCAGGTGCTCTTATTGGCCTGAACCGAGACGTTAAAGCTGTCGGAGAAGGTGAAGCAAATGTGGCCAATGCGAATCAGCAGCTCATTGAAGCTATCCGAAAGAACCGAGCTGAAGGTAAAGATACTTCACGACTCTTGAATCAATTAAAGATGAATGGTGTGAACGTGCCTCCTGATTTGGAGCAAGATTTGAAACCAACTGCAGTAGCGGGCAAAGCCGTATCAGCAGTCGTGCCTCCAGCAGCCCAACATTTATCCAGAGCAGTTTATTCATATATTAAAGGCGATGCTAATGCAGGAGATAAGGCACTCCAAGAAGCTGAAGCTGCTATCGTCAATGACCCAGTGGGACAAATACTCCCATTTGTTTTGATGACCAAAGCTGTAGCGGACCAGGCAGGATTTGGAGAAAAGTTTAATTCAATCGTAGAGAAAACAGCCAGTCCAGTCACTAAACCTATAACCGCAGCAGGCGAAAAGATAGTAGCTCCATTTAAGGGTTCTGCATTGCCTGAAACTGAAGCAGCGTTTGCGGAACAGGGAATCAAACCACCTTTGTCTGCAATCACTAAATCCCCAGTGCTTAAATCTGCCGAAGCTCTCGCTTCCAAAGGGTTATTTGGTCAGAAGATTATTGATACTGTAAACACCGCCCTGACCCAGATTCAAGAAAAGACTAATGCGATTGTGGAAAAAATAACTCCACAAAAAAGCATTACAGATGAGAACTTGGGCAGAACAATTCAGGAAGGTTTGACTGAATATGAAAATAATTTCAAAGTTACCTCCAGCAAGATTTATGACCAGTTCAACAAAGAAGCTGGGAATCCGAAAGCTGTCGTGGACCGAACTTTAGAAGTTGGCCGTGAAGTTGTAAATCAACAGAGCAAGAGTCAATATGGGGGAGTTGACCCAAAGATTCTCAAGATGGTTGAACGGTTTAATGATACTCCTGACGCTATGCGATTTGATACTCTCAAAGCTACCAGAACCGCCGTAGGCGAGGCTTTGGGCAGAGACCCGCAGAATACTGGATTGAAACGAATTTATGGAGCATTGAGTGAGGATATGAATGCAACAGTTAAAAAAGTTGATTCAGGTCTTGGTGAAAAACTTGATGCTGTAGACGAAGCCTATAGGACTGGTAAGCAAAAGATTGAATCCAAT
>Ga0193696_1000075_pt1 | contig 43548 bp, 26 predicted proteins | sample L3m1metaG_FD_145074 | JGI IMG/M metagenome (GOLD analysis project Ga0193696, IMG submission 145074) | Soil microbial communities from a riparian zone of the East river system, Colorado, United States - L3m1 | ecosystem: Environmental > Terrestrial > Soil > Riparian zone | place: USA: East River... | reverse complement strand
CCGGGCAGTTCCACGCCGGACTCGCCAGCCACGCTCGATACGCGGTTCTTCTATGCCGCCCTCAGCAACGGCGGGCAACAGGTCGAAGCTCGCGACCTCAATCGCGACATCCACACGTACAGCGACTACGACGCGCTCGACCGCCTCATTCACACCAAAGTCGTTACGGGCAACGACACACTCTCCCAGCAATGGACCGGCTACGACGCCTCGGGCCGCGTGATCTACAGCGCCCACAAGCAGAACGCCGATACGAAGGTCGAGACCTTCTTCACCATCGATCCCCTCGGCCGCACGATCGAGACGCACACCAGTCCCACCAGCAAAGTCCTCGGCGCCGACAAGGCGCTGTCGATGAAGAACAGCTTCTCGGTGAGCGGCCGGACGATCACCAACTTCGATCCGGTCATCCTCGGGACCAACAGTCCGCTGGCGAAGATGGTCGCCACGCTCGACAAGTTCGGACGTGCCGCGTCGAATGAGCGCATCTCCGTCAATCCGCCACCAGGCGGAGCGCCGCTCGGCACCAATCTGGCGCAGACGGAGATCGCGAAGTTCGCCTACGACAAGACTGGCCAGCTCGCCTTCAGCACCGACACCGTCCGCACCGCGTCGTACACCGTTCATGATGCGTTTGGCCGGACACAGCTCTCGTTCGCCAACGATGGACTGCGTGGCAAAACAACTTACGACGAGTGGGATCAGGTCCTGACGCAACAGGCGATCGGCGCGAACAACGACGTGCTTGCCAGCGCGGCGCAGAAGTTCACCACCGATGGACACCTCCGCTCACGCAACGAACAGATCGACAGCCGCTATCGCCAGACCTTCAGCGTCTGGCAGGACGGCGGCAAGAAGACCGGAACACGCATCGGCAAGGCGCCGTCGATCGATGGCGATCTCTCCAGCACGTTCGGTACGACCGATCACATCCGCGCGACCGAACAGACCGTCGACGGCCAGGGCCGCGTGACGGAAGAGATCTATGGTTCCGCCACCAATACGACCGACGCCATCAGTCCGATCCATCGCCGCACGTTCGGCAGCTTCCAGGGAGACGCGCCGCAGCGGACCGTCGATTACGCATCGCTGCGCAACGACGCGACGGTCACGACCGACGTCGTTCTGGACGGCCTCGATCGCGTCCATCAGTCGACTGTCGGAGGAAGCGGCGGCTATACCACCGTCACCGACTATGACCAGGCGGGCAACGTTACGAAGGTCACGCCTCCGGGCAACATCGGCATCGTCACCCGCAAGCTCGACGGCCGCGGGCTACCGTACGAGGAGACACGCAGCAGCGACACGATTCAGAACTTCTATGACGAGCGTGGAACGCTCCGCAAGTATCACGACGAAACCCTGCATGACACGGTGTACGACGTCGATGCCCTCGGCCGCGTCGCGAGAATCACCTATCCCGATCTGCCGCTGAATACGACCGAGGAGTTCCAGTACGAGGACAAGACCGGCCTGCTGAAGGCGCACAAGGATCGGAAGGACGTCTGGCTGAACTATTTCTACGACGAGGCCGGCCGAACGGTCGAGATCAGGACCGGCGATCCAAGCGGCGTTCAGACCCTGGTCACGAAGTTGGAGTACGACCCGTCCTCGAAGCGGCTGACGCGGGTGGCGAATAAAGACGCGGCCATCGAGTACAGCGACTATGACAAGCTCGGGCGCGCCGGCAAGACCGTCACGTACCGCTATGACGCCGGCAGCGGTCTCGCTACGGATCCGAGCTCGCGCCAGATCCTCGACGTTCACTCCCAGATTCACAAATGGTCGATCTTCGGCAGCGAGCGCTCGTCATGGCGGATGCCGGTCACCGGTTCCGACGCGTCGGGCTCGAACACCTCGCCCTGGCTGACGTCGATCACCGAGGATCGCGATGCGTCGACCAACATCACGCACCAAACCGGCGGCGCGGCGATCAACAACACGCCCGGCGGCGTCGGCGAGTTGCTGAAGCGCTCGCGCACGATTGGCAGCCAGACCATCGATTCCACCTACAGTTACGCCGATGCGCCGATCGGATCGCCAATGGTGGGCATCGATCCGCAGCCGCAGACCGGGATGCTGCGCAAGGTCGAGACGTCCATCAGCAGCGGCAACCCGCCGCAGGCCGGGCCGGCACTCGTCGGCTCGGAAGTCTTCCGCACCAACTCCACGCGCATCGGCGCAAGCAACGATCTCGCGTTCACCGGACGCCAGTCGCGTTGGACGTACGATCCGCGCGGCCGCGTTCAGACGACGAAGCTGCTGGTGCCGGTCGCGAATATCGGCAACGCCACTTCGATCACGGACCATCACAACGAGGCGACATTCCGCGACCAGCGCGATACGGCCGGCCTGCTGAGCAGCGGCGACATCGCAACGCTCAACGATCAAAAGCTGGCGCTCACGATCGAGCCGCCGAAGTGGACCGCGCAGGACTCGCCGGCGCACGAGATCGACTCGAAGACGCTCTACCTCGACGGGCAGCCGCTGCTCACGGGGAACAATAATTTCACGTACAAGTTCGAGTTCGAAGGCGGCCGCCGCAAGAGCGACGGCATCTGGAAGTCCGACTTCGACGAGTTCGGCCGCCTGCTGTCGATCGAGAACGACGATCGCCGTATCGAGTACACGTACGATCCGCGCGGCCGCATCATCGGCCGCACCGCGAAGCAGAAGAGCGGCAGCGGTACGCAGACGACGTGGGTCATCGAGACGCGCGCCTCCGTGTTGCCGGGCGACGGCCTGCCGGCCGAGACGACCTTTGTCTGGGATTCGATCGTCGATCGCCTGGTCGCGATTTATGAAGCCGGCAAGTCGACGCCGCCCTCCGGTTCGACCCAGGCGCCGCCGCCCGAGGCAGGTCTTGTGCGGCAGTACCTGCACGGCGACCGCGATTATGACGATCCGGTCGAGGTGCTGATTGCATCGCAGGCCGGCGCGACGCCGGTGAAGTACTTCCCGATCTTCGACGAGGCCGGGACCGACTCGCTGCAGGCGGTGCTGGACAAGGACGGCAACGTCGTCGAGCGCGTGCTGTACGGCGATTCGTTCGGCGACGCACCGCATTACCTGCAGGGCCCGACGGTGGAGAGGGTGACGTACGCCGCCGATGCCGGCGGTGCGGTCGACATCCGCGTCCACGCCTCGGAGAAGGTCAAGCAGTTGACCATCGACAACGGCGTCCGCCTGGTTGCGCTCGACGCGTCCGGCGCGGTCGTCGCCACCGCCCCGACCCCGACGCTCGATCCCGGCGAGACCACGATCCACTGGCACCTCGGGGCCGGCGCGTGGCAGACATTCACCGCGTCCGCGACGCAGATCCGCGTCGCCGTGACTCCGTCCCTCCGCACCTACAGCTGGGGCGACGTACCGTTCTCCACGGCTCCCGAGTTCGCGAAGAAGCTCTACTCCGTGCAGTCGGAGGGCGGCGACCCGCTGGTCATCGACGAAACCCTGACTCATCTCGCGACCCTGATCGGCGAACAGCCGCTCTACGAGATCAAGTCGCTCTACATGGCGGGCCTGCCGTACTCCAAGTCGAAACTGCTCACCGGATTCCACGCACTGCCATACAGCGAGCCGGCGAGCGGCCTGATCTTCGCGCGTGCGCGGTGGTATGACCCGGCGACAGGCATGTTCATTACGCCCGATCCGATGGGATATCACGACGCATCGTCGTTGTATGCGTTCGCGGCAGGTGATCCGGTGAACCAGAGGGATCCGGCCGGACTTCAGGTCAGGCAGGATTCCAAGGACTTGCCGCGCGATTTCAAAGTTCCAAACGTACCCATTAATACGACGCCGCAAACGGTTGGTCAGGCCAAAGCAGAGGCGTTCATTACGAATTTTGTGATCGGCGCCGGCGTCGCCTTGTGTGCGTATCTCGAACCGTGCGGGCTCGGCTTATTGATCGGCACGGGTGTCAACATGGGCATTAACGGCCGGGCCGAACAGATCGATTATGAGAATGCCGACATAAAAGATCATGGTGGCGAAGCGTTCGTGGTTGGGGCTTCAAATACCTTTGGTGCCAAAGATTGGATGGAGGGGCACTATAAGGTGGAGCTTGAGACCGGCGAGAAGATCGATGACTTTACAGCCGGTCGAATGGAATGGGGTGTGTATGGTAGCTACGTCGGCGGGGCAGCCGGAGGCGTAACGGGGCGCATGATGTTTGTGCGGCCGGCTCCGCAGCCGCGTTGGCGTTTCAATCTTCTCAACAATAAATTAGTGCCACGAGAGGAAGGGTCCACTCCACTCGTACCGGGCGGGGGGCTTGCGTTTCATGAAAGACTCGGCACTGGCAAGGGCAAGGGACACACCATTGCCAAGCACATCGGGCAGACCGTGTCGCAACTCAAGGCGAGACTCAAGGCCGAGCCCAAGATTCCAGCCGCCTCCACGTTTGGAGACCGCGTCGTGGCAGAGCGGGCAATCTTTGACACCTTACTGAAGAACCAAGTTAAGATCGAGGCGTGGTTGCGCAGCGGTGGTGGGATGCTGCCTGTCTCGGAAAAGCTCAAATACGCGACCGGGTTTTCCCTTGAGAGAGGGTCCTCTAAAGTTGAAGTTGTCAACGGAGTTCGTATCATTTTGCTTAAGGACTCGACCAGCCCGACTGGATATCGAATCCTGACCGCTTACCCTGAAAAATGAACTATTCCGACAAATACCCGCACCTCGATGTGCTTCTGGCTGGTTACTTCAATCAGGACTGGCCGGATGAAGCATCTGACGACGACGAAGTGGTGGCCCGCTTCGTTGCGATGGAGCCGGAAGAGATCGTTCTCGACGCAAAGCGACAACTGGAACAATTCCTGGACAGCACCTCTGATGAGGTGCTGTCTCCAGGCTTTCTTCTGCGCGAATTTTCCTGCTATTACCTGCCGCAAGGCATGACGAATCGTGAATGGCTCCAGCGGTTACTCGGGTTGATCGAGACTACCTCTCAGAACAAATCGTGACGCTGTCCCGCATATGTCAGGCAGCGCCGAAGCCTCGGGCGTCGAAGGTGCGCCTTGACCCTCCCCCCTCCCGCACCCCACAATATCAACCTCATCAATAAGTAAGGTTGAATTGAAAAGGGGGGACCCCGGTATGAAACGCCTCGTGACGCGTGTCCTGTTTTTCGTCGCGATCCTGACCCTCGCGACCCCTGGCACCGTGCTCTTTGCCCAGGAGACCACGGACAAGAAACCCGAAGAGAAGAAGACCGCGGAGGAAGAGAAGAAGACGAAGGTGACGGAGGAAATGGTCGTCACCGCCACCAAGCGCGAGGAGAAAGTCCAGGACATCCCCATCTCCGTCGCCGCGCCCACCGAGTCCGAGCTGCGCGATCGCGGCGCGGAGACGATCGAAGACGTCGCCGCCAACGTCGCCGGCTTCACCGTGCAGAACCTCGGGCCGGGTCAGAGCCAGGTCGCGATGCGCGGCGTCTCCGCCGGCCAGATCGTCCGCGACCAGCCGGGCGTGAAGGAGCAGGTCGGCGTCTACCTCGACGAGTCGGTGATCTCGCTCTCGCTCTTCACCCCCGACATCGATCTCTTCGACCTCAACCGCGTCGAAGTGCTGCGCGGACCGCAGGGCACGCTCTTCGGATCGGGCTCGCTGTCCGGCACCGTCCGCTACATCACCAATCAGCCGAAGCTCGGCGTCAGCGAGACGATCGGCGAGTTCGCCGCCAGCACCATCGAGCAGGGGAGCCAGGGCGGGAGCGCGAAGGTCGCGGTCAACGCGCCGCTCGGCGATACGTCGGCCATGCGCTTCGTCGGCTACTACACCCGCTACGGCGGTTACATGGACGCCGTGCAGCCCGACCTCTCCGTGAACAAGGACGTCAACAGCGGCAACCGCTACGGCGCACGCCTCTCGTTCCTCTTCAAGCCGAACGACCGGCTCACCATCACGCCGCGCATCCTCCATCAGAAGGTGGACATGGACGGCTGGAACCGCATCGACGTCTACAACATCCTTGCGAATCCGTTCACGCAGTCGCGGCCGAAGGTGACGCTCGGCGACCGCCGCCAGTTCACGCAGTTCTCAGAGCCGACTGTCGACAAGTTCACGCTCGGCGATCTCGGCATCTCCTACAACCTCGCGAACGGAATGACGCTGTCGTCGATCACGTCGTACAGCGACCGCGACGTCGACGTCATCCGCGACGCCACGGCGCTGACCGCCAGCATCACCGGCGGATCGATCGGACTTCCGCAGAACGTCTACACGCTCGACGCGCCGCTCGACGACGCGACGCAGGCCAAGATGCTGACGCAGGAAGTGCGGCTCGCCGGCAACTCCGCGAAGCTGCACTGGCTCGTCGGCGCGTTCTACAGCAACATCGACCGCGACTACGGCCAGAGCCTCGACGTCGCCGGCTTCGAGGCGCTGACCAAAATCCCGACCGCCGGGCATTTCGGCGCCGGAACCGACATCCTGTTCTTCTCCGATCTGAGCTACAGCTTCCGCCAGAACGCGATCTTCGGTGAAGCGACGTACAGCGTGAACGACCGCCTCGACATCACCGGCGGTCTGCGCGGCTACGACTTCAAGGAGAGTCGGCGCCAGACGTTCGACGGCATCTTCGCCGACCCCGGCACGTCGCACGGCAAGACCGACGCGAGCGGCGTCGCGCCGCGCGTGATGCTCAACTACAAACTCAACGACACGACGCGCATCAATGCGCAGATATCCAAGGGCTTCCGCCTCGGCGGCATCAACGATCCGCTCAACCTTCCGCTCTGCACCCCGGCCGACCTCGTCACGTTCGGCGGTCATGACAGCTGGAAGGACGAGACGCTTTGGAACTACGAGGTCGGCGCGAAGTCGACGCTGATGGGCGGCAAGGGCTCGCTCAACGTCGCCGCGTTTACCGCCGACATCAAGGACCTGCAGGCGACGGTGACGGCCGGCTCCTGCTCGTCGCGCGTCATCTTCAACGTGCCGAAGGCGCGCAGCCGCGGCGTGGAAGCGGAGTTCCAGGTCGTGCCGAACGAGCACTTCGATTTCGCCATCTCCGCCAGCCAGATCGACTCGACGCTGCGCTCCACGCTGACGTCGACCGACACGGCCGGTCACGTGAGCGTCGTCGCCGGCATCAAGAGCGGCAATCGCCTGCCGACGGTCCCGGAGTTCCAGATGGCCTCCGCCGCGACGCTGCACTGGACGATGAGCAACATGGCCGGATACGCGACGGGCGTCTATCAGCACGTCGGCGACCGCTACACGCAGATTGGCGATCAGGCCGACGGCTTCGGCACGGTCAACCTGAATTCGTTCGCCCCGAACAACATCGGCGGTCCGTTCACGCAGAGCACGTTCACGTTCGATCCGAAGCTGCCGGCGTACGACATCGTGAACCTGCGCGTCGGCCTCCTGAAGAACCGCTGGGACACGGCGCTCTTCATCAACAACGTCCTCGATGAGCGCGCGTTCCTGGCGCTCGATCAGGAGCGCGGCACGCGCGCCCGCGTCGGATACCTGACGAATCAACCGCGGACGATCGGCATCAGCACGCGGGTTGTGTTCTGACGATCAGTAGAAGGACTTTCATCGCAAGCGTCGCGGCGGCTCCATTGGCGAGCCGCCTCGACGCTTCCTCCCAACCTCACGTCAAAGTCATCGGCGCCGGTGCGTTCGGCGGCTGGACGGCACTGCACCTCCTCGAGCGCGGCGCGCGGGTCACGCTCGTCGATGCCTGGGGGCCGGGCAACTCGCGCGCGAGCTCCGGCGGCGAGTCGCGGGTCATCCGTGCGGTCTACGGCCCTGATCGCGTGTACGTCGAGATGGTGAAGCGCTCGTTCGAGTTGTGGGAGAAGCTCGATCCTTCGCTCTACACGGAGACCGGCGTCCTCTGGATGCATCGCGGCGACGACGCGTACGTCCGCTCCTCGCTCCCGATCCTCACGGAGCTCGGCTTTCCGGTCGACAACCTCACGCTCGCTGACGCCGCGCGCCGCTATCCGCAGATCAGTTTCAACGGCGTGCAATCGGTCTGGCTCGAGCGCCGTGCCGGGGCGCTCTCCGCGCGGCGCGCGTGTGAAGTCGTGCGCGATGCGTTCGTGAAGGCGGGCGGCACGTATCGCACCGAGGTGGCGAAGCCGGAAACGCAATCGGGCGCGGACGTGTACGTCTACGCCTGCGGTCCGTGGCTCGGGAAGCTCTTCCCCGACGTCATCGGCAACGCCGTCCGTCCGACGCGGCAGGAGGTCTACTACTTCGGCCCGCCGCGCGGATCGGAGCTCTATCAACCGGGACGGATGCCGATCTGGGTCGATTTCGGGAAGCGCATCGTCTACGGCATTCCCGACATCCATGGCCGCGGCTTCAAGGTCGCCGACGACACGCGCGGCGTTCCGATCGATCCGACCACCGCCAACCGCACGCCGACCGCCGCCGGCATCGCCCGCGCGCGGCGGTTGCTCGCCGAGCGCTTTCCCGAGCTGGCGAAGGCGCCGCTGATCGCGTCCGAGGTCTGCCAGTACGAGAACAGCCCCGACGGCAACCTCATCGTCGACCGCCATCCGGGCGCGAAGGACGTCTGGCTCCTCGGCGGCGGCTCCGGCCACGGCTTCAAGCTCTCCCCCGCGATCGGCGAAATGGCAGCGGCCGCCATCCTCGGCGGAAGCGAGATCCCCGCGGCATTTCGACTGGAGCGTTTGCGAAAAACGGAGAAGCGGAAAACGCAGTTCGAGAAGTAGGCGCGGCTACGAGCCGCTGCGTTAGTTGCTCCGCCTCGCGGCGCGTACGTCGCTCCCTCGAACCTTACGGCTCCGATCGGCGCAACGCGCCTGGCATTTCGTTCTGCGCAGCAAAAACGACGGTCAGGCGCGTTGCGCCGCTCGAAGCCATGATCGGCGAAGGCGTCACCGCTCGTGCCGAAGGCGGAGCGATCAACGCAGCCGGCCGGGCCGGCTGGCACACGCGTTGCCCTCCGCAATGACGGAGGTAACAACGAATGCATCGCAAACAACTCTCTACGTCGGTTGCTGTTTTTCTCCTCATCTTCGGGCTTGCATGCGGGTCGATGAACCGCGTGCTGCCGTCCTCGGTCGACGCCAAGGCGATGGAAGCGGACGTGCGCGGCAAGATCGCGGAGGCCGTTCCGTCGAAGACGTTCGCCATTGAAGTCACCGTCGACGATCACGCGATCGTCACGCTCGAAGGTCACGCCGACAACCAGTCCGACATCAACAAGATCGTCGACGCGGCGGGGAGCGTTTCGGGGGTCAAGAAGGTCATCAACAAGATCCACGTGAAGTAACGCGGTCAGCGAACCGTAACTCTTTGTCGACACTCCGTTTTTGACGGTGCGCAGCGGGAAATACGGACATACGTTGTTGGGCAGTTCTCGCTCTAACTTTTGGCTCACCATCAACAACGGAGAATCCGTCGATGAAGCGTGCTTTTTTGCTGATTGCAGCGTTCGTCTTCGTGTCCGCGGCGTTTGCTCAACGTCCGCAAATCTCACCCGGCGTCGGCAACGCCGTCCTGCTCGCCAGGAACAGCATCCAGATCGATCGCGACACCGTGGTCGTATCCGGCGACGTCATCGTCAATGACGCGACGGTCGGCCCGGTTCTCGGCGAGAAGGCGTTATCGCTCGATCGCAACGTCACCACGCCCGCCGGTTACAAGGTCGCCGCGACGTCGATCGATCTCGATCAGGGGGCCGTGGTCGGCGGGAGCGCCTACTACAACACCCTCGTCAATCAGGGGACGATCGTCGGCGCGCAGTTCACGCCGCTCGCGTTGCCTGTCTACGCGACGCTGCCGCCGGCACTCATTCGAGTGGCCGGCCCCGACAACGTCGTCGTCGCCGACTTCACGACCGTCGCGCTCGATGAAGGTTCGTACGGCACCGTGACCGTCGGCCGCGGCGGCACGCTTCGTTTGAACGGCGGCGGTTACACCTTTCTATCGATGAACGTCTCGCGCGACGCCAGCGTGCTGTACGCCGCGCCGTCGGACGTCGTCATCACCGGTGGCGCCGAATTCGGCAACAACACGACCATCGCGCCGACCGCCGACTCGGGCCTCACCGCGGCATCGATGCGCATGCAGGCGGACGCCGCCGCATCGCCCGCAATCCATGTCGGCCAGGGGGGCAAAGTCTCGGCGACGCTCTACGCCACCGCCGGCTCGCTCGTTTTCGAGCAGAACGTCGTAGCGACCGGCGCGTTTTTCGCGCGCGACATCCGCGTCGGGAACGGCGGCCGCTTCACGATCGCCAGCGCGTTCAACGCGGCTCCCTCCGCGAATGCGCAGACGGTCTTCACGAGCGGCACGACGCCGTTGGTCATCACGCTGACCGGATCCGATCCCGAGGGTGATGCGCTGTCGTTCAGCATCGTCTCCGGACCGTCGGCCGGAACGCTCTCCGCGCCGGTGTCGACCTCGCCGACCAGCGCGACCGTGACGTACACGCCCGCCGCCGCGGGCGCTCCCGACTCGTTCGTCTTCCGCGTCACCGATCCGGGTGGCCTGAGTGGCGATGCCGTCGTCCGGATCAATCCGCAGTCCGAAGATCCGCCACCGCCTGCTCCAACGACTGTCGTTGCGACCGACGCTTCCGGGGAGGTCAAGCAGGACGTACCGGTGACACTGGATCTGCGCGGATCCGCTCCGTCCGGCGTTTCGCTCACCTTCTCCATCGTTCCGAGCAGCGGGCCGTCGCACGGATCGCTCGGTGCGGTCACGCAGGGCACCGAGGTTCCGCAACGGAGCGCGACCGTCGTCTACACGCCCGATGCGGGCTACACCGGTCCCGACGCGTTCCAGTTCGAGGCGTGCGGCGTGATCGCCAGCACGACGGTCTGCGATACGGCGTTGTTCGCCCTCACCGTCGAGACGACGGTTGTCGAGCCGCCGAGTCTCGCGCACGACGTCACGGTCTCGACCTTCACCGATCAACCGGTGGTCATCTCCCTCGGCGAGAGCACGTTCTCCGTCATCGCCCGCCGCTTCACCGTCAGACCCGACGCGGCGATGCTCGACCCGGTCGAGATCGCTGGCAACGTGGCCGACGCGAACTTCGACGGCTTCGGCGACAACGCCAACGCGCTGCCGGGATCGACGCCTGTCTTCATGAGCGCCGGTGTCAACGGCCTCGGCGGCGCGGGCTCCAACGGAACCGTGCGCATGCAGTTCGAGTGGGACATGTCGAGCATCGTCGGTTCCGTCGACGCGCTGCAGAGCGCGAGCATCGTCCTCCCGACGCATCGCGGCACGATCGACTCGCTCGACACTTTCTTCTACTGGGTCGCGGCGAGCGGTGACGGCAATCTGACCAACTCCGACTTCGAGTCGCCGGCCGAACAGATCTCCGACGCCGTCATGTCGGTGCCGCCGTCGATGCCGATCGGTGCGGACGGCACGTTCAGCTTCAGCGTCCTGGCGCAGCTCCGCGCCGCGGCGAAAAACGGGCACACCTTCTTCGCCATCCAGGGCCGCGTCAATGAGAGTCTCACCGGATCGGCCCGCGGTCTCGAGGTGCGGACCACGGCGAGCGGCAACGTCGGCAGCAACGACGTGCCGATGCTCTCGCTGGCCACGCCGGGCGTCACGGCGCCGCTGGTCTACAGGATCACGGTGCTGCCGTCGAACGGCACGCTCAGCGATGAATTCAACAACGCGATCACGACCGTTCCGTACACCCTGCCCTCCGCGCAGGTGAGGTACGCGCCGAATACCGGATTCACCGGGCTCGATCAGTTCACGTTCGATGTGAGCAACGGTATGACGGTGAGCTCCGCGCTCGGCAAGATCGGCGTATTCGCGTCCGATTGCGCGACGAGCGTGAACGGCTGCAACAACGGACGATGATTCCCTCGCGCATGGCCGGACTACAATCCGGCCATGCGCAACATCACCACTGCCGTCTGCTGTCTGCTGTCCGCTGTCTGGCTCTCCTGCGTGAACGCCCCCCAGGAGACCGCCACCACCGCGCAGGCTCCGCGCTCCGGACCGGTGCGCATCGGCTTCTCCATGGACACGCTGAAGGAAGAGCGCTGGCAGCGCGACAAGGCGCTGGTCGAGCAGCGGGCGAAGGAGCTCGGCGCCGTGCTCGACGTGCAGGTGGCGAACGGCGACGACGCGGAGCAGACGAAGCAGGCCGACAACATGTTGACCAAAGGGATCGACGTGCTGATCGTCGCGCCGCACAACGGCGAGATCGCCGCGTCGATCGTCGAGGCGGCGCATCGCAAGGGCGTGCCGGTCATCTCGTATGACCGCCTGATCCGCAACGCCGACGTCGACCTCTACATCTCGCACCAGGTCGTCCGCATCGGCCAGATGCAGGCCGAGTACGCGCTGCAGCACGCGCCGAAAGGAAACTACGTCCTCATCGGCGGCTCGCCGACCGATTACAACGCCGTGCTGCTACGCAAGGGGCAGATGGAGATCCTCGAGCCGGCGGTCAAACGCGGCGACATCAAGATCATCTCCGACCAGTACGCGCGCGAGTGGAAAGCGGAAGAAGCGCTACGCATCACCGAGGACGCGCTGACGAAGAGCGGGAACAAGATCGACGCCATCGTGGCGTCGAATGACGGCACCGCCGGCGGCGCGATCTCCGCGCTCGAGGCGGCGGGACTCGCGGGCAAGGTGCTGGTCACCGGCCAGGACGCGCAGAAGGACGCGGTGCAGCGCATCGTCAAGGGAACGCAGACGATGACGATCTACAAGTCGATCACGCCGCTCGCGTTCGGCGCCGTCGACGCCGCGATGAAGCTGGCGAAGAAGGAGCCGGTCGAGACGCACGACAAGATCAACAACGGGAAGAAGGACGTCCCCGCGATCCTCATCCCGCCGATGTCGGTCGACAAGAGCAACGTCGACGCCACGATCATCAAGGACGGCTACCACTCGCGCGAGGATATTTACGGTCACTGAACATGATCGCGCTGCGCGGCATCACCAAGCGCTTCCCGGGCGTGCTCGCGCTCGACGGTGTCTCCTTCGACCTGCGTCCCGGTGAGATCCACGCCCTCGTCGGCGAGAACGGCGCCGGCAAATCAACCTTGATGAACGTCCTCGGCGGCGTTTATCCGCACGGCACGTACGAGGGCGAGATCGTCGTCGACGATGAAGTACGTCGCTTCGACAGCGTGCGCGCGTCGGAGGACGCGGGCATCGCCGTCGTGCATCAGGAGCTCTCGCTCGTCCCCGAGTTCTCCATCGCCGAGAACGTGTTCCTCGGGCGCGAGCCGCACAGCTTCGGCGTGATCCGCGGCGAGGAGATCCACAGCCGCGCGCAGCGTCTTCTCGATCAGCTGCACCTCGAGCTCGACGCGCACACGCCGGTCGGCGAGCTCGGCATCGGCCAGCAGCATCTCGTGGAAATCGCCAAGGCGCTCGCGCGCGAGGCCCGCATCCTCGTGCTCGACGAGCCGACCGCCGCGCTGACGTCGAGCGAAGTCGAAGTCCTCTTCGGAATCGTGCGCCGTCTGCGCAACACGATTTACATCTCGCACAAGCTCGACGAAGTCTTCGCCATCGCCGATCGCATCACCGTGCTGCGCGACGGCCGCACGGTGAGCACCGACGACGCGAGCGCGCTCGACACGCGCCGCCTCATCGCGCGGATGGTGGGACGCGAGGTCAGCGACCTCTTCCCAGCCTCGCAACGCACTCCCGGCGACGTCGTATTGGAAGCGCGCGTCGGCGGTATCGACATCAGCGTGCGGCGCGGCGAGGTTGTCGGCATCGCGGGACTGGTCGGCTCGGGGCGGAGCGAGTTGTTGATGGCGATCTTCGGCGCCGACCCGCGCACTCGCGGCGAAGTCTTTGTCGACGGTGAGCGCGTGTTCATCGGCGAACCGCGCGATGCGATCGCCAGCGGCATCGGTTTCGTCACGGAGGACCGCAAGCGTTTCGGGCTGCTGCTCGATCATTCAGTCGCAACGAACCTCACGCTCGCGACGCCCGGCCCGTTCATCACGGATGCCGATGCGGAGACCGCCGTGGCGGAGCGCGCGATGAAGGAGCTGCGCATCAAGGCGAGCTCCGTCTTCACCGTCGTCAACACGCTCTCCGGCGGCAATCAGCAGAAGGTCGTGCTGGCGAAGTGGCTGCTCACCGATCCGAAAGTGCTGCTCCTCGACGAGCCGACGCGCGGCATCGACATCGGCGCGAAACAGGAGATCTACGTGGAGATCAATCGCCTGGCGGCGGAAGGGATGGCCATCGTGCTCGTTTCGTCGGAGCTTCCCGAGGTGCTGGGGCTGTCGGATCGCGTGCTCGTGCTGCACGAGGGAAGGATGACCGGCCAGTTCACGCGCGCGGAAGCGAGCGCCGAAGCGGTCATGGCGGCGGCGACGGCATCATGAAAGCGCGTGCCTACACGATGCTCCTCGCGCTCGTCGCGATCTGGATCTTCTTCGCGCTGCGGACGGAGAACGCGCTCTTCCTGCGGCCCGGCAATCTCGCGAATCTGCTCAAACAGATGTCGGTCACCGGCGTCCTCGCGGTCGGCATGCTCTTCGTGATCATCGCGCGGCACATCGACCTGTCGGTCGGCTCGGTGGTCGGACTCGCGGGCGGCATCGCGGCGATGTCGCAAGGCTGGGGACTCGGCGCGTCGCTCGGCGCCGCGATCGCCATCGGCATCGTCGTCGGACTGCTGCAGGGGACGCTCGTGGCGTACGCGAACATCCCGTCGTTCATCGTCACTCTCGGCGGCCTGCTGTCGTGGCGCGGCGTGATTCTCTACCTGAGCAAAGGGGAGACGATCCCCGTGCGCATCTCCGTCTTCCGGCTCCTCGGCGTCGCGTTGATCACCCCCGCGTCGGGCATGGTGCTCGGCGCGATCGCCATCGCCGCGGTGATCTGGCTGACGCTGCGCCGCAATCGCGCGCGTGCACGGCACGGACTGCCGGTCCCGGGTCTCGCCGCGACGATCGCGCGCATCGTGATTCCCGCGCTCCTCATCGCCGTCTTCGTGCACGTCATGAATCTGCAGGGCGGCGTGCCGCTGCCGGTGATCGTGATGCTCGCCGTGGCGATCGTCGGCCACTTCCTGACGCAGAGCACGACCTTCGGCCGCTACCTCTACGCGATCGGCAGCAACCCCGACGCGGCGCGACTCTCGGGCGTGAACTCGCAGCGCTACATCGTCGGCGCGTTCGCATTCCTCGGCGCCCTCGCCGGCGTCGCGTCGATCCTCCACACCGGCCGCGTCGGCAGCGCGTCCCCCGACGCCGGCACGCTCATGGAGCTCGATGCCATCGCCGCCTGCGTCATCGGCGGCACGAGCCTCATGGGCGGCCGCGGCAAGGTCTCCGGCGCGCTCCTCGGCGCCCTCGTCATGGCCAGCCTCGACAACGGCATGTCGCTGCTCAGCGTCGAGAACGCGACGCAGTACATCATCAAAGGGATGGTACTCGTCGCGGCGGTGGGGTTCGACATGGCGGGGCGGCGGCGGTAAGGAGCGCGGGCGTCCTCGCCCGCAGCGGTCGGGCGTCACGCCCGATCGCTAATTGGTCGGCGGAAGATCACGCATTAGTCGGTCTTCTCTCGGAGCTTATCGGTTCGAATTCCCTTGGCAAAACCGCGCAGGGACGATAGTGGTCGGTCGGGAACGAGCGTAATCGTTCCTCCCTTGGCTATGACTTGGAGTTCTTGGCCCACATGGAGATCCATGCTCTCCCGCACTTCTTTCGGAATGACGACTTGAAATTTAGGTAAGACTCTGGTCTTGGCCACGAATTCTCCTGCTGCCGCGTGATCGATCAAGCAAATGTAAAACGTTGGAATCGCAACGACAAGACACGTCTGATCTCGCGGGCCTCTGCGCCCGCAATGACGCGCGTGCGCGGCACGGCGGGGGGGTTAATCCAGGGTTAATCCACCTCGGACTGCGGCGGCCATGCCGCCGCCCTGGATGTCGGTCATCGCGGCGCCGACGGTGCCAAGGGCGGCGGCGTGGCCGCCGCACTCCGAGGTTCGCAGTACTTCAACGCCGGCACGTTATCCACGATCGTCGCCTTCGCGTTCCCTCGAATCACGTACTCCGACGCCCCGTACCGGTCCGCGCCCGGAGTCCAGTTGAACGTGTAGCCGAGGTGCGTCCACGGGTAGCCGTTCGGGACGCTGTGGAGGTAGAAGACCTCGGTGGCCATCCATTGATAGTGGGCGGGGGTGGCGGTGCTGGGGAAGGCGTTGCCGCACGTGGCATCGGGTGGGTTGCTGCATGGATACACAGTCGAAATGCTGTCGTCTGGCGATGGTCGGAAGACATCCGCCGCCGCGACGGTGAGGATCAGGAACCGGGGGACGTCGGCGTCGGGTGGGAGTCCGAGCAGCTCGCGCAGTTGCATCAGCACGTCGCCGTGAAATCCGCGGCAGATCGTCTGCACCTCGGGCACGCCGGTGACCCAGAGGCCGTACGCGCCGGCGGTGATGGTGGAGCCGACGTCGCCGGTCTTCGACGTGAGCGTCGCCACGAGCACGTTCCCCTTGTCGTCGGGCGTGAGCGGCCGCAGTGGACGGACGTTCCAGCGCTGATAGACCGCGGCATCGAAGATGGTCCGCTCGTACGCGTTCCAGAGCGACTGTGTCTCGCCGGCGATCGGTTGCGACGGCGTTGCCTCGGTCTGGCGTTGGAACGGCTGCTGGGCATGAAGTGCACTCGCGACGACGAGGACGAGAGCGAGGGAGAGTTTCGATCGCATCGATCACCTTTCGTGCAGATACTCATACGCCACGATCGGCGGCGTGACCCGCACCTGCATGCCGCCGAGGGTCGGCTGGGCGAAGCGGTACGCCTGTTCGTGGAAGAGCGGGACGATCAGCGCGCGGCGGGCGATGACCTGCTCGAGCTCGCGATAGATGCGATGCCGCGTGCGCGGATCGGTCTCGCGGCGGGCGCGCTCGAGGAGCAGATCTGTTTCCTTCGTTCCGCACATGCGACCCCATTGTGAATCAGTGTGCAGGAGCGTGTAGACGAAACCGTCGGTGTCGGAGTAATCGGCGACCCAGCGGCCGAAGAAGATGTCGGTCGACTCCGTCGCATTCGCGCGCAGGAACTCCGCCCGCTTCGCCGCAACTTCCAACTCCACGCCGCACGCGGCGAACGTGGTCATGATGTCGCGCGCCAGTCCGGCGTACGACCCCTCGTACAGCGTGTGCAGCATGGCCTGCGCACGGACGACTTGATTGAGCGGCTGCGTGATGGTCATTTCAGTGCGCGTTGTCGGCTCGTATCCGAGCAGGCCGGTGGGGATGAGGCCGTGCGCGGCGACGCCGAGGCGGCCGAGGCTGCGCGGCACGATCGCATCGACGTCGATGGCGTACGCGATGCGGCGGCGCAGCGCTTCGTCGTCGAACGGCGGACGGTGAATGTTGAAGATGAGGATGCCGGTCGCCAGCAGCGGCGTCTGCCGATACGTCGCCGCGAAGCGCGTGTCGCGGCGGAATGCTTCGACGTCCTCGGGCAGGAGGTCCCAGGCCATCGAGTACTTCCCTTCGCGGAAACCGCGCGCGATCTCCGCCGGCGAGACGTCGAAGTCGAACGTCAGCGCGCTGCTCTTCGGCACGCCGTCGATCCAGTAGTCGCGGTTCGCCTCGAGCTCGAGGCGCTTCCCCGGCTCGAACGACGAGATGCGGAACGGGCCGGTGCCGGCAAGCGATGCAAGGTCCTGACTGCGCAGCTCCGATCCTTCCGGGACGATGCACGCCGCCTCGTACGCGACGAGCGCGGGGAAGAACGACAGCGGCTCCTCGAGGTCGACGAGGAACTCGGTCGTGCTCAGGATGCGGAAGCCACTCAGCTCCTTCGCCGTGCCGTCGATGAGAGCGCGCGCGCCGCGGATCGGCGCGAGGAGCCAGCGGCTCTCGCTCTCCTCGTTGCGCAGCAGCCGCTCGAACGTGTAGCGCACGTCGCGCGAGGTCAGCTTGCGGCCGTCGTGGAAGCGGACGTTCTCGCGCAGCCGGAAGTAGTAGCGGGCTCCCGCGTCGTCGGCGCGGAAATCCTCGGCCAGCCACGGCCGGATGCCCGCCCCTTCCGAGTGTTTCGTCAGCGGCTCGAAGATGTTCGGGACGACTTCGAGCTGCGCGACGGTGGAGACGAGCGTCGGGTCGAGGCTCCAGATCGCGGCGGTGAGCGGCACGCGGAGCGGGCCTCCTTCGCGCGGTGCAGTGCCGGCGGCGGGCGTTTCTTTCGACAGCGTCGTGTAGTTGACGTACGGCCGCGCGGGACGGAGCTGCAGTCCGCTGACTCTGCGCGAGGCGACGCGATAGTCGATCTCGTGGAACAGCGGGACGAAACGCGCGTCGCGTCCGAGGGCGCGCTCGAATTCGTCGTACACGCGTGAGCGCGCCGCGGGCGAGCGTTCGACCCGGGCGCGCTCGATCAGTTCGTCGAGCTCTCCGTCCGCGCAGTAGTTCCGCCACGCGCCGAAGCGGCTGTGGAACAGTCCCGAGGCGAACGTGTCGGGATCGTCGTAATCGGCGTTCCAGCGTCCGATGAGGAGATCGAATCCGGCAGAGCTCTGCCAGCTTTCGACGAAGCTCGCGGTGGTCGGCGTTTCGATCGTGCAGTCGATGCCGATCGAGCGCCAGACGTCGAACAGCAGCGTGGTGAGCTCGCGGTAGCGGTCCTGCAGCACGGGATGCACCGAGGCGCGGATGGCGATGCGTTCCGGCACCAGCGCGCGCGCTTCGTCGAGCGGCATGACCTTGCGCCGTCTCCCCGGATCGTGTCCCAGGATGCCGGGCGGGAAGAGTCCCTCGGCCGGTTGCGCGAAGCGGCCGATGGTCCGCTGCACCAGGTCGCGCGCGTCGATCACGCCCGCCATGGCTCGGCGGATGTTCGCGTCGCGCGTCACCGGGCCGGCGACGTTGAAGGTGATGCCGTAGATGTTCTTCTTCGGCGTCTCGGCGATCGACGTGCGCAACGGACGGTCGCGCAACACCCGATCGAGGTCCTGTGGCAGGAGATCGCGCACGAGATCGAAACGCTCGGAGCGGAGGCCCTCGACCATCTCCGCGGCGCTCACGCCCGCGGAGAACTGGATCGCGTCGACGAGCGCCGGCGCCGTGCGCCAGTAATGCTCGTTGCGCCGCACGGTGATCGATTCCGAGGAGAACGACTCGAAGCAGAACGGGCCGGTGCCAAGAAATGTGTCGCCGCGCGGAATGGCGAGCGCCGTGCGCGGCGTGCCGAGGAGCGCAGGGAGAATCGGCAGCGGCTCGTTCAATTCGATCAGCAGTTCGTTCCCCGCGGCGGTCAGGCCGGGGATATCGGAGCCGGAGTCGATGCCGCGGATCGCCGCGAGCGACGCGGGGAGCTCGAGCCGCGTCTGCCGCACCGCGAATTCGAGCGCGTGCTTCACATCCGCGGCGGTGACGGACGTGCCGTCCGAGGTGCGGAGGCGCGGATGGATGACGAACTTGAACGCGCGGCCGTCATCGAGCAGCTGCCAGCGTTCGGCTGCGAGCGGCACGACGTTGCCGTCGCGATCGACGGAGGTGAGCGTCTCGAACACCGTCGAATAGATCTCCGACTCTTCCTCGATCTCGAGGTCGATCGGATGACGCGCCAGGACCGGCGTGAGCATCGCCACCGACAACGTCCCGCCATGCGCGCGCTCCGGCTGCACGGTGACACGCGCGGCGCGGATTCCCTCGGCGCGATCGAGGTAGTCCTTCGCCGTGGTGTATTCGGCGCGGAGATTGGCCAGCGTCGCGCCGAGGGCCAGGAGATCGAGCAGCGCATCGGACGCGGCGTCGGGTGCGGCCGACGCGACGCCGCGCTGCACCCACTTGCGCGCCGCATCGAACTGCCGGCTCTCCCACGCGATCTGCGCGGCAAGCAGCGCGACGGTGATGAACCGCTCGCCGCTGGAGTGCTCCTCCGCCGCGATCTCCAGCTCGCGCAGCGCCGCGGTCGAGCTGCCGTTCATCCGATGCGCCTCGGCGAGCAGCAGGTGGATGTCCGCCTCGATGACGTTGCCGGGATTCGCATCCTCGAGCGCGGAGAGCACGAGCCGTCCGCTGCGCAGCACGTCGTCGGGGCTGAACGCCGCGAGCGCCGTGCGCGCCACTTCGAGCCCGTACTCGATCACCTTCTCCGACACGTCCGCTTCCCAGTAGTGATGGAGGAGCTGCGCCTGCACGCCTGCGCGTCCGTGGCGGCGCTCCTCGAGCCGCTCGGCGAAACGGCGGTGCAGCGCGCGGCGGCGGCGCGGTGAGAGACGCGAGTAGAGGATGTCGCGCAGGATGCCGCTGGAAAACGTGAAGTGATCGCCGCGCGACTCCGGCAGCTCGTCGAGCAGGCGCGCGGCAACGAGCTTGTCGAGCGTGTCGTCGAATTTCGGATCGTCCGTCAGCAGCTCGAGGTCGTACGAGTCGAACGTCTTGCCCAGCACCGCGGCCGTGGAGAGGAAATCGCGCAACGGATCGGGCAGACGCTCGATACGGTCCTCCACCGCCTGCTTGATCGTGGCGGGAAGCGAATCGGCGGCGATGCCGCGCTCGCCGGTCAGGCGCCATGCGCCGCTGTCGCCCGGCGCGATGTTGCCTGCGTCGAGCAGCGAGCGCACCAGCTCGATGGCGAAGTGCGGATTCCCTTCCGTCGCGTGGAACAGTTTTTCGTCCAGCGCCGGCTCGACCTTCACGCCGCCGAGGATCAGCTCCACGAGGCGGCGATGTTCGGTCGTGGAGAGTGGATGCAGCACGATCGGCGTGAAGCGCCGGTCGCCGCGGAACGACGAGAGAAGGAGCGAGAGCGGGTGACGTCTGTCGATGGCCGTCGCGCGATACGTGGCGACGAAGAGCGTCGGCGTGTGATCCATGCGCCGGATCACGTACTGCAGCGCCTCGACCGTGACGTCGACGGTGTGCACGTCCTCGAGCAGCAGCACCATCGGACGTCCATTCGCGATGCGGATCAGCGCTTTCGCCAGCACCTCGAAGATGTAGGTGCGCTCGTCGATCCGCCGCCGTTCGTGGCGCTGCGCGAGGCCGGGGTAGCGCGCGTCGAGCAGCTCGGTCAGCGCGGGGAAGAACTCGACGAGATCGCCGGCGACGTCGGCGAAATCGCTTCCCGGAGTCGAGCGCGTCGCGGCGGGGGAGCGGAGGTACTCCTGGATGATGTCGCCGAAGCCCTGGTAGGGCAGCGACTGATCGAAGCCGTGCATGCGGGCGTGGTAGACCGGAATGCCGCGCGTGACGGCGAGCTGCTCGAGCTCTTCCGCCAGGCGGCTCTTGCCGAGGCCTTCGTCGCCGGCGATGGCGACGAAATGCGCGTCGCCGTTGCCCGCCACTTCGTTCAGCGCCGACTCGAGCTGCGCGAGCTCGTGATCGCGTCCCACCAGCGGTGCGCGCTGCGCCCGCACTCCACGCTTGAGGCGCTGGGCGGCGGTAACGTGCGTCGCGCCTGCGCCGTCCGATTCGAGCGCCTCCGCGCAGTCCGCGAGCGCCGCCGCGACCTCGGACATCGAGCGCGGACGCCGCTGCGGATCTTTTTCCAGGCAGTCGTCGACGATCGACTGCAGCGCTCCGGCCGCATGCGGTGCGCGCGCCGCCAGCGGCGCCTGCCGCTCGTTCGCGATGCGGTAGAGCGCGGCCGGGATGTCGCCGCCGAACGGCGGCTCGCCCGCCAGGCATTCGTAGAGAACGCTGCCGAAGGAGAAGATGTCCGACTGCGCCGTCACCGCGCCGCCGCGCACCTGCTCGGGACTGAGATACGCGATCGTCCCGATCAGCGACCCCGGTTGCGTGAAGCGCTTCTCGAACGTCGCCATGGCGATGCCGAAGTCGGTGAGGCGGACCCGTAATGCATCGCCCTCGCGCGTCACGAGGATGTTCTCCGGCTTCACGTCGCGATGGACGATGCCGCGCGCGTGGCTGTACTCCAGCGCCTCGGCGACCTGCCGTCCGATCTCCACGATCTCCGCCAGCGTCGCTCCTTCGCGGATGAAATCGTGCAGATGGACGCCGGCCACGAACGGCATGACCAGGAAGAGCGCGCCCGGATCGGCGCCGACGTCGTACGCGACGACGATGCCGGGGTGATCGAGCCGGGCGATCAGCCGGGCCTCGCGCCGGAAACGCTCCTCCGTGTCGGCCGTGAGCATCTCCTGGGGGATGATCTTGATCGCCACGTCGCGCTCCAGCCGCGGGTCGTGGGCGAGATACACCACGCCCATGCCTCCGCGGCCCAGCTCTCGCACGAGCTCGTACCGATCCCCCAGACGAGCACCGATCATATTTGGTGATTCTCTCTGGAATTACGTCGGGGGTGGCGATTCGGTCGTGAAACCCTCACGCCATTTGTCCGTTCATAATGTCCAGCGATGCAACCCAAAAAGTCGAAGAGAACTCTTTTCATCGTGATCGGTGTGGCCCTGGTGCTCGTCATCGCCATCGGCGCGGTCATGGCGAAGCGCAAGAAAGACAAGCCGATCGAGATCACGACCGACAAGGCTTTCCGCAAGTCGGTGACCCAGTTGGTCACGGCGACCGGGAAGATCCAGCCGGAGATCGAGGTGAAGATCGCGCCGGAAGTCTCGGGCGAGATCATCGAGATCCCGGTCAAGGAAGGGCAGCTGGTCCGCAAGGGCGCGCTGCTGCTGAAGATCAAGCCGGACAGCTACCAGGCGCAGGTCGAGTCGCAGATGGCCGCGCTCAACTCCGCGCGCGCCTCGAGCGTGCGCAACCGCGCCGAGCTGGCGAAGGCCGATCAGGATTACAAGCGCGCGCAGCAGCTCTTCAACGCGAAGCTGTTGCCGGAGTCGGACCGCAACACGGCGCAGACGAACTACGAGATCGCCAAGTCGGCGCTCGACTCGTCGCTGTTCGAGATTCAGCGCGCCGAGGGGGCGCTGCGGCAGATCCGCGACGCGCTGTCGAAGACCATCATCTACGCGCCGGCCGACGGTTCGATCAGCTCGCTCACCAGCCGCGTCGGCGAGCGCGTCGTCGGCACCGTGCAGTTCGCCGGAACGGAAGTGATGCGCATCGCGAACCTCGACAACATGGAGGCGCGCGTCAACGTCAACGAGAACGACATCGTCAACGTGCACGTCGGCGACGTCACCCGCATCAGCGTCGACGCCTATCCCGACCGCAAGATCCAGGGCGTGGTGCGCGAGATCGGCAGCACGGCGATCACCCGCAACGCCGGCTCGCAGGAAGAGGTCACGAACTTCGAGGTGAAGATCGCGATCCCCGACCACTCCGTGCAGCTCCGCCCCGGCATGAGCGCGACGGCGGACATCGAGACGGCGACCGTGCCGGATGCGGTGGTCGTTCCGATCCAGAGCGTGACGGTGCGCAGCATCGACAGCCAGCTCTCCCCAGAGGAGCGCGAAAAGCAGACCGCGCAGGAAAAGGCGAAAGAAGGCGGCGACAACCGCGCCGATACCGTGAACGAGACGCTGGAGAAGCAGAAGGCGCGCGAGCTGCGCGAGAAGCTCGAGCGCGTCGTCTTCATCCGCAACGGCGAAAAGGTGAAGATGCAGAAGGTCGAGACCGGAATCGCCGACAGCACCTACATCGAGGTGAAGAGCGGTGTGAAGGCCGGCGATGAGGTGGTCTCGGGCTCGTACACCGCGATCTCGCGGCGGTTGAAGGATGGCGCGAAGGTCGCGCTGGAGAAGCCGGGGAAGAGTTAGCAGTGGGTCGTGGGCAGTTGACCGTTGGCAGTTGGCCGTCGGGCTCCTGCCAACTGCCCACTGCCAACTGCCAACGAGGACAACCATGTTCTATGAGCTCGCCGAGGCATTCCGCATCGCGTTCTCCGTCATCCGTGCGCACAAGATGCGGAGCGTGCTCACCGCCCTCGGCGTGATCATCGGCATCGTCGCCGTGACCCTCATGGGCTCCGCCATCTCCGGCATCGAGGTCGGCTTCGAGCGATCGCTGTCGGTCATCGGCGACGACATCCTCTACGTCGAGAAATGGCCGTGGCATCACGTCGACGACTGGTGGAACTATCGCAACCGCCGGCGCATGGAGTCGCGCTACGCGGAGGAGCTGAAGCGGATCATCCGCGCCACGCCGAAGTCGGAGCTGGTCACCGCGGTGCCGACCATCAACACCGTCCGCAGCATCAAATACGGCGACAACGAGGTGAAGGGGGTCTTCACGCAGGGGACGACCGACGAGTTCCTCGTGACGTCGACCGCCGGCTTCAAGGACGGACGCTTCTTCACCGAGACCGAGTCGCGCGGTGGCCACAACGTCTGCGTCCTCGGATACGACGTGGCCGAGGTGCTCTTCCCCAATCGATCGGCCGTCGGCAACACGGTGCTCATCGACAGCATCCCGTTCCGCGTCGTCGGTGTTTACGCCAAGCAGGGGACGTTCCTCGGACTCTTCAGCTTCGACACGTATGCCGTCGTGCCTCTCACCGCGTTCACGAAAGTCTTCAGCGCGCGGCTCGATACGTCGATCCGCGTGAAGGTGAAGGACAAGAACCGTCTCCCCGCCGCGCGCGACGAGCTGACCGGCGACATGCGCCGCGTCCGCGGCCTCTCGCCGGAGCAGAAGGACGACTTCTCGATCAACGAGCAGGAAGGGCTGCGCAACTCGATCGGCCCGGTGAAGGCGGGCATCGCCGGCGCGGGCTTGTTCGTCACCGGACTCGCGCTCTTCGTCGGCGCGATCGGCATCATGAACATCACCTACGTCAGCGTGCGCGAACGGACCCGCGAGATCGGCACGCGCAAGGCGGTCGGCGCGAAGCGGAAGACCATCCTGCTGCAGTTCCTCGTCGAGGCGGTATCGCTCTGTCTCGTCGGCGGCGCGGTCGGCGTGTTCCTTTCCTGGCTGATGTCGACCGCGGTCGCGACGGCGTTCCCGTCGTTCCCGATGACCTTCTCCTTCGGCCTGGTGTTCGTCGGACTGATCGTCTCGACCATCACCGGAATCTTCTCCGGCATCCTGCCGGCGATCGCCGCCTCGCGGCTCGATCCGATCGAGGCGCTGCGCTATGAATGAGACCATCCGCATCGCGCTGACTGCACTGCGCGCGAACAAGCTGCGCTCCGTCCTGACCATGCTCGGCGTGGCCATCGGCGTCTTCTCCGTCATCGGCGTGATGACGGCGCTGAGCGTCATCGCCACGTCGATCGAGAGCGGCCTCAGTTTCCTCGGCAGCAACCTCTTTCAATTCGCGAAGTACCCCGCGGTCAACACCGGCGGCGACCCGGAGATCAAATACGCCAACCGCCGGAACATCAATTTCCAGCAGGCGATGGAGTACAAGCGGCTGATGGAGGGGCAGGCCGGCGCGATCTGCCTCAAGGTCTTCGACGGCGGCAAGCCGGCGAGTTACGAGCGGATGAAGATCCAGGGGCTGACGCTGGTCGGGACGAACGAGAACTTCCTGATCGCCAACTCCTACACGCTCGGCTACGGGCGCAATCTTTCGTCCGAGGATGTGGAGCTGGCGCGAAGCGTGACGGTGGTCGGGAAGCGGATCGAGAAGAAGCTCTTCCCGAACCAGAGCCCGATCGGCAAGACGATCAAGATCAACGAGAAGCCGTACCAGATCATCGGCGTGCTGGCGGAGAAGGGCTCGAACTTCGGGCAGAGCCAGGATGACCTGATGCTCGTGCCGATCACTCGCTACTTCTCCGACTTCGGCTGGGTGAACCGGACGATCAACATCGCCACGCAGTCGACGTCGCAGGCGACGTACAACCAGACGCTGGACAAGGCGATCGGCGCGATGCGCGCGGCGCGCGGGCTGAAGCTCGGCCAGGACAACGACTTCGCGGTCTATTCGAACGACACGATGGTCGCGGCGTTCGCGGCGATCGCCGATGTGATCCGCGTCGGCGCGTTCATCGTCAGCGCCATCGCGCTCCTGGCCGCCGGCATCGGCATCATGAACATCATGCTGGTGAGCGTGACGGAGCGGACGCGCGAGATCGGCCTGCGCAAGGCGGTCGGCGCGAAACGGAACGACATCGTGCGGCAGTTCCTGCTCGAGGCGATCGTGCTGTCGGAGTTGGGCGGCCTGGCCGGCATCGTCATCGGCGTCCTCGGCGGCAACGGCGTCGCGCTCTATTTCGAGATGTCGATGGTCTTCCCCTGGGGCTGGGCCCTCACAGGCCTCGTCGTCTGCTCCATCATCGGGACGGGCTTCGGGTGGTACCCGGCGTGGAAGGCGGCGCAGATGGATCCGATCGACGCGCTGCGGTACGAGTAGGAGTCTCGAGCCCGGCACACGGATCGGTGTACACTGCTTCTGTGAAACGCCGGGAGCTGGAGAAGCGGCTGGCCGATTGCGGTTGGCGCTTTCTCCGACACGGCGCGCCCGTCACGATGTCTGGACCGACGGCGACCGTGAGGAAGCGATTCCACGGCACCGCGAGATCAATGAGCGACTTGCGCAGGCGATCCTGCGCCGGACCTGTGGGGAACGAGCATGAGATTCGAGGGCAAAGTCGAACGCGACGGCCGTTTCTGGCTCGCCGAGATCCCGTTGCTGGATGGGATGACGCAGGGCCGAACGCGCAAGGAAGCCCTGGAGATGGTAGTCGACTGGATGGAGACGATGGTCAACCGCGAGGGCTTCACCGCCGAAATTCACACCATCAGCAAAAGTGAGTTCGAGATCTCCGGCTCCGATGCCGCGGCCATGACCGCCTTATTACTTCGCCGCAGACGCGAATCGAGCGGCGCGTCTCTGCGCGATGTCGCTTCACGCCTCGGCGTCGCTTCGCGAAATGCATACGCGCGTTACGAACGGGGAGAAGCCGTGCCGACGGTGGACAAGCTGGATGCCCTGCTCAAGGCCGCTTCGCCGGGCGATGACTTCGTGATCAGGCGGGCGTCTTAGTTCCGGCCGGTTCGTCTACCAGACTTCGTTGCCAGCGCTGTTCCCGGTTTCGAGTTCGTCGTGCCTATGAGGCCGGGGTTGGCTCCGATCGACAATCAGGCGCCGCCATAGTTCCTGTCATCGTTCCCTAACCCCGCTCGGGATGAATGGCAGGCGGCCTTTCCTTATGTTCGGTAAGATCGAAGGGCGTCGGTAAGGTATTGCTGCGATACCCAACCGCCGCGTAGTCAGTCAAAGTCAGTAATGGCTGGAAAACACGGCGCGATTCGGGAAGATGGGGCGCTTCTCGCGGACCGGGATCGTCTCGATGAAGCGCGCGTCGCTTTGTCACAGTGTCGTTTGAGGGCCGTCGTTCGCATTTCCGGTAAGATCTACATCCGTAAGGTATTTGCCGGTACCCTACTGCCCTGTTCGTGAAGTCAGCCATGGCTGAAAAACACGGAACGATACGGGACGTGTGGGTCCTCGGCGCGGATGAAAATCCTCTCGATGAAGCCCTGTTCTCGCGGGCCGTCCCGGTCATCGATGCGGTAATCCGGCGGCGCTGCCGCAACTGGAGGATCGCCGCCGACGTTCCGGGCGACGTGCGCAGCGAGGTGCTGTTGCGCCTCCTGCGGCGCCTCCGCGATCGGGAGAGTGATCCGATCGAGCGCCTCGACGAATACATCGCCGCCATCGCCTCGTGCGTCATCGACGATCTCGTCCGCGCCGCGTTGCCGGAATGGGCGCGGCTGAAGCATCGCGTCCGTTACGTTCTCGATCACGACGATCGCTTCGTCATGACGTTGTCCGGCGACGGCCGGACCGTCTGCGCGCTCGCGCCGGCGATTCCGTTCAGCCGGCGCCGCGTGCGGTCGAGCGCCGCCGGCGCGTTGGCGAAGACGATGATCGACTTGCTGCGGCACCTCGCGCGCGCGCCGTCGATCGACGATCTGGTGACCGAAGTGGCGGCGCGCTGCGGCATCGCCGATCCGGTTCATGCGAACGACGTCCGCATCGCCGCGCCACGCTTCCAGGAGCCCGACGTTCCGTTCGAGTCGATGCAATCGCAGCGCGCGCTCTGGGCTGAGGTTCGGGAACTGCCGCGGCGGCAGCGGCTCGCGCTGTTGCTCAACGCGCGCGACCCCGCGGGGGACTCCGTTCTCCGGCTGCTCATCGAGTCGAACATCGTGACCGCGAGCGAGCTCGCGCGGGCGCTGGAAATCCGCGAGTCGGACCTCGAGTCGTTGATCGAACGCCTGCCGATGAGGGACCTCGCCATCGCCGACTGGTTGCATTTGACGAGGCAACAGGTCATCAATCTACGAAGCGCGGCACGCGATCGCCTCGCGCGCCGCACGGCGAGGAAGCGATGATCAGAGATGCTCTCGGAGTGGCGGAGGGAGATCACACGACCTACGAAATGATGGCCGCGGTCGTCGACCGGACCGCCGACGACGTCACGCGCGAGATCGTGGAGAGCCATTGCGAGGTCTGTCCGCGATGTGACGAAGAGATGCGCGATCTCCGGGCATTTGCCGGGGAATCGGCCCCCTCGGTGTGGCCGCGGATGACCGCCGCGGCAGCCGTCGTGATCGCGGTTGCGATGGCGGGCGCGTGGTACGTCACGCGGCCGCGCACGGAGACGCCGGGCGTCCGGCCGCGCGTCATCGTCGTCGCCAGCGGCTACGGACGCGCCGATTGGGACGACGCGGTGCGCGATGCGCTGGCGAACGGCGCGATCGAGCATCATCAACATTGGCCCGCGGCCGATCCGTTGCGCGGCTCCAGCGGCGAGGCTGCCGCGGAGATGAGTCCCGTTCATGCGGTCGTCGATTCGACGACTCCGCTGCTGACGTGGCGAGCGAAGCAGGGAGGTTACGTCGTCAGCGTCTACGAATCGCTGGAGCGCGTCGCGCAGAGTCCGGCGTTGAAGTCCACCGAGTGGCGGGTTTCGCCGACACTGATGCGCGGCAAGACGTACGCGTGGCAGGTCGAAGTCCATCACGGCGCATCGGTCGAGCTGCTCCCCGCGCCTCCCGCCCCGGCCGCGCTCTTCCGCGTGCTCGATGAACGGAGCTCCGCCGCTCTGGCCGAAGCGCGGCGCCGTTTTCCCGACGACCATCTCCTCCTTGGCGTGCTCGAGGCACGGTCCGGGATGCAACAGGAAGCGCTCGCCGATCTGCGCACCCACATCGCGCAACATCCCGATGACCGCAAGGCCGAGGCTCTCGTCGAGAGCCTCGCGCATTGGTGAGCCGATGCGCCGCGCCGCCCTGCTCGCACTTCTCCTGTTCTCCACCTGGACGCTCCGCGCCGACGATGCGACCGCCGCGCGAAACGCGATCGAGGCGCTGCTCGCCGGCACGTTCAGCGATCCGGCGGCCGATGTCACGGCCTTCCGAAACGCGATGCAGCGATTCGAATGCATCGAGCCCGCCGGCACCCGCGTCGTCGCGACGACGGTTACCGGCGAGACAACCACGGTCGACCTGCTCGTGTCGGCGAACGACTTCCCGTCCCGCTGGCGCATGACGCTTCACCACGGCCGCGTCGTGCGCGTCGACTCCCCGGAGCGCGACCTCGCCACGGCGATGGCATTCGCCGACCCGGTGCTGCAGGATCGCCTGCTTCACGACTGCGGCGAGCTCGTCTCCCCCGAGCTGGTCTATCAACTCGTCGACCTCGGAACGGTGCTCGGATCGAAAGGACGCTTCCCGGATGAAGAGCGTCTGGCGCGAATCGCCCTCGGACTGGCCGGCGAAATGCGCGATCCACGCTCCCGGGCGCGTGCGCTCTGGCTCCTCGGCAGGGCGAGAGACTCGCAGGGGGACCTCGACGAACCGCTCGTGCTGTATGAGGAATCGCGCGCGCTCGCCGAGGCGAACGGAGATCGCGACACCACCGCGCGCGCTCTCATCGGTCTCGGGTTTACCTACGTCAACCGCTTCGAATTCGACAAAGCGCGCGCGCCGTTGGATCGCGGACTTGCTCTCGCGCTCTCGGCCGGCGACTACTTCATCGCCGACAACGCCGCTCTGGCGAACGCGCTCATCCACTTCTACTCAGGCGAATACGTCGCCGCGCTGCGCGACTACGACCGCGCACGCGATTACGCGGAGAAGGCGGGAGATCGCGTCGTCGTCGCCGCCGCGATTGCCAACGCAGCTCTCGTGTTCCACGAGATGAACAACTACGAGGTGGCGGCCGACCGTCTTCGCGAGGCGATCGCCATTTACCGCAGCATCGGCAACAAGCGAGGCGAGATGCGCAACCTGCGGAATCTCGCCGACGCCGAGGCCGCGGCGTTCGAGCTCGTGTCGGCCACGCGCCACCTCGATCAGATCGAGGCGTACCTGGCGAAGGAGCCGAACGCCCGGCTCTCCGCGTACGCCGCGGCTACGCGGGTCACCGTCGCGCAGTTCCGGCACGACGTTCCCACCGCCGCCCGGTTGGCGACGCGAGCGCTCGAGCTGGCGAAGAAAAGCGACGATCTCCACATCATCACGTCGATGACCACCACGCTCTCCGGCATCCGCTTCGATCAGAAGCGTTATCGCGAATCCGCGGAGCTCGCGGAGCAGGCGGTCGAGCTGTCGCAGAGGGATCCGCTGCTCTATCCGCAGGCGAAGATGAACGTCGCACGCGCTTACGGGAAGCTGGGACGGCGCGATGAGGAGCTACGCGCGCTGAACGCCGCGATCGACGCGATCGAGAGTCAGCTGGCGAATGTCCCCGGCACGGAAGAGGAGCAGCAGACTTTCTACCGCGACAAGACCGGGCCGTACTACCAGATGTTTGGCCTGCTCGTGTCGCAGAAGCGTCCGGAGGAAGCGCTGGCCTGGGTCGAGCGCTCCCGCACGCGATCGCTGATCGAATACCTCGGCCGCAACAGGGTCTCCGCCGATCGCGACATGCTCTCGGAAGAGGAGCGCAAGGAAGACCTGGCGCGCCGGCAGGAGATCGTCTCGCTGCATCGCGATCTCCGCGAGCTTTACGGGCAGTCGAAAAAAGATACGGTCGCGATCGCGCGCGTCGAAGACCAGGCGCGTTTCAAGCGATACGCATTGCAGGACTACGAGGTGCGCCTCTACAGCCGCCATCCGCCGCTCGCTCTCGCGCGCGGCGCGATCCCCCGGCCGTCGCTGGCGGACATTCAGAAGCTGATTCCGCGCGACGGCGCGATCCTGCAGTACGTCGTCGATACCGACGACACCTGGCTCGTCATCATCCGGCGCAGCGGCGCCCCGTACATCACGAAGATCCATATCGATGGTGCGACCCTCGACAAGCGCGTCACGACCTTCGTCCAGCGCATCGCCCAGCGCGACCTCTCCAGCCGCGCACGGGCGCGAACGATGTACGACCTGCTGTTGAAACCGGTGGAGCAGCAACTGCGGACCACGAAATCGCTCTGCATCATCCCCGACGGTGAGCTCTGGCACGTCCCATTTCAGGCGCTGATCGATTCGAAGGGGCGGTTCCTCATCGAGCGGAAGACGATTTTCTACACGCCGTCGCTCTCGCTCCTCGCGTGGTACGCGCGCAATCCGCCGGCGCCATCATCGAAGGCCGGCGTGCTCGTGCTCGCGAATCCGGAGCTGAACGACGGCACGGTGCAGATCGCCCACGCCGTGCAGCGCGGGGAGGAGCTCGGCCCGCTCCCCGAGGCCGAAGAAGAGGCGCGCGAGATCAAGGCGCTGTACGGCAGCGACGCCACGGTGCTCGTCGGCGGACGGGCGACGGAAGCGTTCGTGAAAAAGAACGCCGGACGCTATCGCATCATCCATCTCGCCACGCACGCCGTGTTCGACGATACGAGTCCGTTGCACTCGCATCTCATCCTGGCGGCGGGGAAGAGCGCGGCGGAGGACGGCCTGCTCGAGGCGCGGGAGATCATGAATCTCGACCTGGCGAGCGATCTCGTCGTGCTGTCGAGTTGCGAGACCGGCCGCGGCCAGGTGCGCGGCGGCGACGGCCTGGTCGGAATGTCGTGGGCGCTGCTCGTCGCCGGATGTCCCACCGCCGTGGTCAGTCAGTGGAAGGTCGGCTCGGCGGCCACGGCGAAGCTGATGACGGAGTTTCACCGCCGCCTGTCGCGACTGCCGCCCGATCAACGCCGCACCGGCGCCGCGCGCGCATTGCGCGACGCCGAGCGCGCGGTCATGCGCCTGCCGGAGCTCCGCTACCCGTACGACTGGTCGGCGTTCGTGGTCATCGGCAACGGGTGGTGAAAGTCGTCGCCGTCAGCTGTTGCCCGCCTCGATGAACTTCACGATGTCGTTCGACAGCGCGTCGGCCGAGGGACGGTGCAGGTACATCATGTGCCCGCCCGGATAGTCGTGAATGGCGAGGCGCTTCGGGTCGATGCCGCTGTGCTCGAGCATGTACTTCATGGCGAAGTACGACGTCACGAGGTCGTTGTAGCCGGCGGCGGCGAAGACGCGCAGCGCTTCGTTGTCCTTCGTCCCCTGCGCCAGTGAGCTGGTGACGTCGACGAACCCGGCGAACGCGTGGTTCGCGCCGGCGGGGCGCTTCCACTTCCGGTTCGCCGCGTTGTTCGAGGGGTTGTAGCGCTTGTCCCACTCTACGCCGAGCTCGTTGCGCAGGTAGTTCTGGAAGCTCGAGATGTAGACCGGTCCGGTCTTCGCGTTGAACGGATCGCTGAGCGGCTCCTCGGCGATGTTGTCCAGCTCGTCCTGCGTGTAGCGCGCGTCGAGGAGGCCGAGCGATTTGCCTTCCTCGCGCAGCAGCTCCTTCGCGAAGCGCGGCGGCGTGACGCGCAGGTTGCTCCGCACGAGGTACTCCTTCGACAGCCCGAGGTACTGATGCAGTTTCTCGCCGAGACGCTCTTTCTCCGCCGCTTCGATCCGGTCGCCTTTGAAGAGCGCGAGGAGATATTCGTTGCCGGCGAACTGCTCGACCTCGCGCAGGAATGAGCCGAGATCCTTGCCCGCGGTCGGAACCTTGTGGTGGTACCAGGCGGTCGCGGCGAACGCGGGGAGCGTCGTGGCGAAGCTCTGGTCGTTTCCTTCGAGGAGGAACGGCAGCGTCGCCATGTTGAGTGCAGGCGAGATGAGGATGACGCCGTTCAATCCGACGCCGAGGTCGCCCTGCAGTCGCGGGATCAAAAGCGACGAGCGGATGCCGCCGTAGCTCTCGCCGAGGATGTACTTCGGCGAGTTCCAGCGATTGTGCTGCGTGATGAACGTGCGGATGAACTCCGCGACCGAGTCGGCATCCTCGTCGTAGCCCCAGAAGTCCTCATCCTTCTTGTCGCCCGCGGCGCGGCTGTAGCCGGTGCCGACCGGATCGACGAAGACGAGATCGGTGGCGCGGAGGATCGTGCCCGGGTTATCGCGCAGCTTGTACGGCGGCGCGCCCGGATCCTGCGCGTCGCTCGGGATGTCGATCAGCTTCGGACCGACCAGTCCGAAGTGCAGCCAGAGCGACGCCGATCCCGGTCCGCCGTTGAAGACGAACGTCACCGGCCGCGTCTCCGGATTGGTCATGCCGTCCTTGGTGTAGGAGATGGTGAAGAACTTCGCCGTGTTCTTCCCTTCGCCGTCCTTCAGCAGGATCTCCTCGGCGGTGGTGGTGTAGGCGAGCTCGCCGCCGGTGATTTTCATCCGGTGCGGCTTCACGAACTTCGCCGGCGCTTCTTCTTTTTCCTTCGGTTTCTCCGCCGCGGCTTTGTCCTTGTCCGCCGGCTTCGGGTCGTCCGCCAACAGCGGCACGGCGGCGAACGCGAATGCGAGTGCAAGAGCTCTCAACTTCATCATGCGGGGGAGTATAGGTGGGGCGAAGCGGAGGAATCGTCGCGATCGTGTGACGGCTGCGCGCTCATCCCGCTTCGGCGAGGCTGAGCAGGTGCAGCCGCGCGACGCCATCATCGCCGGATGTCTCCGCGGCGCGTGCCCGTGCCAGGCCGCCGAGGAGATGCCGGCGCTCGGGATCGGCGGCCAGCTCGACGATCGCGCGGCGGATCGCCGCGACGTTGCGCGGCTCGACCACGATGCCGCTGTCGCCGACGATCAGGCCGTTGTCGCCGACGCCGGTGACGATGCACGGCAGGCCGCACAGCATCGCTTCGCCGACCGCCAGCGAGGTCCCTTCGCCGAATGCAGAGGCCAGCAGAAAAATGTCGGCGGCGCTGAGCACGCTCACCACGTCGTCGCGCCATCCGAGGCGGATCAAGCCGCGTTGCGGCGGCAGCGATTCGGTTCCTTTGCCGACGGCGATGGTGACGATGCCGGGCAGGTCGCGCACCGCCGCGCATACCGTCGGCCAGTCCTTCATCGGATCGACGCGCGCCACGACCGCGACCGCGACGTCGTCGGGCCCGATGCCGAGCTCCTCGCGCATCGCGTCGCGCCGCAGCGGATCGCGGCGGAAGACCTCGGAATCGATCGAATTCGTGATGACGACGGCGCGCCGCTCATGGAAGCCGAGACCGTGGTGATAGTCGCGCGCTGCGATGCCGTTGTAGACGATGCCGTCGACGCGTGGCGACAGCAGCGCGTTGAGGCGCACCGCGGCCCGGAATCGGAGCTTCAGTTTCTGCGTGCCGAAACCGGTGCAGAACGCGCCCCAGAAAAGCCGCGGGCGCAAGCGCGCGATCAGCAGCGCGAAGAGCGCGAGGAGGTTCGCGAAGTAGTCCCACGCGTGCACGACGTCCGGCCGCCGCGCGCGCATGATCGTGGCGAGCTGAAAGGCGCCGCGCAGCACGTGGTGGTACTGCGTCATGCCGAGGTCGGTGACGGAGATGCCCGCGTCCTCGAGAGTGGGGCGGAAGACGCCGCCGGGACGAAGGGTGACGACGGAGATGCGGCGCGAATCACGCTGCTGCATGACGATGTTCGTGAGGAGCCGCTCCGCTCCTCCGCCATTCAGCGAGTACGAGATGTACAGCGTTGCCGGAGTTCGGGAGATCATTCAAAAAATGTGACCCGGTGATTATCGCATCCTCAGCCTGCGCAACAGCCACGATCCTGCCCGAACCGCGAATGAGAGTCCGAGATCGGAGGCCGTCAGCGCCAGCCGGCGCCGGGAGACGCGGCGCCGCCGATTCTCCGCCGCGGCGGAGCCGGCCGCGAGGATGTAGTAACGGTCGTCCCGCGAGACGTCGAGGTATGTCGCGACGCGCGCGGACGATGAGCCGGCGACGTCGATCGCACAATTCGCCTGCCGCTTGACCGCCGCTTCCGGCCACGGCCAGATCCGCTCGCTGTGCGTGACGCAGAAATCGACGAGGCCGGCGAATGGACTCTCGATCGCTAGCGCTCGTCCCGACAGCGCGCGTGTCAGCGCCTCGCACCGCACGAGCATCGCACCGGTGAAGGTAGCGCCCTCGAAGAACGAGAAGGGGGCGCTGCCGCCGAGCGGCGGAACGATACGCGTGCGGCGTCGTCCGACGATGCGTCCCGCGGGGATCAGTCCGTCGATCGACGCGCGGTTCATCGCCCCCAGCATCGTTTCGAATGCGTGGGGGATGATCGAGACGCCGGAGTGGATCAGCAGGACCGTGTCCGCGGCGATCTTCGCCAGCTCGCTTTCGATGACACCGGCGTCCGCGGCCAGCAGGTCGATGTTCCAGATCGGCAGCGATTCCCCGCCCCGATTGAGCACGAGGCAGCGATCGAGGCGCATGCACTGCGTGAGCGAGGCGATCGTCCGGTCGAGTCGCGCGCCGGGATAGTGATCGATGATCGCGGCGACGGTCGGCAATGCGCGCTCGGCGATCGCGGGGGGACGCATGAACGTTTTCCAGCGCGCGTGCATCGACGTCCAGCTTCTGCGCGTCTCGTCCTGCGGCACCGCCGGTTTCGCGATGCAGCCTCCGCGTGCCAGCGCTTCGCGCAGCGCGTCGCGGAGCCCTTCGGTCGACGGATCGAACAGCACGCGGTCGCGGTCCTCTTCGGCGACCAGCTCCGGAATCCCGCCGCCGCGCGCCGCGAGAAACGGGATGCCGGCGGAGAGCGCCTCGTATACGGTGCAGGGTGAGTTGTCGACCGGCGAGGGCATGACCGCGAGCTTGTCGCCGCCGCGCAGGTACCGGAGCGCTTCGGGCTGACCGAGGTCGGTGATCGTACGGACCGGGAACGTCCAGCTCTCCGCGCGTTTCGCGATGTAGTCGAGGGCCGGCATCCCCGCGCAGCGCTCCGCTTTGCCGAGGAACGTGATCGTGATGCCCCGGTCGGCGAGTTGCTCGCGCAGGAGGCTCACCGCATTGCAGAAGAGGCGTAATCCTTTGCGCTCCTCGAGTCGGCCGAAGAAAACGACGTGGGACAACCTCTCAGGTTGTCGTTCGGGTGACAACCTGAGAGGTTGTCGTACGTGCGGCATCACGTATTGCTGCACGAACGTCTGCTCCGGCGTTTCGAATCGATGCTTCGCGATCCACTCGAGCAGATACGCGCTCGGACTCCAGAGCACGTCGGCGCAGGCGGCGCTGAGCCGCTCCGCGTAGTCGGACGCCGCCGCGAGGCGGCTCGAGGGGAGCAGGTGATTCAGCTCGGACACCCAGCGCGAAGGGCTGTGCAGCGCGAGGACGAGCAGCGAATCGCCGAACGCGAGGCCGAGTTTTTTCGCCGCCAGGCAGAGGCTGCCCTGACCGCCGACGTCATTGAAGTGGATGACGTCGAATCGGCGTGGCAGGAGCCAGTCGTAGACGAGCGACGGAGCGATGAAGCCGCAATCGAACAGCGGTCCGGCGTACGCACTCGCGGAGCGGAACGTCAGCGACTCCAGCTCGATGCCGCGCGAGGCGTACTGTTTTTTCCACGGCCCGAGGTCGATCTCCGGCGCCCAGATCGCGCCGGTGTAGAGCACCGTGACGGCGAGACCGTCGCCGGCGAGTGTTTCGGCCAGGCCGGTCGTCGCCGTGCCGACGCCGCCGTTTTTGAACGGGCCGATCAGCTCACTGGTGACGATGCAGACGGTGGGACGCTGCACGAGAACGCCGATGTTATTGCTTCCCGAGCTGTTGCAGAAGCGCCGCGACTTTGTCCGCCGGCACCGTGATGTGCAGCGTGCAACTGATTCCGGGAGTCCCGCCGCCCGCGTCGACGATCGCCGGATGCTCGAGCGTGGCGGGGATGCCGTGCAGCGCCTTCGGCAGTCCGTCGCGGAGGTTCGCGATGGTCAGGCTCTTCGGCAACAGCGTGCGCAACTCATCGACCAGCCACGGTCCGAAGATGCTGTCGCGCAGCAGTCCGGCGAGCGCGCCATCTCCGTGCACGTCGGCCAGCTTCACGTTCATGATGATGGTGTCGCCGGCGACGACCGGCGTGAGCTCGAGCGCGACGTCGCCGTTCTGCTCGATCTTTGTCTTCATGTCGAAGAGGCAGACCCACCGCTCGTAATGGGCCGCCGCGGTGAGCTTCGCGATGGGAGGCGCGGCGATGAGATCGACGGTGTGCACGTCGAGCTTGTCGCCGCATTCGTCATTGCGATTGACCTTCGCCCGGACGATGTCGCCGATCTGCGCGCGCAGGCCGGCCAGGTTCACCACGATGTCGGCGCGCACGTCGAGCGCATCGCCCTTGTCGATCGCCTTCGCCGTCCCGGAGATCTTCAGCTCGACCTGCCGCCCCTCGACCGGAACTTTCACCGAGAAGCCGGTGAAGGGGAGCGTGAAGCCGTCGGCACGCAATCGACCGGCGATCAGAAGGATGAGTACCGCGAGCGATCGCGTCATCAAAGGAGTGTAGCTGTTCGTACGGTCCACCTGACACCCGCTGTCTGTCTTTACAGACGCTTACATCACTCGCGCCCGTTCCCCGCGAGAGCGCATCGCCGCAAACGCGCGGCACCTCAGTTGCGCTTGAGCCGCGCCGTGAAACTTCGACTGCTCCTCGCGGCATCGCTCCTCGCTCGCGCTTTCTTCACCGTCCTCTGCCGCATCGACTCCGACGAGCCGCAGCATCTGCACGTGGCGTGGGGGTGGAGTCGTGGGCTGGTGCAGTATCGCGATCTCTTCGACAATCACTTCCCGCTGCTGCATCTCCTCTTCGCGCCGCTGATGCGCGTCATGCCGGAGAGCTCGACGTCGTTTCTCCTGATGCGCCTGGCCATCGCGCCGTTTGCCATCGCCTGCGCGTGGCTGCTGTACGTGATCGGCAAGCCGATCATCGGCGCGCACAAGGCGGCGATCGCCGCGGTGATCTTCAGCGTGCTGCCGCCGTGGCTGCCGAAGAGCGTCGAGTTCCGCAACGACACGCTCTGGATCTTCTTCTGGCTCGCCGCCCTCGCGCTGATCCTCGGGCGCGAGCGGCCGGCGTGGCTCGCGGCCGGAGTGATGGCCGCGCTCTGCATCCTGGCGTCGGTGAAGGCGCTGCCGCTGCTCCTCGCGCATGCACTCGCGCTCGCGTCGCAACGGCACTCGCTGTCGTTCCGGTCGATCGCGCGCGTCGCATGCGGCGCCGCGATCCCGCTCGTCGCCGCGGCGCTGTTTCTCCAGACATGCGGCGCCATCGGCGACATGGTCTACGCCACGCTGCTCTTCAACGCGTCGCTGCCGGTGCACGCGGCGAGGCGCATCGGCGGCGTCCTCGCGTTCGTCGTCATCGTCCCCGCGCTCACGCTGCGCGGTCCGCGCGAGAACCACCTGACGCTCGCCGCGATCTGGTATCCGATCATCCTGCTCTGCTTCTGGCCGAGTCTCACACCGCGCGATTTCCTGCCGCTCGTTCCGCTGGTTGCGCTGGCGCTCGCGTCGATCCCGATGCCGGCGATCGTCTTCGCCGCCGCGACCATCGCCTCGATTTGCTACGCGCGTCTGTGGCGTCCCGCCGACACGTCGCGTGCGCAATTCGTCGATGCGGCCGTTGCGCTCACCGCGCCGGCCGATTTCGTCTTCGATCTGAAAGGCGACGCCGTCTTTCGCCGCAGGCCGGTCTTCTTCATCTACGACATCGTCGGACGTGCGCTGACCGGCAACGGCACCCTGGTCGATCGCGGACCGGAGGCGATCGTCGCGAGCGGATGCTGCGTGGCGATGGCCGACTTCGATCACATGCCGCCGCGCACGCGAGCGTTTTTGAATGAGTATTTTGTCGCGCACGGCGTGCTGCGCGTCTGCGGGACGACGGTTCGCGATGGAGCATTCACCATCGCGGTGCCGCAGACGTACGCGGTGATCGCGCGCGATCCGTCGCGCGTGACGATCGATGGGGTGCCGTATCGCGGGCCGCGGTTTCTGTCCGAGGGACGGCATAGGGCGAGCGAAGACGGCGTGCGCGTCGTCTGGTACCGAACCGTCCGCTAAAGTCGACGTGCGTGTATGGTTTGACGTACACATGCGTCGCTCGATCGCGCGTTTCCTCTCTGGGCGACCGGAACTTCCGTGGCACTCCACACGCCTAATGAACGAGCCCGGAGGTCACATGTCCCGACTGTTTCTCGCTGCATTCGTCGTCGTTTCCATCGCCTTCTCCGCACTCGCGCAGGAGGCGGCGCCCGCGCGCTTCTTCATCGAGAAGATCGAAGTGCGCAAGGCCAACCGCGTCTCGCCTCAGATCGTCATCGCGGAGTCGCTGCTGCGCGAAGGCGCGGAGTATTCGGAAGATGATCTGCGCGCCGCATCGGCGCGGCTGCGCCGCCTGCCGTTTCTGCTCTCCGCCGACTTCGCGCTGGAAAAAGGGACGGAGCGCGGCCGCTACCTGCTCGTCATCAACCTCGTCGAGACGAAGCCGTTCTTCTACTTCATCGACGCGCGTCCGACGTTGATCGACGACAGCCGCAACGTGATCGACTACGAGGTCGATCCGATCGAGGAGTCGAAGGACGCGGCGCTCGGCTTCCGCTGGTTCGTCGGCGGTCGCGGCGTCGTGCACGTCGGCATGACCGCGCGCCGCGACCGGCAGACGTTCACCACCGACTATTCCGCGTGGGCCGTCGGCTACACGCGCTACGACCTCTTCGGCACGCGCGCGTTCGCCACGCTCAACCTGCGCCTGCCGTTCGACTCGCCGGCCGAGGGGCTCATCTCGCCGCAACTGGTGGCGGGCGTGCCGCTGACGGCGAATCAGACGCTGACCTTCGACTACGAGGACACCTTCTTCCGCCGCGACAAGATCAAGGTCCGCGGCACCGACTTCCAGCGGCAGGATGCGGAGCGTCTCCTCTCGCTCGCCTGGACGTACAACTCGACCAACCAGCCATTCGTGCCGACGCGCGGCACGATCGTGCGCGTCGCGCCGCTCCGCTCGATGCGCGACCGTTCCGGATTCCACTTCGTCAATCCCATTCCCGGTCCCGGACCCGACCCGTACACACAGCACATGAACGGCTACGGCCTCGACTTCACCGCGCTGCGCTACTGGGAGCTGTCGGAGCTCAACTCCGTCTCCGCCGGCGTGCTCGCCGGATGGGGGAATGTGGAGGATCGCCAGAATCCGCAGATCTTCTCCAGGGTCCGGTACAAGCCCGCATACCAGATCGTGCGCGCCGGCCTGTCGCGCAATCTCTGGCGCGATGAATCGAAGAGCGGCGACTCGCGTGTCGAGCTCGATGCGCGTCTCGTGAAGCGCCAGCGCAACGTGCGTGAAGGCGCGGGCGCATTCGGCGTGAGTCCCGACAAGGAGAGCTCGATCCAGACGTCGGTGAGCTGGGTCCGGCGCAGTCTCTGGGGCACGGTGCGCCTCGGGGTGGGATACGCGTGGGGCTACTGATCATCGCGCTGATGCTGATGCCCGCTGCACAGCGGTCATCGATGGTGCCGCCGTCGTTCACGGCGCAGCCGGGACGTGTCGTCGCCGTCGTGCTGCCGGCGTCGCTGCTCTCCGATCGCGATGTGCAACGCCAGCTCGCCAGCGGCCTGACCACGACGTTCGTGCTCGTGGCGCGGCAGCGCGAAGGGAACGGTCGCGGCGCGGCGCGCATCGAGATCCGCTTCGATCCGTGGGATGAAGTCTGGTTCGTGCGGCGGATGGGAATCGACGGCAAGGAAGAGAAGCAGCGGATCGCGACGCGCGATGCGCTGGAGAAATGGTGGTCGGCGGCGGTGCCGGTCTTCAGCGCGAACGCGGCGCGCGTCGCGTTGAACGTCACGCTGACCGTGCTCCCGTTCTCCACCGCGGAAGGGGAAGACGCGCGGCGCTGGATCGCGGCCGACCAGGGCTCGCCGCTCGTCGCCGCGCTGATCGGCACGACGCTCGACGCGAAGCCGATCCGCTCGTGGCGCTGGCAGACGGAGGTCGAATTCAAGTGACCGGCGGACGATCGATCGCGCTGTTGCTGCTCGCCGTCATCGGCGCGACGCTCTTCTTCTGGCTCGTCGTGCATCAGGTCTCCGCGCTCTGGCTCGACGTCGCCCTGCGTCCCGAGGTGCGGGCGGCGCTGCAGCAATCGATGGACGACCAGAAGAGGCTGCGCGCGCTCGACGCGGAGCATCGCGACGACTACCGCGCGCGTTTCGAGAACACGCAGAAATTGCTGCACCGGCTCGACGTCATCCGGATGAATCGCGAAGGGATGCTGCGGCGTTTCGAGATCATCCTTGCCGGCATCTTCGCCCTTGCCGCCGCGGCGGTCGCGATCTCGCTGGCGCAGCGCTACCGCCGCGCGCAGGTGCTCGAACGGCGGCAGTACCTCGACCGCGTGTCGGTGCTGCAGGAGAACGCGCGGCGCCACGCGCATGAGATGAAGGGGCCGCTCACCGCCGCGCGGCTGGAGCTCGAGCGCGGCGACGTCAACAGTGTTCTCGAAGAATTGGAACGGCTGGCAAAGCTGTCGCGCCAGCAGGCGTCATTCGCGGCGATCGGCAAGCCGGTGCTTCGCCGCGACTCGCTGCGAGCGATCGTCGAGGAGTTCTGCGCGACGTTCGCGAATGCGTGGCCCGGCGTCGCGCTGCACTTCAGCGGAGGCGATGCGACGGTCTGCGCCGATCGCGACATGCTGCGCCAGGTGCTGGTCAATCTCTGCTCGAACAGCGCGATGGCGATCGACGGCGAGGGCTCGGTGACGTTCACCGTCGCGCGGCGCGCGCTCGACGTCACCGACACCGGCGGCGGCATCCCCGACTCGCTCCGCTCCTCGGTCTTCGACCCCTACGTCACCACGCGCCGCACCGGCGAGGGAATGGGCCTCGGGCTGTCGATCTCCCGCAAGATCATGCTGGATCACGGCGGCGATCTGCAGCTCGCCGCGACGTCGGAATCCGGAACGACGTTTCGCCTGACGTTCGGAGAGACGGAATGCAGTTGATCCTGCTGGTGGAGGACGACGCGAAGATCGCCGCGAACGTGACGCTGCGCCTGCGCGAGAAGGGCTATGGCGTCGTCGCGTTTCGCCGCGCGGAGGAGGCGCTGGCGTACCTGCGCGACGCGCACAACATCGCGCCCGACATGGCGCTGCTCGACGTGCGCCTTCCCGGCACGAGCGGCATCGACCTGCTGCGCGAGGCGGGGGAGTTGATGCCTCCCGCGATCGTGATCTCCGGCGAAGCGACGATGTCCGAAACAGTCGAAGCGATCCGCCTCGGCGTGCACGATTTCATCGACAAGCCATTCAGCCGCGAGCGGCTGCTCAAGTCCGTGCGCAACTGTCTCGAGCACGAATCGCTGCGCCAGCAATTGAAGGCGCTGCGCGCGCAGGGGGAGGAGATCGTCGGCCGCTCCGATGCGATCAAGGAGCTGCGCGCGACGATCGAGAAGGTGGCGCAGACCGATGCGCGCGTGCTGATCCGCGGCGAGAGCGGCAGCGGCAAGGAGCTCGTCGCCGGCGCGATTCATCGCCTCAGCCGCCGCGCGTCGCGGACGTTCGTCCGCCTGAACTGTGCGGCGATTCCGTCGCATCTGATCGAGGACGAGCTGTTCGGCCACGCGCGCGGTGCGTTCACCGATGCGAAGACCGCGAAGCGCGGACTGTTCGAGGAGGCGGACGGCGGGACGCTCTTCCTCGACGAGATCGGCGACATGGAGCCGGCGCTGCAGGCCCGCCTGCTGCGCGTGCTGGAGGATGGACGCGTGCGCCGCATCGGCGAGACGACCGACCGCCAGGTGAACGTGCGCGTGCTCGCCGCGACGCATCGCGACCTCGAGTCGATGGCCGATTTCCGCGACGATCTCTTCTTCCGGCTGTCGGGTGTGCCGATCGAAGTCCCTCCCCTCCGCGCGCGCCGCGACGACGTGCCGCTCCTCTTCACGACCTTCCTGCAGCAGTTCTGCACGCGCAACCAGCGCCCCGCGCTGTCGGTCGAGCCCGCGGTGCACGAGGCGCTCGCCGCCTACGACTGGCCCGGCAACGTCCGCGAGCTGCGCAACGTCGCGGAACGGTTGTCGGTCTTCGGCATCGACCCGATCACCATCGAGCAGCTCCCCGCGACCGTCCTGAACCCGTCCGTGCCGCACATCTCCGACGACACGCCGATCGTTCCCTTCCGCGATTTCAAGTCGCAGTGCGAGAAGGAGTACATCGAGTCGGTGCTGCGCCGCACGCAATGGAACGTGAGCCGCGCCGCGCAACTGCTCGACCTGCAGAGGACGTATCTGCACGAAAAGATCGCGGCGCTGGGGATTCGGAGGCCGGAGTAGCTACCCCTCCACCTCCACCCGATTCCTCCCGCTCTCCTTCGCCCGGTACAGCAGCGCATCCGCCGCCGCGATCGCGGCCACCGCGTCATATCGCGTCGCCACGTGGACGCCGAGGCTGATGGTGAGGTGGAGGTCGGGGGCGATGGAGGAGAGGTCGAGGCGCTCGACGGCGGCGCGAAGGCGCTCGGCGACCTCGTGGGCCTGGCGGGCGTTCGCGGTCTGGAGGATGACCAGGAACTCCTC
>Ga0193696_1000074_pt1 | contig 44347 bp, 32 predicted proteins | sample L3m1metaG_FD_145074 | JGI IMG/M metagenome (GOLD analysis project Ga0193696, IMG submission 145074) | Soil microbial communities from a riparian zone of the East river system, Colorado, United States - L3m1 | ecosystem: Environmental > Terrestrial > Soil > Riparian zone | place: USA: East River... | reverse complement strand
GTCGACGTCGGTCGAAGGACGCTACAAGATCGTCCCCGGCGTGTACGCGGCAGCACGCTTCGAGCACCTCGGATTCAGCGATCTGGTCGGGTCGACGTCGACGCTGCCGTGGGACGCGCCAGTGACGCGGGTCGAGGTCGGCACGGGCTACTCCATCCAGCGCAACCTGCTGCTGAAGATTTCCTATCAGCACAACACCCGCGACGGCGGCGTGCTGCAGCGCGTCGAAAACCTCGGCGCGGGTCAGCTGGTGTTCTGGTTCTGATCATGAACCTGACAAGGACAACCCGCCTTCTTTCCTTTGTGTCCTTTGTTGCCTTTGTGTCCTTGTCAGCCGTTCCGAACGGCACCCTAGGTGCCGCTCGGAACGGTGTGATCCGGGGGCGCATCGAGGTCCGGCGCGTGATGGCGCAGGTGGAGCGCCGGCCCGGCGTCACCGACCTGGGCGCGCCGGCGGCGCGCGACGTGGACGATCGGATGCGGTCGGTGGTCTACCTGGAGTCGGCGCCGCGACGCGCGTTCGAGGTGGACGAAGGTGGCCGAGCGGTGATGGACCAGCGCAACGAAACGTTCGTGCCGCATCTGCTCGCCATCATGACCGGCACGACCGTAGATTTTCCGAATTCCGACAAGTTCTACCACAACGTGTTTTCGCTCTCGAAGCCGGCCCGCTTCGATCTCGGACGCTACTCCGCCGGTCACTCGAGGTCGATCCGCTTCGATCGGCCGGGCATCGTGCGCGTGTTCTGCGACATCCACTCGCACATGAGCGCGTTCATTCTCGTCTTCAGCCATCCGTACTTCGCGGTGACCGACAGCCAGGGGCGTTACCACATCGACAACGTGCCGCCGGGCAACTACGGCGTGATCGCCTGGAACGAGGGCAACGCGTCTGAACCGAAAGCGGTGGTCGTGCCCGACGGCGGCGCCGCCGAACTGGACTTCGCGCTCCGATGAATCCGCTGTCGTCGCTTCGGAGCCGCATCTTCCTGTCGAGCGCCGCGCTCGCGATCCTCTGCATCGGCGTCGCGCTCTACCTGGTCAACGTGCAGGTGACGCGCGAGGCCGAGCGGACGCTGGAACGGGAAATCGTGGCGACGGGCGCGCAAATCGATCAGCTGCGCGTCGAGCGGGCGCGGACGTTCACGTTGATGGCGCACCTCATCGCGGACCTGCCGACGCTCAAAGCCGCCATTACGACCAACGATCCGCCGACGGTCGAGGAATTCGCGAAAGGCTACCAGGAACAGTTGAACGCCAGCCTCGTCGTGCTGACCAATCGCACGGGCCAACTGCTCTACACCGCCGGGGGATCTCCACGGGCAGCCGCGATTGCCGCCAATCAGCCGGCGATTCGCGACGCGCTTGCCGGCCGCGACAGCCTCAGCCTGCTGCCGCAGCCCCATGGCATCCTGCAGGTGGTCACCGTTCCAGTCTCCATCTACGTGCATCGCCCCGAAATACTCGGCACCCTCAGCGTCGGCTTCCTGCTCGACGATGCCCTGCTCACGGAGATGAAGCGGATTACCGGCAGCGATCTGGCGTTCGGGATGGACGGCCAGATTCTCGCCTCGACGCTGCCGCGCGAACTGCACGCGGTGCTCGCCGATCATCTGCGGAAGCCGCGCTCGCGAGTCCGGCTCCTGGATGAAGATTACGAAGCCCTGTCGCGGCCGCTCGGCGCGGCCACCGGCCGCGAAACGGCGACCTCCGGACCAGTCGCCCTGATCCTGCGGTCGCGGACGGAGCAACTGCAGTCGCTCGAAGCGATTCACACTGGGCTCGCCGCGACGGCGATTCTGGCGGTGCTGCTGGGGCTCGCGCTGAGCTTTGCGGTGGCCCGCACGATCGCGCGACCGTTGGCGGCCATCACCGACGTCATGCGCGAGGTGGCGGCCACCGGCGATCTGACGCGCAAGATCGCGCTCCGTCAGGCCAACCGATGGGACGACGAGGATGCGCGTCTGCTCGGCACCACGTTCAACACGCTGACCGATTCGATCGCGCGTTTTCAGCGCGAGATGTCGCAGAAGGAGCGGCTCACCTCGCTCGGCCGCCTGTCCACGGTCATCGCTCACGAAGTGCGGAACCCGCTGATGATCATCAAGGCGGCGCTGCACACGCTGCGCGACGAGGAGGCTCCGTCGTCGGTGGTCAAGGAAGCGATCACCGATATCGACGAGGAAGTCGCCCGGTTGAACCGGATTGTCAACGACGTGCTCGATTTCGCCAGGCCGATTCATTTCGAACTGTCGCCGGTGGACGTCAATACGCTGTGCCGCGAGTCGGCGACGGCGGCCGCGGTGTCTGCCGGCGGCGACGACATCCGGCTCGACCTCGACCCGTCGCTGCGGACGATCACCACCGATGCCGATCGCCTCCGGATGGCGCTGGTGAACCTGCTCGTCAACGCGCGGCACGCCCTCAACGGCCACGGCGGCGGCGTCATCCTGACGAGCCGCGCGGACGGCGACCGCGTCCACCTCGTTGTCGCGGATCGCGGCGCTGGAATCGCGCCGGCCGACATCGCGCACATCTTCGATCCCTATTTCACGACCAAGCGCGGCGGCACCGGTCTCGGGTTGCCGATCGCGAAGAACATCGTGGAGGGGCTCGGCGGCACCATCTCCGTGTCGAGCGCGCCAGGCCGCGGCACCGAAATCCAGCTCGATCTGCCTCGATGACGCACCGCGGCTCGATTCTCCTCGTCGACGACGAGGAAAAGATTCTCAAGGCACTCGGACGGGCGCTGCGCAACGCCGGCCACGCCGTGGTGGAGACGACGAGCCCGCGCAACGCGCAGCGGCTGCTCGCGGAGCGGACCTTCGACGTTCTCGTCGTCGACAACATGATGCCCGAGCTGAGCGGCCTCGATTTGATTCGCGAGTTCGTGGCGTCGACGCCCGAGCAGGAGCGCCCGCAGATCCTGATGATGACCGCGCACGCCACGGTCGAGAGCGCGATCGAGGCGATGAAGCTCGGGGCGCTCGACTACCTGCAGAAGCCGTTCGAGATCGAGGAGCTGCTGGTCGTCGTGCGGCGAGCCCTGGATCACCAGCGGCTGCGCACGGACTACCGTTACCTGGTCAGCGAGCGGGACGAACAGTTCGACCACTACGGCCTCATCGGCCGCAGCCGCTCGATGCAGGAGGTCATCAAGCGGGCCGAGCTGGTGGCCGAAACCAAGAGCACGGTGCTGATCACCGGAGAAACCGGCACCGGCAAGGAACTCGTCGCGCGCGCCATCCACGATCGCAGCGCCCAGCGCGACATGCCGCTCATCAAGGTGAACTGCGCCGCGATTCCCGAGACGCTCCTCGAATCCGAGCTGTTCGGACACGTCCGCGGCGCCTTCACCGGCGCCACGACGACCAAGAAGGGCAAGTTCGCGCTGGCGGACGGCGGCACGCTGTTCCTCGACGAGATCGGCACGATGAGCCCGACGCTGCAGTCGAAGCTGCTGCGCGTGCTCCAGGAACGTGAAGTCGAGCCACTCGGCTCCGAGCGCACGGAGAAGATCGACGTCCGGGTCATCGCCGCCACCAACCGCGATCTGCGGCAGATGGTGGCCGACGGCAAGTTCCAGGAAGATCTGTTCTACCGGCTCAACGTGATTCCGATCGAGATTCCGCCGCTGCGCGATCGGCGCGACGACATCCCCGCGCTGGTCGAGCACTTCGTGAAGAAACACGCACAGCGCACCGGCCGCCGTGTCGAGCGGATCGACGAGGGCGGGCTCGCCGGCCTGCAGCAGTACGACTGGCCCGGCAACGTGCGCGAGCTCGAGAACACGATCGAGCGCGCCGTCGTCCTGTCGCCGGGACCGGTCATCGCGGCGCGGGCGATCTCCGTACTGGGCGCGGCGGCGCCGGCGGCCTCGGGGCTGCCGTCACTGAAGCTTCGGCAGAACATCGAATGGGTGGAGCGCGAGACGATTCGCCGCGCCCTCGAGAACGCCGGAGGCGTGAAAAAGGATGCCGCGGAACTGATGGGGATCAGCCAGCGCGCGCTCTCCTATTACCTGGCGAAGTACCGTCTCGAATCGTAGATATGTTACAAATGGCTGCGGCGCTGGTCTAAGCGATCGGGACAACACCATGCCTTATGCAAGGAGTGCCGCGGCAGCCGTGGCGTTGGCTGCCGTCGCGGGTCTGGCAACCGCCTGCGGCAGCTCGAGCCCGAACATGGGTCCATCGACCGGCAGCACGTGCACGGCAAGTTCGACCTCCACCACCATCACGATCTCGAACAACGCCGTCTGTCCGCAGAACATCACCGTGCCGCGCGGCACGCAGGTCACGTTCGTGAATAGCGACTCGCAGACGCACGAGATGAACTCGGACCCGCATCCTACCCATGAGGACTGTCCCGAAATCAACGCAGTGGGGAATCTCGTCGCGGGTCAGCGCCGCCAGACCAGCAACCTGGTCATCGCCAGACGATGCGGCTTCCACGATCACATTTTGTTCGACGTCAAGAGCCTGCAGGGGTCGATCACCATTCAGTAACGGGGGCGGAAAGGGCGGGATAGGCTGGAGCGGAAACCGTCCTGCCCGTCCTGCCCATGCTGCCCTTCCTGCCGCTAGAAACTCACTCCCACATGCATCTGGTAAGCGCGGGGGCTGATGAAGTGTGTGCCTGTGAACGTCGACAGAAAGTTGTAGAGCGCGTCCTTGTTCGTCACGTTCAGCACGCTGAAGCGCAGTTTCACCTTCGCTCTGTCGCTGTGGAACAGGTTGTCGGCGCCGAAGCCCAGGTCGAAGACATGACGCGGCGCAATTCGGGGGGGGTTGTTCACGTCGTCTTCGGTGCCGTCGGCAGGAATGACCAGCCGCTTCGCACCACGATCGGAAGACGAGCAGCTCTCGATCGGTGAGTCTCGCGTCGCGACGACGCTGCCGCAGAACAGGCCGATCGTTGCCTGCTGATCGCCGCTGAGCGTCAGCGCGGTGGCGAAGTCTGGCACGGATCCGGCAACCAGGCCCGAATCGTACCGCCAGCTGAGGGCGCCCCAAATCCCGTGCTGCTTGTCGAACGTCTGCTGAAGGTTGACCGTTGAATTGAACTTCTGATCGTGGTCAATCCGAAACTCGCCGCTCGCCGGCTCGACGAAGAGGCCGCCATTGCCCGGACCCGAAAAGATCGCGTTCGTATGCGCCATCACCACGAATGCACTGAACCCGCCGTGCTCGACGATGTTGATGCGTCCGGTGAAGCCGTCGATCTTCGAGTGGTCCCAGGAGATCGGAAACACGAGCGGCGTGTCGAACAGCACGCCGAAGTCATAGGCGTTGGTCGTGCGCTTGTTGAAGTAGCCGAAGTCGACGACCGCCCATCTGCCGAGCGTCTGCTGGATGCCGAATTCCCCCTGGTTGCGGCGGCCGGGGGCCAGCGGCACGCTCTCGCCCACCAGGTCCGCGCCGTTGCCGACGCCGCTCGATAGCAGCAGGTTCTCGTTGTACGGCGTCTCCATGGTCCGCCCGTACGACGCTCTCAGGACGGTTCCGCTCTGCGGCACGGCGTACGAGACGCCGAGCCGCGGCTGCGCGAGCGTGTCGGTGGTCAGGCCGTCGTAGTGATCGAGCCGCAGGCCGAGCTTGAACGTGGCGTTGCCCGCTTTGATGTCGTCCTGAATGTAGACCGCCTCCTGTTTGATCGTGGCTTCAGCATTGAAGGCGAACTGCCGCCCTCCACGGGTCAGATCGAACGGGCGCAGGTCCGGATTGTAGTCGGGGCTCGAAGGCGAGTTGAACTCAGGATCAGTGATGCCGAAGCCGAAGTTCTCCGTGAGCTTCGTGGCGCCGATCGTGCCGCCGACCTTCACGTTGTGGTTGCCGGCGCTGTAGGTGACGTCGACCTTGGCGCCGGTGTTGGTCAACTGGCGATCCTGCGACACCGTCCCCGGCTGGTCTGCGAACGGATCGCTGCTCGGCGTGTACGTCAGTTTGTCGCGGCGCACGAAGGCGTTCGCGGTGAACAGCACTTTCGAACCGATCACGCGTGAGTAGCCTGGCGCGACGTTGAAGGTGGTGATCTCCTGGTGCTGATTCTGTCCGGCGTCCTGCTGATCGAGTGTGTTCGGCACGTCGAACGACGACCGGCCCACCTGGAAGTTCAGGTGGAACGTGTCGAGGTCGCTCGGCTTCGCGTCCAGCCGGTCGAACAACGAGAAACTGTTGCCGGTATCGTGCAGCGCCTCGAACTCCGGCGGATCGAGAAACCGATCGGTTCGCAGACCGCTGACCGACAGAAAATTCCCAACCCTGTGAGTGCCCGCGCCGACGTTGGCATCGAACGAGGGGCTCGTGAACGACCCGTAGCCGAAGGACACGCTGCCTGCCGGCTTCGGCTGGTCGAGCCCCGACTTGGTGACGATGTGGACGATGAGGCTGCTCTTGTCGCCGTATTCAGCGGGAGCCACTCCGGTGATGACTTCCATCGACTGCACGGCGTCCGAGGAGATCTGATTCGAATAGACCCGACTTTGTTGGTCGGTGACCGGCTGGTTGTCGATCGAGAACTGCGTCTGCGCGTGATCGCCGATCGGATGGAAGAAGCCGTTCGAGTCGGCGACGACGCCAGGAGAGGCGAGCATGATCACCTGGTTGAGGCCGCCGGAGGTCTCAATCGGCAGCCTCGTCATGAGGCTCTGGTCGATATCGGTGTGCGCCGTCGGATCGCGCTCGAGCAGATCCTCCGCATGGCCGACCACGTCCACGGAAGCCGTTGGGCCCGCCAGCGCCAGCGATAGATCGAGCGTGATCGGCACGCCGCTGCGCACGTCGACGTCTTTTTCGAGCGGCTGAAATCCCTCCGCGGCCACCGAGATGTGATAGGGATTCGGCGGCAGGTTGGTGAACACATACTTGCCCGCGCCGTCTGTCGTCGTCGTCCGGCTGTAGCCGGAGACCGGGTTTGAAATCCTGACCTCGACCGCCTGCATCACGCCGCCGGTCGGATCTTTGACGATGCCTTGAACGGTGCCGGCGCCACCGAGCCCTTGGGCGTTCGCCGTTCCGACACCGATTGCAGCGATCGCGACGAGCGCCCGGACACAAACCGAAAGAACCTGGAGAAACCCCTTCGTATGCATCGGGCCACGCTACTAGGGCCCGGCATGCGGGACGACCGAAACAACATGAGTGGTCGTTTCAGTGTCACGACTGTCGTTCCATGGCCAACGAACGGTGGCCTCTGCGCCGGCCGTACAATGAAAAGGACGACAAGGCTGTTCGGCGCACGCTATTGACCATTTGCAGGCCAAACCGGGCCGTTCAACGGGTTCCTGTTCGCGAACTCAGGCGTTGGGACGTAGGGTGACAGACGTAAAAGAACGGTAATGAGCGAGCTCCTGAACCTGGTGGGTCTCAGCACTGGCGTCGTGCTGTACGCGATGCTGCTGGTGATGGTCATCCGGGCCGGCCCTCGGCCTGGAGAACGTCCGCGATACGACCCGTTGCTGTTGGCGACGGCGGTCCTCGGTCTGGTGTGGAATCTGTGCGCCCTGCCCGCGTACGAGCTGCCGAAGGTCGGCATCAAAGGGCCTTTTCCGTTTCTGATCGCGGCGGGGTTCTCAGCACTGGGGTTTCTCCCGGCCGTCGTCGTGCAATCGGTGCTGCGTGGCGAACGCGACGCCGTGGGAGGGGGACTGAAGCGGATCATTGCATTCACGGCCTACACCGTGAGTACGGTGGCCGCTCTGTTGCACGTCCACGCCGTATGGGTCGGCGATCCGCTGCCGTCGCCGATCGGGATGCGGCTGCTCACGTACGCGTTCATCGCGCTGGTTGTTCCGCTGGCGGCGGTCACGCGCGGCCAGCCCGGCTCTCGCCGCGCACTCTGGGCCGCAGCCCTGTCGATCTTCGCCGTTTCGGCGCTCCATCTGAGCCAGCTGCATCAAGGTGACGCGGCGTGGCCGGTCGAGCTCCTGGGCCATCACGCCGCGCTGCCCCTGGCGGTGGCGATCTTGTATCAGGACTTTCCGTTTGCGCTCGCCGACCTGTTCCTGAAGCGCGCACTCAACGTCATCGCGCTGGTCGCGGCCGCGATGCTGGGCGTCGCGGCGGTCGGGGCGATTCACTCGCCAGACCTGCCGCTCCGCGATCCGCGGGACGTCGGCCTGCTGGTCACCTTCTGGGTCGCGACCGCTCTGCTCTACCCGAAGCTGCGCGATCTGATCGCGTGGTTCGTCGATAGCGTACTGCTCGATCGCCCCGATTACGCGCTGCTTCGTGCCCGCATTGGCCGGCGTGCGCAGCAGCAGCAGGACATCCCGGTGCTGCTCGATGACGCATGTGCCGAGCTCGCCCCCGCGCTGACCGCTCGGGTCGTGCGATGGAGGGAGCTTGCCGATACCCCGGCCTTTGCGTCGACTCATGACGTTCCCACGCGTGGCGCCGCGGTCGTCGACGTGCCGGTGGCCGAGCCACCTCGATACACGATTGAAGTGTCAGAGCTCCTTGGCGGCCGCCGGCTGCTGTCCGACGACCGTGCCGCCCTCGACGCGATCGCGTCGCTGATTGGGCGTCGCATCGACGCCATCCGGCTGTCGCAGGAACGCTACGAACGCGAGCGGCGTGAGCAGGAAATCGCGAAGCTGGCGACCGAGGCCGAGCTCCGGGCGCTCCGCGCGCAGATCAACCCGCATTTTCTCTTCAACGCGCTGACCACCATCGGTTATCTGATTCAGTCGGCCCCGACGCGTGCACTCGAAACGCTGATGCGGCTCACCGCCCTGCTGCGCAGCGTGCTGCGATCGGAAGGCGAGTTCACGACGCTCGGACGCGAGCTCGATCTCATTGAGGCGTACCTCGACATCGAGCACGCCCGCTTCGAGCAGCGTCTGCGCGTACGAATCGACGTGCCGCAGGCGCTGAGGACCATCCGGCTGCCGCCGCTGCTCCTGCAGCCGATCGTGGAGAATGCCGTCAAACACGGGATCGCGCCCCTGCGGCACGGCGGCGACGTCACGGTGACCGCCAGGATCCACGGCTCGGCTCCGCGAACCCTGATCCTGACCGTCAACGACACGGGCGCGGGCGCGACGCCCCGCGAACTCGAGAGAGGACGGGAGGACGGCGTCGGCTTGAGCAACATCGAGAGGCGGCTGGCGCGTCAGTACGGCACCGCCGCCACGCTCGCCATCACGACCGAAGCGGGGTCGGGAACGACCGTTGAAATCCGGATGCCCGCCGACCTCACATTCGCCGCGGTGACTATCCCGACGCGGAGCGCCTCGTGAATGCGCGTCTCCGCGTCGTCATCGCGGATGACGAGCGGCCGGCGCGGTCGTTTCTCGTCGCGCTGCTCCGTTCATTCGAAGATGTGGTGATCGTGGCCGAGGCGGCGACCGGTAAGGAGGCCGTGGCTGCCATCGAACGCGAGCGGCCCGACCTCGCGCTCCTGGACCTGCAGATGCCGGAGCTGGATGGCATCGGAGTCGTTCGGATGCTGAAGAAAACCGAGATGCCGCTCATCGCGTTCGTCACCGCCTATGACGAATACGCGGTGCGGGCGTTCGAGGTGAACGCGGTCGACTACCTGCTGAAACCGGTCGAGAAGACCCGCCTGCGGGAGGCGCTGAACCGCGCGCAGGAGCGCATCGAGCACGCCGAAATCGTCGCCGAACAGAGCAACCGGGTCGGCGACGCCATCTCGGCCTACGAATCATCATCTCGCGCTCCCTACCTCGAGCGGATTCCGGTCCGCCGGCGCGACGAAATCGTCATCGTCCCCGTGTCACAGATTGCGTCGATCGTCGCCGAAGGCGAGCTGCTCTATCTGACGACGACGAAGAACGAGCGATATGCGATCACCTATCGCCTGAAGGACCTGGAAACCAGACTAGATCCGGACCGCTTCATCCGCCTCGGACGCGGCACCCTCGCGAATATCGACCTGATCACCAAAGTGAACGTCATGCCGGGCGGCACACACGTCGCACTCCTGTCGACGGGACACAAACTCCAGGTCAGCCGGCTGCAGTCGCGGATCATCCGCGAACGGTTGCTGAAGTTGTAGAACACGAAACGTTCAACGCAATCGACCGACATTCCGACCAGCGGCCTCTGACAATTGACCACTCGTGGGAAAGCGAGCGCGCGAACGTCAGCGGGTGTGTACGTCGCGGTGAGTGACGCCGATCTCTTACAGATCTCCGCGAATGACGGTGAGCGGATCAATGCGCGCAGCGCGTCGGGCTGGCCAATAGCACGCCGCCAATCCACTGGCGAGCAGCAATAGCGACACCATGCCGAAGGCCACTGGATCGAAGGCCGGCACGCGCCACACCTGACCCGAGAGCCAGCGTCCGGCGGCGACACTGCCGATCAAGCCGATGGCCGTCCCGGCGAGGAGCAGACGCGATCCGCGTCCGAGTACCATTCGCACGATCGTGGCCGCATTAGCACCCAGTGCGAGGCGAACGCCGATCTCCCGGCGCTCCTGCGCGACGGCGGCCGACATCACCCCGTAGACGCCGACAACCGCCAATGCCAGTCCCACGACGGAAAACACTGACAGCAGCACGAGATTGAAGCGTGGTGTCGCGTACTGGTTTTCACTGAGTATTCGGTCCAGTGTCATGACAGCCGTAACCGGCTGTCCCTTGTCGATGGCGTAGACCTGGCCGACGACGGCTCGAGTCACATCTGTCGGATTCCCCAGCGTGCGGACCACGAGGAGATTCGAGACGCCGGTCACTGTAAATGGGATATAGAGCTCTGGCATCACCGGATCGGTGAGGCCCGCATTCAGAGTGTCGTGGACGACACCAACGATCTCGAACGCGTCGTCCTTGAGGAGGAAGGGCGGATCTTTCAGCCGGGGAACGTGAACGACCTGCCCGATGGCGACCCGATCGCTGACGCGTGTCCGGACGAATCGTTCGTTGACCAGGGCGACCGGTTGCGCCCCGTCGATCTCGTGGTCCGTGAACAGGCGTCCTCCAACCAGATTGATTCCCATGGCGTTCGTATAACCGGCGCTCACGTTGTGGACCTGAACAGGATCCATGGTCGGTGGCTCGCCGCTGACACCCACGGGCAGCGCCATGTTCCCCATCGGATGCAGCCCGGAGTTCACCGCCGCCGCAGCCACACCGGGCACTCCACTCACCCGTGGCAGCAGCTCCTTGAAGAACGCGATTCGGCGCGGGGCATCGGGATAGCGTTGCGCCGGTAGTGGCACACGCATCGTCAGCAGCCGCCCGGGATCAACGCCAAGGTCCACCCTCTGCATGCTGACGAAAATCCGAAGCAGCATCGTGGAACCGACGAGCAGCATCAACGCGAGCGCGACCTCTGCGACGACGAGCGCCTTTCGCATCACGGCCTGACCGGACGAGCCCGACAGCGTAAGGCTCGTCTCGCGCATCGCGCTTGCAAAATCCCGTCGAGACGTGTGCAGCGCCGGCAGCAGTCCGCAGATGACGCTTGTGAGAGCGGACACGATGAGCGTGAACCCGAGAACCGCCGTATTCAGCGTGATCTCCGACTCGTCTGGGATCGTTCCTGGCGGGACGATCGCGAGAATCGCAGGCAAGCCCACGTACGCGAAGATCGCTCCGACCACACCCGCGACCACGGCGAGCAGGAGACTCTCGGTCAGAAGCTGGCGAACGATTCGACCGCGGCCCGCGCCGAGCGCCATGCGGACCGTCAGTTCGCGCTGCCGCGCCGTCGCCCTCGACAGGAGCAGGTTGGAAACGTTCGCACAGGCGATCATCAGCAGGAGCGCCACCGCGCCGAGGAGCACCCAGATATCACGTGTGATGGCACTGGGGAACGTCTCCTTGAACGACAGCAAGCCAACCCGCCACTGGTCCGGGAATTGTGTCGGCTCGCGCTGTTTCAAATCCGCGACGATCGGCGCGAGGTCCAATTCGGCACGGGCCGGCACGACGCCGGTTTTCAGGCGGCCCAGCAGGTGCACATTGCGAACGCCCTCTACGATCCGGCCTCGCTGAAAGGCAGTCGGTAGATAGACGTCAGCACCCCGCCACATGAACCGCTTCGGCATCACGCCAATGATCGTTCGAACGGTGTCGTTGAGTCGAAGTTGGCGGCCGATGACGCTGGCGTCGCCACCGAACTGACGCTGCCAGAACCGATAGCCCAGGACAACGATCGGCTCGGCGCCTGACTTCGCATCGTCCGCGTTCGGCGTGCGGCCGACGAGCGGAGCCACCCCCATGACGTCGAAGGTGTTGAACGTGCCGTGGTTTCCACGGAGCCGTTGCGGATCGCCTTCGCCGGTCCACAACACGTCGCTGATGGTAGAAGCGATGGTGCCCTCGAAAATCGTGTTGCGCTCGGCGATTTCGAGGAACTGGTCGATGGAGTAGCCGGTCCGGCCGCCTCGGGTGGCAGGGCTCGTGATCCGAACGCTCGTCAACCGGTCAACGTCTCGATAGGGAAACGGATCCAGAACAACCGCATGAAGGACGCTATAGATGGCCGTCGTGGCCATGATGCCGAGCGCGAGGGACATCACGGCCAACGCCGAAAACGCCGGCGTTCGGCTCAACCCCCGCAGCCCGAACTGAACATCACGGCCGAATTGTTCGAGCCATGTCGGCATGCAGCCTCTGATCGCGGGCGTCGCCGCGCCGCCCGATTATCTGTCAGTGCGAGGGGAAACGCGCGCCGATCCTCTCACCGCCAACTGCATCAACTTCGGGCTCACCGCGCAGCGGGGATGCCTCGCCGCAGTGAATGAACCCTAGCCAGGCGAGGCGGGACGAGCTGCGCTATGTCCATTCGCAATCCCGATGACTGGTTCGGCCGCGAAACCGCTCAACCGCCTTATCTGACCATTGATTGGATAAATGAGGACGCCGACGTGACCGCGCCGATACAGTCAACTGGGATGCTGGGATCACTGAGTCGCTCGACCGGTCGACTAGCCCTGGTGGCTATCAGCGTCAGCACGATCGCCGGCACGCCGGTCCAGCCCGGCCGCTCGTCAATCTCTTTTCGGATGGTTGCGGAAGGCCCGGACAGTCGCATTGATGCGCATCGCGAGCTCATCATCCGCATGCCGGGGGTGTGGGATTTCGTATGGCGCAAGCACTCGAACTCAACTCCCCCGGAGATCGACTTCCGCCGGGAGACAGTCATCGCCATCTTCGGGGGCCGGCAATCGAACGCGACGCCGGTGCTGCGGATCGCCAACATCAGCGAGGAGGACGGCTCCATCGTCGTGCGGTATCGCGAGGTAAACGATCAGCCCGGACCGGCGGGCTTGCCCACGACGCCCTTCATCATCGTCGCGATTCCGCCGCAGCGGGCGCCGGTGAAGTTCGTGAAGGAGGAGCGGACGGCTCCTTTAGAGCTTGAGGCACACGCCACCGAAAAATGACCTCGCTGCCCCCGCCACCCAATCGCCACCCGACCCTACGATGCATCCACAGCCACAGAAGGAGCGCCTGCCGCGCGTGACAGAAAACGCACCATCCACCGGTGATTTGCAACCGTGTACTGAAAAACAGGCGCACAGTCTCGTGTCGCAGCGCTTCTCTAGGCGAGGTGAGCAATCGGTTCACGGACTCCCGACTGTCCGGCACGCGGCAACCGCAAAGGATCCATGGCGGATCCCGACTCGAGTGCGGCAGATCAAACTGCGCGGGAACGGTTCGCTTGAAATATGGATGTTTGTCGCGTGGATCGTGTTCCTGCTGACTGTTGTCCTCCCCTGGATGGTCCAGAACAGTCACTAGACTGTGGTCAGGGGCGGCGAAGGAATTCGAACTCGAACACGTTGCCGTGTCGCTTCGACGACAGAATGACGCCGACGTCCTTCAGAAGTTTTCGGATCGCGACGTTCTCCGACAGCGCGTGGACGATGAAGCGATGGAATCCACGGTCTTCGGCCGCTCGAAGCAGTCGTGTAGCCAGTTCGGTGCCAACGTGGTGGTGTTGCCATTCGTCGCGCACCACCAACGCCAGCTCCGCAGTGCCATCATCCAAAGCGCCATAACTGGCGAGGCCGATCGGTTCCGGCGTTACCCCGTCTTCGTGCTCCGCGACGAGCGCCAGCGTCCGGCGGTAATCGACGCAGGCAAGCATGCGCATCACGGACGCCGGAAGCTCCGGCATCGGCGAGAAGAATCGGAGGTATCGGCTGGCCGGGCTCAAATGCGCGTACAAGTCGCGAATCGGCCCCTCCTCGCATCGCCGCAGGGGACGAATGCGAAGACGCCGCCGGTCCGGCAGCGTGACGTAGTCCAACAGTTCAATGGGGTATTCGGCCGAGACTTCCGTGGCAGCGCTCACATGTCTTAAGACTCATGCGATGGCCCTCAGGATCCCGGCGCGCGCCTACGGCTGTCGCACGCGGGTGACGCTCCGTTCCCAGTTGCCGTACATCGAGTTCGGCAGGAGAAAGCAGACACGTCCGAACGCGGCGTCGGTTCCAGTCTGGGGGATCTGCTCCTGCGCGGCCGGAAAATCACCCAGCTGATCGCCCACGAAGACGACGACTTGCACCGGCTGCGACGGCCACGCACAGTCGCCGGCGCCAGTCACGATTTCGTGCCGGCGCTCAGCCTTGGTGTGCTCCGGCGCCTTCTGCAGGCACAACCTGTCGTCGTCATTCCACAGGCCCGCGATCTTGAGGTTGGCGCGAGTGGCGTCGGCAACGGTCGCGCGCCGGTTTGAGATCCAGCCCACGTGTCCACCGGCGCGTCGCACCTGCGCGATGAAGTCGGCGACACCCGGAACCGGTGACGCTTCGCGGCGCTCCACCCACGCGTCCCAGGACTTGTCGTCGAAAGGCAATCCATAAGCCGCGCGTTCGAGCTGATAGGTCGAGTTGTCGAGCGTCGTTTCGTCGATGTCCAGCACCACCGCCCATCGCCGCGCGCCGGCGCTGTTCACTGCGCGCGTCACGGCTTCCCCGGCGAGCCGATAGACCTGGCGCGTCAGGGTCGCGTATTCCTCGCTGTCGCGCATGTACTTGATGCCCAGCTCGCGCACCGCGGTCTGCTGCGCCACGGCCGCCGTCCAGCAGATGCACACGAGTCCGGCCGTGGCCGCGAAGTGTCGTCTGATCACAGGTTCCTCATTGGCTCGCCGGATTGTACGGTAGCCTGTGCTCCATGAAACACGGCCTCATGTTTTCTGCGTCTCTCGTCGCCGCCGTCATCGCCGCGGCGGCGGTGCCGCGCGCCCAGCAGGACATCACGGCGCGAGCGAGGGCGATTCACGATCGTGTCATCGCGCTCGACACGCACAACGACATCGATCCCCAGAACTTCACCGCCAGCTGCAACTACACGATGCGCCTGACGACGCAGGTGAACCTGCCGAAGATGAAGGAGGGCGGACTCGACGTCTCGTTCTTCATCGTCTACGTGGGTCAGGGAGAACTGACGCCGGCCGGTTACGACAACGCCTACCGCGCCGCGATCGCCAAGTTCGACGCCGTCCATCGGCTGACCGAACAGATCGCGCCGAACGAGATCGAGCTCGCGCTCACCGCCGCGGACGTCACCCGCATCGCGAAGAGCGGCAAGAAGGTAGCCGTGATCGGCATCGAGAACGGCTATCCCATCGGCACCGATCTCAAGCGCGTCAAGGAGTTCTACGACCGCGGCGGCCGCTACATGTCGCTGGCGCACAACGGCCACAATCAGCTGGCCGACTCGCACACCGGCGAAGCGGGCAACGAGTGGAAGTGGGGTGGCCTGTCGCCGCTCGGCCGCGAAGCGCTGCAGGAGATGAATCGTCTAGGGATCATGGTGGATGTGTCGCATCCGTCCAAGGCGTCGATCCTGCAAGCCATCGGGCTCTCAAAAGCGCCGGTCATCGCATCGCATTCGTCGGTCCGCAAGCTAGCCAATCAAACCAGGAACCTCGACGATGAAATGCTGATGGCGATCAAGACCAACGGCGGTGTCGTGCAGATCAACAGCGTCGCCGATTTCGTCAAGGCCGATCCCAAAGAGCGCGCGCCGGCGATCGCGGCCCTGCGCGCGGAATTCGGTCTTCCCACCGGGCGCGGCGGCGTCCCGGGAGGTGGTGGCCGGGCCGCGGCGTCACCGGCCGCCTACAAGTGCCCGATCGAAACGCCTGGCGGCACCAGCGCCGATGCGGGACGCGGCGGGCGCGGCGGACGCGGCGCGGCCGGACCCGAGACGCTCGCTGCCGATCGGCGGACTGAATTCGAGCGCCGGATGGCGCAAATCGATCGGCAGTTTCCGGCTGCCGGACGCGCGACGGTCAAGGACTACGTCGACCACATTGATTACGCCGTCAAGCTGATTGGCATCGACCACGTCGGGATCGCATCCGACTTCGATGGCGGCGGAGGCGTGGAAGGGTGGAACAGCGCGGCCGAGAGCTTCAACCTGACGCTCGAGCTCGTCCGTCGGGGTTATACAGAAGAGCAGATCGCGAAAATCTGGAGCGGCAATCTGTTGCGCGTCTGGAGCGAGGTCGAGAAAGTCGCGGCCGGCATTCAGGCCGCGCGCCTTCGTTAAGGCTAGCGAACCTCCGCTGACGTCGAACCCTACAGCGGTTGACTGCTCCTGCTGACCTGTCCTCTCAGGCATTATCGACAGACAGTCGGCCGTAAGCGTCCCTATGCAGGCGTGGAGTGTTGCGTGGCACTACACTTGCCTCTTGGAGGGCAGCCACTTACATCTCCTGGATGGTGCCTATGAATACGAATACCAGACTCGCGCGTGTTTATACGGCTGTGCTTCTGGTGGCCGCGCTGGCTTCCACCGCCGCGGCGGCAAGCGCGAACCTGTCACAGGTTCGGATCGACAATTTCGGTCGGGTCAACGACAACTACTACCGCGGCGCACAGCCGGAAGGTCGGGACTACACGGACCTCGCCGCGATTGGCGTCAAGACGCTCGTGAACCTGACCAGCGACGACGCCGATCCCGGTGAACGCGCGATGGCCGAGCGTGCGGGGATGCAATACTTCCAGATCGCGATGACGACGCATCAGCCGCCGACAGACGCGCAACTCGCGCAGTTCATGCGCATCGTCAACGATCCGGCCAACCAGCCCGTGTACGTGCACTGCGTGGGCGGCCGTCATCGCACGGGCGTGATGACCGCGGCCTATCGGATGTCCGAGGACGGCTGGAACGCGGATCGCGCGTTCAAGGAGATGAAGGATTTCAAATTCGGAGCCGATTTCCTGCACTCCGAATTCAAGGACTTCGTCTACGGCTATCAACCCCAGCACGCCGTTGTCGCGGCGACCGCGCAGACAGCGGCGCCTACTTCTTCAGTAAAGCTGCGCCAGTAAGCTGCCCGATCGCGCCCAGCGTCGTTTGCGCGGCGTTGAGACCGAGCAGAAAGTCCTTGTCGTTGTAGGTGGCGTACACGTCGGTCGGCTGGTGCCATTGCGGGTCCCAGCCGTTGCCGATGTGCACGCCACGCTCGTTTTCGCGCAGGCTGATGGCGGGAATGATGTCGATGAACGGCCCGGAGTCGGTGTTGGTCATGTGGCTGCCGACCGTGGCTGGATAGTCGGTCGCGTATTTCTCGTTCGCCACCTCCAGCACCCACGCCAGCTTCTGGGATTCGGCCGCCATCTTCGAATTCACCTGGAATTCCACGTTCACGTCGGCTTCGGGCCGCTGCTCCTTGCTCATCGTCCCGTCGGGCCGCGGCATCCCGTGGTCGAACAGCATCATGTCGTGCTGGATCATGCCGAGCCACTTCGGTTCGGGGTACTTGCGTGAGCCCGACGGATCCTCTTTGCCCTGCAGCGCCTGCCGCTGCGCAATGTAGGCGCGTGCGGCTTGCGATCCTGTTTCCTCGTTGTTCCACAACGCGAAGCGAACGGTCCGCTCGGTCTGCACGTCCGGCGCGCTGAGCACGCGCGCCAGTTCCATGACGAGCGCGGTGCCGGATCCATCGTCATTGGCGGCTTCGCCCCAACCGTGTCCGTCCATGTGACCGCTGACGATGTACATCTCGTCCGGGTGTGTCGTGCCGACTTTCGTGCAGAACACCGCCTCGCGCGGGCCGGGCGTCGTCGGCTGCGTGTTCAGCGCGCGCAGCTTTTCGTCCGGCTGCTTCATCGGATCGGTGTTGACGCCGGTCGGGGTTTTCACACCGCGCGGGCGGCCGCCGCCCTGGGCCAATCCGGTGTTGCCGCGGCCGCGGCCACGGCCGGTGTTGGGCGGCGGGTCGTACTCGTATTTGATCCGTTCCGTCGGGCAGCCATAGCTCTTCAGCTGCGCCTCGATCCAGTCGACCGCCGCGCGATTGCGATCGGTGCCCTGCCGGCGATCGCCGAATTGCGTCAGCCCCTTGATGGTCGCCTTGTATTTTTCGAGATCGAGCCGGCCGACGAGCGTGCGAACCGGGTCGTCAACCTCGGCCTGCGGCGAGCCTTGCGCCGGCGACGGCGGCTGGCTCTGAGGCTGCTGGCTGGAGAGGCCCAATCCGGATGATGCGATGCAGATCAGGATGAATGAGAGCGTGCGCATGGGGGGATGGTAACAGCAATCCGGTGCCGGCTAGAAGGTCACCCTGGCCGACCCGCATCTGACAACGAACGTCGCTCAGAATTCGACGCCGAACGTCAGGCGTGCGGTACGCGGAAGTGTCGGATGGAAATGGACGTCCTCGATGCCCGAGAGCGGTTCTCCTCGGAGTCTCGATGCATAGAAGTAATCGACATCGCTGGCGGCGCTATCGAGCAGGTTGAACAGATCGACGCCTACTTTCATCCGTCGTGCGAACCGGTAGCCCGCTTCCAGGTTCACAAGACTCGTGGCTCTGGAATTGACCGAGTCGTCCTCCAGGAGCGGGCGCGGACCGAAATACCGCCACCGAACGCTGGCGAACACGTTGCGGACGGCGTCCACTGTGACGCCGGCAGACACGACGGTGCCGATAGCCCCGGGAATACGGTCGCCACCTGCCGCGATGTCTGAAAAACGCGCACGCGAGACAGCCACGTCGCCGTCGATCGTCAACCAGCGCCGTGGGCTGTAGTAGTTCGCGAACTCGATCCCGTATCGATGACTGGGCCGGCCCGCCTCGGTGGTGCCGGCGTCGCCAACGAACACCAACTCCGACGCGAGGCTCAGCGTCCACACCGACAGCGTCGACTGGAGATGCGGTATCGCGACAGTCCGCAGGCCGACTTCCGTGCCGTTCGCGCGGACGAGGGGCGTCACGCGTTCGACGGACTCCCCCGTCGCGGGGTCGCGCGTGATCGTCGCCCCGCGGGCATCGTTGCTGTGGAAGCCGAATCCCGCGTTGGCGTACAGCTCAGTGCCGCCGAACGGCCCGATCGCGAGGCCGCCCTTGGGGCTCATCAGACCGGCGCGGGCGACGCCGCCGTTGGCCGCGTCGCTGGCGGTTACGCTGAAACGGTAGCCGTCCACCCGAACACCTGCCAGCGTTCGAAGCCACGGCGTCCAGGCGATTTCGTTCTGAACGTATCCGGCGCCGCTGGTCTGGATCACCGAGTCCTGCCGGACAGCGTCGCGCCGTCGGCGCGCTTCGGTGTGATAGAGCCCGACGTTCGTGATGTCGTCGTTCCGGATCTCGATGCCGAAGGTGTTCTGAACCGAGTGACCACCCCACTTCTCCAAACGCCGGTGATTGATCCTCGCGCCGGATATGAAGCGATGATCGGCCTGCTGGAACTGATCCCCGCGCACAGGGTCGTCGAGGAAGAACGTGAAGTTCGAGAACAGGTTCAGATCGTAGGCCGTGCCGAACGCTGTGACCTTGGTGGCGGTGTGGCCTCGCGTGCGCTGCCACTCGAGCGAGCCGCTGTAGCGGTAGGTGTCGCCGCCGTCGGTCGGATCGATCGCGCCGAAGCGGCCGACGAGACCCGACGCGGCCGCGCGCGACGGGATCTGATCCGTCGAATTCCACATGCCGCGATATGCCATGCCGGTGATCGCCAGGCCATTGACCGTGTCGCCCGTACTGTAGCGAACCAGGGCGTTCACCTTACGGAAGTTGTCGGCCACGGTCCACGGACCATCGTTGTGCTCGGCTTCAACGGCGGCGAGAAGGTGGCCGCCGGCCACGCGTGGCGCGACGGCCACCAACGCGCGCTGGTAGCCGTCGGCGCCGCTGCCGATCCGCACGAGCGGACGCGCCAGCGTATTCGTGTAGTTGATGTTGGCGGCGCCAGCGGTCGCGAAATCACCCTGATCGGCGAAGTACGGCCCCTTCGAGAACTGCACGCCGCTGACGAGCTCCGGAATCAGGAAATTCAGGTCCGAGTAGCCGTGTCCGTGCGCGTGGGTCGGCAGGTTGACCGGCATCCCCGCCACGGTGGTCGCGAAGTCGGTGCCGTGATCCAGATTGAAGCCGCGCAGGTAGTACTGGTTCGCTTTCCCCTCACCGCTGTGCTGACTGATGACGACTCCCGGCACGGTTTCCAGTACTTCGCCGGCCCGCGCCATCGGGCGCGCGTCGAGTTGGCGCGCGGTGATTGCGCCCTGGCTCGCGGAGTGCGCAATACCGACGAGGTTCTGCGCCGGGTTCTCCGCATCTGCCAGGTTTGTAAAGGTGGATCTGCCGGTGACCATGACGTCGGCGCTCAGGGCGATATGGAGGATGACGTCGGCGCGCGAGCCCGCAGCGGGCAGGTCGACATCCCGACGGGCGGCCGCGAAATTGATCAGCGCAAACTCGACGCGATAGCGGCCGGGAGGGACGTCAAATCGATAACGTCCCTGGCCATCCGTCGTCGTCTGGGGCGACCCGGCGCGGGTCCGCAGTTCCACGGACACCCCCGGGAGCGCGCCGCCCGTTTCGTCGCGAACGGTTCCAGCAAGTTCCGCGGCCTGAGCAGTCCCGACCGCTGCCAGCAGCAGGAACACCAGAACGCCGGGCCAGAATCTGAGCATTCCTTGTCATCTACGAGCCGCACGTCATATCAGATGTCTGCCCAACCAACCCTAGAACCGCGCCCGCACCGCGAATTGGAGGGTCCGCGGATCGGCCACCGCGGTGATTTGATTGAAGGTGGTCGCCGGATTGCCCGGATACGCCCCTGCTCCGAAGTTCGTGATTCGGGTCAGATCGTTGCGCCGGTTCGTCAGGTTGAACGCCTCGATCATCCCTTCCGCGCGAAGCTTCCCCGCGATCCTGAACGCGCGGCTCACCCGCAGGCTCAGGGTGAAGAAGTCGCTGCCAATCCCGCCGTTCCGTTCGATGAACGAGCCATCGACGATCGGCCGGCCGGCAGTGCCCTGGACGGTCGTCACGCCCGACGTAATGTTGAACGGGAGCGCCGAATACGCCTGCACCATGCTGCTGACCTGAAAGCCGTTCGTCAGCAACTCAAGCGCGGTGCGCGCGGGCGTCATCGGCGAGTTGATCGATCCGCTCAGCACCAGCCGATGCCGCTGGTCGTCATCGGATCGTCCCCAGTCCTTGTCGATGTCGAACGGATCGATCGGCGAGCTGAAGAAGTTTTCGCCGACATTGTTCATCGACTTCGACAGCGAGTAGCTGACGCGATAGCTGCCCCAGACCGTGGGCCGCTGAACGAACGACACCTGGAGGCCGTGGTACGTCGACCGGGCCAGCGGCGAGTATTGGCTGTTGTTGGCATAAGTCGGATTGGGACGGCAGCCGTTGTTCGTCCCCAGCGCGATGCAACTCGGAACGTTTTGATTGACCGAGATGATCAGGTTCTCGCCGCCGAGGTATTGGTAGGCCACGCCGATCGTGCTGTGCGCGCTCAGCTGCTGCTCGACCTCGACGCTCCCCTGCCGCGAGTACGCGTTCTTCATGTGCGCGTCCATCGTCGTGAAGTTCACGAGCGTCACGGACGGAATAGGAGCGCCGAGAATGCCCGGAAAGCCCGGCGCACCAGCCTGCGTCGGCGACAGGCTGATGCTGATCTGCCGCAGGCTGTTGAGGTCCGTGGTGTTACCGGCTGACAGCAGCGCGTTCGCCAGCGCCCTCAGCGGCACGCGATCGTAAAAGATACCGGCGCTGCCGCGCACGACCGTGCGGCGCGAGGCGGTGGGCGTCCATGCGAAGCCGGCGCGGGGTGCGACGTTGTTCGTGTCGGTCGCGATGCTTTCGAGGAACTGGAGATCGTAGCGAATACCCGCGTTCACCGTCAGGGACGGGCTGGCCTTCCACTCGTCCTGTCCGTAGAGCGCGACGTTGGGATTCGTCTGCGAGACGACCGTCGTTCCGAACGTCTGCGTGAAGCCGGAATTGTTGTAGGTGCCCGACAGGAAATTGGGGAGCGAGGAGAACGTGTATGCGCCACGAACCGAGCGCGGATATGTGATCGTGTCGTCGTTGAAGAGGACGTCGACACCCGCGCGAAGCGCGTGCGCGCCGGCCTGGTGCGACAGGTTGTTGACGATTTCGTACAACGTGTTCTGACGACGCGTCGGACTGCTGGAGAGCGTGCCGAACGACGCCACGCCGGCAATGCTGACCGCGGGACCAAAGGGATCGGTCGGCGGCGCCTTGAGATCGCCGCGCGAGACCTGCGCGCGCGTCTCGTTAACGGTCGTCGGCGAAAGAGTCATCGTGTTGCTGAAGGCAATGGTCTGGTCGGTGTTGTCGAGACCGGCGGAAGCGCTCGGCGCATTCGGCCCGCCGGCGCCGCGCGAGTTGTCTGACGCCACGTTGTACAGGCTGTAACGGATGCCGACCTGGTCGCGGCCATTGAACTGGTGGTCGATCTTGCCGAGCGCATGCGTCGAGCGCACCGGGTTGGGATAGAGGCCGGTTGAGACATTGACGCCTGGATAGCCCGCACGCGATAACCGCGCGTTGATGGTGTCGACGCTGTCCGGTGCGATCGTCACCAGACCGGTCTGATCCAGCCTGCGCTGCTCGGCGTTGCCGAAAAAGAACGTCCGATCCTTGGCGATTGGACCGCCCAGGCTGCCGCCGTACTGCTTCTGGTTCATCGGCAGCGTCGCCTGTATCAGGGCATTCGGTGCGTTGAACCGGTCGTCACGAAAATAGCCGTAGAGATCGCCGTGGGCGACATTCGTCCCGCTCTTGGTGAGGACGTTGATGTAGCCGCCAAGCGCGCGTCCGAGCTCTGCCTGCGCGCCCGACGTCACGACCTGAAACTGATCGACCGCGTCAACCCCGTACGGCATCCCGCTCAATCCAGCCGCGTCGTCGTTGGCCGACAGGCCGTCGACGATGAAGTTGTTCGAAAAGTTGCGCTGACTGCCGACGGACAGCCCCTGCCCCGGTACCGCCGACGTTTCCGCGAACAGTTGGGTACTCCCGACGTTGGTTGGTGACACCCCAGGAATGAGCAGCGCCAGATCGAGGAAGTTGCGGCCGTTCATCGGCACGGTCTGTACTTCGGCCTGTGACACGGTCCCCGCGATCTGACTGCGCGCGGCCTCAAGGACGGTCACGTGACCGGTGACGGTGACGTCGCTCGTCACGCCAGCAACGGCCAGCATGACAGGCACCGCGAAGGCGGAACCGACCGTCAACGTCAGCATCCGCCTGACGTCCGCGAATCCGCCCAGCCGGACGATGATCTCGTAGGGTCCAACTCGCAGATAGGGAAAGCGGAATCGCCCCGCCTGATCGGTCGCCGTTTCAGCCGCAAGGTTGGTGTCGGTGTTACGCGCCGTCACCACCGCGCCGGGCACGACGGCACCCTGCGGATCGACAACGCGGCCGCTGATGCTGGCTTGATTGACGGTCTCCTGCGCCACGGCGGCAGCCGGGACAGCGGCCAGCCATGCGGCGACGGCGACCGCCATGAGGGTTCGAGGAGTCATCGGCCATCTCCTGAACCCGAGATCCGTTCAATGCGAATCGACGCAGCGGCGGACGTGCCGCTGGTCCAGGCGACGATCACGTCGGCGCCGGCGGCCGCCAGCGCCGGATACACGGAGGGGCCGTCGGACGTCAGAAGCTGGCGCCGGAAACCCGGAACACCGTTGGATGCCGCTCTCGCACGCGCAAAGGCCACGCGCCTCGACCCTTTCGCGAGCTCGTCCCACACCACCGTCAGCGTTCCGTCGGCGCTTGTGACGATCCGCGGGTGATGCGGCAGGCCCTCCGTGGGAATCGGCTGCCTTTTCGAAAATGTGCGTCCGTCGCTGGACACCGCGTAGAACAGCGCGATGGTCTCTACCGGCTCGGCACCCGGCGCGCCCGACTCGTTGACCAGCGTTGGCCACACGAGATGGATCCGCCCACCGGCGTCTACGGCCATCGCGGGTCCGTCGTCGGGACAGCCTTCGAGCACCCAGTGGTCCTCGCTGACACGGATCGGCTGGCCAAAACTGCGGCCGCCGTCTCGCGACATCGTGAACGCCATGTCGCGAAGATTGCCGGGATACACGTGACGCCACGCGGCGTACACCGATCCACCAGCGGCACTCACGAGCGCGGTCTTGCAGCAGTAGCAGACGCCGCCGGTCACCGCGCGCGGTGCGGCCGTTCCATCGAGCGAGGCGAAGTACAGCTTCGACTTCTGTGCCATCGCAACGCCGTCAGGCTTCGAGTCAGGTACTCGCGCCTTGTCGCCCGAGGCGCGCTGGGTGTGATCGTGGTGCGAGGCGGCCATCGCCGTATCGCTCGCGAGCTCGCGGTGATCGAGCCAGATGACGTCGACGCGGCCGTCAGGCCCGACCGCGATCGCTTCCCAACCACGATTCCCGGCCGCGTCCGTGCCTGGAACGATCGCGGCGGCGCTGAACGTCTTTCCCCCATCGTCGGATCGCGACTGCCGCAGCGTCGTACCGTTTTTCCCCTTCGTCGTCCAGACAACGACGATGGCGGGCTCGGCGCTCGCGCGATGAACCAGCGCGACCTGCGGCGGTTGCTCGCCGTTCAGACGCGCATCGCCGATGGTGTCGTTGACGCGCCGCGGCGCGCCGAATGTGCGGCCGGCATCACGGCTGACGGCCAGAAACACGTCGGTTGTTCCGTCCGGCTCCGCGCCGCCCCACACCACCGCGACGAACGGCCCGTCCGCAGCGATTGACGGCGTGGCGTTCGTCCGGCCGGGAACGCCGAGCGTCGCCGGCGACGCGGCGTCGCCGGGGATCGTCGAAAGCAATAGACACAAGGCCGCCGGCCAAATCGACGGCGACCACGCAAACAATCGCATAACACCTCCGAAAGACAGGAACCGCCGGAGCCCCGGCGCAGAGCAAGAGTTCGTCTCTGCGGCCTTTGCGAGCTCCGCGATCAAACGTCGTCGGACGGGGTCAGGCGCGAGGTGGTGGAGATTCGGGGACGTGCGCGCGGAGGATGGCGGACGGCGCGATCTGCGGAACGGTCGTACCGGAATCGAAAATGTTTACCGCCGGCGTCGGTTGCGAAAGGGTTGCGAGGCCGCCGGCCAGCCCGATCAGGGCCGCATCCGACCGTGCGCAGGCGTTACGCATCTTGCAGGTCTTCACACCTTCTCTGGTGTGGTGCATCGGACAAATCTGCCCAGGCAGCATTCCGGGACAGCACTTGTCGTCGGGATCCGTGGCGGGCACATCCTTGCAACAGAACGCGAGCGGTGCGGCGGCAACACTCGCCACCTGGCACACCAGCCAGCCGCAAACCATCCACGCAAGATGCCGGCGGGCGAAGGACATGGACACGTCAGCTTACCACGGCGATTCGCCGGTATGATGGAAGCCATCCCCGTGCGGAATTCTGCAATCCAATTTTTCGTAAGCGTCGTCGTTTGTCTCTGTGTGTCAGCGGGCACCGCGTCCGCGCAGGAGCACCAGCACCCGGCGGCAGGCTCTGACCCGGCGACGACGGAGCAGAGCTGGAGCTGGACGACCGATGCCAACGCTTTCTTCGGCTACAACTACCAGCAGCGGCGCTTCGCCGACTTCGCGTCGTGGGACTCGCAGAATTGGGTGATGCTCAACGGCTCGCGCCGTATCGGACCGGGACGCCTGATCGTCAACGCGATGTTCTCGCTCGAGCCCTGGACGGTCGGACGGCTGGTCTACTCCGGAGATTTTCGATTGCCGCCAGTTGGCGGCACACCTCAGCTCTATCAGACCGGCGAAAGCTTCGATCAGATTCCACTCGTCAACTATCAGCATCCGCACGATCTCTTCATGGGGCTCGGGGCGACGTACCAGATCCCTGCCGGTCGCCTCACGTATTTTTTCGGCGCGGACCTCGTCGGCTCTCCGGCGCTGGGGCCGCCGGCGTTCATGCACCGCGAATCGGCACGCAGCAACCCGCAAGTGCCGCTGACCCACCACGACCTCGACTCCACGCACATCACGCCGGGTGTGCTGCGCGCTGGCGTGACCGCCGGGCCGTTGACGTTCGAGGGTTCAGTGTTTCGTGGCGCCGAGCCGGATGAAAACCGCTTCAACATCGAGAAACCGGCGCTCGATTCATGGTCGGCGCGCATCGGCTGGCGTCGCGGTCCGTGGACGGCGCAGGTATCTGGGGGACTCCTGCATGAACCGGAGTGGTTCGATCCGTTCGACATCACGCGGCTGACGGCGTCGATCGCGTTCGACGGCCAGCTCGGATCGCGGCCGTTCAACGCGACCGCCGCGTGGGGTGAAAATCGCCAGTTCAATGGATTTCAGAACGTCGAGGATGGCTATCTGCTGGAGTGGGACCTGCGAGCGGCCCGCGCGTCAACGTTCTACGGGCGCGGCGAGGTGGCCAAGAAGCATCTCTTCGGACTGATCTCCCACCCGAAAGGCTTCACTCACCCGCACGCGTACTCGGACATCGCTGCGCTCACGCTCGGCTACATCCACGATCTGCCGATTCCGAAGACGACACGACTCGGGATCGGCGGCGACGTCACCGTGTACCACACGTCGCAGGACCTGATCGTGTACTACGGCGGATCGCGGTCCTACCACGTGTTCCTCCGATGGCGTCCGGGCGGCGTCCCTGCGCACGTCCATTGACGCGCGGCCTCGGGCTACAATAGAGCCGGAAAACGCGATGGCCCTGCTCGGGGACCCATGTCACTCGTCGCTCTGTCCGAATTGCTCGGCGCGACCGTGCGCGATGCTTCCGGCGCCGTGCGGGGACGGGTGCGCGAGCTTGCGATTGTCCCGCTCGACCACCCGACCCGCGTCGCGTACCTGATCGTCAAAACAGCCATCGGCGAACGGGTCCTTCCGCCCGACTGTCTGAAATCAGCCGGCGCGACCGTGCGGGCCTCGACCGACGCGGTTGACTGGGAGCCGTATACGGCCTCGGACGGCTTGCTGCTCCTCAAGCGCGACCTCCTCGACCAGCAGATCATCGACGTGCACGGCCGCAAGGTGGTCCGCGTCAACGACGTGGAGCTGGAATCGACGCCGGTCAACAGCCACCTGCTGCTGAATGTCGTCTCCGTCGACGTGGGCGCCCGCGGCGCGATTCGACGGCTGTCGAAGGGCGTCGTCCCCTCCTTCACGCTGCGCGCCCTGCTGGTCCGCATTCCGCCGCGGGTGATTCCGTGGCAGTACGTCGACCTCCTTGAAACCGATCCGGCGCGCCGCGTGAAGCTGAAGATCGCGTACGAAGGGCTCGCCAAGCTGCACCCGGCCGACATCGCCGACATCGTCGAGGATCTGGCGCCGGCGGAACGCGAAGCGGTCTTCGAGACCATCGACGAGGAAGTCGCCGCCGAAACGCTCGAGGAGATCGATCCAGACATCCAGGTCTCCATCGTCGAATCGCTCGACAAAGACCGGGTCGCCGACATCATGGAGGAGATGGATCCGGACGCGGCGGCCGATCTCCTCGGCGAGCTGCAGGAAGAACACTCGGGCGAAATCCTCAGAGAGATGGAGCCCGAGGAGCGACAGGAAGTCACGCAACTGCTCGAGTTCAAAGAGAACACCGCCGCCGGCCGGATGACGACGGAGTTCATCGCCGTGCCTGAAACGGCGGTCGTCGACGATGCCATCGAGGCGCTGAAGCGATTCGATGGCAGCCGCGAGGCGCTGGCTACGATCTACCTGCTCGGGGCCGGCGGCCGGCTCGCCGGCTGCGTGCCGCTTGTCAAGATTGCCATCTCGTCGCCGGCCATCCAGCTGTCGGAGTTGAGCGAACCGTACGTTGGCTGCGCCCCGGATACGCCTCAGGACGAGGTCGCCGCGCTCTTCGACAAGTACAACCTCGTGACGCTCGCGGTCGTGGACGAGCACGGCCGGCTGGCCGGCATCATCACGGCTGACGACGTGATCACGATGCTGCGGCATCGCCACTGACGGCCGGCCATGTCCTTTTTCAAGAGCTGGCGCACTCGCATCGCGCTCGTGCTGGCCGTCGTCGGTCCCGGGTTCATCACGGCCAACGTCGACAACGACGCCGGCGGCATCGCCACCTACTCGGTGGCCGGCGCACAGTTCGGCTACTCGCTGCTGTGGACGATGATTCCGATCACGATCGCGCTGGTGGTCGTGCAGGAGATGTCGTCACGCATGGGCGCGGTGACGGGCAAGGGGCTGAGCGACCTCATCCGCGAGGAATTCGGACTCCGCGTCACGTTCCTGCTGATGATCGCGCTGATCGTCACGAACTTCGGCAACGTGGTCAGCGAATTCGCAGGCGTCGCGAGCAGCTTCGAGCTGTTCGGCATCTCGAAATACATTGTCGTCCCGGTGGCGGCGTTCGCGGTGTGGGCGCTCGTCGTGCACGGCACCTACAACAGCGTCGAAAAGATCTTTCTCTCAGCGTCGGCGTTTTACGTCTGCTATATCGCGTCGGGCGTCCTCGCGCATCCCGACTGGAAAGCGGCGGCGCTGTCGACGGTCACGCGGCCCGAGAGCATCGGCTTCCGAAACTACGGCTATCTGTCGCTGATCGTCGGGCTGGCCGGGACGACCATCGCGCCGTGGATGCAGTTCTATCTGCAGGCGTCGATCGTCGAGAAGGGTGTGACCACACGGCAGTACAAAGCGTCGCGGCTGGACGTCATCATCGGGTGCCTGTTTGCCGCCGTCGTTGCGTGGTTCATCGTTGTCGCCTGTGCGGCAACGCTGCACTCGGTCGGTAAGTTCAACATCGAGACCGGCTCCCAGGCCGCGGAAGCGTTGCGGCCGCTGGCGGGCGAGTACGCCTACCTGCTGTTTGCCGCCGGTCTGTTCAATGCCTCGCTGTTTGCGGCGTGCATCCTGCCAATCTCGACGGCCTATGCCGTGTGCGAGGGGCTGGGGCTCGAGTCGGGACTCGACAAGCGGTTCGAGGAGGCGCCGGCGTTCTACTGGCTGTATACGGCCCTGATCGTCTTCGGCGCGGGCGTCATCCTCATTCCGCGATTTCCCCTGTTCAGGGTGATGGTGCTGTCGCAGGTCGCCAACGGCGTGCTTCTGCCGTTCGTGCTGATCTTCGTGCTGCTGCTCGTGAACGACAAGGAATTGATGGGCGGCTACACGAATTCGCGCGGCTATAACGTCGCGTCGTGGTTTACGGTGGTCGTCATGATCGGGCTGACGATTGCCATGCTGATCGCACAGATGCGCGGTTAAGAACGAGTGCTGGGTGCTGAGTGCTGAGTGCTGGGTGCTGAGTGCTGAGTGCTGAGTGCTGGGTGCTGGGTGCGGGTGCTGGGTGCTGGGTGCACGGGCGGTCGCGCGAGCAGCGCGCTTATCGATCTGCCACCGACCGCGAAGCGTACCGGCTATGCGGCACGAGTCGGGATCATGCTCCGGTTGTTCTGGCGATCAGAACGCCATGGTCAGTCCCACCCGGATGGTCCGTGGGAATCCCGGAGAAATGTTCGTGTTGCTGTCGGCATTGACGTAATACCGTTTGTCGAAGACGTTCTCCACGTTCGCCTGAAGGCGGGCCTGTTTCGTGAGCGTGAAAAACGCCGCGGCGTCCGCGCGCACATAGCCGGGCAGCGTCACGGTGTTGTCGATCGCCGCGAACATGTCGGACCGATACAGCACGCCGAAGCCAGCCCCGACTCGCGGATGGAATCGATAGTGGTTCCAGAGCGAGAGCGTATGGTGCGGCACCTGGCCCACCTGGGCGCCGGGCTGCGCCGCGGTCGTCGCCCGAGTCACGAATGCATCCTGATACGCGTAGCCGCCGGCGATACTCCACTCGGGCGTGATGCGCCCGTTCAGACCGAGCTCGTAACCGTTCGTCCGCTGGCTGCCGGTCTGCACGATGCGGGTCGGATCGTTGGGATCGGTTGAACGCGTGTTGGTACGATTCAACCGATATACCGCGGTCGTGAGCGACAGCGCGGGAACGACGTCCCACTTCGCGCCCACCTCGTAGTTCTGGAACTTCTCGGGCTCGACCTGCTGCGTGATCGTCGTCAGGGAGGAGAACTGATCGCCAGAGCTCGGCAAATACGAGACGCTGTAGCTGCTATAGAGCGACAGTGCCGCCACCGGCTTCACGACGACGCCCGCCCGCGGCGAGACGAGGTTGTCAGGACGCGCCAGCGTGTCGCCATTGCGATTGTTGTGGTACTGCAGGTCGAAGTGGTCGAAACGCAGTCCACCGACCACCTGGACATGCGAGGACAATTCGAGCTGGTCCTGGACGTAAGCCGCCGCGACGATTGTCTGCAAGTGGTTGTCGGCGTCGGTGGCGTTCTGGCGGAACGTCACCGGCGTGGCGATGGTCGGCGCCGCGAACGGCACTAGCAGCGCCGTGGCGGTGTTGTTGAAGAACCCGGTATTGCGAAAGTTGTCAGTGAGCTGACGGCCAACCTCAGCGCCGGCCAGCAGCGTGTGACGGACCGGTCCGGTCGCCGTCACGTAGGTCGCGTCCGTCTGGTTGAACAGGTTCCGCCGTGCCGTCTGGTTGTTATAGGCCGACAGCGAGACCTGTCGCCCATCCGCGGCCACGGCTCCAGGCACGAAGTTCTGGTAGAAGCGATCGTAGTCGCCGAACAGCGTCTGGTTGCGAATCGTGACGCGGCCGGCGCGGTGCTCGACCGTCGCCGACCCGAGATCCACGCCAGCTCGGACACGGCTCGCGTGCGGATTGCCGTAGAACAGGCCGGCATCGACGTCGACCGGCCGCCCTTGAAAGGACGAAATCCCGCGATCCGCGACGCGCGTGTCGTGAAGATGTTCGTAGCGCAGCGCGATCGTCGTGCGGGCACTCGGCGCAATCGTCACCGTCGGCGTGACGCCATACCGCGTCAGGCCGACGCCATCGCGGAAGCTGTCGGAGTCCTCGAACATGCCGTTCAGGCGGAACGCCACCTTGCCGCCAAGCGGCTGGTCGATATCCGTGCTGAACCGACGGTTGCCATACATCCCGCCCTGCAGGAAGACCTCGCGGACTGGCTGAAATTCCGCCTGCTTCATCACGCGATTGACGACCCCGCCCGCGCCGCCGCGGCCGAAGATCATCGCGTTGGGCCCCTTGAGCGCCTCGACGCGATCGACGTTGTAGATGTCGCGGTAGTACTGCACGTCGTCGCGCACGCCGTTGACGAAGAAGTCAGCTGACGAGCTGTTGCCGCGCACGATGATCTGATCGCGGTTGTTCTCCCCCTGGTGTGACGTGACGCCGGGCACGTAGCGCACGACGTCGCCGATGCTCATCATCAGCTGATCCCTGATCAATTCCTGCGTCACGACCGTGACCGCCTGTGGCACGTCGCGCAGCGGCGTCGGGGTCTTGGTGGCGCTGCTGATGACGGGCACCTGGTAGCCGGCGGCCGGCGCGCTGACCGTGATCGCTTCGCGCACGCCGGCGACTGCAAGCACGAGCTCCCGCGACACGCTGCTGTCCGGCCGCGCGTCGACGCGAAACGACTGCTCGACGAAGCCGTCCGCAACCGCGGTAACGGTGTAGCCGCCGCGCGGCAGCTTCAGCATGAAGCTGCCGGCGTGATCGGTTGTCGTCGAGGATGCGGACGTCTGCCCGTCAGGCACCGCCGTCACGCGGGCGCCGGCAATCGGCGCGCGCATGGTGTCGAGGATATGGCCTTCGAGCGTGAATCCCAAGGCGGCAGGTTGGGCGAAGACCGGCGCGTGGTTCACTACGGCCAACACGGCGGCGAGGGAAAGGACGCATGAGACGCGACGCATCGGAGCACTCCTACGGGTTGCGCCGACGAACGCCGCTCCCTAGAATGGGGCGTCGAATGCGTCAGGCGCGCGAGCGATTGACAGGTCTGTCCGGACCAGCGTTCGATATCGCCCGCCGGTGTTCACGCACCGGCGGGCGCTTCAAACTGAGATTGAGTCTCAGTTTCAATCAAGAGCTTATCTCCGACCAATTCGGTCGGTCAAGTCCGACCTCTTGCGGGAAAGCGCCGGCACTAAGATCCGGTGAGCATGAGCTGCCGCTGGGTTGCGCTCCTCCTCGCCGGCACGCTCGCCGTGGGTTGCCGCGCTGCGCAGTCCTCAGATCGACGCCCGGCACCCACCCGGCTCGCGGCGCCTCCCGACGGTCCGTCGCTGATGTTCGTCAGCGTCGCCAGCGACGACACGTTCAAGCACGTCCTGCTCGGACCGTTGGCGGCACCTGGCACGAGCGCGTTCGTCACCCCGCTGGTGTGCGAGCGCGTGTACTTCGCGCGATCGCGGGGCCTCTGCCTCGCCGAAGCGCCGGCCGCCGACTCCCCCGTCGGGATCTGGGCCCAGGTCTTCGACGAACGGTTCGAGCGGCACCAACGCTTCCCGCTCAGCGGCCTACCCAGCCGGCTTCGTCTGTCGCCGGACGGCCGACGCGCCGCGGCCACCGTCTTTTCGAGCGGACACTCCTATAACGAGCGCGGTTTCGCGACCATCACGACGATCTTCGATCTCGAGTCGGGGACGATCGCGGTGCCCAATCTGGAACAGTTCACCGTGTCGCGCGGCGGAGCGGTGTTCAAACGGGAGGACTTCAACTTCTGGGGCGTCACGTTCATGCCCGATGGCGACACCTTCTACGCCACGCTGTCGAGCGGCGGGCGGAACTATCTGGTGCAGGGCAGCGTCGACGCGAAAACCGCGAAGGTGATCCACGAGGGCGTAGAGTGTCCGTCGCTGTCGCCGGACAGCTCACGCATCGCGTTCAAGAAACGGATCGGCGGCGCCAGCGGCTGGTGGCAGCTGACGGTGCTCGATCTGCAGGCGTTGAAGGAACAGCCGCTGTGGAACGAATCGCGAAGCGTGGACGATCAGGTCGAATGGCTCGACGACTCGCATGTCATGTACCACTTGACGGGCAAGGCGTCGGCCGCCGACATTTGGAGCGCATCGATTGACGGCAAATCGGCGCCGTCTCTCGTAGTGGCCAACGCCTACTCGCCTGCCGTCCTGCGAACCCCACAGGCCCGGTGATCAGGCCGGGTGCCCTTTCAGCCAGGCGATCACTTCTTCGGCATGCTTGTCCGGCGGGAACACCGGATAGAACACGTGCTCGATACGGCCGCTCCGCGCGACGATGGTCAGCCGCTTCAGCAGCGTCATGCCATCGACCGTGAAGGTCGGCAGCTTGAGCGCCCGCGCGAAGGCCATCTGCTCGTCGCTCAGGACTTCGAACGGCACTTCGAGACGCTTGACCATCTCCTGCTGGTAGGCGGTGTCCTGCGTGCTGACGCCGAACACTTCGGCATGGAGCTTCGCGAGATCCTTGTGGTGATCGCGGAATCCGCACGTCTCCGGGGTGCAGCCTCGCGCGCCGGGAATGTCGTCCCACCCCTGCGGCAGTTTACGGTCGGGCCGCCCGGTCATCGGATAGGCATAGATGACGATGCGCGGCGCCGAGACTTTCGACAGGTTCACCCGACGGTTCTCGGTCGACGGCAGCTCGAGATCGGGAAGCGCCATCCCCGTCAGATGACGCGCCCCGCCATCGTCTTTCGGACGCGGCAGGTTTGCCGGCAGCTGATTCACGTTGGTTTGCGGCATCGCCAGCACCAATGGCAGTTTGAGCAACGACCGTCGCGACAGTCCATCCATATAGCCAGCTCCCAGCCCCAACCTCGGTTCTTGACAGCTAGCCCCTAGCCCCAAGCCCCTACTGATTCAGGTCTACCCAGACACTCTTCACCTGCGTGTAGTGCTCGAGCGCGTGCATGCTCATCTCGCGGCCGAAGCCGCTCTGTTTGTAGCCGCCAAACGGCGCGGCGGTGTCGTAGACGTTGTAGGTGTTGATCCAGACCGTGCCGGCCTGCAGCTTGCGCGCGACGTAGTGCGCCTTCTTGATGTCCCTGGTCCACACCGCGGCAGCGAGTCCGTAGCTCGAGTCGTTCGCGCGAGCGATCGCCTCGTCGACATCGCCAAACTCGATGGTCGCAAGCACCGGCCCGAAGATCTCTTCGCGCGCGATGGTCATCTCGGGCGTCACACCGTCGAATACCGTCGGCTGCAGAAAATACCCCCTGCCGGTCCCGATGTCGGCGCGGCTGCCGCCGGCGACGAGGGTGGCGCCTTCCTGCTTGGCGGTTTCGATGTATCGCAGGTCGTTCTCGAGCTGCTTCTTCGAGGAGATGGCGCCAAGGCGCGTCTTCGGATCCATCGGATCGCCGGGTGTCATCTTCTTCGCTCGCGCCGCCACCTTGTCGATGAACTCGCTCTTGATCGACTTGTCCACGAGCAGCCGCGATCCGGCCGCGCACACTTCTCCCTTGCCGTAGAAGATGCCGGTCGTCGCGCCGCGGAGCGCGGCATCGAGATCCGCGTCAGCGAACACGATGTTCGGAGACTTGCCGCCCAGCTCCAGCGTGATGCGCTTCAGCGTGTCGGCGGATCCTTTCATGATCCCCTTGCCGGTCGAGGTGTCGCCGGTGAACGCGATCTTGTCGATGCCGGGATGCTCGACGATCATCTGCCCCACCGTCGACCCCGGACCCGTGATCACGTTGAGCACGCCGGGCGGCAGGCCGGCTTCCTGTGCGACCTCCGCCAGCGCCAGCGCCGTCAGCGGCGTCTGGCTCGCCGGCTTGATGATGACCGTGTTGCCGCACGCCAGCGCCGGCGCGACCTTCCACGCCGTCAGCAGCAGCGGAAAATTCCAGGGCACGATCGCCGCGACGACGCCGACCGGTTCGCGCAGCGTGTAGGTGAGGAAATTGCCTTTGACCGGAATCGTCTCGCCGTGAATCTTGTCGGCCCAGCCGGCGAAGTACTGGAAGCATTCGGCGGCCGCCGGCACCTCGATCTGCCGCGACTCGAAAATCGGCTTGCCGTTGTGCAGCGTTTCGAGCCGGGCGATCTCGTCGGCCTTCTCCATCAGCTTCTCGCCGATCTTCCAGACGATGCGCCCGCGCTCGCGCGCCGACAGCTTGCTCCAGGGTCCATCGAATGCGGCGCGCGCTGCCGCGACGGCGGCGTCCACGTCCGCCTGCTCGGCCGAGGCGACTTCAGCGATCACGTCCTCGGTCGCCGGATTGACGACCTCGATCGTCTTCCGCCCGGCCGCCTCGCGCCACTCGCCGTTGATGAAGAGCTGTCTACGAATCACACTTGTCGTCGCCATAGGATCATCCCATCGCCTATTCAGCTGGCCGTTTCGCCGGGCTTCAGTTCGAGCACCTCGACACCTTTCGACTCGACCAGCGCCCGGAGCTCTTCGACGGTGCCGGTGAGGAACGGGAAGGTGCCATAGTGCATCGGCACGACCTGTCGCACGCCGAGGAATTCGATGGCGCGTGCGGCGCCCGCGGGCCCCATGGTGAAACGATCGCCAATCGGCAGAAAGGCGATCGATGGCCGGTGGATTTCGCCAATCAGGCGCATGTCGCCGAAGAGATCCGTGTCGCCGGCGAAGTAGATCGTCAGCCCGTCCTCGAACCGGATCACATAACCGCCGGCCTGACCGAGATACACCAGGGCGCCGTCGTCGACCACCGAGCTGCCGTGCACGGCGTTGACCATCGTGATCGACAGGCCGCCGATCGTCAGCGTTCCGCCCTGGCCCATCGGCGCGGTGTTCTGGATCCCCTTGCTCTCGAGCCACAGGCAGATCTCGTAGTTCGCGATCACGTGTGCGCCCGTGGCTCGAGCGATCGACACCGCATCGGCGGTGTGATCGCTGTGCCCGTGCGTGATCAGGATCAGATCGAGCGCGTCGATCTTCTTGGCCGGCTCAGGGCAAGACGGGTTCGCGCTGACGAACGGGTCAACCAGAATGCGCTTTCCGCCTGGGGACTGCAGCAGAAACGTCGAATGCCCCAGCCAGGTGAACGAGAATCTCGACGACATCGCTCACTATTGTTCGGTGCGAACGTACTGAAAATCAATCGGCAGTTGATTGATGCCCCGGCGCGGCGGCGCGATGTAGTTGGCGAACTTGCCGGGCTCGTAGATCGGCTCGGCCATGATACTGAGGAGGTACTCGGCGTCTGCCGTTGACGGCAACCAGTCGTGTTTCCGCTGATCCCATTGCTCGCTGGTCAGCGGCACGCCGTTCGGATCGAAATGTAAGCCTGAATACATGCCGATGCCGCGGTGGAACTTGCGGTCGGGCAACTGCAGCCGTTCCGACAGCCCGTACTGTTCGAGGACGCGGTTCCAGCGGACGACGCCGGCGGCGCAGTCGCCCACGTACCAGTCGCGCAGCACCTCGTTCATGGCGTTGCGCATCAGAATCTCCTTCGTCACCGGCTTGCCGGCCTCGAAGAACTCCATGTTGTAGTACGAGTCCTTGACGACGTGCTCCTCGAACGTGTCCTCTTTCGCGCGACCCTTGAGCCCGTTGGCGAAGTACGAAGCGGCGTTGCTCGACACTTCGCTGCCGTGCAGATCGAGGCTGAGACTGAACCACAGGTTCAGGTGCTTCTGAATCGTCGGGATATCGATGCCGCCCAGCTTGCGGACGTCCCCCGAGAAGCCTGCTTGCTTCATCAGCTGACACGTGCGCTCGAGAATGCGCGCGATGCCGGTTTCGCCGACGAACATGTGGTGCGCCTCTTCAGTGAGCATGAAGCGCGTGGTGCGCGACAGCGGATCGAGCGAGCTCTCCGAGAGCGACATCAGTTGCGACTTGCCGTCGCGGTCGGTGAACATCGTGAACATGAAGAAGTCGAGCCAGTTGTCGATCGGCTCGTTGAAAGCTTCGAGAATCCGCGGCTTGTCGCGGTTACCGCTCTGGCGTTCCAGGAGCTCCTCCGCCTCGTCGCGGCCATCGCGCCCGAAATAGGAGTGCAGCAGGTAGACCATCGCCCAGAGGTGGCGCCCTTCTTCGACGTTCACCTGAAACAGATTCCGCAGGTCGTAGAGGCTCGGGCAGCGCTGCCCGAGCAGTCGCTGCTGCTCGACGCTTGCCGGCTCGGTGTCGCCCTGGGTGACGATGAGCCGCCGGAGCTGGTTGCGAAACTCCCCCGGCACTTCCTGCCACACCGGCTGACCGAGAAAATCGCCGAAGCCAATGCGGCGATCGTGCACCGGATCGGCGAGGAAGATGCCCCACCGATACTCGGGAAGCTTCACGTACTCGAAATGCGCCCACCCCTCAGGGTCGACGCTGATCGCGGTCCGGACGTAGACCTGGTGGTAGTCCTGGAACCCCTGCGGCCCCATGTCCCGCCACCACTGGATGTATTTCGGCTGCCAGTGCTCGAGCGCGCGCTGCAGGCGCTTGTTGCCCGCGAGGTTCACATTGTTCGGGATCTTCTCGGCGGAAATCATGACGCCTCGCTCTCACGCGCACTCGAGAATTACGTGCGCTTCCAATCGAAGTCTGGTCTTCCCTGCTCGCCGTACGCTTTCAGCGCGCCCTTCTCGCCGACAGCATTCGGCCGCTGAAAGATCCAGTTCTGCCACGCCGTCAGGCGGCCGAAGATTTTTGTTTCCAGCGTTTCCGGTCCCGCGAAACGCAGGTTCGCTTCAAGGCCCGTCATCGCGTCCGGCGAGAACGCGGCACGCGCTTCGACGGCGACGCGGATCTCATCGTCCCAGTCGATCTCGTCCGGCGCGAAGGTGACGAGCCCCGCCTCCTCCGCCTCCGCGGCGTTGAACGGCCCCTCGTGCGCGAGGACGTCGTTGACCTTCGCCGTGTCGTACAAGAAGCGCGTCTGCAGACGCGTCAGGCCGTTGCTCATCGGCAATGGCCCCGCCGCCGCTGGCACGAAATCGCCACCAGCTTCGGCTGGGCTCGCCGAAGCGCCTTTGGCGCGAAGGCGGCCGTTCATCGGCGACAGCGCAATCACGTTCTCTTCGTTGTCGTCGTGGAGCATGTAGGAACGATCGGCCGCGAGCGCCAGCTCGAACAGCGACCCGGCGAACGCGGAGCCCGGCTCGATGAGCGCAAAGAACGTCCGCGCCGTCAGATCCATGCGCTTGAGCGTGCGCTTCATGAAGAGGACGATTTCGCGTACCAGCCAGTGTGACTGGTGTTCGACCAGCGTCCGATCGATGGCGAGCACGGCGTCACGATCGCCTTCCGTCCGGATCAGCACAGTGCCAATCTCCGGTTCGTTGACGCGCAACCGCAGCAGCGCATCGTCCAGCTCTCGAAACGCGCGAAGCGGCCAGAATTGATCGCCAGCGTTCAAGATCTCCTGAGGCGTCGACGGCTGCGGACCGGTGGGCGCGTGCACGGTCAACTCCGCGGTGCGCTTGCCGCGGTTGAAGGTCATCGTCACGGCGGAGTACGTGTAGCCGCCGTCAGTGACCGTCGGGTTCAACGGGTTCAGCGCGATTCCGGGACCAGCGGCCTGACGATCGGACGCCGCCGTCAGGGCGTCCGCGCGCTTCCGCACCGCCTCCTTGAACTGGCTGGTCGGGTATACGCCGTCGACGAGCTTCCATTCGACGGCGCGCTTTCCCTTGACGCCTTCGACGAGCGTGCTGAAGAAATCCGCCAGGTCGCGGCGTACGCGGCGCTTGTCGACGACGCGGGTCAGCCCGCCCGTGCCCGGCAGCACACCCAGCAGCGGCGCTTCGGGAAGGCTGACCGCGGAATTGCCATCGTCGACGAGGACGATCTCGTCGCAGGCCAGCGCCAGCTCGTAGCCGCCACCAGCGCAGATGCCGTTGAGCGCGGCCAGGAACTTCAGTCCCGAGTTGGCGCTCGCGTCCTCAATGGCCAGCCTCGTCTCGTTGGTGAATTTGCAGAAGTTGACCTTCGCGCCGTGCGACGAGCCGCGAAGCATCATGATGTTCGCGCCGGCGCAGAAGATCCGCTCCTTGAGCGACGTGACGATCACGGTCCGGACCTCCGGGTGCTCGAAGCGGATCCGCTGGATGGCGTCGGCGAGTTCGATGTCGACGCCGAGATCGTACGAATTGAGCTTCAGCTTATAGTCAGGAGAGAGGCCGGCGTCCTCGCGCACGTCCATCGACAGCGTGGCGATGGGGCCGTCGAACGCCAGCTGCCAATGCTGGTAGTGGTCGGGGCGGGTATCAAACGTAATCATTGAAATTGAACATTCGTTCAAACTACTTTAGAGCCATGCCAACCGTGGAGTCAACCGCGTCGCCGAAACGCCGGCGGCTGAGGCGGCCGCGCAACGCGGATCCGAACGCCTCCACCCGGGTCGACATCATGAAGAGCGCCGCCAAGGCGTTCCGCCGCCTCGGCTATCACGGCGCGACCGTCGAGCAAATCGCCGCGGCGCTCAAGATGAAGAAGGGCAATCTCTACTACTACTTCAAGAACAAGGAAGCGATTCTCTTCGCCTGCCACCAGTACTCGCTCGACGAGCTCAATCGGCTGCTGGAGGAAGTGGAACGCAGCGGGCTGACCGCGGACGAAAAGCTGCGCCGCCTGATCGTGGCATTCGTCCACACCATCCTCGACGAGCTGCACGGCACCGCGCTGTTTCTGGATCTGGAGGCCTTGTCGCCAGCGCATCTGAAGGCCGTGATTGTCCGCCGCGACACCTTCGATCGCGGAGTGCGGCGTGTGCTCGAGGAAGGAATGGCCACGGGGACGTTCGGGCCCGGCGACCCCAAATTACGCGCCTTCGCGCTCTTCGGAGCCGTCAACTGGATCCCGCGGTGGTTCAACCCGGACGGCCCGGCGAGCTCTCAGGAGATCGCCGATCACTTCGCCGATTTTCTGATCGGCGGACTCAAGAGGCGCGCAACGCCCTGATCGGGTTGAGCCGCGCGATGCGTATCGCAGGCACCAGCGTCGCGACGACCGCGACCAGCAGCACGACGCCAGCCGCGACCGCGAAGGTGAGCGGATCGTTGACCGAAATCCCCCACACGAGGTGACGCATCGTCGTCGCCGCGAGGCGCGCGGCGAGCGCGCCGATGCCAACGCCGGCGACCGCGAGGATCAAACCGGGTGTCGCGGCAACCGCGATCGCCTGACGCGATGATGCCCCGAGCGCGATCCTGATGCCGAGCTCGCGACGACGTTCGGCAACGGTGTTGGCGACGAGGCCGTAGAGGCCGACCGCCGCGAGCATCAGCGCGAGAACGGCGAGCGCGCCGAGCAGGACGGTTTGCGACCGCTGCGTCGCAACCGCTTCCGATCGCACGTCGTCGAGCGTGCGGAACTTCGCGAACGGCAGCAGTGGATCGACCGGCTCGACCGCACGCTGCATCTCGGCGGCGATTCCCGGCTGCGGTGCGCGCAGACGCACGAACCAGCTTGGAGAGAACCACGTGTGCACCATCCTGAGGTACGCCGCGTTGGTCTGCGCCGCGGGAATATAGCTCGCCGGCACGGGCGCGACGGGTCCGAAGTTGCCCCAGCCGGCCTTCTGCTGAATGTCGCCGACGATGCCGACGATCGTGCGCGAGACGCCGCCGCCGGCGATCTGACGGCCAATCGGATCCTGATCCGGCGACGAGCGCGCGACGAACGCCTGATTGACGACGATGACAGGCGCGGCGCTCGCAGTGTCGGCGTCGGTGAAGCCGCGGCCGCGGATCACCGGGATGCGCAGCGTCTGGAAATACCCCGCCGTCACGTACGTCTGGTTCATGATGGGGATCGCCTCGGCGCCGGGCTTCGCGCCAACCCAGCGCGCGCCGAGGTTGAGTGCGCGTTCGTACGGCAGCGTCAACGATGCGGCGGCGTTCTCGACGCCCTGGATCTGCCGCATCCGAGAGAGCGACGCGTCGAAGAACTGGTTCACCTTCTCCGGCGTCTGATAGCGCGCGTCCTGCAGCGAGAGCGTCGCCGTCATCACCAGCGCCGGATCGAAGCCGGCGCGAAGCGTCGCCAGTCGTTCGAAGCTACGAATCAGGAGACCGGCGCCGACGAGCAGTACGACACCCAGCGCCACTTCGGCGACGACGAGAACGCGGCGCGGCCAGCTGCGCGCCGCGCCGGCGATCGAGCCGCTGCCCGAGTCCACGAGCGCCGAGCGGAGATTGACGCCGCTCGCCTGCAGCGCCGGCACGAAGCCGAACGCGACGCTCGTGCCGAGCGCGCCGAGCGACGTAATCGCAAGCGCGCGCGCGTCCAGACCGATGCCGGCCGGCGCGACGCCGAACGCGTTCTCCAGCAGCGTCGCGAATGCGCGCAACCCGGCGTAGCCGAGCAGCACTCCCGCCGCGCCGCCGAGTGCGGCGAGCACAACGCTCTCGGTCAGCAGCTGGCGAACAATCGCCCAACGGCCGCCGCCGAGTGCGATACGCGTCGCCATCTCGGGGGCGCGCGCGACGCCGCGCGCCATCAGCAGACCGGCGATGTTCACGCACCCGATCAGCAGCACGACGGCAACCGCGCCCCACAGAATGAGAATCGGCTGGCGGACCCGATCGGTCTGGCCGCGCTGCAGCGGAATCAGTTGTTCGCGCGCCTTGCTGGTGGCATTGCGATAGAGATCGTCGATCGCAGCTTGCGCGACGCCGCCGATCTCCGCATCGGCCTGGCTCCAGGTCATGCCCGGCTTCAAGCGGGCGATGATTTCGTAGTTCTGCCCGCTGCCCTCGCACGTCCGGCACGGGCGGACGGGGGTCCACAGATCCACCGGTCCGCCGCTCGTGAAGCCGTCGGGCATCACGCCAACGATCGTGTACGGCTCGCCGCGCAGCGTGATCGATCGCCCGAGTGCCCCCGGATCGCCGTTGAACAACCGCGTCCACAGATGATGGCTGAGAATCGCGGCCGCGGGACCGTTGGCCCGATCCTCGTCGGCGGTGAACTCGCGGCCGATGACGGGCGGCACGCCGAGCACGCGGAAGAACGCCGCCGACACGCGCTGCTGCGTCACGTACTCCGCATGCGTGCCGACGACCATGTTCACGCCGGTCGAGCCAAATCCACCGGCCGTCGTCGCCAGTTCGACCGAGGTCACGCCGCGCTGCAACGCTTCCCAGGTTCCGCCAGTCTGGCCGTACCCGATGTCCCCGCGCGAAAAACGCGTCACGACCTCGGCCAGCCGCTCGGGTTCCGGGTACGGGAGGGGGCGCAGCAGCACGCGATCGACAACCGTGTAGATCGCAGTATTTGCCCCGATGCACAGCGCGAGCGTCAGTGTCGCAGTGATCGTGAACGCTGGCGCCTTCAGGAGGACGCGGAGGGCGTATCGCAGATCGCGCATATTGCACCTTAGACGGAATCTACTGCGGCAATGTTGGCCACCACGTGGCACCCCGGGGTCAGACCCGTGCCTGACCCCACTCTGACCCGTGCCTGACTCGGGTCAGGCACCTCGCGGGTCGTCACCGCGCGCGTCAGGCACCGCGCGCGCGGAGCTTGAAGCGCTGGATCTTGCCAGTCGCCGTCTTCGGCAGCTCGGCCAGGAACTCGACCCAGCGCGGGCGTTTGTATTCAGCCAGGCGCTCGCGCACGAACTGCTGCAGTTCCTTCGCCAGCTCGGGCGTGCCGGCCACGCCTTCGCGCAGCACCACGAACGCCATCGGCTTGACGAGCGTGTCGTGATCCTCCCGGCCGACGACGCCGCTCTCGAGCACAGCCGGATGGGCGATAAGTGCGTTCTCCACTTCGACCGGACTCACCCACAACCCGCCGACCTTCAGCATGTCGTCGGAGCGGCCGGCGTACCAGAAGTAGCCCTCCGCGTCCTGGGTGTACTTGTCGCCGGTCCGAAGCCAGTGGCCTTCAATCGTGTGCTTCGTCTTCTCGTGCTGATTCCAATAGCCGGCGCAGACCGAGTCGCCCTCGATCCAGAGATTCCCAATCTCCCCCATCGGCACCGGCTGTCCGGCGTCGTCCAGAATCCGCGCGCCGTAGCCTTCGACGATCAGGCCGCTCGAACCTGGACGGATCTGTCCCGGCCGGTTCGAGATGAACATGTGCCCGGCTTCCGTGGATCCGATGCCGTCCAGGACGTCGACACCGAATCGGTCCTTGAATCGTTCGTAGAGCGCGGGCGGCAGCGCTTCGCCCGCGGAGACGCTGAGACGGATCGACGAGAGGTCGAAATCCGGCGCCGCGTCGTGGCGTTGATGCGCCAGCAACATGCCGTAACTCGTCGGCACGGAGTAGAACAGCGTCGGCCGGTGCTGCTCGATGACCTCGTACACGTGCTGCGGCGTCGGCGGACCCGGCCACAAGATCGACGTCGCGCCAACCGAGAGGGGAAAGAAGAGCGCGTTACCGAGGCCATACGCGAAAAACAGCTTCGCCACGCTGAAGCAGCGATCCGACGGCTGGATACCGAGCACGCCTTTTGCGAACAGCTCCGAGCACACCGCCATATCGTGTTGCAGGTGAACGCACCCCTTCGGCACCCCGGTGCTGCCGGACGAGTACAGCCAATGGGACGGCGCGTCCCGGCTGGTCGGCTCGGCCTCGAGGACATCGCACCCTTCGCCGACGAGCGCGCGCGGTCCCTGCGGATCCGCATCAGCCACGACGACATGGCGGACCACCCGGCGCACATCGGCGGCGACGCGCTCGAACTGCGCCACGAGCTCCGGACTGACGATGACGACGCCCGCCCGCGAGTCGCGAACGACGTACTCATAGTCTTGCGGTTTCCACAGCGTGTTCAACGGCACCGGCACCGCGCCGATCTTGATCGCGCCGAAGAAGGCGTAGAAGAACGCCGGCCCATCGAGGAGCAGCAGCAGGACTCGCTCTTCCGGGCGCACCCCGTACTGGTGGCGCAGCACGGTCCCGGCGCGGTTGACGTTGCGCAGCAGGTCCTCGTACGTCACTCTCGCGTCGCCGCATTCGATCGCGATGTTCGCGCCGCGTCCTTCGGCGACGTGCCGATCGACGAACCAGCTCGCGCCGTTGAACGTCGCCGGAATCCCTAGCGATTCAGCGGTCGCGGTCATCACGTCCGGGCTGGCGTCAAGAGTTGAACGATCTCGTCAGGAAATGTCCGCGGTGCGAACGTCGCGGCGTCCACGCAGGCCACGCGGTACGAGGCCTCGCAAATCAGCCGGTCGGTGCCTCGCTCGTGGATGTCGAACGCGAACCCGACGCGGTAATCGGTGATCTCGGCGACGCCCACACCGACCGACAGCTGGTCGCCGAGCTTGGCCGGCGATCGGAACCGCGACTGCAGCGACGTGCGCGGCATGAATACCTTCAGCGAACGCAACATCTCGAAGCGATCCCGGCCGAGCCGCAGGAACAGTTCCTCTTCAGCATTCTCGAAGTAGCGGAAGAACACCCCGAAC
>Ga0193696_1000073_pt1 | contig 44397 bp, 34 predicted proteins | sample L3m1metaG_FD_145074 | JGI IMG/M metagenome (GOLD analysis project Ga0193696, IMG submission 145074) | Soil microbial communities from a riparian zone of the East river system, Colorado, United States - L3m1 | ecosystem: Environmental > Terrestrial > Soil > Riparian zone | place: USA: East River... | reverse complement strand
CGATTACTTCGGCGGATACGAGGTCTACGGCCGGTTCGGTACGTTCGAAGTCGTACGCAAGCGAGCCATTCCGGCGGCGGAATGGCAGCCCTCCAAGGGCGTCCGTAGCATGCCGATCGGCGAATTTGCGAAACGGTTGCGCGTCGCGGCGTCCCGGAGAGAGAACGAGTGAGACCAGCGCGCTCTCTCTTGTTCATTCTCCTTCTGATCATCGCCGGCAATATCGCTGCCCAGACCTGCTCGCAATGCGGTCCGCAATCGAACGGCACTGACATGACAGGCAAGTTGACCGTCTATTTCGACGGCTCATTCACGGACGCCGACAAACAGGCCATCAAAGACGGCATCAAGCTCTGGAACGACTATTTCGCAACCAAAGGTCTGCCCATCGGGTTCACGATTTCCACTTCGCCCGGCGACATTCGAGTCTTCATCGACCCGTCACTGCATGGTTCCGGCCGCGGCGCATTGAATACGCACGACGACACCGGCAAGGGCCAGATCGGCATCAATCCCGATTTCCTCAATGGCCTCAACATGCGCGACTTCCTGCTGCAGTCGTCAGGCCATGAATTCGGCCACAGCGTCGGGTTCGCCGACGTCACGTCGAGCTCCTGCTATGGCTACACGATCATGCACAAGAACATCAATTCCCAGGGGCCGTTCGTCACGTCGCTGAAGACCTGCGACAAAGCCGCGGTGAACTCGAAGTATTCGAGCGTGACGCCGGCAAGCGTGGGAGGCACGACGTCGACCGATCCGCAACCGATCATCCTCGATGGCTCGAACTCACCGATCATCATCAACCTCGAGGAGCGCGGCTACGACCTGACCGGACTCGATGATTCAGTTCGCTTCGACCTCGACGCCGACGGTCTGGCGGAGCAGACCGGGTGGACGCTCGGCGGTACTCGCCAGGGTTTCCTCGGACTCGATCTCAATGACAACGGCAGCCTTGACGATGGGCGCGAGTTGTTCGGCGACTCCACCCTGCTTCCCGATGGCACTGAAGCCGGCAACGGCTTCCTCGCCCTCGAGCAGTACGACTCGAATCAAGACGCCTGGATCGATGAAGGTGACGCCGTCTGGAACCGGCTGCTGATCTGGTTCGACCTCAATCACAACGGCCATTCGGAGTCCTTCGAGCTGGTCGCATTGTCGCGAGTCGAAGTCCTCGGTCTGTCACTCGATCACCACTGGACGGGTCGACGCGACCGGCACGGCAACACGTTCCGTTTCGAATCGCAGGTCCGCCTGCTGCAGAACGGACACGAGCGGCTGGCACCTGTCTATGACATTTTCTTTGTGACGAGGCCGTAAACGCCGCGGCGCGGGCGCCTCCTCCTCCCGCGCCGCTTTTCACTTGCGTTGCGCGGCGTGGCGTCGTCGAATGTCCGGCAATGAATCTCGGCATCGAGAATTTCACCTACTCCGATCTGTACGACTACGACCGCCTGCGCGAGCTCGCCGCCGCGTTCGACCGCTTCGTCACGCAACGCGACGCGGCGCTGTTCGATCGCTTTGCCGCCTACCGCGCGGCGCCCGGCTCGCTCACGCCGCCGCAGGAATCGGAGCTGCTGATCGCGGTCAGCCGCGAGCTCGGCGTCTTCCTGGCGCAGCTCTTTCCGGTCGACGGCGGACCGGCGCAACTGCATCAGCGCGCGCAGCGCGACGCGCAGGTGGCGCGCTTCAAAAAGGAATTCGTGGCCAAGCGGGTGGCGAAAGTCGCATCGCCGGCGCCTGTCGATGCCGCACCGATCGACGCGCTGATTCACACGATCGCGGGGGGTGAATTCGAGCGCGATCCGGAGCTCGCCCTCGCCTGCACCGCCAACAAGCTGCTCGACATCGAGCGCGAATATCCGCGCGGCGCGAAAGCGGCGACGCCGTCGGCCGAAACACGCGCCTCGCTCGTGCAGTTGCGCGAGTCACTGCGCGCATCGCAGGCATTCGACGACTCACTCGTGAGGCACGAACCGGTTGACTCGCCCGAAGCCATCGCGCGGGAGACCGCCGCGCTGCACAAGATCGCCGACATGCTCGTCGACTGGACCGCCGTGCAATGGAAGGAAGGGCGCTTCGACGGGTGGACGTCGTTCCATCTTCCGAAGACGCTCGTCTTCGACCGCCTCGTCTACACGAAGCCGATCGACGAGCTGCGCGTCGTCGGCAACGAGAAGCACTACCGCCGCCGCGACGGCTTCAAACTCACCGATCCGCGCGCCACGCCGCGCATGATCGCCGACCAGGCGCACTACTGCATCTACTGCCACGAGCGAACGAAAGACTCCTGCTCGCACGGCTTCCCCGAAAAGGGGGGCACGTTCAAACCGAATCCGCTCGGCCTCGCGCTGGAGGGATGTCCGCTCGACGAGAAGATCGGCGAGATGAACGCGCTGCGCACCGATGGGGATTCGATTGCCGGGCTGGCCATCGTGATGATCGACAACCCGATGTGTCCGGGCACCGGCCATCGCATCTGCAACGACTGCATGAAGGCGTGCATCTTCCAGAAACAGGATCCGGTCGACATCCCGCAGATCGAGACCGGCGTGCTGACCGACGTCCTGTGGATGCCGTGGGGCTTCGAGATCTACTCGCTCCTCACGCGCTGGAATCCGATCAACGTCCGCCGTCCGATCGCGCTGCCGTACAACGGCAGGAACGTGCTGATCGTCGGACTCGGCCCCGCCGGCTACACGCTCGCGCACTACCTTTCGAACGAAGGCTTTGGCGTCGTGGCCATCGACGGACTGAAGATCGAGCCGGTTCCGGAAGAGCTCCTGACGCAGCCGATTGTCGACGCGCGCACGCTGTGGGACTCGCTCGACGACCGCATCCTCGCGGGATTCGGCGGCGTGTCGGAGTACGGCATCACCGTCCGCTGGGACAAGAACTTCCTGAAGATCATCCGCATCGCTCTGGAGCGGAAGAAGAACGTGAAGGTCTATGGCGGCATCCGTTTCGGCGGCACGATCACCATCGACGACGCGTTCGAGCGCCTCGGCTTCGATCACATCGCCATCGCCGCCGGCGCCGGCACGCCAACCATCGTGCGGATGAAGAACAACCTCATTCGAGGCATCCGCAAGGCGAGCGACTTCCTGATGGCGCTGCAATTGACCGGCGCATTCAAGAAATCATCGATGGCGAATTTGCAAGTTCGTCTACCGGCCGTAGTGATCGGCGGCGGACTCACCGCAATCGACACCGCGACGGAGCTCTTCGCCTACTACCCCGTGCAGGTGGAGAAGATCCTCGAGCGATACGAGGCGATGGGCGACGCGCTTCGCGCCGGCTTCGACAGAGAAGAGCTGCTCATCCTCGATGAGTTCCTCGAGCACGGCCGCGCCATCCGCGCGGAGCGTGAGCGCGCGGCGGCCGCGGGAGAGCAGCCGAACTTCATCCCGCTGATCCGCTCGTGGGGCGGCGTCACCATTGCGTACCGCAAGTCGCTGCTCGATTCGCCCGCGTATCGCCTCAATCACGAAGAGGTGATCAAGGCGTTCGAGGAGGGGATCGCGTACGCCGAATCGCTCTCGCCTGTCGAGGCGGTGCCGGATGAATTCGGTCACGTGCAGTCGCTGCTGTTCGAGAAGCAGGTGGTGGAGGACGGGCGGTGGAAGGACAGTGGTCAGGTCGTCGACCTTCCTGCGCGCAGCGTGATGGTCGCGGCCGGGACGAGTCCGAACGTGATCTACGAAAAGGAACATCCCGGCACGTTCAAGCTCGACAAGTGGAAGCAGTTCTTCCAGGCGTACGCGGTCAGCAGTGTAGGGCAGGCGCCCTCGCCTGCCCCCGAGCTGATCGAGATCCAGGACCCCGCGCGCGACACCGGCTTCTTCACCTCGTATCAGCATCCGTCGAGCCGCGAGAAGTTGATCTCGTTCTACGGCGACAACCATCCGAAGTACGCCGGCAACGTGGTCAAGGCGATGGCCTCGGCGAAGTTCGGTTACCCACACGTCGTAGAGTTGTTCGGGACGCTCGCGCGGGGCGATATCTCGAAGTGGGAGGAGCTGGTCCGCACGCTCGATGACGGACTGATCGCGCGCGTGCATGAGGTCAATCGCCTCACCGCGACGATCGTCGAAGTGGTCGTGCACGCGCCGATCGCCGCGCGTCACTTCGAGCCGGGCCAGTTCTTCCGGCTGCAGAACTTCGAATCGACGGCCACGGAGATCGATGGCACGAAGCTGGTGATGGAAGGGATCGCGCTCACCGGCGCCTGGACCGATCCGGAGCGCGGACTGCTGTCACTGATCATCCTCGAGATGGGCGGCTCATCGCGTCTCTGCGCGATGTTGAAGCCGGGAGAACCGGTGGTGGTGATGGGACCGACCGGCGCTCCGACCGAACTGCCGAAGAACGAGACCGTCCTCCTCGCCGGCGGCGGCCTCGGCAACGCCGTGCTCTTCTCCATTGCGAAGGCGCTCAAGGACAGCGGCTGCCACGTCCTCTACTTCGCCGGCTACAAGAAGGCGTCCGACGTCTTCAAGCGCGACGAGATCGAAGCGGGAACCGATCAGGTGATCTGGTCCGTCGATGCGGGCGATCCGATCGAGCCGCGGCGTCCCCAGGACCGGAAGTTCGCCGGCAACATCGTGCAGTCGATGCACACGTACGCGACGTCGGCCGACCGCACGGTCGATTTCAAGGACGTGCAGCGGATCATCGCCATCGGCTCCGACGGCATGATGCGCGCCGTGAAGGACGCGCGGCACGGCGTCCTCGCCGAACTCCTCAATCCCGACCACACCGGCATCGGATCGATCAACTCCCCGATGCAATGCATGATGAAACAGGTCTGCGCCCAGTGCCTCCAGCGCCACGTCGACCCGAAGACGGGGAAGGAGTCGTTCATCTTCTCCTGCTTCAACCAGGACCAGCCCCTCGACGAGGTCGACTTCGTGAACCTCCGCGCGCGTCTGCGGCAGAACACAGTGGTGGAGAAGCTGACGAACGCATGGCTGACGCGGCTACTGGCAAGGGCGGCGGAGGTAGGATAGAAGCATGGAAATCCTGAGCGGCAAGGTGGTCAACGGTCACGTAGATTTCGGCGACGTCGAGCTGCCGGAAGGTGCGACGGTTCAGGCGTTCGTCCTCGACGAAGAAGAAGACGAAATGTCGGCCGAGCAGTTGGCGGAGCTGGAAGCTGCGCTCGAGGAAGCGGATCGCGGCGATGTCATTTCCGCCGACGAGATGCTTCGGCAGATGCGTGAGTTGCGCGAACGTCTCAGTCGATGACGCACCGCGTCGCAGTAACCGCTCGCGCCCAGCGGCAGATCCTGCGTGCGCTTTCGTGGTGGGCGAAGAATCGCGACAAGGCACCAGAAGCGCTGGAAGACGACTGGGTAGAAGCACTCGCCTTGATCGCGAGTGCACCGCACGTCGGTAAGTTCTCCAGCCGTCAACGTCGCGGAATTGTCCGAAGAGTGGCGTTGGAGCGCTCGCGCTACTACCTCTTCTATCGCATCAACCCAACCGGCGACATCGACATCCTCCAGCTCTGGCATGCATCGCGGCGCCCGCCGAAGCGCTGAGCGCAAACTTCAATAGAATCGCGGCCATGCGCCGACTCATCGCGTTCGTTCTTCTCTTCACCGCCTGCTCGACGACGACCACCACGAGCACCACATCGCAATCGAACGACGAGGTTCTGCGCACGCATCTGCGCAACTACACGGTCGGCTTCCTGCGTCTGAACCCGGCCGGCAACACGTACCTCGGCGGCGCGGGACTCGATCCGTCGCTGCACGAGACCGACGCGCGGCTTCGCGATCACTCGTCGGCCGCGATCGCGAAAGAGGACGCGTGGCTCGCCGAGGTCGCGCGGAACATCGAGTCGATCGAGCCGGCGACGCTGTCGGCATCGTCGCGCATCGACCGTGACGTCGCGCTCGCGCAGATCCGCTATCAGCTCCACCTCCACCAGGTGCGCAAATACCCGCAGCGCGCGCTCGACACGTACACCGACGAGCCGTTCCGCGCGGTCGACTTCTACCTGCAGGGGATGACGCAGACCGGCGCGCAATCGTACGGAACCGCCGAGGAATGGCGGACGCTCATCGCGCGCGTCAACACCATCCCGTGGTTCCTCGAGAACGCCGAGCAGCAGCTTCGCGAAGGGATCGCCGCGAAGAACACGCCCGATTTCCGGATGCTCTACCGCAACGGCATCACCACCGCCGAGGCCGATGCGAAGTACTTCGAATCGCAGCTCCCTCAGGACGGCAACTATCGGATCGCCGGACCGGAACGGGGAAAGCTACTCGTCGATTTGAAGGATGCGTCGAAGCGTGCCGCCGCGGCGTATCGCAAGCTCGGCGCCTTCATCGCCACGACGTTCTTCGACGACCCGACGAAAGAGACCGGCATCAAGGCGGAGTTTGCGAACGATCGCTATGTCTTCGGCGAGACCGAGTACGACTGGGCGCTGAAGAACAACCTGCGCGTCAACAAGTCGACGGCGCAGCTCTTCGAAGAGTCGTGGCCGATCGTGCAGGCGACGCAGCAGCAGATGATCGATCTGGCGCGCGAGATCGGCGCGAAGCACAACTGGACGCTCCCCGCCGATGGCAACGCCGCCGTGCGCTTCGTCTTCGATCGCCTCGGCGAGGACTACCCGAAGTCGGACGTGGAGATGGTCTCCTGGTATCGCGATGCGGCGTTCCGCCTCGTCGATTACGCGCGCAAGACCGGCCTCTTCGACGTGCCGGCCGATTACAAGCTCGACGTCACGGAGACACCGCCGCCGCTGCGCTCGTCGATCGACGGCGCCGCGTACTATCCCGCGCCGCCGTTCAGGAACAGCGGCGTCGGACGCTTCTACGTCACGCCGACCGACAACGATCCGGCGGCGCTGAAGGAGAACAATCGCGCGGCGCTCGCCGACCTCTCCGCGCACGAGGGCTTCCCCGGCCACGACTGGTACTACAAGGTCATGACCGGCTATCGCGACAACATCTCGCCGGTGCTCTGGCTCACACCGGGCGCGATCGAGGATTCGTCGTCGATGTGGGAAGACTCGATGTCGGGCGAAGGATGGGGGCTCTACGCCGAGGCGCTGATGGCGGAGCCGCCGGGCTTCTACACGCCGGAAGAGCACCTCTATCAATTGCAGGGCAAGCTCTATCGCGATCTGCGGGTGCGCATCGACACCGGCATCCACACCGGCCGCATCTCGTACGCCGACGCGGTCGATCTCTACTCGAACATCGTCGACTTTCAGAGCGGCTCCTGCCGCGACGCGACGCTTGCCGATTCGAAGCGCGCGAGCTGCCGCTCCGCCGAGCGCGCGATCTTCCGCTACTCCAAGTGGCCGACGCAGGCCATCACCTACCGCCTCGGTAAGGACGAGATCTACGCGTTGCGCCACGGAGCGGAGCAACGCCTCGGCAAGACGTTCGACCTGAAGAAATTCCATCTGCTCTTCATCAAGCAGGGGACGATTCCGGCCGGATATTTCGGGGATGAGTTGCTGCGCGAGCTCGGAGCGAAGTGAGCGACGTCTAGCGCAGCCGCCCCTCCTCCACCATCAGACAACGATCCTGCACGACCTTGATCCCGGCCTCGGCCAGGCGTTGGGCGGCCTCATCGTTGCGGATGCCGAGTTGGAACCAGACCGACTTCGGTTTCGCCGCGAGGATGTCGTCGACGTGCGGCGGGATGTCGCCGGGGCGGCGGAAGACGTTGACCATATCGATCGAGCGACCGATGTCGGCGAGCTTGCGGAAGACCGGCTTGCCGAGGATCTCGGTCACCTCGGGGTAGTAGACGGGGACGGGGATGATCTCGTAGCCGGCCGCGGCCATGTGGGCCGGGACGTAGAAGGCGGCCTGGCCATCGCGCGACTCCGGCTTGATGCCGAGGACGGCAATCACTCTCGTTTCGCGAAGCAGGGCGCGGATACCGTTCGAGTCGTTGATGAGGTTGGACTGCCAGTCAGCCATGCAGGCTCCTTTCGAGCGCGTGAGCGTAACAGACTTGCAATAAGTGATACCGGAATGTGATCAAGGCCGCACTCTGTTCGCTTCCGTAACCGTAGATTGGTCGTCAACAAGCCCCCAGGAGGCATGCAGATGCGCCGTGTTTTCATTGCATTAGTCGTTGTGGCCGCGTTCGCCGGCTCCGCAATTGCGCAGGAGCAACCGGCATCGACGCGGGTTACGAAAAAGGACGTTCAGGCAGTGATCGAAGCGGCGCCGCTGATGCCGCTGACCCTCGCGACGCTCTTCACCGTCGCCGGCGATCAGCTTCTGGCGGACGGCATTTTCATCCCCAACGAGGTCCCGAACATCATCGTGGCGAAGATCAACGCCGACGGAACGCTCTCGACCACTTGCGTGACCAGCGAAGGCGCGGCGCAGAAATTCATCGAGCGCAAGCAGCAGACCGAGCCGTCGCGGCCGGCGGAGCAGTGAGCATGCTCAAGACGCTTCTCCTCGCGCTTCTCGCAACGATCTTCGCTACCGGCAGCGAGGGTCGTGCCACGATCACGATCCAGAACAACGACGCCGCGAATCAGGGTTTCAATGATCCGACTCCGGCCACGCCGATCGGCGGCAATCCGGGCACGACCCTCGGCGAGCAGCGCCTGAACGCGTTCAAGGCCGCCGCGAACATCTGGGGCGAGCTCCTCGAGTCGCCGGTTCCGATCATCATCGGCGCGACGTTCTCACCGATCAACAGCACCGGCAATCCGTGCACGTCGACCAGCGCGATCCTTGGCCAGGCGTCGGCCGTCGGATACCTCGCCGACTTCACCAATGCTCCGCTCCCGCACGTCGCCTATCCGATCGCACTGGCGAACAGCCTCGCCGGCCGCGATCTGAATCCCGGCGTCGCCGACATCAACGCGCAGTTCAACGCACTCGTCGACAACGCCACCTGCCTCGGCACCACGAACTGGTACTACGGCCTCGACGGCAATCACGGCACCAACATCGATCTCGTCTCCGTCCTTCTGCACGAGTTCGGACACGGTCTTGGTTTCGCCGGCAACATCAGCACGAACAGCGGCAACTTCGTCGGCGGCGGCGGTACGCCGTCCGTGTTCGATATCCACATCTTCGACAATCAGGCCGGCCTGCGCTGGGACCAGATGACCTCTCAGCAGCGTCTCGTCTCGATGATCAACACGGGACGTCTCGCGTTTGACGGACCCCTGACCAAGGCGCATGCGGCGACGCTGCTCAAGCCGGTGACCGTGCTCAGCGTCACTTCGCCGAGCATCATCGCCCGCGGCTTCGACATCGGCACCGCGAGCTTCGGAACACCGGTCGACAACATCACTCTCTCCGGCAACGTCGTCGCGGCGACCGACGCCGCCGACTTCATCGGACCGAGCACCACAGACGGCTGCAGCGCGTACACGAACCCGGGGGCAGTCGCCGGCAAGTGGGCACTCGTCGATCGCGGCGGCAATGCGGCCGGCGAGCCGCCGTGCACGTTCGTCCTGAAAGCGCAGAACGCTCAGGCGGCGGGCGCGATCGGCATCATCATCGCGGACAACCGTGCGGAGACCTGTCAGCCGCCGGGCATGAGCGGCAGCGATGCGTCGATCACCATTCCGGTCATCAGCATCTCGCAGAACGACGGCGCTGCAATCCGCGGTCAGGTCGCGAACGGCGTGAACGCCACGCTGCACCTCGATCCGACGCACCTCGCCGGGGCAACGGACCAGGGGAGTCCGCGTCTGTATGCACCGTGCACGCTCGCTCCGGGATCGTCGATCTATCACTTCGACGTGACCGCGGTTCCGAACCTGCTCATGGAGCCGTTCATCAGCGACGACCTGACCCACACACCCGACCTCACGCTCGATGAACTGCGCGACATCGGCTGGAAGATCGCCGCGCCGAAGGGCGGCAGGACGATCCTGAGACGCTTCTGATTTGGACGCTGCGAAGAGACGTACCGTAATCTCGTCGGTGACTATGAACCCTAAGACCCGTAACGTAGTTCTGTCCCTCATCGTTCTCTTCACCTCGGCGAATCTCAGCGCGGCGACGCGCTACATCGTCGGGCTGCGCGGACCGCTGCATTCGGCGAAGGTGCCGATGGTTCGCGACGCGGACGTGGCGCAAACGCACGACGTCCGGCGCTTCGAGAACTTCAACAGCTTCGCCGCCGAGCTCACGGACGAGGAAGTCGCCGCGCTGCGCGCGTCGCGCGAGGTGCGTTACGTCGAGCCGGTGCACGAGCGCCACCTGCTCGATGCGACGGCGGGCGTTCCCGCTCCGGCGACAGATGCAACGCGCTACAACTTCGAGCAGACCATCCCGCCGGGGATCACGATCACGCACGCGCCCGACCTCTGGACGCTGGCCAGAAACGTCACGCCGGTCAACGTCGTGATCATCGACACCGGCATCGACCCGGCGCATCCCGACCTCGCCGACAACTACGCCGGCGGCTACAACACGCTCGTTCCCGCCAACCCGCCGCTCGACGATCACGGCCACGGCACGCACGTCGCCGGCACCGTCGCCGCGGAGAACAACTTCATCGGCGTGGTCGGCATGGCGCCGAACGCACGCCTCTGGGCGGCGAAGGTGCTCGACGCCAGCGGCACCGGCTCGACGGAGAACGTCGTCGCCGCGCTCGACTGGGTGATCTCCAAATCGAAGGCCCTCGGCGGTCACTGGATCGTCAGCCTCTCCCTCGGATCGAACGACGTCGACTTCCCGGAGCGCGAGGCGTTCCAACGCTCCTACGACGCCGGCATCCTGGCCATCGCCGCCACCGGCAACAAGAACCAGCCGAACCTCGAGTTTCCCGGCGCCTATCCGACCGTCCTCTCCGTCGGCGCGCTCGACGAGAAGAGCGTCCGCGCGACCTTCTCCAACTACGGCCCGAACATCGGCGTGATGGCCCCCGGCGTGCGCGTCCTCTCCACCACGCGCACCGGCTTCAATGCCCTCGCCGACGTGCAGACCGACACCAACGTCACGCTCGCGGTCACGCCGATCTTCGGCTCGCCGAAGAAAGACGTCTCCGCGCCGTTCGTCTACTGCGGCATCGGCAATCCGACCGACTTCCCGCCCGACGTCCGCGGCAAGATCGCCGTGATCGCGCGCGGCTGCGGCCTCGGCGTTCCGCTCGTCGACTGCAACTTCACCTTCCACGAGAAAACGAAGAACGCGATGGACGCCGGCGCCGTCGCCGCGATCATCTACAACCTGCCGGATGAAGGAAGCCTCAGCGGCTGGACGCTCATCCGCCGCGAGTGCGACCAGCAGTTCAACTGCAGCTACTACCAGCCCGACCTCGACTTCCCCTGGATCCTCGTCACCGCGATGTCGTACCCCGACGCAATGACACTGCTCAATGGCAGCGCGCATTCCGTCACCGAGAGCTACCGTTTCGAGGACTACCTCAAGATGAGCGGCACGTCGATGGCCACGCCGCATGTCTCCGGCGGCGCCGCACTGATCTGGTCGCTCGCCCCGAGCGCGACGGCGCAGGACGTGCGCACCGCGATCATCACCGGCACCAAGGACCTCGGCGCGCCCGGCTACGACCCGCTGAACGGCTACGGCATGCTCGACGTGCTCGCCTCCGCGAAGCTCCTCGCGCCGCAACTGTTCGGAGCCCCGACGCCCGAGCCGGCGCCGAAGCGGCGGCCAAACTAACCGCCCACCCGATACAGATAGCGGATAGCAGATAGCAAGGCCGGTCGCACAGGGCTTCTTTGCTATCTGCTTTCTGCTATCTGCTATCTTCGGCGCGAAATACGAGCGAACGGAGACTTGCGCAATGCGGATCGGCGTACCGACCGAAATCAAAGACAACGAATATCGAGTAGGCATGACGCCTTCGGGCGTGCGTGACCTCGCTTCCGACGGACACACCGTCTTCATCCAGAAGGGCGCGGGCGACGGCAGCGGCTTCGCCGACGACGAGTACGTCGCCGCCGGCGCGCAGATCCTCCCCGACGCCGACGCCGTCTTCAACGAGGCGGAGATGATCGTGAAGGTCAAGGAGCCGATCGAGGCCGACCTGAAACGGATGAAGGATGGACAGCTCCTCTTCACCTACCTCCATCTCGCCCCCGTTCCCGATCTGACGAAGTCCCTCCTGGATAAGAAAATCAGCGGCGTGGCGTACGAGACGATCACCGGCCGCGGCGGCTCGCTGCCGCTGCTCACGCCGATGTCGGAAGTCGCCGGACGCATGTCGGTGCACATCGGCGCCTACTACCTGCAGAAGCCGAACGGCGGACGCGGCATCCTCCTCGGCGGCGTGCCGGGCACACTGCCGGGCGACGTGGTGATCATCGGCGGCGGCATCGTCGGCATCAACGCGGCGAAGATGGCCATCGGCCTCGGCGCACGCGTCACCATCCTCGACACCAACCTCGATCGCCTGCGCTACCTCGACGACATCTTCCAGGGACGCATCAACACGCTCGCCTCGAACAAGGCGCACATCGCCGACGCCTGCGCGCGCGCCGACCTCCTCGTCGGCGGCGTCCTCATCCCCGGCGCCGCGGCGCCGAAGCTCGTCACGCGCGACATGATCCGGGCCATGAAAAAGGGCTCGGTCATCGTCGACGTTGCGATCGACCAGGGCGGCTGCGTGGAGACCGCGCACGCCACGACGCATTCCAATCCGACCTTTGTCGTCGACGACGTCATCCACTACTGCGTCGCCAACATGCCGGGCGCCGTTCCGCGCACGTCGACCATCGCGCTGACCAACGCCACGCTCCCCTACACGCGCCTCCTCGCCAACCTCGGAATCGAGAAGGCGATCCGCGACAACTCCGGCCTGGCCGAAGGCGTCAACGTCTACAAAGGCGCGATCACGTACAAGGCCGTCGCGGAGTCCCAGAGCCGCGACTACACGCCGCTCAACGATCTCCTCTAATACACAGCATTGTGACCGGCGTCGCCAATAAGGGGCGCCGGCATTCGTCTAAGATCCATAGTAATGTCCCGGTCCCGTTCCTTTTTTCTCCTCGTCGCTCTCTGTGTCGCCGCGCCCGTCTTCGGTCAGGGTGCCGGCGTGAACTTCACGGGCGAATGGGACCGCAAAGCCGAGGCCGCCACCTTCTACATCAACGTCAGCAGCGTGGCGTCGACGTCGCCGCTCACGCTCACCGGGACGCTTCCTGACAGCGTGACGGAGCTGTTCCCCCTCAACAACGCCTTCCTCTGCGATCCGCCGTCGAACGGCCACTACACCTGCCGCATCGGATCGATGCAGTCGGGCTTCGAGTACCAGATCGCCTTCTTCGTCCTCAATCCTCCGAACGCACCGACGAAAACCGTCTACACGACCACCGCGCAGGTCACGAGGGACGGCGTCACAGGTCAGACGTACACGGGATCGATCACGGCGTACGGCCGTGTCGATCTCGCCACCACATTGACCGGGCCGGCGACACTCCTCGCGGGATCGACCGGCACGTACGAGATGACGGTCCGCAACAACAGCGGCAACACGGTGCAGAGCGGCTGGAAGATCTACGCAAACCTCACGAGCTCCCCGAGCGGCCGCGCGCTCTTCAGCGCGGCAACGGGCGAGGCAGACGTCAGTTGCAGTGCCTTCCCCGGTCCGCCGTACTACGCGGAATGCGTCGCCGGTGAGCTCGCGCCGGGTGCGATGAGGACCGTGCATTTCACTGTGTCGGCGGCGAGCGATCTCGCGTCGCCGGTAACCGTCGCGGCGGGCGCGACCTGCAGATACACGCCCTCACCCGAGGTTGCACTGACGAACAACGACGTAACGGTGACGAGCAACCCGGCGTATTCGGCCGATCTCGCAATCGCCGGCAGCGCGCCTTCGAGCGCATCGAACGGCGGCGAGGTGCCGGTCACCTGGACGATCTCGAATGCCGGTCTCTCCGACGCGGCGTCCGTCGTCTTCGACACGACGCTGCCGGCGACCGCCACGTTCCTCTCGCTGCAGCAGACGGCGTTCACCTGCTCCGCGCCGCCGGTCGGCGCAACCGGCGCGATTCACTGCACTGCGCCCTTTCTCGGCGCGACGAAACAGAGCACGATCACGATCACGATGCGGCCGACGGCATCGGGCACGATGACCAACTCCGCGACCGTCTCCAACTCGCGCACCGATCCGTCGTCATCGAACAACAGCGCGAGCGTCAGCACGACGATCGCCGAATCGACCTCCGCGCACGCCGACGTCTCCATCACCGCCTCCTCGAGCGCGCCGCGCGTCCGGACGAACGGCGATTTCGGGATCACGCTGAACGTCGCGAACGCGGGGCCCGACACGGCATCGTCGATCGTGGTCACCGAAACGCTCGCCGCGGGATTCGCGGCGACGTCGCTGCCGTCCGGGTGCAGCGGCACGGCCGTCGTCACCTGCTCGATCGCCACGCTCGCCTCCGGCGCGTCGGCGTCGTTCGCGCTGCAGGTCCGCACCGCCGGCACGGCCGGCAGCTACACCAGCACCGCCGCGATCACCACGCCGAACGACACGACGGCCAACAACAACTCGGCCTCCGTGACGACCACCGTCGTGCCGTCGCTCAACCTCCAGCTGCAGGTCTCGGCCAATCCGAAGTTCGCCTTCCCCGGCTCGAACGTCGTCTGGACCTTCTCGCCGTACGGCGGCTCGACCTCCGAGGCGATCACGCTGACGGATGTGGTACCGAACGGGATGAGCGTGGTGAAGCTGCCGTCGAACTGCAGCGGCACGAGCACGATCACCTGCAGCGTCCAGCTGAGCTACAGCTTCGACATCACGCTCGCGCTCCCGGCGACGCCCGGAACCTACTCGAACTCCGCGACCCTCACCTCGATCGTCGACAGCGACCCCTCCGACAACAGCGCTTCGGCATCGGTCGTCGCGCGCACCGGCAGCGACGTCTCGATCACCGGTCACGCCAATTCGAGCACCGTTCCGGGCGGCGAGCTGATGTCGTTCGAGCTCGACATGAAGAACGAGGGACCAGCGACCGTCGATCCGGTGACCAGCGTCATCACGTATCCCGAAGGTTCGGAAATCCTGACCGAGTTCCCGGGCTGCGACGTGAGCGGCATGACCGTCACCTGTGTGATGGGCGCTTACGCACCCGGTACGAAGCACATCGGCTTGAGCGGGCTCGCGCCGCTCGTGCCCGGCACGTACGCCGTCACGGCACACTTCACCGCGCCGGGAGAGCTCGATCCGTCGAATGACTCCGTCAGCATGCCGTTCACCGTCACCACACCGCCGGCGTCCGACCTCGAGGTGTCGCCGATCGCGCCGTTCAGCGTCGGCGTGGGTGAAGTGTTCAACATCGACGCGCTGGTGAAGGTGAAAAGCGGAGGACGTCCGCATCAGGTCGTGCTCACCGATGCCATCCCCGCGGGAACGACGCTGGAGAATATCTACGGTCCATGCGAGGTGCACGGCACCGACGTCGTCTGTTCCTTCGGATCGATGGTATGGAGCGGGGCGTTCCTGTATGAGGACCAGGTCGAGTTCACGCTGCGCGCACCGCTGACACCGGGCACGCTCACCAACCGGATATCGGTGACGAGCTTCAAGGATCCGAACCCGGCAAACGACTCCGCGACGCAGGTCGTGCAGGTCCTCGCGGCGCCGCTCCCGAACGTCGCGGCCTCGATGAACGAAGGACCGATCAGAGCGACCACCGGCGATTCGTTCAGCTTCAATGCCTACTTCAGGAATCCGGGCGACGCGGCGATCGGCACCACCGAGATGCAGGTCGTGCTGCCGGCCGGCGCGGTCGTGCGCACCGTGTCGCCATCGAGCGCCTGCTCGATCTCCGGGACGACCATCAACTGCCACTTCACGTTCGCGGCACACCAGTCCGTCACCGTCGCGGTAGAAGCGACCGCACCCGCGACCGTCGGGTCGTACACATTGACGTCGAAGGTGGTCACGCCGGACGGCGATCCGCGCGACGATCAGGCCACGGAGACGCTCAACGTCTCCGCACCCGACTACACGACCGACGTCGCCGTGCACGTCACCGGCCCGCACAACGCGAATCGCGGCGACGATCTGACCTACGTCAGCACCGTCACGAACAACGGCGGCGGCGACGCGAGGAACCTCACTCTCATCGATGTTCTCCCCGTCGGCCTGACGTTCCGGTCCATCGCCATTTCCGGCGCACCGCTGACCTGCCAGACGCCCGCCCTGGGAAGCAGCGGCGACGTCCGCTGCGTCGCGACGACGTACGGTCAGACGCAATCGACCGTCACCGTCGTCGCGCGCGTCGCCGCTGACGCGCCCGCATCACTCAAACACCTGGTGTACGTTTCGAACGAGATCACCGATCCCGACCACACGAACAACAGCGAGTCGATCCAGATCGCCGTCGCCGCCGCGCCTCTCATCGCACCCGACCTCGCCGTCTCCATCACGCCGATTACGGACGTCATGGCCGGGAGCGCGGCGACACTGCAGACGAAGGTGACGAACCGCGGCAACGCCGCCGCCGGCGCGATCACTGTCACCTACGCCATCGATCACGGCGTCATCGCCGGCACCAGCGGCGCGCAATGCGTTGCATCCGGCAGCACCGCAACGTGCACCATCGCGTCGCTCGCCGCCGCGGCGAGCGTGCCGATCGCGCTCGTCGTGAACTTCTCGCCGAGCGCCGGTCAGACGAAGGTGTTGATGACGGCGACGACGTCGGGCGACGACGATTCGACGACCGCCACGATCGTGACGGCAGCACCGCGTCGCAGACCGGGGCGGTAGGACTTAACTGCGGACTCGACTTTCCATTTCCGGCACTACAATCCGGCGCGGTGGTCCAAGGTTCCAAGGAGAGAGAAAAGTTCATGCGGATCCGTACGTCACTTCGGGTGATCTTCGCCCTCGCCTCGCTCTTTCTCGCCGCGCAATCCTTCGCTGACAGCGATTTCGGCGTCACCAAGCTCGGTCCCTCGCAGGCAGCGGCCGATACCGACGTCGCCTACACCGTGCAGGTCATCAACGCGGGTCCCGATGACGCCGACGTCACGCTGACCGACAACGTCCCGGCCGGAATGACGTTCGTCTCGATCCAGCAGAACAGCGGCGCGGCCTTCAACTGCAGCGGCACGACGACCATCATCTGCACGAACGCGTCGATGATCGCCGGCACGACCGCCGACTTCACGATCACGCTGCACATCTCGTCGCAGACGCCGCCGGACACCACGTTCACGAACATCGCCACCGTCTCGACCACCGGCGCCGATCCGAACGACGAGAACAACTCCTCCGCCGCGGCGACGACGGTTCCGTCGAACGACGCCGACGTCGGCGTGCAGAAGACTGGCCCCAACGTTGCGGCGCCGGGCGCGGACGTCGCCTACACCATCACGGTCACCAACGCCGGCCCGAGCGATGCGCAGAACGTGGAGCTCGACGACACGCTCCCCGGCACGATGACCTTCGTCTCGCTCTCCCAGAACAGCGGTCCGGCGTTCAGCTGCAGCGGCACGACGACCATCACCTGCACCATCGGCACGCTGACCGTCGGCTCCGCTGCCACGTTCACGCTGACCGGCAACATCCCGGGCAATACGCCCGCAGGCACCTCGTTCACGAACACGGCGAGCGTGAAGAGCGACAACGATCCGTTCTCCGACAACGACACCTCGTCCGCGTTCCTCACGGTCTCGAATGCCGAGCTCGCCGTAACGAAGAGCGGCCCGGGTACGGCGACCGCGGGACAGACGATCTCGTACACCATCACGGCGACGAACAACGGTCCCGACACCGCCGTCAACGTCATGCTGACCGACCTCCTGCCGCCCGGCACGACGCTCTCGTCGTTCATTCAGAACACCGGTCCGACCTTCGGCTGCAGCGCTCCGCTGCCTGGCAATTCCGGAACCATCACCTGCACCATCAACTCACTCGGCAACGGCGTCTCCGCCACCTTCTCGCTCGTGCTCAACGTCGACTCGACGTTCGCCGACGGCGGCACGCTGACCAACACCGCCAACCTCAGCAGCGACAGCGGCGACGCGAATCCGAACAACAACTCGTCGTCGACCTCGGCGACGGTGACCGGCGTGACCGACATCGCCGTGACGAAGACCGCTCCCGCCACCGTCGACGCGGGAACGAACCTCTCCTGGACGATCACGGTCCAGAACCTCGGCGCGAATGCCGCGCTGAACACGCAGCTCTCCGACACCATCCCCGCGGGCACGACGTTCGTGTCGTTCAACCAGACCGGCGGTCCGACGTTCAACTGCAGCGGCACGACGACCATCACCTGCTCGAACGCGTCGTTCGCCGCCGGCGCGACCGCGACGTTCACGTTCATCGTCTCCGTGCCGAGCAACGCAACCGGCACGATCTCGAACACGGCGAACGTCACCACGACGACGATCGACACGAACAGCGGCAACGACACCTCGACCGCGAACACGACCGTCACGCAGCACGCCGATCTCGCGGTGACGAAGAGCGGTCCCGCGCTCGCCGCGGTCGGCAGCGACGTCGCCTACACCATCACGGTCTCGAATGCGGGACCGAGCGACGCGTCGGCCGTGACGCTCAGCGACACGATCCCGGCGCAGATGTCGTTCGTCTCGATGCAGCAGAACAGCGGCCCGGTCTTCAACTGCAGCGGCACGACGACCGTGACCTGCACCATCGCCACGTTCGTTCCCGGCGCCTCGGCGTCGTTCACGCTGACCGTGCACGTGAACAGTGCCGGCAGCATCACCAACACCGCGACAGTCTCCGCGACGACGTCCGATCCCAATTCGGGCAACAACACGTCATCGGCATTCACCACCGCCTCACTGGTCGATCTCGCGATCACGAAGAGCATCTCCGCCGGTCCGTATGTCGTCGGCGCGCCCGTCACGTTCACCCTCACGGTCACGAACAACGGCACGGTCGCGGCAACGAACATCGTGGTCACCGATGCGCTGCCGGGTGGCATGAGCGCGACCGCGACGACACCGTCCGGCGCGTGCACCGGTACGACCACCGTCACCTGCACCGCGGCGACGCTGGCGGCAGGCGCATCGACGGCGTTTACGATCACGGCGAACCTGCCGTCGCTGCCGGGCAGCTACACGAACACCGCGACGGTCTCCAGCGCGACGACCGAGGGAACGCCGGCCGACAACAGCGGCTCGGCCGGATTCGCCGTGGTGGCCGCGGCGGCGATTCCGACGCTCTCACCCGAGGTCCTCGCGTTGCTCGCCGCGCTCCTCGGCATTGTTGGGATAATCGCCATGAAGCGATGACCCGAATCCGCGTATCCATCCTCGACAGCGACGCGCTCCGTCAGGGAGACGCGTCGCTGATCGAGGCGTGGAAACGCGGCAGCGGCGCGAAGCTCTGGGTCGACATCGAAGATCCCGACAACGACGTCCTCGAGGATCTGCTCGAGCGCCGCTTCGGCTTCCACGAGCTCGCGGCCGAGGACTCGCTCTCGCCGAATACGCTGCCGAAGTACGACGCCTTTCCGGCGTACGACTTCTTCGTCTTCCGCGCCGTCGACGTGAATCTCCGCGATCACGGCTCGCAGACCTACAAGCTCTCCGCCTTCCTCGGCGGCGACTTTCTCTTCACCATCCACAGCGGCCGGATGCAGGCGATCGACGACATCTGCGCGCGGCTGCCCGAAGACAAGCGGATGCTGGCCAACGGTCCCGACTACCTGCTGTACGAGGTCGTCGATCTGCTGGTCGACGCGCATTTCCCCCTGCTCGACCGCATCGAAGAGTGCGTCGACGATCTGCAGGAGTCGATCTTCGCGAACGCGCAGCCGTTGCATCTCGACGAACTGCTGCATCTCAAGCGCGACGTCAACGTGCTGCGCCGGCAGTCGCTCCCGCAGCGCGAGCTGCTCAATCTCATCTCGCGCGGCGACTCGCAGTTCATCCAGAAGCAGCACCTCATCTACTTCCGCGATCTCTACGACCACATGTTCCGCATCAGCGAGACCATCGACTCCGAGCGCGACATGATGGCCGGGACGATGGAGGCGTACCTCTCGGTCATCGCCAACCGCACGAACGAGATCATGCGCGTGCTGACCGTCCTCTCCACGATCATGCTCCCGCTCACGCTCATCGCCGGCATCTACGGCATGAACTTCGAGCACATGCCCGAGCTGCACTGGCTCCACGGCTACCCCTTCGCCCTCGGCCTCATGAGCGCCACGACGCTGGTCATGCTGACGTGGTTCTGGAAGAAGGGGTGGGTCGGCGGGGGGCGAAAGTCTTCGTGACGGGTTCGTAACTCAACGCTACTCTGACTCCGTCGTATAAAAACTGACCGGAGAGTCAATTTGGGTCGAGCCTGGCAGGATCTCAAGCGCGAAAGCATTCAACAGGCGGTCATCCGCCTGATGTGCCGCGAGGGCCTCAAGAGCGTGACGATGGAACGCGTCGCGCAGGAGGTCGGCATCGCGAAGGGGACGGTCTACCTCCACTACCACGACAAGCAGGAGCTGCTCGAGTCGGTGAAGGACGCGGCTCTCGAGCCGATGATCGACGAGATGGATCACATCCTGCGCGGCGATGCGGCGCCGGAGCGTAAGCTGCACGACTACTCGCTTCGCTACCTCGCCTATTTCGAGGAGCAGCGCGACCTCTTCCGCATCCTGTTGTACGAGCGCGAGGTCACGCGCGTGTGGGGGAGCAGGTATCAGAGCGATCGTTATCGCCGTCTGGCCGAGGGGACGGCGCGTGTGATTCGCGATGGAATCAAAAAAGAGATTTTCCGGGACGTCGATGCGCATGCCGCGGCCGCGCTCTTCGTCGAGTCGAACATGGCGATGATGAATCAGCGGATGCTCAGCACGCATCCGAATCCGGTCGAGGAGGATGCGGAACTGGTGTCGAGCATTTTCATTCGGGGACTGAAGCGGAAGGTGACGCGGTGAAGCGGATTCTGTTCGCGTTGCTTCTCGCCTCGATCGCGCATGCCGAGCCGCTCACGCTGGCCAAAGCGATCGACATCGCATTGACGAACAATCCGCAGACGCGCACGACATACCTCCAGGCGCGCGCCGCCGAGGCCGCGCTCGGCAGCGCGAAATCGGCGTACCTGCCGGAGATCGACATCAACGCGACCGCCGGTCGCGTGCGCAACTCGACGCAGCCGGCGACGAACTCGTTCGCGCCATCCCTCGCGCTCAGCTACCTCCTTTTCGATTTCGGCGGACGCGAGGCGGAAGTCGAGCAGGCGCGGCAGACGCTCGCCGCGGCGAACCTCTTTCACGACCAGGCGATTCAGGACGTGATCCTGGCGACCGAACAGACGTACTACAGCTACCTCGATGCGAAGGCGCTCCTCGCCGCGCAGGAAGCGACGGTGCGCGAACGGCGCACGTCACTCGACGCCGCCGACGCGCGGCACAACGCGGGCGTGGCGACGATCGCCGATGTGCTGCAGGCACGCACCGCGCTGTCGCAGTCGGAGCTCGATCGCGAGTCGATCGAAGGTCAGCTCCGCACGATCGAAGGCATCTTCGCGACAGTCCTCGGATCGCCGGTGACCACGCGCTACGAGTTCGGCGACCTGCCGCTCGACATCCCCGCGCAGAGCGTGACGTCGCAGGTCGAAGAGCTGATCACGCGCGCGACCACGGGACGTCCCGATCTCGCCGCCACGCGCGCCGAGGCGGAACGTGCGGGGGCGCGGGTGCGGGAAGTCCGCTCCGCGTATCTGCCGTCGTTCGTCGTGAACAGCAACGCCGGACGAACCATCGCCAGCGGCGGCCGCAGCTTCACCCCGTACTCCGCGATCGTCGCGATGCGCTTCCCGGTCTTCACCGGATTCCGCAATCGCTATGACATCCGCGAGGCGCAGATCGAAGCCGATCTGGCGAAGGAAAACGTCCGTTCGTTCGAACAGCAGGTCGGGCTGCAGGTCTGGACGAGCTACTACTCGCTGCAGACCGCGACGCAGCGGTTGACCACGGCGAAAGATCTGCTGGCCAGCGCGACGCAATCGGCCGACGTCGCCCGCGATCGCTACAAAGAGGGCGTCGGCAATATCCTCGACGTGCTCACGGCGCAGTCGGCGCTCGCAAGCGCCCGCGCGCAGGAAGTGCAGGCGCGCGCCGACTGGTTTCTCTCCGTGGCCCAGCTCGCGCACGACACCGGAACTCTGACGCAGGAAGAAAGCAAGAAATGACCAAACGCATCACGCTCGCGCTCGCGCTCGTCATCATCAGCGCGTGCGCCCAGAAGCAGGAGAAAGCGCGCGACGAGCGCGTCCCGGTGACCGTCGCCGTCGCGGAGCAGAAGGACATCCCGCTGCAGATCAAGGCGATCGGCAGCGTGCAGCCGTACTCGACGGTCGCGGTCCGCGCTCTCGCCGACGGCCAGTTGATCCGCGTCTCGTTCCGCGAAGGGGACGAAGTGCGGCGCGGGCAGTTGCTCTTCACCATCGATCCGCGTCCCTACCAGGCCGCCCTCGCGCAGGCGCAGGCGAACCTGGCGCGCGACGAAGCCGGGCTGCGCAATGCGAACGCGGAAGCGGCGCGCTACGCGGCTCTGATCAAGAAGGATTACGTGACCCACGAGGAGTACGACAAGATCGTCATGGGCGCCGAGGCGGCGAAGGCGGTCGTAGCGGCAGATCGCGCGGCGATTCAGAACACGCAGCTCGAGCTCTCGTACTGCGCGGTCCATGCGCCGATCGACGGCCGCACCGGCTCGCTGCAGGTGCATCAGGGCAATCTGGTCAAAGCGAACGACACCACGCCGCTCGTGGTGATCAATCAGGTGCATCCTGTCTACGTGCAGTTCGCGGTCCCCGAGGCGCAGCTCGCGCAGTTGCGCGCCCGCTTCGCCGGCAAGCCGGTGCCGGTCGACGCCATGCCGCAGGGCGGCGGCGCGACGCAGACCGGCACACTGTCGTTCGTCGACAACGCCGTCGATCAGACCACCGGCACGATCACGCTGAAAGCGACATACGACAACCGCGCCGGCAGCCTCTGGCCCGGGCAGTACGTGAACGTCGCCGTGACGCTCGCCAACCGGCCGAACTCCGTCGTCGTCCCGGCGCAGGCCGTGCAGAACGGCCAGCGCGGCCAGTACGTGTTCGTGGTGAAAAACGACAACGGCGTCGAGATGCGCAACGTGACCACCGCGCAGTCGGTCAATCAGGAAACGGTGATCGATACCGGGGTGACCGCGGGAGAGACGGTCGTCACCGATGGACAGCTTCGGTTGACGCCGAAGAGTAAGGTAGAAGTGAAGACGCAGCTTTAGTACCCGATCATGAACATCGCCGCCATCTTCATCCGCCGCCCCGTCATGACCACGCTGGTCATGGTGGCGATTCTGCTGTTCGGGGTCATGGCTTACCGGCAGTTACCGGTGAGCGATCTGCCGAACGTCGACTTCCCGACGATCAACGTCTCGGCCTCGCTCCCCGGTGCTTCGCCGGAGACGATGGCGGCGTCGGTGGCCACGCCGCTGGAGAAGCAGTTCTCCACGATCGCCGGCCTCGACTCGATGACGTCGGCCTCCTACCTCGGCTCGACCTCCATCACCATCCAATTCGACCTCTCGCGCAACCTCGACGACGCCGCGCAGGACGTGCAGGCCGCCATCGCCGCCGCGGCGCGGCAGCTTCCGCCGAACATGCCGGCGCCGCCGTCGTACAGCAAGGTCAATCCGGCCGACACGCCGGTCATCTACCTCGCCATCACCTCCGACACGATGCCGCTCTACCAGCTCGACGAATTCGCCGAGACGAACATGGCGCAGCGCATCTCCACGGTTCCGGGTGTCGCCCAGGTGCAGGTCTTCGGCGCGCAGAAATACGCCGTCCGCATCCAGCTTGATCCGCGGCAATTCGCCACGCGCGGAGTCGGCATCGACGAAGTCGTCACCGCGGTGCGCAACAGCAACGTCAATCTCCCCACCGGCGTCCTCAACGGTCCGTACACCTCGTACACGCTGCAGGCGAACGGGCAGCTCTACAAAGCCGACGACTACAAGCGGATCACCGTCGCCTGGCGCAACGGCAAACCGGTGCATCTCGAAGAGCTGGGCAAGGTCCTCGACGACGTCGAGAACAATCAGGCCGCGGCGTGGTTCAAGCAGACGCGCGGCTTCATCCTCGCGGTGCAGAAGCAGCCGGGGACGAATGCCGTCGAAGTCTCCGACCGCGTCCGCGCGCTCCTCCCCGCGTTCAAGAAGGAAGCGCCGGCCTCGGTCGACCTGCAGATCCATCGCGATCGCGCGCAGTCGATCCGCGAGTCCGTGCGCGACGTGCAGTTCACGCTGCTCCTCACGCTCTTCCTCGTGATCCTGGTCATCTTCCTCTTCCTGCGGAACATCTCGGCCACGGTCATCCCGAGCCTCGCGCTGCCGATGTCGATCGTCGGCACGTTCGCCGTGATGTACCTCTGCGGCTACTCGCTCGACAACCTCTCGCTGATGGCGCTCACGCTCTCTGTCGGCTTCGTCGTCGACGACGCGATCGTCATGCTGGAGAACATCGTCCGGCACATGGAGATGGGCGAAAAGCCGTTCGAGGCGGCGATGAAAGGCTCGCGCGAGATCGGCTTCACCATCCTTTCGATGACGATCTCGCTGACCGCCGTCTTCATCCCCATCCTCTTCATGGGCGGCATCCTCGGCCGGCTCTTCCACGAATTCGCCGTGACCATCGGCGCGGCGGTGCTCGTCTCCGGATTCATTTCGCTCTCCCTCACGCCGCTGCTGTCGGCGAAGTTCCTCCGCCCTCATGGAAAGGAACAGCACGGCCGGATGTACCAGGCGATCGAGCGTTTCTTCGAAGGGCTGCTCGCGTTCTACGAGCGCGGCCTGCGCTGGGCCCTCGCGCATCGGGCGTCGGTGCTGGCACTCTCGTTCGTCGTCCTCGCGGCCACGGTGTGGCTCTTCATGGCCGTGCCGAAGGGCTTCATCCCGAACGAGGACGCGGGCGAGATCCGCATCAGCATCGAGGCGGTGCAGGGCATCTCGTACGCCGACATGGTGCGGCACCAGCGCGCGGCGATGGACATCGTGTCGAAGGACCCGCGCGTGGCGACCTACTTCTCGTTCGTCGGCGGCGGACGCGGCACGCTGAACAGCAGCGTGATCTCGCTCCGCCTCGTGCCGCGCTCGGAGCGCAAGGAAGGGATCGACGAGATCATCGCCGACCTCCGTCCGAAGCTGAACGCCATCCCCGGCCTCCGCGTCTCGCTGCAGAACCCGCCGCCCATCCGCCTCGGCGGACGGCAGTCGAACTCGCAATACCAGTACACGCTGCAGTCGGTCGACACGAAGACGCTCTACAGCGCCGCCGATTCGATGGTGCAGAAGATGCGCACGCTGCCCGGCGTGATCGACGTCGCGACCGACGCGATGCTGCGCAACCCCACGGTGAATGTGCAGATCGATCGCGAGCGCGCGGCTGCCCTCGGCCTCACCGCGAACCAGATCGAAGACGCGCTCTTCTCCTCGTACGGCACGCGCCAGGTCTCGACCATCTACGCTCCGAACAACTCGTACCAGGTGGTGATGGAGCTCGATCCGCAGTACCAGGCGAATCCTGCCGCGCTGTCGCTGCTGTACATCCGCGCCGCGTCGGGAGACCTCGTGCCGCTCGACACGGTGGCGAAGCTCGTTCCGAGCGTCGGTCCGCTCAGCGTCAACCACTCCGGCCAGCTCCCCTCGGTCACACTCTCGTTCAACCTCAAGCCGGGCGTCTCGCTCGGCGAGGCGGTGACGCAGATCGAGCAGGCCGCGAAGAGCTTGCCATCGAGCGTGACGACGTCATTCCAGGGAACCGCGCAGGCTTTCCAGTCGTCGCTGCAGGGCCTCGGACTGCTGCTCATCATCGCCATCGCCGTCATCTACATGGTCCTCGGCATCCTCTACGAGAGCTTCATCCATCCGCTGACCATTCTCTCGGCGCTGCCGTTCGCCGGATTCGGCGCGCTCCTCACGCTGATGATCTTCCGCGTCGACCTGTCGATCTACGCGTTCGTCGGCGTGATCATGCTCGTCGGCCTGGTGAAGAAGAACGGAATCATGATGATCGACTTCGCCATCGAGGCGCAGAAGGCCGGCAAGAGCGCCGCCGATGCGATCTACGAGGCGTGCGTCGTCCGTTTCCGCCCGATCATGATGACCACGATGGCCGCGCTCATGGGCACGTTGCCTCTCGCGCTCGGGTTCGGTGCAGGCGCCGAGGCGCGGCGTCCGCTGGGATTGGCCGTGGTCGGCGGATTGATCTTTTCCCAAACGTTGACGCTCTACGTCACGCCGGTGTTCTACCTTTACATGGAGAAGCTGCGGCGCGGCGGCAATCCGGAAGACGCGACCACGCTGCGCGAGCTCGACATGATCGAAGATCGGGAGCCCGTCGAGGTGATGTGATGCGCACGGCAGCCGTAGCGGTGTTAGCGATCGCGATCGCGTTTTCAGTCAACCCGCTGCAGGCCTGTTCCACGTTTTGCCTGAAGCAGGACGGCGCGGTCGTCTACGGCCGCAATTACGACTTCGACATCGGCACCGGAGTCGTGGTGGTCAATCGCCGCGGCGTGCAGAAGTTCTCCCTCCCGAAGAAAGACTCGACCACCGCGTCGTGGGTGTCGGTCTACGGCAGCGTGACGTTCAACCAGTTCGGCCGCGAGTATCCGATGGACGGCATGAACGAGGCGGGACTGGTCATCGCGCTGATGTGGCTCGACGGCTCGGTCTATCCGCCGAACGACGAGCGTCCCGCGCTCGGCGTGCTGGAGTGGATTCAGTATCAGCTCGATCGCTACGCCACGGTCAACGAGGTGCTTGCGCACGCCGAGGATGTGCGCGTGCGCGGCGGCACACCGCTGCACTACCTGATTGCCGATCGCAGCGGCGCGGCGGCGACGATCGAGTACCTCGACGGCAAGCTCGTCGTGCACACCGGCTCGGCGCTGCCGACCGCGAACCTCACCAACGATTCGTACGCATCGTCGCTGCAGTACCTGCACGGCCTGCATGCGATGCCGTCCGGATCGGGATCGCTGCAGCGCTTCGCGCGGACCGCGATGCTGCTCGCGCAACCGGCGAACGGGCAGAACGCGACCGATCGCACGCTCGACATCCTCCACGCGGTCGCGCAGCCGAACACGCGCTGGAGCGTGGCGTACGACATCACGAACCTCGAAGTGACGTGGACCACCGACGTCACGCCGGCGCGCAAGAGCCTTCGCTTCCACGCCACCGACTTCGCCTGCTCGCAGCCGCCGCCGGCGCTCGACGTCCGCAGCTCGATGACCGGCGACGTCAGCGCGAAGCTGCTGCCGTTGTCCGCCGACGACAATCTCGCGGAGATGCTCGACGCCTACGCCTCGACCACGATGCTGAGCGAGACGCCGCGCGAATGGATCGAGCAGAGCGCGGCGCATGCGGAGTCGTTCGCGTGTGTCCCCGCGCGCCGCTCGCGAGCGCTGCGGCCCTAGCGTTTGACAAGCGGCGACCGCGGGTCCACATTACGCGCAATCATGAAAGTCTCGTTCCTGAAAGCGCCGATCGGCGGAATCATCGGTTTGGAAATGATCACGTTCGTCGAACCGCTGGGACTGGAGTGTGTCGCCGGCGGGCTGGAGCTCGACGGCCACGAATGCCAGATCGTCGACATGCGCATCGACGGCATCGAGAAAGGCTTCGCCATGCTCCGCGCGTTTAAGCCGGAGATCGTCGGGCTGCAGTGCAACTTCACCACGGAGCGCTTCCGCAGCCTGCGTCTGGCGAAGCGCGTGCGCGAGGAAGTGCCGAACGCGATGATCGTCATCGGCGGTCACGATGCGTCGCGCGATCCGAAGTACTTCCTCAAGCCGCAGATCGACGTGATCGTGGTCGGCGACGGCGAAGAGGTGATGCCGCCGCTGGTCAACACCTGGCAGCGTGACAAGGACCTGACGAAAGTCCCGGGCCTGCTGATCAATCAAACCAATCCAATCAACACCGGCCACGCGCCGGCGCGCGGCAACATCGACGAGCTCCCCTTCCCCGCGCGTCACCTCATCAAGCGCTACGCCTCGGAGTACTACATCAATTTCCGCCGCCCGCTGGCGCTGCTCGAGACCGCACGCGGCTGTCCCTTCAAATGCAACTTCTGCTCGGTCTGGAAGTTCCACGAGAGCACGTTCCGCGAAAAATCGCCGGCCCGCGTGGTGAAGGAGCTCGAGCAGATCGATGCGCCGAACGTCTTCATCACCGACGACATCTTCTGGATGAACGTGAAGCGCGGCCGCGAGCTCGGCGACGCGCTGATCTCGTCCGGCATCAACAAGCACTACACCATACAGACGCGCAGCGACATCATCTGCAAGTTCCCCGAGCTGATCGAGCAGTGGAAGGGCTGCGGCCGGATGACCGTCTTCCTCGGCCTCGAGAAGATCGACGATGCGGGCCTGAAGTCGGTCAACAAGAAGAACACCGCCGACCACAACAACGAGGCCATCCGCATCCTGCAGAATCTCGGCATCGGCTACACGCCGAACTTCATCGTCGATCCGACCTGGGAGCACGAAGACTTCGAGAAGCTGAAGCGCTGGATCGACGATACCGGCGCGTACAACTCCGGCTTCTCCGTCCTCACGCCGCTGCCCGGCACCGATCTGTGGGACGAAGTCGAGCCCGACGTGCAGACGCGCGACTGGGAGCTCTTCGACATCGCGCACACGGTGCTCCCGACCAAGCTCCCGCTGCAGGAGTTCTACAAGGAGTACGCGGGACTGTGGAAGCACGCGGTCGACGTCCGCTACCGCACGCACGGGAAGATCAAGACGCAGCTCGCCATCATCGGCGCGATCGCCACGGGCAAGGTCACGCTGAAGGCGATCCGCAAGGGGATGCGCATGGGGATGGGGAACGTGCTCAGTAATCCGGAGACGTTCCTGCGCGCGCATCACGAGAGCCCGGCGCGCCTCGCCGCAGAAGCATAGGGAGCGCGGGCGTCCCGCCCGCAGTGCTCGGGCGTCTTCGCCCGGGCACCGATCGGTCGGCGAGCGAGACGCTCACCGACTGCGGACGAGACGTCCGCGCTCCATCAGCAACCGCAGCGGACGGTAGAGCCACGGCAGCGGCGACTGCCAGTCTTCGTGCGTCGGGACGAACACCGACAACGCGATCGAGCGGATCGCATCGCGGCGGCGGTCGAGCAGGAGAAAGTGATCGCGTCCCGTCGCGTCGTGCGCTTTTCCGACGAGCGATCGGGCCGCATCCGCGTACGGCCTCGCCGCTTCAATGCAGCGCGACTCCGGCGCTGCGATGCCGAGGATCTCGCGCGCGAGGAGGAACGACAGCCCGACCTGGCGAACCGTCCGTGCCTCGAAAGCAATCCGATCGACCTCGTTCCAGTCGATCTCTTTCCGCGCCAGCGCGGCGATCTGCGCCATGTATTCGAGCTTGTGCCAGAGATGCTTCGCCGCATGACTGCACGTCAGGACCACGAGATCGGCGTCGCCGAACGCCGGCACGCCGAGGACGGTCGTGCGACGGCGCCAGACGTCGTCGAACGAGAGCCGCACCGGAAACTGCTGGTTGGAGAAGAGCGTGTGAAAGTCGACAAGCACGCCGTTCTCGTCGTTCGTGAAGTGCTCCTCTCCGGCGAAACGGCGATTCGTTTTTCGTTCCGCGCCGCCGATCGTGTCGCGGTATCCAAGCGTTCGCAGCAGCGCATCAGACACATCGGCATCGCGCGGCGAAACGATCACATCGAGATCGCTGAAGCTGCGCAATCCGGGATGTCCGTACAACTGCTGCGACAGCACCGGACCTTTGAACGCCAGCAGCGGGATGTCCGCCTTCTCGAACGCGGCGGAGATGCGCGTCAGCTCCGCGGTCATGAACGCGCCATGCGCTTCGACCGCCGCCCCCTTCATCTGCAGCTCGCGATGCGGATTCGTCACCGCGCGCGCGAGCAGCCCGAGCATCCCCTCGGCCGCCGCCTCGCGTACGAGCGTGTCCCCGTCCACGAGGACACGCTCGCCGCGCGCGGCCGCCGCCAGGGCGGGGTTCACTTCGCCATCGCCGTCAGCTTCACGAACTCCGGATCGTCCTTCATCGAGGCGAACACGTAATCGACGCGTGCTTCCCACATCTCGTGGGCCCGCACCTCGTCGTAGCGCTCGTACTCGTAGAAGTGGCGCTTCAGCATCTCCATGGCCTTCCCCTTGTTGCCGAGGAGCGAGTAGATCGCCGCGAGGTTGTACGACGCGCTGAGCGCGTGCTCGTTCTCCTGCGCGATCTTCAGCGCCTCTTCGCGTCGGCCGCTGTCGGCGAGGTAGGTCGCGGCGAAGATGAGGTTGTACGAATCGTTCGGATCGAGGGCGAGCGCCTTCTGCACGTAGCCGTCGGCCTTCGCGTGCTGGCGCTCGGAGTTCCAGTAGACGGCGAGATTGCGATACGTCAGCGAGATCGGGTACGTGGCGATCGACTCCTCGAACAGCGCGAGGCCCTTCGCCGAGTTGCCCATGTGGATCGTGATCTTGCCGATGCCGTGCAGGGCGACCGCCTTCGAGAGCGGGTCGGGCTGCATCGCCAGGAGCCGCTTGAACGTGTTGACCGCCTTCGCCCACTCGCCGGTGTTGTGGCGATAGAGCTCGCCGAGGAAGCGGGCCGGGACCGGATCGGCAGGATCGAGCTTCGCGGCGGCGAGGTAAAGCCGGCGCGCGGCTTCGTAGTCGGTCGCCAGCTCGGCGGCGAGCGCGCGATCCATCGCCGCGACCATCCGCTCGTTCATCTCCGGCGTCATCAGCGGATCGTTCATCCGCATCGCCGAATCCTTCACTTCGACGCCGAGCTTCTTCAGCCCTTTCTGCGCGGCGCGTCCCTTCTTCGGCGCGACGCAGCGCTGCTCCCACACCAGTTGGTACGCGGCGATCGCGGCATCCTTCTCGCCCGCGTCGGCCTTCTTGCGCGCCTCGTCGAGCTGTGTCTCGAGCGCCTTCTCGCGCTCGTTCACCGCATCGCGAAGCATCCCCTCGACCTTGCCGAGCTTGATGTGACCATCTTCCGCGTCGACGTGCGCGATCACCTTGTCGTCGGCCATCAGCAGCGCCGCGGGCGCCGCCGTGACGGCGAGCTTCGCGAGCGAGGCCTGATCGTCGGGACGCACGAGCGTCATGCCGATGCACTGCGCCGAGTAGAGCGTGAGCTGGCGCGAGTCGCGGAGATCCATGTCCTGAGGCGCGCTCGGGACCCAGACCAGCGTCATCGGACTCGCCGGCTGCGGCTCCGCCGGATTCAGCACGCGCCACGGCACGAGGTAAGCGCGCGGCTGCGGCATCTGCTGACCCATGCCGCCCGGCATCGCGCCGCCCATCCCGCCACCGCCTCCGCCTCCGCAGGTCGCGTGGGCGACCGGAACGGCGAGTAACAACACGGCCAGCGCGAGAAGGAAATGCTTTTTGAGACGCATGGGGAAAGGGTACATCACGCCATCGAATCTCCCGGCACGGAGGCATGGCTCGTTGTGACGAAAACGGATCGAATGCTACGGCTTGACAGAATAATTGCCGGCAGCTACTGTTAGCACTCTCAGACAGTGAGTGCTAAACACTCAAATCCAGATTCGCGGCGTTCAGCCGCGGCAAGCTCATCCAACGAAAGGAGATACACAATATGTCAGCAGTAGCTACCGACATCAAGATTCGCCCGCTGTACGATCGCATCGTGGTCAAGCGCCTCGACGCGAAGGAAATGGTTCGTGGCGGGATCATCATCCCCGACACCGCCAAAGAGAAGCCCCAGGAGGCGGAGGTCGTCGCCGTCGGCGAAGGAAAGTTCGACGACAACGGCAAGCGCATCAAGCTCGATGTGAAGAAGGGCGACAAGGTCCTCATCGGCAAGTACTCCGGCACCGAGATCAAGCTCGATGACGTCGAGTACACCATCCTGCGCGAGGACGAAGTTCTCGCCATCGTCGAGTAAAGAAGAAGGAGACACACCAATGGCTAAGAGAGTCACATACGGAGAAGAGGCTCGCCAGGCGATCCTCAAGGGCGTCAACAAGCTTGCTGATGCCGTCAAGGTCACGCTCGGTCCCAAGGGACGCAACGTGGTCATCGAGAAGAAGTTCGGCTCCCCCACGATCACCAAGGACGGCGTCACCGTCGCCAAGGAGATCGACCTGAAGGACGAGATGGAGAACGCCGGTGCGCAGATGGTCCGCGAGGTCGCCTCGAAGACCTCCGACACCGCCGGCGACGGCACCACCACCGCGACCGTTCTGGCCCAGGCGATCTATCGCGAGGGCATCAAGAACGTCACCGCCGGCGCGAACCCGATGGAGCTGAAGCGCGGCATCGAGCTGGCCGTCAAGGCTGCAGTCGAGTCGATCGACAAGATGTCGAAGCCGGTCGAGGGCAAGGACATCGCCCACATCGGCACGATCTCGGCGAACAACGATGAAGAGATCGGCAGCATCATCGCCCAGGCGATGGACAAGGTCGGCAAGGACGGCGTCATCACCGTCGAAGAGGCGCGCGGTCTCGACACGGTCCTCGAAGTGGTCGAGGGCATGCAGTTCGATCGCGGCTACCTCTCGCCGTACTTCGTCACCGATCCGGAGCGGATGGAATCGATCCTCGAGAACGCCCGCATCCTGATCTACGAGAAGAAGATCTCGTCGATGAAGGACCTCCTCCCGATCCTCGAGCAGGTCGCCCGCCAGGGCAAACCGATGCTCATCATCGCGGAAGACGTCGAGGGCGAGGCGCTCGCCACCCTCGTCGTGAACAAGCTGCGCGGCACGCTGAACGTCGCCGCGGTCAAGGCCCCGGGCTTCGGCGATCGCCGCAAGGCCATGCTCGAGGACATCGCGATCCTCACCGGCGGCAAGCTGATCTCCGAGGACCTTGGCATCAAGCTGGAGAACGTCAAGTGGGAAGACCTCGGTGAGGCGAAGCGAGTCTCCATCGACAAGGACAACACCACGCTCGTCACCGATACCGACGACAAGTCCCGCAAGGACACGATCGCCGGCCGCGTGAAGCAGATCCGCACGCAGATCGAGGACACCACCTCGGACTACGACCGCGAGAAGCTGCAGGAGCGTCTGGCCAAGCTCGTCGGCGGCGTCGCCGTGATCAAGGTCGGCGCTGCGACCGAGACCGAGATGAAGGAAAAGAAGGCCCGTGTCGAGGACGCGATGCACGCGACCAAGGCAGCCGTCGAAGAGGGCATCGTCCCGGGCGGCGGCGTGGCTCTGCTCCGCGCCATCGACGCCGTGGCCGCCCTGAAGGTCGAGGGCGACACGAAGGTCGGCGTCAACATCATCAAGCGCGCACTCGAAGAGCCGTTCCGCCAGATCGTCTTCAACGCCGGTCAGGAAGGCTCCGTCCTCCTGAACGAAGTGCGTGCGAAGGGCGGCACGTGGGGCTTCGACGCCCGCAATGAGAAGGTCGTCGACATGCTGGAAGCCGGCATCATCGATCCGGCCAAGGTGACGAAGCAGGCGCTCCAGAACGCCTCCTCCATCGCCGGCCTGATGCTCACCACCGAGGCTCTCGTCTCCGAGATCAAGGAAGACGAGAAGGCCCCGGCGGGAGCTGGTGGCCCGGGCGGCATGGGCGGGATGTACTAAGACTAGTTCGCAGATTGCAGTTGGCAGTTAGCAGGGGCGGGCCGGAAACGGCCCGCCTTTTTTGTTGGGAGGTGGGTAGGGATTCACTTATAGGCGACTCTCCTCAGATGAGTGAGTTTCTCCGACATCAAACGCGCGAGCGTTGTCCACTGGCGCATCGAGTTGCTGCTCGCCGCACTTGCGCTGCTTGCGCTTTGTGTCATCGCCGATGTGTGGGGGCAGCTGAACAAGCCGCCGGGCACGATCATCGAGACGCGCGGCATCGGACCGGCGGACGCGCCCTACCGCGGCGCGCTGAATATCTTTGTCAGGAAGGTGGATCGCCGCACGCGTATGGCGACGCTCGATGTCTTCGCCGACATCTACGGAACGACGAAGTGGGAGAACGAGAGCAACAACATCTGCAAGTTGATCTTGAGTCTCTCAGCCTCCACGAGCTCGCGCCCCACCTTCCGCGCACAGTCGCATACCCCATCCTGTGTCCGCGGAAGCTCGCCGGTGATCTGGGGGAATTCCGAGCATTTCACATCCGAGTCACTCGATCGATTCGCGGCGTTCCCGCGCGCGCATGTTCACCACTACTTCGCGAACGTCCGCCTCGACATCACCTCGAACCCTCCACTCTTCTACCCGTTCGATTCCGTGGCAACCGCCATCGCTCCGTCCGCGTGCATCAATCGCGATGAATGCTTCGGTGGCGGGAAACTGTTCGAAGACGTCCGCTTCCACTACGTCCGCGTCATGCTCGACGACACCATCTGGCGCGAGGACAAGTTCGAGCTCTACGAAACGGACGACACGAATGGCACTCTCACGTTGAAATTGCGCCGCCAGTGGTTCCTGAAGGTGGTCACACTATTCGTCACCGTCGTGCTCATCGTGTTCCTGACCAATCTTTTTCGCATGCGCGACGCACAACACCTGCTGCCCGAAACACTCGGCCTGGTCGCGACCATCTGGGGCTTCCGGCAACTCGTCGTACCGGACGGCATACACGTCTTCCCCACGCTCATCGACTACTTCGCCCTCCTCGCGTTCGGAGGGATGTTTCTGCTGCTCGTGGCTCGTATTCGGGATGAAAGGAAGAAAACATGAAACGTTCGCTCGCGCTCGTCGCGGTATTGCTGCTGGTCTCCGGTCAGAAGAAAACGGGAGAAGACCTGAAACTGCAGGAAGAACAGAGACAGCTCTCGCTCTCCCTCGCGAAAACGGCCACTTCGACAGGTCTGCCGGCGTTCGAGACGAAGACGTATCTCGATGTCCCTGACGGACTGAAGCTCGGTCGTCTGCGGCTCGTCTCGCCCGAAAAACAGAACGCATACCTCCTCGAGAACGAGCTCGTAATCTCGATCGCAATCGGCGAAAAAGACGGACACCGCGTGTACGTTCTCGCGCGGCCGGAAAAAGGGTGGTGGCCGAGGGGCTCGACGACACCACCATCGGAGCTCGACCTCCTGCGAAAAGCCATCGTCGGCGCGGACCCGCGAATCAAGCAGTGTGGCGCCGGCCGGTGCAACAACTACTGCCAGAAGGCCGGCGTGTGGCAGTGCTGCGACGCAGGATGCTAGTGTGGTGAGTCGGTCATGATGCCGGCTGGGCGAAGCCGATGACGTTGCCCGCCGGGTCGCGGACGAAGATCTCGGTCGATCCGTATGGCGCAACTCTTCGCGGGACGACAACCTCGGCATCCTTCGGCACCTTTGCGGCGACCGCTTCGACGTCGTCAACTTCGATGTAGATCGCGGCGGCGCCGAGGGCGCGCGGGCCGCTGAGCGTCGCGGGAGTGTCTTCGCGGACGCTGGCGATCGTCTGGTACATCACCTCGACGCTGTCGCGCACGAGGATGACGAATCCGATCTGGTCGCCGTGCGGGACGGCGACGACCTGCTCGAAGCCGAGTGCCTGCCAGAACGGCAGCACCGGCTCGATGGCATCGACGATGAGAACGGGTGTGACTTTCTTGAACATGCCGCAACTATAGAGGAGACGACGAGTCGCAGATTGCAATTGGCAGTTAGCAGGGCGGGCCGGAAACGGCCCGCTTTTTTTATCGCAGTCCGATCAATGGCCAGATCACGCCGCGCACGAACCAGGGGTGGAAGAGCAGCGGCAGGGGGAGGACGAGCGAGGCGATCGTGCGCACGCGGCTCGGCTTCCGTTCGAACCGGACCAGAATGCCTTGCACGATGAAGTACAGCGTGGGCAGGCCGTAGCCGGCGTGGACCGGGAGGCTGATCGCGATCTCGTGCAGCGCTCCGGACGCGAGGAAGGCAATCATCCGCGAACCGTTGCGTCCGAGGCGCGGGCGGAGCGGGCGGTCGACGGCGATGGTCAGCATCTCGGAGAACGCGAGATTCCACCGGCGACTCCAGAACTCGGCGAGCGTGCGCGCGGCCAGCGGAGCGCGGAAGAGCTTCTCGGCCGGCACGCCGCGCCAGCGCCAGAACGCGGCCACGATGTCGAAGAGGCCGAAGTGAAGCATGAGACTGAGCGCCGGAAACGCAATGAGGGTGGCAACGAGCGGCCACGCGCGCAGCTGCACACTGATCGCCAACAGCAGTGCACCGGCGATCACATTGCGGATTCCGCCGAGGAGGATTTCGATCGCGCCTGTCGATGCCGGACCGCCGAGGCGGGAGAAGATCGCCGGACGCATGCCCGGCCAGGCGGCAAATGCCAGCCACTGCGCCGGCTGGAGTGTCGCGCCGCTGAGTCGCGCCACGATGATCTTCATGGTCACGAACGTCACACCGACGCACGCCAGCATCCGGAAGACGTCGTTCATGCCAGTCCCTGAATCGCGGTCAGCGAGTAGACGGCGGTGAGCGAGGCGAACGCGGTGATGTAAAGCAGCCGCGCCACGCGGAACAGCGGCGCATTCGCGGCTTCCACACGGTCGAAGAGTGCGAACTGGATCACGAGGCGGCTCAGCCAGTAAGTCGCCATGAACGCCGTGACGGCGATCGCCAGGGGTGAATGCTCGGCGAGCCGCGCCGGCATCAGCGCTGAAAGAAGGCCGAAGGCGACATTGGTGCAGAAGATGTAGCCGGCGTAGGTCCAGAAAACGCGCGCCGTCAGCGGTTGGAGGCGGGCGACGTCTCGCCTCCAGCCGAGCACCCGAGGGATGAGGAGACTGCTGGCCGCGATGGCCAGCTGCACGAAGCCCGCGATGCGGATGGCGACCGGGAGTAATTCAATTTTGAACATGTTCAAAACTTAAGTCCGGCCCGCCGATTCGTCAAGACGCCGGCTGGGCGAAGCCGATGACGTTGCCGGCCGGATCGCGGACGAAGATCTCGGTCGAGCCGTACGGCGCGACTCTTCGCGGGACGACCACCTCCGCATCCTTCGGCACCTTCGCGGCGACTCCCTCGAAGTCGTCGACCTCGATGTAGATCGCGGCGGCGCCGAGGGGGCGCGGGCCGCTGAGCGTGGCGGGAGTGTCTTCGCGGACGCTGGCGACGGACTGGTACATGACCTCGACGCTGTCGCGCACGAGGATGACGAATCCGATGTGTTCGCCGTGCGGGACGGCGACGACCTGCTCGAAACCGAGCGCCTGCCAGAACGGCAGCACCGGCTCGATGGCATCGACGATGAGAACGGGCGTGACTTTCTTGAACATGCCGACAACTTAGCGCGGCAGTTCCCCCGTGAGAAGCGCGACTCGCATTAGTTACTTCTTGCATGAATTCCTAATAGCTGTGAGGATGGCCACACATCGAAGAAGGAGTTCGGCATGAAACTGCACGTCATCGCGTTCCTCGCAACTGCTCTGCTTCTGTTCCTCGCACCGGCGGGGTTTGCCGAAGAACGTAGCGCAGTCGGCGATCACAAAGCGTCGATCGACCAGGATTGGCCGGCCGTATCCGAGCATCAGGAGCACCACGTCGTTACCTACATCGGATGTGGCGGGGACGGCAACGGCCCATGTCAAAACGACTGGGGAACCGGCACCGGCGCCTACGGAACATGCACAGTCGAACACGCATGCAGCCTCACGTATGGCGGCTGCTGGTTCAAGGTGTATGCGAAGTGCCAGGACAAGACGTCGGGACAGGGCGACGCGTGCAAGGCCTGTTGACCGCGCGAACCATCTTCGTCGCGCTCGTCTGCGCCGTGGCGCTCCGATCATTCGCGGCGCGGCAGCGATTCCTCGTTCGCTACGACGGACAGCCGGCTACCGGATCGGAAGTCTGTATCTTCCCCGCCGGCGACGAGAGCGACCCGTTCGCGCTCTACCTCAGCGGAAGAGAAGTTCGTTGTTTTCCCGCCGACAAGGTCCTCGATATCCCGCCGGGAAAGTGGTTCTTCCATGCGAAGCGCGGGAAGGATCTCGTCAGCGCACAAGTCGCGACGATCACGAATCGCGGTACGAAGTTCGCCCCCGATACTTACGGCGAGACACAGATCGATCTCCGTCCCGCGGCGACGCTCGATTTCACGAACGTGAACGAATTCCGCGGCGCCGACGACGCGTTCGCCATCTATCTCTCCAACGAAGGGACCGAATGCCGTCCGGCCCTCCTCCCCGTGCCGCCCGGCGACCGGACCGCGCTCGTCCCCGCAGGCATGCGGCTGCTCGTTCTGAAGACGCGGTTCTCACACGTCATCGATGTCAGCGAACCGCTGATCGGTGACGGCCTCACGGTCGTTCCGCCATTCCAGTCTTTGCCGGCCGATCGCGTGCATCTTCTGGCGTGGATCGACTTCCGCCCCGAGGCGCGCGATCCCGATGCGGAGTGGCAAACGATTCCGGCGCCGGCTGTCGTCTTGAACATCGGAGGACGGCGCGTGGCGCCGGAGATTCCGCCCCGCCCCGGATTCGGCAGCGATGGCGCGCTGATGTTGTTTCGCAACGTGCCCCTCGGCAACGGAATGCTGATGGCCGGTGGAGGAATCTGGACACGCGACGAGCTGGTGATCGATGCCACCCGAACCGGAGTCGTCGTCATGACGCGCGGCGCGGTCGTCGCTCCGGCGACGATGTTGACGGTCCGCTGGAGTGGCTCCGTCCCAACGCCGAAGAACGACGACTGCGCGCCGGCGACGAAGCAGGCGAAGGCTCCCGTTCGTCTCCTCGTCTGCGAAGGCGCTCGCTGCAGCGAAGCCGCGACCCCGTCGTCGCTCGATCTCCGGCGGCAGATCGCTACATTCGAAGGTCTCCGCCCCGGCAGCTACACGATCGAGATCGGCGACCAACGCTCCGCCGTCGCCGTGAAACTCGGCGAACAGATGACGCACGACGTCGCGCTCCATCCGTTCCGTCTCTTCGGACGGGTCACGATCGATGACAGACCGGTTCGCGCGCGCCTCGAGTTCGCGAGTGGAATCGTCGTCACCGACGCCGACGGACGTTACGACGTCGACCTCACCGCCTCTCCTCGCGACGTGCCGGTCGACGTCTTCGACTGCGCCGACGGGCATCTCCTGCAGACGGCCATCCCCGAGCACGCGCTCGAGGCCAACCAGCCGTACGACGTCGATATCCAGCACAACCACATCTCCGTCAACGTAGTGGATGCCGGCAGCGGCCGCAGCGTGGCTGGAGCGGCGGTGCATCTCGCGGCGCTGAAGTCGTCCGGCAGCGATGAAGCGAACTTCGTCACCGGAACGGATCTCGTGACCGGCAGCGACGGAACGGCGCGGATCGACAACGTGCTGAGCAATCATCCGCTTGTCATCTGCGCCCGCTCCGAACGCTACGAGCGCGCCTGCTCGGACGAGCTCTCGTTCACCGGAACGCGCGCCATCGACGTCACGCTGGCGCTGCATTCGAAAACGCGGTTGCAGGGACGGGTGCGCTCGTCCGCCGCGATTCAGTCCGGCCGGATCTTCTTCGTCGGAGCAGACGCGAAGGTGCGCGAGTGGTCAGCGATCCAGCCCGATGGCGTATTTTTTCATCGACTGCCGCATGCCTTGCCGGAGTACGCCGTCGTCGTGTCCAATCTTCCGCTCCTCGCCGTGCCGCTGGCCGGCGGCGACGCGACCATCGACATCGCCATGCCGGCGGCCGTGGCGCGTGACGTCGACGTGGCCATCAGGTCGCTGCCTCAGCAGGATGGGTTACTGACGCTCTTCATCGGCGATCGGCAGATCCCGGAGCAGGCGTTCAGTTGGCATCAGTCGCTGCGCGGAATGCAATCGATCGTCTTCGGCGGAGGTCCGCTTCGCATCCCGCAGATCTTCGAGACCGCTGCGATCACCGTCGGCCTCGGGCCCGCGCCGAAAAACATCCCTGCAACGCTGCAACTCGGACCCGACGCCGACCTCTGCAGGTTGCCGGGTTTCGCGGCATGCCGCCGGAAAACGCTGAGCGCCGGCAACGCGATCATCTTTTAGAGGAGACGACCGGAGCGCCTCCGGCGGGCGGGCCCGGCCCGCAGCGTTTGTCTTCGCGTAAATCGTGTTCAGCGCGAGACGCGTGAGTTCAGCCTATGGCAACCGACGCTGCGGGCCGCGCCCGCCCGCCGGAGGCGCCCACGTCAGACCTTCGCGGCCGGCAGTGGCGTGCCGGTCTCGATCCACGACTTGAGGCCGCTGAGGATGTACGGCCAGCCGCGATCGACCTGGTGGAACGTCGCGGTCTCTTCGTCGAAGTCGTCGTGGATGAGCGTCAGTTTGCAAAGCTCGCCCTGCGGATCGATCTGCCAGGTGACGCGCGTCGGGCGATCGCGTTTCGCGGCCTCGTCGTGCGTCAGGATGAGCGTCGTCACCAGCTTGCGCGGCGGATCGATCTCGACGATCTCGCCGTCGAGCGCGTGCTCGCCGTCATCGCCCACGTGGGCGATCGGCGATCCCGGTTTCCAGTCGCTCTCGACCCTCGTTCCGAAGAAATAGCGCGCCGTCTCGCCCGGCTGCGTAATCGCCTCCCACAGCCGCTCGGGCGTGGTGCGGATCCAGATCTGATAGACGTGTTTCGGTTTTTCCATCGGCTCCTCCAGTTCACCTCGGGCTACAGCAACGACGGCCCGCCGATCGCCTCGCCCTCGATGAACCTCGACGGCCTCAACGCGCGCACATCGATCGACGTCGTCACGCCCGCGATCATCTCCGCCACCACCCGCCCGATCGCCGGCGCGTGCATCACGCCGTGTCCCGACGACCCGTTCGCCAGGAAGAGATTCGCGAACGGCACGGAGCGTCCGACGATGGCGTGGTGATCGGGCGACATCTCGTAGAAGCCCGACCACGCCGCAGCGCGATCGACCGCCACGTCGCGCAGCACAGGCACGCGCTCACGGGCGGGCGGTTCGGGATCGAACGAAGGGGCGAGCAGCAGGACGCGGCCGTCGCGCACGCGGAGGTGAAATCCGTCGTCCGCCCAGATCGTCATCGGCATCGCGTCGGGCAACACATTCGTCGGCACGGTCGGAAGGACATGCCGCTCCAGCGGTTCGACCGGCACGTCGCCGAACGCCGCCGCCCACGCTCCCGCGGCGTTCACGAACACGTCGCCTGCGATCTCGCCGCGCGAGGTCTCGAGTGCGATCACGCGATCGCCGTCCGTGCGCAGTCCGCGAACCTCGACGTCGAATTCGATGCGCAGACCGCGCGCGTAGCCGCGGAGGATCTCCATCGGCGCGATGAAGCCATCGGTCGGACAGAACGCGCCGCCGATGATCAGCGGATCGTCGATCGCCGGATTGAGCTCCTTCGCTTCCCTCGCGTCGATCATCCGCGCCTCGCGCAGTCCGCACGCGTGCTGTACGCGCTGCGCGTCGCGCAACACCTGCATCGTTTCCTCGCAGCGGGCGAGGAAGAGATAGCCGTGCGGCCGGACCTGCAGCTCCTCACGCGAGAGCATCGACATCCGCACGTTGACCTCGGTTGCGAACTGCGCGCGAAAACCGCCCGTCGCCCGCGCGGTACTGCCGGCGCCGAGCTCCGATCCACGGTCGACGAGAAGCACGTCGCGAATACCGAGCTCGGCGAGGTGCGCGGCGACGCTCGCTCCCATCACTCCCGCGCCAATGATGACGACTTCAGCCATGTCCGCGGCACCTCGATTGCTCTACCAGAGGTATGCGCCTCCAGCCAATCGACGTCTACATTCTCGATTACTTCAGACGCAACGAGCGCCCGAAGATCGATTTCGCAGAGCTCTCCGAACAGTGCCGCACCTACAACTGCGGCGACATCGAAGCGGCCGTAACCAGGCTAGAGCGGGAGGCGCACATGCTGCGGCGCCACCAGAACGGTAGAGAATGGCTCGAGCTGACCCGCGAGGGACGGCGCTACGCCGGACTGGCCGCCGCGGAGAGCCTCGAACGGTGGGAACCGCTCGAGGCCCGGGTGTAGTCAACGCGCCAGCACGTCGTGCATGGCGTTGATCGACACCGTCTTCGGCTTCATCGGAAGCGGGATGTCGAACTCGACCGGCTTGCTGGAGCTGCCGAGCATCGGCACCGTCGCCAGGCGGACGATCTGGCCTTTATCGAACGTCACGTAGATCGGGACGATCGTGGCGAAATCTTCCGGCACCTGCGACTGCGTGATCGTCACCTTGATGTGGTACTTGCCGCCGCCGGCGTCGGTCACGTCGCCGGTCGATTCGAGCTTCGGGATCGCCGTGCCGTGCACCCACTGGCGGAAGAACCAGTCGATGGTGCCGTTCCCCTGGAGATCCATGTACTTCGGCATGTGCTTCTCGATGACCTTCTGGAAATCGGCGGTCGACACGTTCTTCCCCGCGTACGTCTGCGCGAACTCCGTCATCGCCGCCATGAACCGCTCGTCGGGGTTTTGCTTCGAGCGATCCTGCATCACCATCCGCAGCATGTGCAGGACGTACGCGCCCTTCTCGTACACGATGATGTCGTACGCGTCGCGGTCCTGCCAGGTGCTGAGGCGGTAGCCGAGGGAGATCGGGCCGGCGACGTCGTTGGTGATCGTCGCACCGCGCGGGCGCTCGAGAATCTCGCGGCGCTTCTTCTCCCACAGCTTGTTGTACTGCGTCCAGCCGCCGGTCTGCTGCATGACCAGCGCGGCGGTGAACTCGGCGAAGCCCTCGGAGATCCAGGTGTCGTGATACGAACGGCCGTCGACCTGATGTCCCCACCACTGATGCGCGAACTCGTGCGGGCCGACCAGATCGACGAAGTCCTTGATGCCGTTCAGGCCGAGCGTGTTGCGCTGCGTGCCGTCGAGGAACGCGACGTACGGCATGTAGATCAGCGAGGGCCACGACTGGCCGAAGAACCACTCCGACTGCTGCGTGATGGCGACGTGCTTCGTCGTCGCCAGCGGACCGAAGAAGGCGTTGCCGGTGCGCGCCGTGTTGATGCCATCCGCGAGCGCCGCCTGCGCGAGCCTCCCGGTGTCGACGCGGATGTTCGTCGGTCCGGTCGGCAGACCGAAGCCGCCGTTCTCGTCCCAGTTGCCGCCGCCGTTCGCCGCCTCCAGCGCCTGGTTGATGCGCTGGATGATGTCGGGCGTGCCGGGGTTTGTGAAGACGTCGATGGTCACGCCGGTCGTCGAGTCGGAATTCGACATCTTCTTGAACTTGCCGAAATTGAAGCCGGCCACGCGCAGCGGCGTGGGCGCTTTCCAGACCGAGACCCGCATGTCCCCTTCGACGCGATTCTCGGTCTCGTCGCCGACGGAGATGATCTGCAGCTTCTGCGGGAAGCGGTACGTGAGGTCGTACGTCGCGAGGTCGTTGAAGACGCCGAAGTTCGGATACCAGCTCGTGCGCGCGCCGACGGTGTAGTTGCCGTCGCCGGCATCGGAGAGGACATCCTTGCCGCCGTAGACCAGCTTGAGCATGTACTTCTCGCCCGCCTTCAATGGCTGCGGGAAGATCACCGCGGAGTCGTCATCCTCGTCCATCTTTTCCTGGATCCACGCCACCGGCGTCCAGCTCGGCGTGGCCCCAACCGGCGACCACGAAGCCTCGGTGATGCGCAGCTTCCCGCGCAGGTTCACATTGACCACGCGCGTTCCTTCGAACATCGAGACGAACGTCGCGGTGGTGGTGCCGGAGATGTCGCCGCGATTCATGAACTTCGAATCGATCGAGTAATGCTCGGCGTCGACGAGCGGGCGCATGTACTCGGCGCGTCCCGCGTCGATCTCCGACTTCAGGTGGTTCTGGTACCACGTGCCGCCCTTCGTCTGATCGAGGATCGACAGAGAGGTCTCTTCGCCGCTGCGGTCGATGCCGGTCGGATCGACGATCAGCAGCGCGGGATACCTGCCGCCGCGCACCCAGGCGAAGAAGAACGGCTCGTGCTCGATGTTCATCATCGACTGCAGGACGCGGATCTGCATGTTCCCCTGCAGGTCCTTGCGCTGCTTCTTCATGTAGTCGTCCCATACGTCGCTGGCGCGCGGGTCGGGCGTGCCGCTCTTCGCCTCGCCCGACAGCTTCTCCGCGGCCTTGACGATTTCGGCGCCGAAGAAGACGGCGCTGTCGAACTTGTCGACGAGCGAGGCGAGCTTGTCGTCGCCCGTGTTGAGCTGCAGCGAGCGGAGATCGACTTTCGTCACCGGCTTGAGCTCGTACGTGCCCTGGCCGGTGAAGACGGCGCCGGGCGTTTTTCCTTCCACGGCGGTGAGGAGATAGAGCGTGCCGTTGAGGGTGAAGTGAAAGACGTCGCGATCGAACGTCAGGTTGGAGACCGCGATCGTCCGGCCGTCCGGGCGCGCGGCACGGAGGGCGGTGTAGGTCGGGTCGGGATCAGCAGAGAGGGTGGTCGCAGTCGAAATGAGAGCGGCCGCCACGGCGAGAATTCGCGCGAGGCGCATGAGGGGAATGTCCTTTCAATGTGGAGGTGCGGACCTGCTGACGGAAGAATATCAGGACACGCCCTGCACCGTCTCCAGACCGAGGTACATCACAGTCGGATCCTGCGGCGAGAAGACGATCGAGTTGAAGCCGGAGAAACGATTCGT